>Ga0315298_1008488_pt1 | contig 13086 bp, 13 predicted proteins | sample WHS_1_MG_FD_203077 | JGI IMG/M metagenome (GOLD analysis project Ga0315298, IMG submission 203077) | Extremophilic microbial mat communities from Washburn Hot Springs, YNP, Wyoming, USA - WHS_1_MG | ecosystem: Environmental > Aquatic > Thermal springs > Hot (42-90C) | place: USA: Wyoming...
TATTTGGAATACTCCATTGCGGTCCTGCGATTGCTCAGCAGAATAGAATAGCGCAATTAGATTATACAACAGGTTAATCTGATGGTTAACCTTTAGCTAAACCAATGATTGACAAAAACAGGTAAAGAGGCTAAGATATTCCAGAAATAAGGATGCAATATCGTAGCTAATGCGACAGTATACTATCCGGGACGAGAGATGAAGGACATTCAGGAAAAAACAAGAGAACAGGTAATGCGGATAGTCAACGATATTATTTATATGGCTCACCGCATCCGGGTTCCGAGTAAGCGCGTCAAGGAGTTATTTGTTGACCAGATTCTCAGACTTGACGAGCTGAAGGAATATTTTGAAGTTCAAGAGGAACTCGAGCAAAAAGTTAAGGAGAAGAGTGAGTAAACCGGAATTACAGGTTGTGGGCTGGTGTTCGGGGTGTGATGGGGTTTGTTCCTCTTGATACTCAGAATTATTACCTTCAAACTTTAATTTGGCTTGAAGGTAGGAAAAATATTTTGTTTTTTAAACTTCAGATAATTATCAGAGATATAATTTAAAGGTCTCTTAGCCAGATAGAATTCCTCGTTAAGACGATTGAATATTTCGTCAAGTCCTAATAATCTGGCTTCTTTGTGGCTAGCAGCAAGTCTATAGAATCTTCTCCCTTCTTCCTCATAGTCAATTTCTTCCCTGAACAGACGGGGAAAAACCTTTTCTGGCACTGGATTATCGCCAAGATTCCGTACGACATATTCAGGGAACATTCCGAGGATAAAAAGGCAGAGATCGGCGATGCGCTTATAAAAGCGGAAACGGTGTTCTTCATCCACAGTGTGGCACATTCTGACCAGGCTGGAGAAGTCGATATCACTGTATCTGATCTTATGCCAGATTCCTTTCCTGATCCGTACCGGAATGGTGAAGCTTTCAATCCTGGTAAACGAATCCAGCATATCGGCAAGGTAGCGAACGATAGCTTTATCGCTCATAAAAGCTGCGACTTCACGGGTATCGAAAACCGGAATTTTCTGGGTAGCCGTGCGCTCCATAATATATAGTTTTTCACCGATTTCGCGAGCAGCCTTCCTGAGTAAAATTTCAAACAGGAGCCTCGGTGTGATCTGGGTCAGTATCGTCTCACGTCCGATTTCTGCGATTCTTTGATAGAGCTTATCGCATTCGGCGTCCAGCATCTTTTCGATGATCTCAGGATCACTTTTGATAATATCGAATTTATCTCTGAGATTCGCGTCAACTGTCTCAACGATGAATCGCATGTCATTATCTGTTAGATAGGCTGTTATCTCATTCATCTTTACTCCTCCTTTCGCAGAAAGAAGGTAGCAAAGTCAGGGCCGGGAGGATTATATCTACCTGTAATTCTATTTTATTCTTGAAGCTTGTAAACGGCAATTATTCCGGAAACAAGATTATTTTCGGAGTAAATGCAGCAACCTGTGATTTAAATTTATTGCCAGAAACTTTTCAGCAGGGTTATTATGCTCTGTGACGATCAACAAAATGTTTGATTCTGTTCAAAGCCTCTTCGATCTCATGCACGGAGGTGGCGTAACAGCATCTGATATGTCCTTCTCCCTGTTCGCCGAAGGCTGTACCTGGTATCACCACCACTTTTTCTTCTTTTAATAATTGTTCCGAGAACTCGTCAGATGTCATGCCGGTTATTTTGATGGAAGGAAAAGCATAAAAGGCACCTCTGGGTTCAAAACAGGTCAGACCGATGGCGTTGAATCCATTTACCATCAATAATCTGCGCCGGTTATAGTCCTCAACCATTTCGGCGATGTCCGGCTCACCATTCCTTAATGCTTCAATGGCGGCTTTTTGTCCCATGATAGGGGCGCACAACATGGTATACTGGTGAATCTTGGTCATAGCTCCGATTATTTCAGGATGACCGGCGGCATAGCCTAATCGCCAGCCTGTCATGGCATAAGCTTTTGAAAAGCCACCCAGTAAAATTGTGCGGTATTGCATGTCCGGCAATGAGGCGAAGCAGGTCTGCTCAATCCCATAGACCAGCCTGGCATAGATTTCATCTGAAACCACCAGCAGGTTGTATTGTTTTGCCAGCTCGGCAATTTCGGCTAATTTGGAGTGGGTCATCATGGCTCCAGTGGGATTTGCAGGGTAACCGAGAATAATGGCGCGTGTTTTTTCGGTGATATATGGTTCAATTGCCTCTGCCCTGAGTTCGAAATTATCTTCAAATCGGGTAGGGACTCTGACCGGTTGACCTCCAGCCAGGCAAACGCAGGCGGGATATGAAACATAACATGGATCTGCCATGATCACTTCATCCCCGGGGTTAAGAATTGCCCGCATAGCCAGGTCGAGTCCTTCGCTGACTCCTACCGTTATCAATATTTCACCAGTAGCTGCATAATTCAATCCGTACTGTTTAGCCAGATATCTGGATACTTCCTGTCTCAATTCCGGCAATCCTGCATTTGACGTGTACATGGTATAGCCTTTTTCCAGAGAATAGATTGCCGCTTCACGGATATGCCATGGCGTGATGTAATCAGGTTCTCCCACTCCCAGCGAAATTATTCCTTCCATCCCTGCGACCAGGTCGAAGAATTTACGGATTCCGGATGGTGCCAGATTGTTTACACAATTGGAAGTAAGAGAGGTACAACGGTTATTGATCACTTTCCGGGTTGCCATCGAAAACTCCCAAAATCTCCTCTTGATTTTCAATAATCCCGGGCAGACGATCTTCCTACCCGGTTTCCCTCTGGCTTAAATATACTTAGAATTAAATATAAAACATTTTGAATTTAATTAAAACCTGGAAAAATTACTGAATACGCTGATTTGTAATCGGCTTAATTGTTGTTCAGGGTACCAGAGGCTCGCGCCTGAGATTTTCTCCGGGATTTAATATTTCCCCATCTTCCTTGTATTTCTTTAACATGAAATGGGTTACCGTGCCCTGTACTCCTTCAATTGGAGCGAGTTTCTGAGAAACAAAGTTAGCAACTTCCTGAATGGTTTTGCCTGTGACGATGACCAGTAAATCATAAGTCCCGGATACCAGGTAAACGGTATGGGCCTGTGGGAAACGATAGATCCTCTCTGCAATGGAATCAAATCCTACATCCCTCTGAGGTGCTATCTTAACTTCAATCAGGGCGAAAACATGCTCATTTTCCAGCTTATCCCAGTTGATGATAGCCTTGTATTTTAGAATAATCTGCTCCTCTTCTGCTTTCTGAATTGTACGGACGACTTCATCTTCCGGTAGCCCGGTCATTGTTGCAATTTGCTTGGTAGTGACCCTGGCATCTTTTTCCAGTATCTTCAGGATGTCTCTTAACATGGTTGCTCCCCTGTTCTATGTTACAGCTAATTGTAACATCCGTGGATAAAGGTTTCAAAGCCGCGAACTTTAGAACGGTCGCGGCTCAGAAGGTTACAGAAAAACTTGAGAAATTGCTGCTTATAGTAGAGCGGCTGATATATTTGAGAATGCTAAGTAGTAGGAGATTCATTACTAATCTCTGGATTGCACGGCGCTGATTGCCACTATCTCTTTTGATGTTCGAAATTCCGGATTAAGTATGTCTTCCGTTGAGATTTGTGCGCCGGGAAAAGCGGGCTTGAAAACCGGTAGGACTCCATCTTCTCCAGGTAAAGCCCGCCTGGGTGGAATCAATCCGTATTTAATGTTTATGTGATAGAATCCTTTGCGGTTCCAGGGAAGTAAAATCTCCAGCGCCTCAATGTTTCTTATCCTCCTCATTTTTCAACTCCAGTTTAGAATTGTTTTGCTGGAATAAATGTTGCCAATATTACATAATGTGAAAATATTAGATAAAAATCACAGCAGTAATTGAGAAGTTTACGGGTAAAATATTATTCCGTAGAAAACATAAATTCCAGATATTATCTTCTAGATGATTGTTCTATTAATGCAAACAGGATATCTGGATGATAGAGAGGTATATAATTCGTATCGTAACCTTGACAATTAAACTTCCTGTTCTTTACACTGAATTCAACCACGCTCGCTTTGAGTAATCTTTTATCTCGAAAAAATGCAAGGAAGGTAACGCATGAACAATAAAAAGTCCCCTGCCGAACTATTGCAGGAGAGAGAAAAAAGGGTCATGGATGCGGTTGCCCTGAGAGTCCCGGACAGGGTGCCGATTATTCCAGCCTTTGCCTTTTTCCCGGCTAAATATACAGGTGTCACTTGTGAGGATGCCTTTTTCAATCCATTAAAATGGAAAGAAGCCTGTAAGAAAGTATTAATTGATTTTGAGCCCGATTTGTGGCAATTTGCTTCGGTTCTGCCAGGACTGGTTATGCAAATTCTCGGATGTAAGCAGGTATTGCTGCCGGGTCATGGTACTTCACCATATCATACTCATCAGTTCGTGGAAGGTGAATATATGACTGCTGGGGAATGGGAGGCTTTTAAGCGTGATCCCGGTGATCTAGCGATCCGCACCTATATTCCGCGGGTATTTGAGAAGCTGAAGATCCTGCAGGAATTGCCTCCGCTGGATGATCTGGTTACAGGGGGAGGTGTTGTTGGGGTGCTGGATTATTTTACCAGACCGGAATTTATTGAAGTATTCGATCTGATTGTTCAAGCGGGAGAGGCGATGACGAAGTGGCGGGTTGAAATGGGGACTTTCGGGAAAGATTTCGCAGAACTGGGTTATGCTGCTTATTCCGGTGCTGCTACACAGGCACCGTTTGATCTGATCACTGATTTTATGCGGGGAATGCGCGGTTCAATGCTTGATTTATACCGTCATCCGGATGAGCTTCTGGAAGCCTGTGAAATCTTCACGCCTCTTTTGATTGAAAGAACAATTGCCATGGCTAAAGCTTCTGGTAACCCAAGGGTTTTTATCCCGTTGCATAGAGGTGCAGAGGGTTTCATGTCCTTGAAGCAATTTGAGAAATTTTACTGGCCGACTTTGAAGAAAGTTTTGCTGGCTTTGATTGATGCGGGTTTAACGCCAGCTCCGTTTTTTGAGGGGGGTTATACCACCCGGCTGGAATACCTGCTGGAGTTGCCCAAAGGCAAGATAATCGGGCACTTCGATACCACTGATATTTTCAAGGCAAAGCAGATAATCGGGAATCATATCTGCATACGTGGAGATATGCCTCCTTCCCTGTTACAAACCGGAACTCCGGAGCAAATCAAAGAGTACACAAAAAAGCTGATAGATATTGTTGGTAAAGATGGGGGCTATATCATGTCCACCAGAGGATCACTTGATGAGGCAGAACCCGAACTGGTCAGAATCTGGGTGGATTTTACGAAAGAGTACGGCGTGTACCGATAAATTAAAAAAAGGCAGTATTATTAACAGGAAGTAGATACGCTTTGAATAGATAAATTAGAGGATGGACAAATGAGTGGAGATAAATCGGCTAAAGAATTATTGGAAGAAAGGGAAAAGAGGGTTAATGACGCGATTCAGCTAAAAGTACCCGATAGAGTACCTATTATCCCTTCTTTTGCTTATTTCCCTGCGAAATATGCAGGTGTAACCTGTGAGGATGCCTTTTTTAATCTGCCGAAATGGCATGCAGCCTGTAAGAAAGTGGCAATCGACTTCGAGCCAGATCTGTACCATTTTGCGATGACTCAGCCTGGACCGGTGCAGATTGCTCTGGGTAATAAACAGCTTGCTTTGCCGGGACATGGAGTTTCTCCGATGCATTCCCATCAATTTGTGGAAGGCGAATATATGAAGGCTAATGAATGGGATGCCTACCTGCATAATCCCACAGATTATGCTATACGAACCTATTTACCGCGAATTTATGATAAACTCAAGGCTTTTTCCAGCCTTCCTCCTCTGGTTCGTCTGTTCTGGGGTTATGGAGAAGTTACCACAACCGAATTATTCACGCGCCCGGAATTTAAAGAAGCCCTGAATGCACTTAAAGTTGCCGGGCAGGAGATGGAAAAATGGCGTGAGGAGAAAGCCAGGTTTGACCAGGAAATGGAAGCACTGGGTTTCCGGGCTGTCAGCAAGGGCAGCACCAGTGCGCCTTTTGATTTAATCTCAGATATGTTCCGTGGTATGCGCGGTTCCATGCTGGATATGTATCGAAATCCAGATAAGCTTCTGGAAGCCTGCGAATGGTTAACTCCAAAAATGATCGAGCGGGGCATTAAATCGGCTAAGGCGAGTGGCAATCCGCGGGTTTTCATTGCTCTGCATCGAGGAGCAGAAGGCTTCATGTCTTTGAAGCAGTTTGAAACTTTCTACTGGCCTTCCCTGAAAAAGGTCATTATTGCTCTGGTAGATGCTGGTCTCACGCCGGCGCCTTTCTTCGAGGGCGATTATACTTCAAGACTTGAATATCTGCTGGAATTGCCAAGAGGGAAAGTAGTTGGTCATTTTGATACTACTGATATCTTCAGAGCCAAGCAAGTTCTGGGTAACCACATGTGTATCCGTGGCAACTTCCCGGTTTCTCTGCTGCAAACAGGTACGCCCGATGAAATCAGGGAATATACGCGGAAATTGATTGACGTAGTAGGGAAGGATGGTGGATATATCATGGCTACGCGCGGCTCACTGGATGAAGCAAACCCTGCTCTGGTAAAGATCTGGGTAGATTTTACCAAAGAGTACGGCGTTTACAGGTAGCTTCAGGCAAATAACTCAATCATGATTTAAAAAGTTACGGAATGCTAACCGGTATTCCTGGTTAAGGTATCTCTATGTTCCTTTGACCGTTTGGCTATTGCTAAGGCGTTATCTGTCAATCAATTCGATTTCAGTTGCTCCGATGCCCCCATGAAACCGGTCGGCGGGATGGAAGGATTTTACCAGTGGATGCCCGGAAAGGAAGCGGGAGACTTCCTGTCGCAAAGTACCGCTGCCTTTGCCATGGATGATTCTCACGTAATGGAGTCCTGCCCGATAAGTGTCATGCAAAAACTCATCTACCTTTGGCAGTGCTTCATCAACTGTTAACTGGTGAAGATCCAGTTCTATTCCCATGTTTTTCTCCCGAATGAATTTCTTCCGGTAATATCTTAACATGTATTCAGGATAGAGTCATGCAATGTTACTGTCCGGATTCAGGATTTTGATTATTAGCGGATTCGGTTGATAGAATTTGAATATGGCAATTCATCCAGAAATACAGAAACTGATTATCCAGATCAGGGATGATACAGAACACGGAGCAAGTGAACTCGCTCGTCGTGCGCTCAAAGTGCTGGAAAAATCAATCGAATTCAGCGGAGCGATAAACATCAAAGCATTTATCGAAGAACAGCAGGAGGTTGCCAGTGCATTGATGGATGTCAGACCGTCAATGGTAGCTGTGCGTAACGCTGTATATCAGGCAACAAAAGAGATACCTGCACAGCAGGATTTGTTATCAACGAAAACTTATCTGGTCTCAAAAATAGAGGAATTGATCAGTTCATCAGAACGGGCGGTCTGCCGGATTGCTTCTATGGCTAATGAATTGATTCTAAAACCCGGTGACAGGATTTTTACCCATAGCTACAGTTCGACCGTAGTTGCCGCACTTGAAAATGCTCATGCCAGATCGTCTTTCACGGTATTTGTAACTCGTTCGGGTGCCGGAAACTCAGGGCTCCGAACAGTCCGCAGCCTGACCAGTGCTGGTATTCCGGTGGTATATCTGGATGATACAGCAGTGGGATTATATTGCAGGCAATCTGATAAGGTGATTCTGGGAGCTGATCGTATCTGTGCTGATGGTAGCCTTGTTAATGGTATCGGGACATATCAGGTAGCCTTAATTGCCTGGCATAACGGGATACCGGTTTATGTGCTTTGTGAGAATTTGAAGATTGACTGCGAGCATAAAGGTGATGAAGTTCCTCTGGAAGAGAAAGACCCTTCGGAGGTATTGAATCCAGGACAGGTAAGGGGCTCGATAACGGTAAAGAATCCTTATTTTGATGTTACACCGCTCAAATTTATTACCGCCATTTTAACTGAAAATGGACTAATTGAAAAACAGGATTTGCTTCCCTATATCCGTCAAATTTGTTAAATAAACGATTATTTTGTTCTCTTAATGAAAGGGAATGCTCGCAACCTCCGCGAATTCTACGGGTTCAGAACGGAAAGTAAAGCCTCTTTGAGTTTAGGTACAGTCTGGTATTGGTCTATTTCCTCTGGAGTGATCCATTTTATATCTTTGTGTTCCCAATCTATATTGATTTTGTCGGGATTTTTGATCCTGAAGAGGTAGGGGAAAACCCTCCATCTGGTGTGCAGTTCCTGATCAATTACTTCAATGGGAGGAGATTTTCGAATCAGGGATATATCTTCTTTCTCCAGACCGGTTTCTTCCTTGATTTCCTTAAAAGCCTGTTCGTCCGGATTTGTTTCAATGTAACCGCTTACTCCTGCCCATCTCCCCTGGTAGCTGCCGACTCTTTCACTTCTCCTCAGGAGAAGGATTTTATTCTCTGATTGTAGAAAACAGGTTACTACTTCTCTGGTTTTCAAATAGGGTATATTTTTATTCAGCCTTAAGAGGTATTGTTTTAACCAGAACAGTGCCAGCTCCGCAGCCTGCTCTTTGTTTTCCAGGCGGTTTCCCTGAAAAATGTGTTTGCGGCTGTAAGTGCCTGATTGGTGAGAGAGTCCAAGATAGAACAACCCGACCGGTTTGCCTGGTGTAGCACCACCGGGTCCTGCAATTCCGGTATCGGCGATGCAGATATCCACACCCAGCAGTTTTCGCCCACCTTTTGCCATTTCTCTGGCAACTTGAGGGCTGACTGCACCGTACCTGTTGAGGGATTCCTGTTTAACTCCTACCAGACGGGCTTTTATCTCATTGCTGTAGGATATTATTGAGCCGAGATAATATTCTGAACTGCCCGGCACATTGGTAATGCGGTGTGAGATCAAACCGCCGGTGGCTGATTCCACCGTACCGATAGTCATGCGTTGCGATCTTAAGAGCTCGCCGATTTCTTCTTCGAGTGTACTCATTAAATAAACTCTTCCATTAAAGAGAAAATAACTTCAGGAGCAAGTTTTTTGTTGCCTTTGTTGAGTTTGAATTTGATCTGTTCAACCAGTTCGTGTTTCTGCCAGTCTTCCATGTCTTTCAGCGTTTTGTATAGACCAACCCGGCGACCTACCATAAAATTTTCCTTTTCTTTGGCGGGCAATCCCTCAAATTTATCAAGAACGTCAAGCAGTTTTTCTTTGTCTCCCGGTAGTTGACCCTGAAGTTCCTGCAGCAAGTTGGATAAATGGTCACTTACATAATATGAATTTACATTCAGGTTTTCAATTAATGTTCTTTCCTCACGGATGATCTCCTCATCGGAGGCGCGGAGAAATTTTCCCGACTTAATCTCCGCATTCAGGGGTATACTCTGGTTGACTACCAGTGTTCTGACCCTGATAAAATCTGGATTGATCTCATTCAGCACTCTGGCTGTGTTTAAAGAGTGCAGGGTAGAAAACTCTTTCCCTCCAAGTCCCAAAATAATGTACTCACTCAGAGAGATTCCCGCTTCGATAATTTTTCTGCCGCCTTTAATGTGATCAGCCGAGCTTTCGCCTTTGTTCATGAATTCAAGTAATGGATCATAACCGGATTCCAGACCGACATGCAATCTGGAAAGTCCGGAATGTTTCAGATCCAGCAACTCAGCGGGCTTCTTCTTTGCTGCATTCAACGAGCGGGCGTAAGCCGTAATGCGTTTGACGCTGGGAAAGGTCGTTCTGATATGTTGGACAACTTCTGCTAAATCGCCGGTTTTCATAACCAGACAATTCGCATCCTGAATGAAGACGCTTTCTCCTCCACCGTACAACCATAGGGCTACGTTTCTGAAAGATTCGTTGGGAGGGTCATTAAGGACCATGCTGACCACTCTTTGCATACCGCCTGAATGTCCGGACTTAACGGTAATCTCTTGAATTTTATCCATCATTGTACGGGCGATATCAATGTCCCTCTTAATGTCGCTAACAGAGCGCAACTCAAAAGATTTGCCCTTGTAAGAGTTGCAAAATTTGCATTTATTCCAGGCGCAGTTGCGGGTTGCCCGTATTAAGAGTGAATGGGCTTCATTAGGCGGCCGTATAGGACCTATTTCAAAAGAATATGCCATTTACTTACTCTGGTTAATAACCTGTTTTGGACGACCTTAAACGATAGATCTGTTTTTGCTATAATAAGCCAGCCAGTTTTTATATTTTATTATGCAATAGCTTGTTCAGGTTTTCTACAGGAAATTATGATTTTATTGATTATATGATATCAAACCGCAGTTTGAAAAGGAACAGGTATATTGGATGCTGTTTGTATTTCGGTAAAAGTTCTGCCGGGATCTCAGCGGAACGAAGTAGCTGGTAAAATTAATGATGTCTGGAGGATTAAAATAGCTGCTCCTCCTGAAAAGGGCAAAGCCAATAAAGAATTGATAGAATTTTTGAGTCAGCGGCTGAGCTTGAGGAAAGATTGCATTCAAATTGTTAAAGGACATACCAGTCACAATAAACTAGTTTCAATCCAGGGTTTGTCTCTGGAATTGATAGAAAAAATGCTGGCACCGAACTGAGCGGAGCCAGCAGAAAAGCTTGAAAAAGTTTTAATTTTCTCTTTTAATTACTTCTGAACGATTAATGGATACCAGTGGTTGCCGTGGATCAGGGAAGCCGGGACTCATATAGCCAAACATCCCTACCATTACTTCATCTCTGATGCGATCATAGTCCTTTTGTGGTGCGGTTTCAGGTTTAGGTAATTGCCAGTTCATCTGCCTGAAAGCCTGTCCAATATTGATAACTGAACCGTGGATATCCGCTGCGTGTACAATTGAATACGCCAGCGCGGCTCCGCAATCTAATTTTTCATGCATTCCCCTTTCGATACAGGATTTTATCAATTTTTGTTTTTTCCGTATTGCTATTTCCGGTAGATCGGAGTCTGCAAATCATGGCACAGACTAGCGCTAATCATAAAACAGAAGGAACTGGATATCAATCAAACCGGGTTGATTTTCCAATGTCTATTTTCCCATCGGATGCTCAACCTGAACCTTCAGGATTTGACCGTTGGTCCAGAAACTAATACTGCCCTCCAGATCGGTACGAAATATAGTTTCGGAAGAGCCCGTCGAATCTGCCAACCTTTCAAGTATTTCTGGATAAGGATGCCCAAAAGGATTATCCGAACCCGCTGAAATCACAGCGATCTGTGGTCTGGCTACTGCCAGGAATTCAGCGGAGCTGGAAGTAGCCGAGCCGTGATGGGCTACTTTTAATACTGTGCAGGTCAAATCTGCACGTTCGGTGATTAGACGCAATTCAAGGTCATGTTCAGCATCTGCCATGAATAGAAAGCTGATGTCTCCGTAAATTAATTTCGCGATTATACCAGTGTTCTCTGATTCAAGAGCCTCATAGGTGGGATAAGGGGAGACAGCCTCCAGAATGATGAGTTTTGCGCCATTCTCCATTTCAAGTATCAGACCAGTTCGGGCAGGGACAATTTTACTGTTATTTTTTTGAATCAAGCCAAGCCATTCCCTGAAAAGAGGTGAACTATCCTGAAAATCTGCAATGACCACACGATCAACCCTGTACCTGTTAAAAACCTCAAGGAGACCGGCAAGATGATCGGCATGAGGGTGAGTTAAAATTACTGCATCGAGCTTTCTGTCCCAGAATGGCATCTTTTTACCCAATTCAAGGGCGATTGCCTCCGGTGATGGGCCACCGTCAATCAATATCTTCTGATGTCCTGTTCTGATAAGAGTAGCATCACCTTCTCCAACGTTGAGAAAAGTTACCTCCGTTTCTGTGTCGGGGAACGTAGCTGCCGCAAATGATGTTAGAAAAGCGATTACCACCAGGGGTAAAATCACAAATCTTTTGGGAATCCTGACGAATAAATCAAAACAATCCAGGGTGGCTTCGCTAATTTTATTCCATATCCATTTAATTGGCTTAATAATTACAGTTCGGTAATTCAATGTGAGGATAAGTGTAAAAATAGCCAGATAATAGCACCAGATTGCTGTAAGAGGGAGTGCTCCGATTTTCAGGTGAAATGCGGGTAATTTAGCGAAGATTTCGATTATCCAGATCATCAACGAAAGGAAAAGCCAGGCTACCCATCCGATTATACGAGCTGAGAAAATACTGAACAGCCCGGTGCTGGCTGTCAGAGCTGAAAGAAAAATTATCGCCGGGAAAAAGGGTGTAATTAGAAGGGTAGTTATCGGGCTGATCAGTGAAACAATGCCGAAGTAATAAGCTATTATGGGCAGAATCATAATAATTGCGCCCGAGGAGGTGCTCAAACTACTTATGATCACGCTTTTAAATCTGTCGATGAATATGGGTTCCTCCGGTTTTACCTTCGCAAGTTTTAATCCAGAGTTTTCCAGAGATGGGGAGATGAAAATCAAACCACACATGGATAGGAAGGTTAGTTGAAAAGAAATGTTTTTTAAAATACCGGTGTCAAATCCCGACATCACAGCAGCACTGAAAGCCAGAGCTGGCAGGGCATTTTTCTGTCTGCCAAATAATTCTGCAAAAAGGAACATGCTTGACATAATAGCGGCTCTGATGACAGGTGCCTGAATACCTGAGATAATGGCGTAAAACCAGATTGCGCAAAGTGCCAGCCAGACGTAAATACCGTGTCTGCGTCCAAAAACTGCTTTTCCTGCGGATATCAACATTCCGGCAATTATTGTTAGATTGATGCCGGAGATAGCCAGCAGGTGTGCTGTGCCAGTGACCGAGAAAGCATATTTTAATTCTTCGGGAATAGAATGGCGAATACCCAGCAAGATTCCTTGAGCCAGAGAAGCCTGTGGCTCAGGTAGTGTGGCGGATATTACGCGTGCCAGCCGTGAGCGCAGCGTGTACAGCCACCTTACCGGCTTAAAACCAGACTGTTTTTCAGCATTCAAAATTACCGGGTTAAACATGGTAGAGTAAATATCCTGATGGGCAAGGTAAGCCTGGTAATCAAAATCGTCAAAAACTGGAGGAGATTCCAGCTTGCCTTTGATTTGGAGAGAGTCACCGTAACTATAATTAGTGAATCCGG
>Ga0315298_1008489_pt1 | contig 13086 bp, 13 predicted proteins | sample WHS_1_MG_FD_203077 | JGI IMG/M metagenome (GOLD analysis project Ga0315298, IMG submission 203077) | Extremophilic microbial mat communities from Washburn Hot Springs, YNP, Wyoming, USA - WHS_1_MG | ecosystem: Environmental > Aquatic > Thermal springs > Hot (42-90C) | place: USA: Wyoming...
TCCCGGTACGCATTGCCATCAACCCCCAGGACCTCGTTGCCCACCCCCTCCGTCCGGGGCTGACCATGTCCATGGCCATCCGCGTCGGCGGCAAGGCCCGGCAGGGGCCGGCGACCGCTTGGATGGAAGCGGCGCGGCCCGGGTCGGCAAGCGCTGCCGCCGCAGACCTGGCGGCGGGAGGCCGGCATGACGTACGCTAAGGTTTTGCCCGGGAGCGCCGGCCTAGTGGATTTGCGTCATTTGCGGCACTTCGTGGCCCTGGCCGAGACCCTGCATTTTCATCGTGCCGCCGAGCGCCTGCATCTGGCCCAGCCTTCCCTGAGCCGGAGCATCCGCAGTCTGGAGGAGGAACTGGGAATGCCCCTCTTCCTCCGCAATCAGCGCGAGGTGCGGTTGACGTCAGCCGGGGCTGCCCTCCTGCCCGAAGCCCGTCTGCTCCTTGCCCATGCGGCGCGCACCCGACGCTTGATGCAGGACATCGGCCGGGGCGATGCCGGCGTGCTGCGCATCGGCTTTGTCGGCTCCACGGCCATTACCCTCCTGCCGCGCCTCTTGCGCAGCTTTCGCGCCGCTCATCCCCAGGTGCGGCTGGAGTTGCAGGAGATGAGCAGCGCTGCGCAAACCCGCGCCCTGCTTGCCGGGCAGATGGACGTGGCACTGATCCGGGACATGGAGGCGGGGCCTGATATCCGACAGCATTCCCTACTGAAAGAGCGCCTCCTGCTGCTGGTTCCCACGGGACACGCCCTGGCGCAACAGGCGCCCGTGCCCTTCTCGCTGCTCGCCGATGCGGATATTGTGTTGTTGCGCCGCGAGGTGGCGCCGGGTTCCTACGATCGCATCTGGGCCAACTGCCTAGCCCACGGCCTGCAGCCGCGCATCCTCATGGAAATGGCCGATTCCAACGCCGTTCTCAGCATGGTGGCCGCCGGATTGGCGGTGAGCTTTCTCTTTTCCTCTTTCGCCCAGGCCGCCCGCCCCGGCGTCACCTTCCTGCCTCTGCAGGATGAGATGGCCGACAGCGAAGTCTTCCTGGCTTGGCAGGAAGAGATCGCGCAGCAAAGCTCCGCGCTGCGGTCGTTCATTGGCCTGGCGCAAAGCGCTTTTCCCCCGGGGGATTAGGCCAAGGAGTCAGCCGCTAGCCGGTTTCGTGCAAGGATGGGCGGAAAGGCATAAAATGGCATCGTCGGCAGCAGTGCAGCCTTAATCCCAGTTACGGAATCCTCTTATGGCGCAATACGTCTTCACCATGAACCACCTCAGCAAGGTGGTTCCCCCAAAGCGGGCTTTGCTCAAGGACATCTCGCTTTCTTTTTTCCCCGGCGCCAAGATTGGCGTGCTGGGACTCAACGGCTCGGGCAAGTCGACCCTGCTCAAGATCATGGCTGGAGTGGACAAGGCCTTTGAAGGCGAGGCCATGCCCATGCCGGGGCTGAAAATAGGCTTTCTCACCCAGGAGCCCGTGCTGGATGCCGAGAAAACCGTGCGTCAGGCCGTGGAAGAGGGGCTGGGGGAGGTCCTCACCGCCCAGCAGCAACTGGAGGCCGTCTATACTGCCTATGCCGACCCGGATGCCGATTTTGACGCCCTCGCCGGCGAACAGGCCCGCCTGGAAGCCATCGTCGCCGCCGGCGATGGGCATCAGGCGCAGCAGCAGATGGAGATCGCCGCCGACGCCCTGCGCCTGCCGCCCTGGGATGCCCTCATTGGCCCCCTTTCCGGCGGTGAGAAGCGCCGTGTCGCCCTCTGTCGCCTGCTCATCAGCCGTCCGGACATGCTCCTCCTCGACGAGCCCACCAACCACCTGGACGCCGAGTCGGTAGACTGGCTGGAACAGTTCCTGGCCCGTTTTCCGGGTACCGTGGTCGCCGTGACCCATGACCGTTACTTTTTGGACAACGCCGCCGAATGGATCCTGGAGCTGGACCGCGGCCACGGCATTCCCTGGAAGGGCAATTACTCTTCCTGGCTCGAACAGAAGGAAAAACGCCTGGAGATGGAGGCCAAGCAGGAAGTGGCCCGCCTCAAGGCCATGCAGCACGAACTGGAATGGGTGCGGCAGAGCGCCAAGGGCCGCCAGAGCAAGAGCAAGGCGCGTCTCGCCCGCTTTGAAGAACTCAGTTCCCAGGAATACCAGCAGCGCAACGAGACCCAGGAGATCTTCATCCCCGTGGCCGAGCGCCTGGGCAATGAAGTCATCGAGTTCTGCAACGTCAGCAAGGGATTCGGCGATCGTCTGCTCATCGACAACCTCAGCTTCAAGATCCCGCCCGGCGCCATCGTCGGCATCATTGGCCCCAACGGGGCCGGCAAATCCACCTTTTTCCGCATGATCACCGGGGCGGAACAGCCCGATAGCGGCGAGGTGAAGCTGGGTTCCACGGTGCAGCTCGCCTATGTGGATCAGTCCCGCGATGCCCTCGCGGCCAAAAACAATGTCTGGGAAGAGATCTCCGGCGGTCTCGACATCCTTACCGTCGGCAAGTTTGAAATCCCCTCCCGCGCCTACTGCGGTCGCTTCAATTTCAAGGGCGCCGACCAGCAAAAACTGGTGGGACAACTCTCGGGCGGGGAGCGGGGACGCCTGCACCTGGCCAAGACCCTCATCGCCGGCGGCAACGTCCTGCTCCTCGACGAACCCTCCAACGATCTCGACGTGGAAACCCTGCGCGCCCTGGAAGACGCCCTGCTGGAGTTTGCCGGTTGCGTGCTGGTCATCTCCCATGACCGCTGGTTCCTGGATCGCATCGCCACCCATATCATCGCCTTTGAGGGCAACTCGGTGGTCAATTTCTTTGCCGGCAATTATCAGGAGTACGAAGCCGATAAAAAGCGTCGCCTGGGTGAGGAAGGCGCCAAGCCCCGTCGTCTGCGCTACAAGCCCATTGCGCGCTAGCGCTCGGTCCTGACGGAGCGTCAGGCAGGAATGCCGCGCTCCTGCGCCCTTGACCTATACCGACCAGTCGGTACTATAGGGGGAGTCAGCCACTCACTCCGGAGTTTCCATGAACGTCATTGAAGCCATCCAGCAGCGCCGGGCCGTCAAGGCCTTTGATCCCCATCACCAGATCTCCGCAGCCACCCGCCGTACCCTGCTGGAAAATGCCGCCCTGACGCCCAGCGCCTACAATATCCAGCACTGGCGCCTGGTGGAGGTGCGGGACCCTGCCCTGCGCGCCGCCATTCGTGAAGTAGCCTGGGGGCAGCCCCAGGTGACGGATGCCTCCCTCCTCTTCGTGTTGTGCGCCGATCTCGATGCCTGGCAGGAAGAACCCCAGCGCTACTGGGATACGGCCCCGCAAGCGGTGCAGGATTTTATTCTCCCCAAGCTCGATGAGTATTATCGCGGCAAGCCCCGGGTGGCGCGCGACGAGGCCATGCGCTCCCTGGGTCTGATGGGCATGTCGCTGATGCTGCTCGCCAAGGACCTGGGCTACGACTCCTGCCCCATGGACGGTTTCGATTTCGACGCCGTGGCCCGCCTGATTCACCTGCCCGATCACTATGCCATCGGCTTTATGCTGGCCATCGGCAAGGCGACCGGGGAACCCTGGCCCCGCGAGCGCTTGGCGATAGACTCCTTGGTGGTGCTGGATCATTTTTGAGCCCCTCGGCGGGCGAGCGTGTAGAATCCCGGGGCCGGGCGCCCGGCGCGCTGGGCATAAAAAAACGCTGGCCCGGCAAAACGGAGCCGGGCCAGCGTTGCTTTGCAACCGGGTTTTACACCCGGCGGGCGCGGCCTTGGTTGCGGGCGGTCGCGCCGTTCTGCACCGCGGGGCCGTTGCCCCGACGGGGCGCGGCGTTGGGGCTGTGGCGGGGCGTGGGGGCGGGTGTGCTGCTCCGCCGCTGCTGCTGCGGCTCGAATCCGGCGACAATCTCTTTGGGCAGAGAGCGGCGCAAGAGCTTTTCGATGTCCAACAACTGCTTGTGCTCCTCGCCACAAACCAGCGATACGGCCTGCCCGGTGCTGCCGGCGCGGCCCGTACGGCCGATGCGGTGGACATAGTCCTCGGGGACGTGGGGCAGTTCGAAATTCACGACGTGGGGCAGTTCGCTGATGTCGATGCCCCGGGCGGCGATGTCCGTCGCCACCAGGATCTGCACCTTGCCGTCCTTGAACTCCGCCAGCGCGCGGGTACGGGCGCCCTGGCTCTTGTCGCCGTGAATGGCCGATGCCGCCATGCCGCCGCGCAAGAGGTGTCCGGCCAGCCGGTCGGCGCCGTGCTTGGTGCGGGTGAAGACCAGTACCTGGCCCCACTTGTGCTCCTGGATGAGGTGGGCGAGGAGGTCGCGCTTACGCTCCTGGTCCACGGCATAGACCTGCTGCGCCACCGATTCGGCAGCGGCATTGCGCTGGGCGACTTCGATGCAGGCCGGGTTGCTGAGCAAGCCATCGGCCAGGGCCCGGATTTCCGGCGAAAAGGTAGCCGAAAAGAGCAGGTTTTGCCGCTGCTTGGGCAGCAACGAGAGGATGCGCCGAATATCGCGGATAAAGCCCATGTCCAGCATGCGGTCGGCCTCGTCGAGGACGAGAATCTCCACATGGGACAGATCCACGCTGCGCTGCTGCACATGGTCCAGCAGCCGGCCGGGGGTGGCGACCAGGATATCCACGCCGCGGCGGAGCTTCTGCATCTGCGGGTTGATCTTCACGCCGCCGATGAGGGTCATGGAGCGCAGGGGCAGGTAGCGACCGTAGATCTGCACGCTCTCTTCCACCTGGGCGGCCAGTTCGCGGGTAGGAACCAGGACCAGGGCGCGAACGATGGACGGGCCGCGCGGGGCTGCCGTGCCCGCAGCCGACAGCATCTGCAGGATGGGCATGGCAAAGGCGGCCGTCTTGCCGGTGCCTGTCTGGGCGCCGGCCAGGAGGTCCACGCCCGATAACACCACGGGGATGGCCTGCTGTTGAATGGGGGTGGGGGTGGTGTAACCGCGTTCTTGGGCGGCACGCAAAATCGCTTCGGACAAGCCGAGGGTGGCAAAAGACATAACTTACTCCAGGGACATCGGCCTCGCCACAAGGGACGCCAGTCTAAGGCAGACGCTGATCAGGGTGGGAGGCCAATAAGGCACGCCTCATGCAGACTGAGACACAAGGGCAGGCGAACCATAGCAGAATGCCGGCGGGAATGCGAGGGCTATGGTGCCGTATCCGGCAGGCTGCTAGGGCCGTCTGCCCGCAGCGGGGTTCCAGCGGGCCTCGATCCCTTGCCGCCATGGCCGCAGCAGCAGGCTGGCCAGGGCGGCGCAGGCGAGGCCGATGAGGGCGCCGCCCAGTACGTCGGCGGGGAAATGGGCCCCTACAGCTACCCGTGCCCAGGCTACCCAGAGGGCGAACAGGAGTAAAAGCAGGCGCAATGGCCAGCTGGCGCCCGGGCTCAGGCTGCCCAGGAGCAAAAAGACCCATGCGGCGTGGCCCGAAGGGAAGCTATGCTGGAACTCCGGCCTGCCCAGTACATGCACCCAGTGCGGACCCAAGGCCGCCAGGGGGCGGGGAAAGTCCAGCAGGGGCTTGAGGGCGGCAATGGCCGCCCAGTTCAGGAGATAGGCCCAGGACAGCACCAGAACGCGATAGGGGGCCAGCCACCGGGGACGGAGCAGGGCCAGACCGAGGGCCAGGGCGATGGCGATGGGGTACCAGCGATGATCCCCTGCCCAGGTGCCCGCCAGGGCGATCTGGTCCTTCCACGGGCCGCCGCCCCGATTGATCCACAGAAAGATCTCGCGGTCGAGGCCGCCCCACGCATAGAGGGGGGAAGCGGCCGTCATTACATGACGGCCATGGCCGCGATCCAGAGTCCCAGGCCCGCCAGGGCGCTCAGCATGGCGGCGCCGAAGAGCCACTTGCGCCCGGTGAGGGCGGTGATGGAGGCCAGGGAAATGGCGATTTGCAGGAAGATCATGCCGATTTCCATGTCGTTATGGGGACGGTTGAGCCGCGCGGACTCTTCATCGGCGGCCTGGGATTCGGTCTCCAAGCGGTCGGCGGCCTTTTTGATGTCACCCTTTTGTTGCTCGTATTTGCTGATTTTTTTGCGGAAAGGAGCGACCTTGTCAGGGGGCGAGAGGTCCGCCGCCAGTTCCATGAGGTGCATTTTGGTGCTCACCGCCTGATAGTAGTTCCACTGATCCGTGGCCTTGGTTTTTTTGAGGACGGCTTCGTTTTTATAGAGGAGTACCTCGTTCATGAGGTGATTGCCCTGATAGCTCACCACCGCGCCCAGGGCGGCGAGGAGGGCGGTGAAGATGGCTACCCATTGGTTGAGGCTGTGACCGGCACCGTGGCCATGGTCTCCGGCGTGGAGGGCTTCTTCGTGGGGGGCGTGGGTGTGGAGGCCGTGCTCGCTCATGCAATGGTCCTGTGACGGGGTCTGAATGGGATTGGGACAATATCCTCTGAGGAGTCCGGGCGCAGGTCAAGGGGAATCTTCCCCCCTTCCCGAAGGGGCTTTTTTCCGGGACACTGGGGCGGTGCGGGATGGATGAGGGAGGACCGACAATGGGTGATAGCATGGCCGCCGGGAAGGGGCTGCCGTTACCGCAGATGGCGCTGACGGCGGCCGAAGAACAGGGGCGCGCCGTATTGGCGGGAGGCTGTTTCTGGTGCGTGGAGGCGGTGTTCCGGGACCTGGAGGGGGTGGAGGAAGTGATGCCTGGCTATAGCGGTGGAAGCGCCGCTACGGCCGACTATCGCACCGTCTGCAGCGGGACGACGGGGCATGCCGAGGCGGTGGAGATCCGCTACGATCCCCGGCGCATCGGTTATGGACAGCTCTTGCAGGTCTTTTTTGCGGTAGCCCACGACCCCACCCAGCACGACCGCCAGGGCAACGATGTCGGGACCCAGTATCGTTCGGTGATTTTTGCCGTGGATGCGGCTCAGGCCCGGGTCGCGCGGGCCTATATTCGCCAGTTGAATGAAACGGACCCATTTGTCGGCCACCCCATCGTAACCGAAGTGCGCCCCCTGGAGGCCTTCTATCCCGCCGAGGCGTATCATCATCATTACGCGGAAAGGAACCCCGATCAGCCCTATATTCGCTGTGTCTCCCGGCCCAAGGTGGAGAAGCTGCGGCAGGACTTTGCGCCGCTGCTGCGCACGGACCCTAAGGAGTAACCCCATGGCCACACCACGCTCCGCCTCCGGTTACGACCTGACCCCCATCGACGCCGCCCGCCGCCGGGATCTGGCGCGGAATCTCTCCGCCGAGCAACGGCATATCCTCTTGGAGCATGGTACCGAGCCGCCTTTCTGCGGCGCTTTGCCAACGGAAAAGCACACCGGGACTTATGTCTGTGCACTGTGTGGGCTGCCGCTGTTCCACTCTGAACAGAAGTTTGCTTCGGGAAGCGGCTGGCCGAGCTTTTTTGCCCCCTTCGATCCGGCGCATATTCGCGAAGTCCGCGATACCAGCCACGGCATGAGCCGTACCGAGATTCGCTGCGTCCGTTGTGACGGTCATCTGGGTCATGTCTTTCCCGATGGTCCGCCCCCCAGCGGCTTGCGCTACTGTCTCAACTCCGCGGCCCTGCGCTTTGTGGCCGGAGGTGTGCCGCCCGACCTGCCGGGAGGGCCGGCATGATGTCTGCGCCGTCGGCCATCGACAGTAATGTCCGCACCCGCATTCAGCGCACCCCGCTGTTCTCGGCCTGGTCGGAAGGGGCCTTTGGCGCGCTTCTGGAACAGGCGCGCATGCGCCAGTTGGACTTGGGCGAGATTCTTTTCCACGAGGGGGAAGAGGCCCGCGCCTTTTATTTTTTGCTCGCCGGTGAGATCGACCTGATTACTTTGGGCGCGGGCGGGCGGGAAAAGATCGTCGAAATCATCCAGGTCGATGACCTTTTTGCCGAGGCCGTGGCCTTTTTGGGCGGGCGTTATCCGGTGCAGGCGGCGGCGGGCCTAGCCAGTACCGTGGTGGAAATCCCCTTCGCCCCTTTTATGGCGACCTTGCAGGGGCATCAGGAACTCATGCCCCAAATGCTGGCGCGGCTGAGCATGCGCTTGCACTATCTGATCAAGGAGTTGCGGCATCTCAGCATGGAATCGGCCAATCAGCGGGTGGCCAGCTATCTGCTGGATCTCTGCCCGGCGGGAGGGGAATGCGTCGAAATCAGCCTCCCCGCCAAAAAAGCGGCCGTTGCCGCCCGCCTGGGTCTGACGCCGGAGACTTTTTCGCGGGTCTTGGGGCGACTGCGCAAGGCCGGTTTGCTCCGCGTGGATAAACGCTGCCTGCAGATTCCCGATCCCCAGGCCCTGCGCCGCTGGGCGGACAGCAGTTGAGTCCGCCATGCAACGTGGTTCGGCTACGGGAATGCGCGAGCAATGGATGGGGTTGCCACAGGATCGCTGTTTCACGTTCAAAAGGGCGTTTCCGCAGGTTACCGATCACGATTTCTTGATCCGGATCAAGTCACCTTGGTGCAAAAGACGCTATGCTATTATTTCACGAGATAGTGGATGCACGAGGTGTTGCATGAAGGTACAGCTCTTGGTCTCCAAATGGTGCCCCACCTGCCCGCAGGCCGAGCAGGTCTGGGGGGAAGCGGCCAGCCGGGTGCCCATGGAATATGAAGTCCTGGACGTCGGCGGGCGCGATGGTCGCGAACTCGTCAGCAAACTGCGCATCAAGACCGTTCCGGCCGTGGTCATTGATGGCACCCTGCGCACGGTGGGCGTGCAGCCCCTGGGGGAAGTCCTGAAGCTCCTCGGCGCCGCCGCCTGAATCCGGTCCGGGGTTGCCTTGCGCCGCGGCTCCCATGGCCTCAGCCATTGGGCGCAAAGGCGTCGAAGTGAATCTGTTCATGCTGCACCTGATGGGAGAGGAGGAGATCGATGGCCGCCTCGATCATGGCCGGGCTGCCGCAGAGATAGACCTCATGATCCCGCCAATGGCCGCTGGCCATTACGCTGGGCAGCAGGCGGCGGGCCCCCGCCCAGTCCCTGTCCTCGGCATCGGAAAGGGTGGGCGTAACCCGTAGATGGGGATGTTGCCGCGCCCAATCTTCCAGCACCGCCAAATGATAAAAGTCGGGCCTCCGGCGGGCGCCGTAAAAAAGGTGGATGGGCCGCTCCCAGCCCAGTGCCATGCTTTCCTGCAGAATGGCCTCCAGGGGGGCCAGGCCCGTGCCCGCCGCAATGCAGAGGAGCGGTCGTTCATTGTCCTGACGCAGGAAAAACGCCCCCTGGGCACCAGCCATCTGCAGCGTATCGCCTACCCGGGCGGTGTGAAACAGCCAGTGGCTGAAGCGCCCGCCCGGCAGTTCGCGAATGTGGAAAACGAGAGTGCCATCGGCCCGGGGAGGGGTGGCCATGGAATAGGAGCGCCATTCTCCCGCAGCGCCGGGGACGGCCAGACGCGCATACTGACCAGCGCGGTAGGGATAAGGGCGCTCCGGCTGCAGGCGCAGTTCCAGGACATTCCACGCCAAGGGGGTGAGGGCGGTGACTGCGGCCGCCCAGCGCTCGGTATCCTGCACGCCGGCGCGAATGCGCATGGGGCTGCGCGGCCGCAATTTGCACAGAATCGCCATGCCGGCGGCCCGTTCGGCGGGGGTCAGCAACAACGGCATGAAAGGCCCCTGCTCCCCCTCGCCCTCCAGGATGGTCCCCTTGCAATCGCCACAGGAGCCGTTGCCGCAGCCATGTTGAAGGGGAATGCCTTGGGCCAGGGCGGCCGCGACGATGCTCTGCCCGGCGCCGGCGGTGAAGCGGATGCCCGAAGGTTCCAGGCAGATTTCATAATCCATAGCTGATGGATGCTCCGCAAGAATAAAGGCATGCGCCGGGGCACACGCCGGGCTTCATCCTAAAAACGGCGGTTGGCAGAGGAGGTTTTGCCGCGACTTCGGCCGCCAGCGGGACGAGCCGTAGAACAACAGGCAAGGGCCGCCGGAGCAAAAACCTCCTCTGCCAACCGCCGTTCCGGGCTTATTCAGACCGCCGGGGGTACGTCGTCAATGGTCACGGGCACGAAGCGGGACGGGGCCATGGCCTCGTAGGCTGCCTCGATGCAGATGGTGGAGGCGAGGTTGTAGGCCTCGATCCAGGATTCGGCCATTTGCTGGGTCCAGGCGGCGCCGAGGAAATGCTTGAGGGTGTTCAGGAGACTCTTGCCGACAATGGGGTAGTGCTCGGGGCGCGTGTCGTACTTGATGTGTCCCACACCCAGTTCCTTCAGATAAGGCACCAGCACTTCCAGCGTGTCAATGTTGGTGGCGATAAGGATGACGGAATTGAACAGGCGCACGCGCTGCTCACTCATGTCGCCAGGGAACATGGGCCGCACTTCGGGGAAATGGCTGAACATATAGTTGTAAAAATGTTCGGCTACCTGAATGCCCAGGTCCTGAACCGCGGCACCGCTTTGCTTGATGAGGGTAATATTGATGGTCACATGGGACTCCTGGTGTGATGGGGAAGGCAGCAGGCCGCGTGGTGGGCGGCACCGCTTTACTATAGGGCTAAGGATGGGGAGCGTCCTTGATCTGGGTCAAGGAAATGCACGGCCGCAGGACAGGACGGGCTGCTCGCCGGCAGAGCAAAAAATCCCCGCCAACGGCCGTTTCCGCGCCGGGAGGAAGCCCAAGAAGGAGATCAAGCCCTAGGCCCGGGAGGCCGGCGTTCCCTGCAGCTCTTGAAGAAACCCCTGCAGCACCAGAGCCCCGTTATGGGCCTCGTCGTGGGCGGCGTAGAGCAGGATGAGCGGCCTGTCGCCGGCGGCGCTGAGGAGTTGGCGGGTGGCGGGGATGGCGGCGGCGAGTTCTTCCCGATAGCGGCGCCGGAACTCTTCCCAGCGTTCCGGTTCGTGGCCGAACCATTGGCGCAACGCGGTGCTGGGGGCCAGATCCTTGGCCCATGCGTCGAGGGCCAGATCGGCCTTGCGTATGCCCCGCGGCCAAAGCCGTTCCACCAGGACTGCGTAGCCTGCGGGGCGGGGGCTATGGTAAACGCGCCAGATTTGAATGGGGGTCGGCATCTAGCTCTCCTGCTATTCGTGTTGGTCACCGGTGTCGGGCGGCTCATAGCGTGCAGCAAAGTCGGCACAGCGCAAGGCGTCTTCCATGGCCATGCGCAGGCGCAAGCGGGCGCTTTCCAATTCCGGCGCCAGCCTATCCTTCCGGCTAACGGCGGCGTGGTAAGATTGATAGGCTACTCCCACTGCGGACGCGTGCAAGCCGTGGTGATCCAGATACCGTCCCATTCGGCAGCGGTAGGGGTTATCGAGATTGGGCAGTTGCTCCATCATGGCCGGGGCCATGCGGTACAGGCTGTCAAAGGTGAGGTGCGCCGCATAGGCGCCCAGCAGCGTGCGCGGGGCCTGATCGTGGGCAATCCCGCGATACTGCTGCAGCCAGGCAAGGACGGCCTCCTCGGGCATGGGCCGGGCGATGGCGTAGCCCTGCACATGCTCCACTCCCAATACCGCAAGGGCATCCAGGGTCTCCAGGGTTTCGGCCCCCTCCACCACATAGCGGGTGCGCAGGTCCTGGGCCAGGGCCCGGACATTCAGGACGAAGAGCAGATCGCCGGGGTGCCGCGGGATTTCGCGGACAAAGCCCTGATCCAGCTTGATCTCGTCCACCGCCAGCTCCTTGAGGCGCAGCAGCGAGGCATAGGCGCTGCCCACATCGTCCAGGGCCACCCGTACGCCCAGGGCGCGGATCCTGGCGATGCGCTCCTTGGCAATGGCCAGGGACAAGAACTCCCCGCTCTCCAGGATCTCCAGGGTCAGGCGTTGGGGCGGCAGGGATGAGGCGCTGATGATGCCTTGCAGGGAGCTCAGGCAGTGATCGGAAATGAGCACCTCGGGCGGAAGATTGATGGCCACTTCCAGGGGAAACCCGGCCTTTTCCCATGCCTCGGCGGCCGTGATGGCCTGCTGGAGCATCTGGCTGCTGAGGCTTTCCTGACCGGCAAGGTCTAGATGGGGCAGGAAGGCAGCGGGGGGGATGATTTGGGCGCCGTCCCAGAGCCGTGCCAGGGCTTCAACGCCGATAATCCGGCCGCTGCGCAGATCCAGAACCGGCTGGTAATAAGGCCGCAGCCCGCCATTGGCGAGGAGGTGGTCATAGGAGCGGGCCTGTTCGCCGTCGCTACCCTCGCTGATGTGGAAGCAAGCCCAGAAGCGGCTGCGCCGTCCCTTTTCCGTCTTCACCGCATAGAGGGCCTGATCGGCATGGCGGAGGAGATGCTCCGGGTCGCCCTCGTCGATGGGATACAGGGTAACCCCCAGACTGCCGCCGATCTGTACCTCATGGCCGTCGGGCAGGGGGAAAGGCGTTTCCAGCGCTTGCTGAACGCGGTCCAGGACCCTCCCCAGATCATTCATGGAGTGGAGATTCTCCAGGACCAGGGCGAATTCATCGCCGCCCAGGCGCGCCGCGAAATCGGTTTGGCGAACCGCAGCCTGGAGGCGCTGGCCGAAGATTTGCAGGAGGGCATCGCCGGCGGCATGACCATAGGTATCATTGATGGGCTTGAAGTCGTCCAGATCGAGCATGCAGATGGCCATGAGCTTTTCCTGGCGCAGGGCGCGGGCCATGGCCTCCGGGATGCGGTTCAGGAGCGCGATGCGGTTGGGCAGGCCGGTCAGGGGATCGTGGCGGGCCAGCCAGCCCTGCACCTCCCGCTCCTTTTCCATGCGGTCCTTGAGGTCGAGTTCGTCCAGGCCGTGGCCCAGGAGTTTGCCGATGCGGGCGATGGCCACCAGGGTATCCTGGTCAAAGAGCCCCGCCTCCGGGCTGGTCACTCCCAGTATGGCCCAGATCTTGCCGTCACGATGAATGGGAACGGTGGCCGTGCTGGCCCAGCCATTGGCCCGAAAGAGTGGATGCAGGGCGGCGCGGGCGGCATCCGCGAGGTAATCGTTATGATAATGCAACCGGCTTTCGGACCAGGTCTGGCTCAGGATGGAGGGGAGGTCCGTGCTATCCACATGCAGACGCACGCTGCTCAGCTGCGTGCTGCCGACACCCGCTGCCGCCAGGGGGCGAAACCAGCCTGCGGCATCGGGGCGGGTCACATAAGCCGTATTGAAAAAGCTGTTGTCCACCAGGCGCTGGCAGGTCTTGCGCAGCATGTCC
>Ga0315298_1008490_pt1 | contig 13086 bp, 6 predicted proteins | sample WHS_1_MG_FD_203077 | JGI IMG/M metagenome (GOLD analysis project Ga0315298, IMG submission 203077) | Extremophilic microbial mat communities from Washburn Hot Springs, YNP, Wyoming, USA - WHS_1_MG | ecosystem: Environmental > Aquatic > Thermal springs > Hot (42-90C) | place: USA: Wyoming...
GTACTGCGCCCGTTCCATCGAGGACCTGGTGCAGCATATAGAGGGCGGTATCGAGGCGGCATACCCCGGCCTCGGCCACACCCTCGCGTTCTACGGCGTCGGCGACCACGGCGGCGGACCGAGCCGCCAGCAGATCGAGTGGATCCGCCAGCACCGCCGCTACCGCGACGGCGTGGAGCTGGTCTTCAGCACGCTGGGGCGGTTCTTCGACGCCGTCAAAGCCTCCGGCCTGAAGCTGCCTGTCTTTGAGGGCGAACTGCAATGGGTCTCGCCGGGCTGCTATGCGGCCGTACACGAGACCAAGCAGATGCTGCGTCAGACGGAAACGCTCCTGACCCAGGCCGAGGTGATGGTCCGGAAGTACCCGAACCTCGCCCCGGCCGACGCCGCCTCGCGGCTCCGCGAGGGCTGGACGCACGCGTGCTTTAACACCTTCCACGACATCCTGCCGGGGTCTTCCATTGAGCCGGCCTACCCGCAGGTCCGCGATGATCTGGGCGCCGCCAGGCGAAACGCCCGCCAGATCCTCACGCATATTACGCGGCGGCGCACGTTCGACCTGGACCCCTGCCCCCGCCAGCGCGTCATCCTCCACAACGTCAGCGATCGACCATTTACCGGCGTGGTCGAGACCGAGCCGTACCTGGGTCATGTCTCCTACGCCATCCCGGTCCGCTACACCACGACCGACGGCCACGAAGTCCCGCTGCAAAAGACGGCCGGGAACGCAGCCGAACAGAAGATGTTCCGTTACCTTGTCCCCGTCGAAATCCCGGCGTTCGGGCGGCAGGTCTTCGAGGTGCACCATGACCGCCCGAGCGAGGCCCGGCCGGCAACGTGCGCCACGTCGCCCGATTCGAACAGCGTCGAGAACGAGTTCGTTGCCGTGCGGACCGGGCCGGCAGGTATAACCTCGATCCGCCGCGAGAGCGGCAACGTGGAAATGCTGGCACCCGGCGGGGTCCGTATCGTCGCCTTCGTCGACAAGAGTGACAGCTGGGGCCACCTCGTGCCCGACGCCGTCTTCGGTACCGAGCCGGCCGGCGAGTTCGCTGCCGAGTGCTGGAAAGTGATCGAGAGCGGGCCGCTCCGCGCGGCGATCTCCGGCGACCTGCGGCTGCGCCACTCCAGAATCCTGTGGCGGGTGTCCCTGCACGCCGGCGACCCGGCCGTACACATGCGGCTGCGGGTCTACTACCAGGGTGCGCACGAGATCGTCAAACTGATCGTACCGCCCGCCTTCCGGCCGACCGCCCGCATCGACGGCATCCCGGGCGGCCGCATCGCCCGAGCGATGAACCGCCAGGAATTCCCGTTCCAGGACCACGTCACGGTGTACGACGACGCGGGGTCGCTGTCGCTGGTCACCCGGGACGCCTACGCGGTGGACGTGCAGCCCGACGGCACGATCCGGATGAGCCTGCTGCGCAGCCCGAACTTCTGCCACAATCACAACTTCCGCGAGCCGATCCCCGACGAGCACGTCTACCCGCTGATGAGCCAAGGCGAGCACGTGTACGACATCAGCCTGCTGCCGGCCGCCGGTTACGCACCCGAACGGATCGACGCACTCGTGCACCGGCTGACCGAACCGGTCTGGATGAGCGAGAACACCGTCGGCATGCCGCCGCGGCATTACACGAATCTGAAGGAACGGCAACCGGCCCCCGGGTCCCAGGACGATACCTGGACGAACTGACCGCCGCCGCCTGGTCGTGGTCGGGTGTCCCGGTCCGCGGCCTGAAGGCCGGGCCGTCATCCCCGTGTCTCCGCGTTCCCGCGTCTCCGCGTCCGCCGTACCCTGCCCCGAGCCCCTGACCCCTGCCTCTACGTACCCCAGTTCCCCGCCAGGGTCAGCAGGTCGCTCACGTCCACCGTCTGATCGCTCGTCAGGTCGCAGAGCGGATCGTATCCCCGCTCGCCCAGGTGCTTGGCCCAACTGTCCGCCAGGATCAGCACGTCCGTTGCGTCCACGGCCCCGTCGCCGTTAATGTCCCCGGTCACCGCCGCGGGCAGGTCGCTCAGGACCAGTTTCGGCCGGAACGGCGCGCTGGGACTGTCGGACGAGTAGAACAGGTCCTGGTTGTGCCGGTTCTCATCGTCGACCTTGATGCACCAGCCGTAGTTGGTGCTCGTCCCGTTCAACCAGCTCTGCACCCTGGCCGTCACGTTGAAAGGATACCAGACGTCCACGTAGCCGAACTTGGGCGAGAGGGCATCGGCGGTCGGGACAAAATCGCTGCCCGGGGTGGTCCAGCTCGTGCCGGTCGCCGCCAGGTTCCAGCAGCTGCCGATCTCCTGCCACGTCCGGGTCAGCGGGTACGCGCCGTAGTAGCCGGTGCTGCCACGGCGGCTCGCCTCATCGTAGGCGTACAGGTAGAGCGTCGCCCGGGTCAGCTGCGTGCCGGCCGGGATGCTCGACAGGTCGAACTTCACCAGTGCCCGCTGGCGGTTGAGCGGATCGCTGTCGGCGTAGCCGCAGATCCGCATCCGCTCGCGATCGCCGTATGCCGTGGTTGGGGCCGAGGCCTCCATGTAGTTGTCGCTGCAACCGGTGTAGCCGGCCACGCCGTCCTGAAGGACCTTCTCGCCCAGGACGCTGGCGAAAGCGTGAGCGACGTTCGAGATTTCGCTGGTGTTGGCCGAGTCATCGGTCACCTTCAGGGCGAAGTAGTAGAACGTCCCGCCCGCCAGGCCCGTCACGGTGAACGATTCCGCCTGGCCGGCCGCCTTGGGGGCGGGCACGCCGCCAACGACGGTTGCCGCCGCGAAGTTGCCCGCGTCGATCGGCGCGGTGCTGTACCGCAGATCGTAGCTGGCGGCCGTGCCGACGACGCCGTCGTCGCCGGGAGCCGTCCAGGTCAGGTCCACGCCGCCGGCTGTCGTGCTCCGGTGCGCGACGAGGTCCGTTACCCAGGCCGGCGGGGTGAGGTCCGGGGCCAGCGTGGTGCCCACGGCGATGTTCGACAGGTCGGCGATGTTGCCGCCCTCGTCGCGGGCCTTGATCGCGAAGTAGTACGTCGTCAGCGGTGCCAAGCCGGTGACGGTAAACGTCTCGGCCGAGCCGGCCACCTGTGGGCTCGGTTCGCCCGTCACCTGCGTGGCGGCGTCCCAGTTGCCCTCGGTGATCATGCTGGTGCTGTAGCGCAGGTCGTAGCTGGCGGCCGTGCCGCTGTTCCAGTCGTCGCCGGGGGCGGTCCAGGCCAGGTCGATCCTGGTGCTGTCCGTGCCGGTCACGGTCAGGTCGGTTACCGGGGCGGGAGCCGAACCATCCGGCATCGGCGGCTCGGTGACCTCCAACAAAATGTATTCGGTCCGTGGGACCTTCGTACCGGCCGTGGTGATGGTGAAGGTCGCCGGGCTGGTCGTCACGTACTGCGTGTAGTCCCTGTCGACGGTCCAGCCGGAGCCGTTGTTTTCCTTCCATTTGTAGACGACCTTGAGGCTGGCCCCGCTGGCGAAGTCCTGCGGGTTGTCGAAGGTGACGGTGATGTGGTTGACGCCCTTGTCCAGGTAGGCCATGCCGCCCTTGTTGTGCTCGAAGGAGGCGGTCATGACCAGGTTCGACACGCCGGCGTCGGTGATGGCGGTCGTGGACTGGAGTTCGATCCTCACCCACATCTGGTATTTGCCGAAGACCTGGGTCCGGACGTTGGCGCCGGACACCTGCGTGGTGCCGGTCGAGGTGTTCTCCCAGATCTTGGTCCAGACGGACCCGTCCGGCGAGACGTACAGCCGGTTGATGTCGCTGGGGGCGTTGCGGAAGAACGTCGCGTCGATGGACCCGTCGGTCATGTAGAACGGGGTGACGATCTTGTAGACGGCGGTCGCCAGCGAACCCGTGGCGGCCGTGTGCAGGTCCGGGGTGAGGCTGTCATCGTTGAAGGTGGCGATGTTGCTGCTGCTGACCAGGGCCGCCTGGTAGCCCGCGCTGCGGAAGTCGGGCGACAGGGTGATCGTTCCGTTCGCCCAGCGGCGGTACGTCATGGACTTCGTGATGCCGATCGCCGCGTTGCCGGCCGTATCGAGCGAGTATGGCTCCCAGTACAGGATGTTGACGGTGTCCTTCCAGTCGTATTGGGATTCGTGGTGGTACGGCGGGCTGTTGGTCGGATAGTTGTAGTACTGGGTGGCCCAGGACTCCCAGGTCCGCTTGAGGCCCTGGCCCATCGGGATCTCCATGTTCATGGACTTTGTGGTCGCGGTGTTGCCCGGATCGGCCTTGACCGCCCAGGTGTCCGAGCCGTCCGCGAAGTACTGCGGGGTGTCGCCGCACAGCAGGAAGCCCGGGCAGGCGCGGCCTTCGGCCACGGCGTTGTAGACGAGGTTCTTATCCGCCTTCACGTCGGCCATACTGACGATCTGCGGCGGCGTGTTGCGGTCATACACGTAGAAGGTCGTCATGGTGTCCAGGGCGTGCCATTTGCCGCCGTATTCGATTTCCCAGAACGTGTGGCCGCCGCTGGCGATGGAGATCGTCCGCGGGTGCAGCCCCATCTGCAAGAGGATGGCGGCGTTCATGCCCGCCTGGCTGCCGCACAGCGCCCAGCCGAAGATGTTGAGCTGGCTCACCACGTCGTCGTTGGCCGTTGGCATCTCGCCCCAGTGGTAGAGCCGGCGCTTGAAGTTGTTGTACACGTTGATCGCGCGCGTCTGGATGTCCGTCGGGCTCGGCGACACCACGCCGTCCGGCGTGTAGGACTTGTCGAACGTCGCGGCCATGGTCGCCAGCGTGCGGCAGTCGGCCACCCGGTCGTTGCTGATCCACGGATTGATCGCCTTGACCGGGGCGACCGGCGGCATCGTCCGGCCGGACACTACGTTGGACAGCAGCGACACGTTCGCCGGCTCGGCGTTGTCCGCCGTCTTGATCGCGAAGTAGTAGAGGGTGTCGGGCAGAAGGCCGCTGACCGTCATCGACTGCCGGGTGCCGGGAGCGGCGGGGGCCGGCTCGCCCGCCACCTGCGTGGCGCTGTCGAAATTGCCGGCATCAATCGGGCTGGTGCTGTAGCGCAGGTCGTACTCGCCGCAGCCCGTGCCGCCCAGGTCGACCGGGGCGGTCCAGGTCAGGAACGCCGCCTTGATGTGTGTACCGGTCAGCCTCAGATCAGCAATCGCGTCGGGGGCGGTCAGGTCCGCCACCGGCGTGGTGAAGGTCACCACGTTGCTGATCGCCGAGAAGTTGGGCACTTCGTCGCCGACCTTGATCGCCACGTAATACGTCGTCACCGGCGCCAGGCCCCGCAGAATCCACGTCTCCGTCTGGCCCGGCGCCTTCGGCGTCGGCTCGGCCGTGGCCTGGCTGGCCGTGTCCCAGTTGCCCTCGGTCAGCGGCTCGGTCGCGTACCGGACGTCGTATCGGTCCGCCACGCCGACCATCCCGTCATCGCCGGTGGCCGTCCAGCTCAGCGTCACGCGGTTGGCCTGGACATTGCTGAACGACAGGTCGCTCACCGCGCTCGGCGCAATCACGTCGAGCGGGCCGGTGGTGCCCGACGCGACGTTCGACAACGCGCTCCACTTGTTGCCGGCGTCGCGGCTCTTGAGGGCAAAGTAATACGTCGTGCCGGCCGAAAGGCCGCCGACGGTGGTGGTCTGTGTCTGGCCGGGCTCGAGGACGGCGGGTCTGCACCCGCAAGGGGTCGCCGACGCCCAGTTGCCCTCCGTGATCGTACTCGTCGAGTACCGTATGTCATAAGCCGCCACCGGCCCCAGCGGATAGTCGGTCGGGGCGGTCCACGTCAGGTCGAGTTTGAACCAGTCCGGGTTGCCCGCCGCCAGGTCCGTCACCGCATCCGGCGGGTCGTCGCCGTAGACCACGATGTTGTCGATCCGCCCCGTGTAGCCCACGCCGATGTACTGGTCGTTGGCGCCCAGGTAGCTGCCGCTGTCATCCACCACCAGGACAGGGGTGACCATATTGTCGAAGTAGACCCGGAAGTGCCCGACGCCGTCGTCGATCAGCCGCACGTGGTGAACGTTCAGGTCCAACGTCACCGCCGCGAAACCGATCATGTTTTCCGCGCCGTAGTCGGCCACTTTTTCCCAGAACTGCAACCCGTCTCTGTCGGCGTTGTAGTCGTCCATGTACCGAAGCCAGTAGCCCTTGACGGCCGTCAGGTTGCTCGAGGTCCGGCTGTGGAAGAAGATCCGCGGTCCGCTGCCGACACTGGTCGTGGTTCGCTGGATGTCGAAGTCGAACTGAATGGCCGCGGGGATCTTGGTCGGATTGGTCGCCAGCCCGCTGGCGCCCTCGAGCATGTACTGGCCGCCCCCGACGTCGACGCGGGTCCAGGTGGTGCTGCTCCAGGCCCCCATGCCCGTCTGGAAATCGTCATTGATCAAAGCGGCCGCTGATGTAATCGAAGCCATCGCCAGCAGGCAGACGGCCGCTGTGGACATGTAGCGTTTCATCCCCGCTCCTCCCGATTCTCACTTCAGCCCTGCTCCACCGTGAGCCACCACCTCGTACGGCCCCATTATACAGCCCGTCTCGGCCAGTAACAATAACAAAGACGCCGTGGAGCCACCGCTTACCGATGCTGGAGGGATTGTGACTGTCCGGCTTCCCTGTGTCCGCTCGGTGAGCCTGGCCTTATGCCCGCGGTCCTCGCCGACCCGGCCTCTGTGGCATTGGAACCCGTTAAGACCGCTACTTGCCCCCGGTGGTGGCGATGCCTTGGATGAACGTCTTCTGGGCCAGGAAGAACAGCACGACCACCGGAAGGGTGAAGATGCACGCCCCGGCCATCAACTCGGCCCACTTGCCGCCGTAACTCGACAGGAACTGTTGCAGCCCGTACGCAAGCGTGTACCGCGACGGGTCGTTGATGTACAGAAGCGGCCCGAAGAAATCGTTCCACGTCCCTAAGAACTGGAACAGGGCGCACGTGGCCAGGGCCGGCTTGGCCAGCGGCAGCATCACCTGCGCGAAGATCCGCATTTCACTCGCGCCGTCGATCCGGGCGGCCTCGGCCAACTCCTCCGGAATCTGCCGGAAAAACTGCCGCAGGAGGAAGATGAAGAATGCGTTGCCCAGGAACGCCGGCACGATCAGCGGCAGGAACGTACCGTACCACCCCAGCGCGCGAAACAGCGCGAACACCGGGATCATCGTCACCTGGCCCGGCAACGCCATCGTCGAGATCAGCAGGATGAACAGAACGTCGCGGCCGGGAAACGACAGCCGGGCAAAGCCGTACGCCACGATCGCGCTGGACAGCACCGCCCCGACCACGTTGAACCCGCACAGCAGCAGCGTGTTCTTGAGATACTGACCCAGCGGGGCGACTTGCAGGGCCAGCGGGTAGTTCGACCATTTGACCGGGTTGGGCAGCAGGCTGCCCAGCGAGATGGCCCCGACATCCGCCGTGTCCTGCCGCGTATAGATCTGCTCGTCGGTCTTCAGCGAAGTCGAGACCATCCACACCAGCGGCATGGCGAACGGAACGCACAAGGCCAGCAGCAACAGGTGCGCGACAACTCGCCGGCCGCGCGTCAGTCCCATCGGCGATCTAGTCCGCATAGCCGAGGGCCCTCCGCTGCGCCTGTTCCAGTTCGATGTCCTCCCGCAAGGTCCGCAGGGCCTCGGCGGGCGTCAGGGTCCCGCGCATGGCCGAGTCGTCGATCTGGCCGATGCGGTCCCACAGATACACCTGGTACGGCACCGGCGGCGTCGGTTGCAGGTTCTCGCTGGGCAGCAGGTCCACGAACGTCTGGAACGGCGGGTGCTTGCGTACGTACTGGCGGTAGACCGGGGCATCGGCGATCGCGCGGCGAAGAGGCAGCCATCCGCCCCAGGTGTAAAACTCCGCCGCCCGCTGGGGATTGGCCAGGCCCGACCAGAACTTGATGAACTCGAAGGCCCCCGCCGGCTGTGCCGCGCCCCGCGGGATGATCATGAAATTGCCGTTGGACCAGCCTGCCCGCGACCGGCCGCCCTGCGGCGGTGGCAGCGGCGCGGTCCGATACTCCAGGTTCGGCGCATACCGGGCCAACTGCTCGACCCGCCACTGACCGTCCAGGGTGATCGAATACGCCCCGCTGATGAAGGGCCACTCGGCCGCAAAGCCCGTGGACAGACCGGAGCGGAACCGCACGACGTTCTCGAAGCCGAGCTTGCGGCGGCAGTCGACCAGGAACGTCAGGGCCCGCAGGTTCTCAAGGGTGTCGATGGTCACGGCCCCGGTTGCCTCATCATAGAACCCCTTGCCGAAGACGGGGGCGTACATGGTGAACCACTCGGGCATGAATCCCAGTCGTACCAGGTTCCCGTGGCGGTCAAAGCGGTGCAGCTTGTCGCCCCACGCCACCAGTTCCTCGAGCGTGTCGGGGAAGTGGTCCGGGTCCAGCCCCGCCTCCCGCAGGTGCTGCGGAAGGTAGTAGCAGGCCCACGTGTTCAGGCCGGTCGTGATCCCGTAGGGCCGCCCCTTGTATGTGCCGATCTTGCGTGCGATCGGATAGGCATCGCGCTCGAAGGCCTCGCGCTCGGCCGGCGTCATCAGTTCGTCCAGCGGTACGATCAGCCCGCTTTCGGCCCATTTCGGGATGACCTGGTTCCACTGGGCCATTACGTCGGGCGGATCGCCGCCGGCCACCGCCAGCAGGAACTTGGAGTCCGCGCTGGCGCTCGGGACGGACAGGGCGATCAGTTCATATCGGTCCTGGCTCTCGTTGAACCGCTGGACGATGCGGTCCACGACGACCTTCCACTCGGCCGTCCACATGTGCCAGAGCCGAACCGGGATTCGTTGCGGGTACTGGCGCACGGCCGGCCCCGGGACGGCGAGGACCGCCAGGAGCATCGTGATCAGCAGCAGGCTTGCCGCCAGCGCCGCGCAGCGTCGCCAGCGTCCGGGCCTCGGGGTGTTCTGGCTACTGTCCATAGTGCACCCACCGGCGATGCGTGGAGAACACCGCGCCCGTGCCGACCATAACCAGCAGGAACAGGACCCACGCCATCGCACTGGCGTAACCCATGTCGCCGTATCGCCAAGCCCGGTTGAACAGGTACAGGGCGTAAAAGTTGGTACTGTGCTCGGGCCCGCCCTGCGTCATGATGTACGCCTGCGTGAAGTACTGGAACGCGTGGATCAGCCCCATGACCAGGTTGAAGAAGATCACCGGGCTGAGCATCGGCAGCGTGATGTGCCGGGTCTTGTGGATCGTGCCGGCCCCGTCGATCATCGCGGCCTCGTACAGGCTTACAGGGATGTCCTTCAGCCCCGCCAGATAGATGATCATGCTGCCGCCGACGCCCCACAGGCTCATCAGGACCAGCGACCAGAAGGCCCATTTGGTGTCCTGCAACCACGCCGGCCCGATGATCCCGAGCCACCGCAGCACGCCGTTGACCAACCCGATCTGCGGGTTCAGCAGCCAGACGAAGACCACCGAGGTCGCGACCGTCGGCACAATCGACGGCAGGTAGAACACCGTCCGGTAGATACTGATCCCGCCGATCTGAAGATTCAGCAGCAGGGCCAGTCCCACGCCCGCGGCGATGCCGAGCGGCACCGCCACCAGGGCGTACTTGACCGTCACCCACAGGGCGCCCCAGAACAGCGGGTCCTGCCCCAGCAGCCGCTTGTAGTTCGCCAGACCCACCCATACCGGCGGCGAAACCACGTCGTAGCGGGTGAAGGAAAAGTAGATGCTGGCGACAAACGGCCCGGCTGTCAGCACGACAAAGCCGATCAGCCACGGGCTGATGAACATGTAACCAGTCGCGTCCTTGGTACGGGTACCCATGGTGCGAAGCATTATACCCCGGTTCGTCAGCATCGCAGCCTGGCGGCCGTCGTTCGCCCCGTCAGGGGCGGGAGGAAACAGCCCAGGACGCGGTCCTGGGTAAGCGAGACCTCAAGAACTTCCATTTTCCTGTGTTTGTACAAGCCTTGCCAGGGGCGACAGAGCCCATCGCGGGCGGCCGTGATCGTTTCCTGGCATGGAACCCTCCGCCCAAATTGTCTCGGACTCCGTCCCCTGCGACGGCGCAGAGTCGATGAGGTGGCCATCTCGAGCATCACCCTCGCTGAACTGCAATACGGCGTGGCCAGGTCCGCCAGGCCCGCGCACCACGAGGCTCTGCTGGCCCAGTTCCTGGCCCCGCTGGCGATCGCCCCCTTCGATGGCGCCGCCGCCGAAGTCTACGGGCGAGTGCGTGCGGACCTGGAGCGCCAGGGGACCCCCATCGGCCCGCTTGACACGCTGATCGCGGCCCATGCCCTTTCGCTCCAGAGCACGCTGCTGACACGCAACGAAAGAGAGTTCCGCCGCGTCGCCGGCTTGACCGTCCGGAACTGGCTGACCCGCTGATCGGGCGCGGTCGTGATTGTCTCTGGATCGGGAGCCGGTTGTTTCGGCCCGCGATCCCGCCCTCGCATACCATGGCGGGACCTTCCGCTGCTTTCGTACGGCCGTGGAACGCTCACACGACCGGTTCCGGCTGTTCGTCGACGTGGCGGACAGCGCCGATCTGACCGATTGGAAGGTCGTCCAGCGCCTGACGCACTCGGACCTGAACTTCTCCAGCCCGGGAAACGTGCTTCGCGTCTGCGGCCGGGGGGGCTCTGTACGTGCAGAGCTATCCCATCGCGGCGGGCGAGCGGTACGGCAGCGAGGACAGCAGGCTCTGGTTGATGGCCAGTCCGGATTTGATTCGCCGGGCGATGGCTCATGGCGTTTCCTGGCGATCGGGAAGGTCCCCACGGCGCGGCACTGGGCCCGGCCTGGAGTGAGGATCTGGAGCACTGGCACCGCCCGGACTGACGGGGCCGCTCAGGTCACTGGGCGATACAGGACTCGGACCTGTGACCTCACGGGTGTGATCCGTGCGCTCTACCAACTGAGCTAATCGCCCGACGGACAGACAACCAGACAACTACTATAAGCTCTCGGCCGGCCCTTTTCAACCTCGTAGCCGGACGCCGAATCTCGCGGACCCCATGACGACTGCTCGTTGAATCCCACCCGCCGAACCGGTACAAGAGCCGCAGGCGGACGGCGCTCGGACCGGGTGCCTTGGGGCGGACTGGCCCGGCCGCACAACGGCCGTCCGCGGGGACCTGACATGCTGAATACGTGGCTTCGAAGACTGACGCGCAGTCGGCGGATCCCCATGCCCGTCCACATCCCTGCCCGCAAGTCCGGCATCGCCTCACGCCACATTCACGCACTGGGCGACGCCTTGCCGGACGGGCACGAGCTGCTCGTGGCGCTTACCCCACAGCTCGACCTGCCCATCCACCCCACCGTCACCCGGGGAGACCGCGTCGAGCCCGGCACCCCCCTCAGCCGCCCGGCCGCCGACCACGCGGTCCGCGCCTTCAGCCCGGCCGACGCGGTCGTGGCGGAACTGACGACGGTCGATACCGAATACGCCTGCGAGTTGCCCGCAGTCCGGCTGCGCCTTGTGCCCCGGACCCCATTGCCCCAGCAACCGCCGTCCTCTGGCCTTGGCGAAATGCCTGGGCCGGCGATCCCCCAGGCCGACGGATCCGCCGCCCCGCATGACCTCCGCAGCGCCCTGGCCGACCTCGCGCGGATCGAGGACCTTCCTGCCACCCTCGACGAACTCGGCGTGCTTGCCACGTGCGCCGGCCGGCTGGAATCCATGGGCGGACTGCTCCGCCGGGCCTCCGGGCGGACCAAACTGCTCGTCATCAACGCGATCCAGAGCGAGCCCCGCTTGGCGTCGCACGTGCGGCTGACTCTGGACGCCACCGCCGAGATCGCCGCCGGCGCCAAGGCCCTCTGCACGTACCTCGGCCTGCGCCGTTGCAGCCTCCTGGTCAGCGCCGCGCACGGCGTGCACCCGCTGCTGGCCCGCCGGTTGCGACGCGCCCGCGTTCGCGTGCTGCCCGTCCGCACGACCTTTCCCGGCGGCGAAGACTCGATTGTGGTAAGGCGCATCTTCAATCGATCGGTGCCGTACGGCGGTGACAGCCTGCACGCCGGCGTCCTCGTTCTGCCGGCCGACGCCGTCTGGCGGGCAGGCGTGGCCCTCATGCACAACAAGCCCGCGCTGGACCAGCCCGTCACCGTCGCCGGCGACTGCCTCCCGCCCGCCGGCCAGCGGGTCTACCTGCTTCCGATCGGTCTGACCATCGAAGGGCTGATCGGCGTCCTCGCCCGGCGGGGCCTGCTGCTGCGCCAGGCGAAGATCGCGCTGCTCGGCGGGCCGCTGACCGGTACGGCTGTCGTCGATCCCGGCCGAACCGTCGTAACGGCGGCCACCCAGGCCGTCCTGCTGATGAGTTCCGCGGCGCCGCTGCACGTCACCGGCTGCATCCGCTGCGGCTGGTGCATCCGAGGCTGCCCCGTGGGCATTGATCCGATCGCCATCCTGGATGCGTTGGAGGCCGGTCAGCTGCGGAGCCTCCTGCAATTGGCCCCCGAGCGCTGCATTCGGTGCGGGGTATGCAGCGCGATCTGTCCCTCGCACCTGCCGCTGGCCCAGGCCGCCCGGACCGCCCGCGCCCTCCTGGCCCGTCAGGGTCGCTAACACCAACCCCCCGCACTCTCTACTCATCACTCACGACCCCGGATGATTGACAGTTGGGTTCAGCGACAGTCAAATGCGGATTGTTTTCTCGCTGGCGGCGTGGCTGCGCCGGGCGCTTGGCGGAGGAACCCAAAATGGCGGAGACCGTATACGTCTTCAAAGTCGCCTTGGCGGGTACGAAGGACATCTGGCGTCGCATTGCCGTCCGGCCGAGCCAGACGCTCGACGACCTGCACGAGGCCATCTATGCGGCCTTCGATCGGTGGGATGAGCACATGTATTCGTTCTTCTTTCCTGCCCGGCCCACCACCAACCTGCGCAAGATATACGATTCGCCGGAGTACACACATCCGTACAATGCCGAAAACCCCGATCCCTTCCATGGTGAGCGGATTCCCAACGCGGCCAAGACCAGGCTGAACTCCCTCGGCCTTGCGCCGAAGCAGCGTTTCTATTACTTGTTCGATTTCGGCGACTCGTGGTGGCACGAGATCACGGTCGAGTCCCTCGACGCCGTCGCCGAGAAGGGCCGCTATCCCTGCGTCATCGAAAAGCACGGCGACTCACCCTCTCAATACCCC
>Ga0315298_1008491_pt1 | contig 13084 bp, 17 predicted proteins | sample WHS_1_MG_FD_203077 | JGI IMG/M metagenome (GOLD analysis project Ga0315298, IMG submission 203077) | Extremophilic microbial mat communities from Washburn Hot Springs, YNP, Wyoming, USA - WHS_1_MG | ecosystem: Environmental > Aquatic > Thermal springs > Hot (42-90C) | place: USA: Wyoming...
TATCCTCATAAACAATTTTCCACCCGCTACAGTCATTACGGCTTGTGGTTTAGAGGGCTCATCGGTAAGTAGCTTCCTAAGGGCGCTTACCGGAGCGCCCGGTCTATAGAAAGGAGGTCCTTCCGATGCAAAGTGATATGAAACGAGTTCGCAGACAACCAGACCCCGTTGACGGAAAACCGATTGCCGTCGATTTGTTCTGCGGCTGCGGGGGATTGACCGTCGGCTTGAAAAGAGCCGGGTTCCGGGTTTTACTCGGCTTGGACATCGATCCGCTCTCCATCAGGACCTATAAGGCCAACCATCCTGACGTCGAGGTTTGGGAGAGGGACATCCGCGATTTGGACCCATCCGATCTCGCCGCTGCTTTGGGTCTGAAGAGCGGAAGACTTGATCTCCTCGCCGGGTGCCCACCGTGCCAAGGATTTTCGACAATGCGCACCTTGAACGGGGCCGTCCGGGTGGATGATCCGCGTAACGACCTGCTGTTGGAGTTCCAACGTTTCATTGAAGAACTGCGCCCACGCGCCTTGATGTTGGAAAACGTACCGGGGCTGGCTGACGATGAACGGTTCACTTGCTTCTGCAAGAGAATGGAAGAGATCGGTTATCTCGGTGATCATCGTGTCCTGAACGCGGCGGACTATGGAGTGCCGCAGCGCCGGCGCAGATTGATATATTTGGCGGGTTTCGGCATGCTGATTCCCTTCGCTGGCCCGTCGCGCAGTCTGAAAAAGGTCAGGGATGTTATCGGTGCCCTGCCGAAAGCGGGGGAAAGCGGCGATCCCGTCCATGACATTCCTGAACGCCGGACCGCCAAAGTCATGGAGCTGATCAGACGCATTCCGAAGAATGGCGGCAGTCGCACCGACCTGCCGGAAGAGGATCAGCTCGCTTGTCATAAGCGTTGCAATGGGTTCAAAGACGTATACGGCCGCATGGCGTGGGACGATGTGGCCCCGACGATCACAAGCGGCTGTTTCAACCCTTCCAAGGGCCGATTCCTACATCCGGAAGAAGACCGGGCGATTACAATGCGTGAAGCGGCTCTCCTACAGGGGTTCCCGCGCCGGTACAAGTTCCCGATTATAGACAATAAATGCGCCGTGGCCTTGATGATCGGAAATGCTCTGCCGCCGCCATTCGCCAAAGCACAGGCAATTGCTGTGAAAAAATATTTAGACTCAAGAGGAAAAGTTTAAATCCTGGAGATTATGCGCATGCCTACTCCTCACATTGCCCTGTGGAAATCCCCCGGCTGTTGATTTTGGCGTCGCGGTCTGGATGCTTCTTGCACTTGGGGGCCGGCTTCTCGGGGAGGAGTTCGGGGAGCGGGTTGACGAGGGCCGCCGCCGCGGTATCCTCGGGGATAAAAGGCTCTTTGACTTCTACTTGGGGGGCTGCTGCTGCTTTCGGCATGGTCTTTACTCTCCTTTTTTTGCGGCGCCCTTTGGATAAAGGGCGAGTTTTTGGCTTATTCGGATCATCTTGGCGGAGGGGCATGCCCAGGTATGCCCGGCGCGGTATGATACCGGCGCGGAAGCTGGGGAAGCGGTGGCTGTTCCACAAGGGCCACCGGCGCAAGTCATAAGGGCTTGTGCCAAGAAAGGCAGCGGCCTCCTCCGTATTCATGACGTCTTTTTCTGCCACGGTTATAAAATAATCCACAATGGCATATATTGCAACAAAACAGCTTTAGTTGGTCCCTTACCTGTTGGAAATCCGGGGAAGAAGGCCTGCGCCCGGAATATTACCTGGCCGTCCCCTTGGTGGAGGGCCGCATCGCCGCCGGCTACACCGGGGCCATCCCGGGCGACCATGTGGAAGACCTGGTGTGGGTCTATAAACCGGAGATCGGGGCCCGGGAGCACCACAACCTCAGGGCCGTGCGCCTGGCCCCGGACGCCGACTCCATGGAGCCCACCATCCGCCGGGGCTCCATCGCCATCATCGACCCCACCTAGGTCCAGCCTTTACCCAAGGCCATTTTTGCGGTAAGATTGGATGAAGAAGGCGGCTGCGCCATCAAAAGGGTTTTCCAGACCGAGGCCCACTGGGTGCTGGTGTCGGACAACTCCGAATACCCAACCTTGGCCCTGGAGAAGGCCGGAAACCCTCACCTCATCATAGGACGGGGTCATCTGGTTCTGGACCAGTTGGGTCAGACAAACAGGAACTGGCATTGAACCGGCAAAAAGTCGTCAGAAAAGCCATCAAAAAGCTCCGGACTTCGCTTAAATGGCGAGTGCTGGAGAAATGCACCTCTGGCTCGACCTTTCATATTTCGTCCAACTGCTGCAAGAAAGAGCATGAAATCTACATCCCCTCCGGCAGCCACCAGGCTGGTCCCTTGCGACCCATCGAATATCTCCATGAGCTCTGCCATGCCAAACTGGCTGAGACCGTCCACCCCCAATTCTCAGCCCAATTCTTCAAACGGGGAACGCCGGATGAGCAGATACGGCAGATGACGATTGCCTGCCGGGTCGCTAGTGACTGGTTCGCTGATGAGTTGCTCTATTCCTTGGCGCCAGGGGAGTTAAAGGCCGAAGTCGCTGAGCATTATGAACTGATAATCAGGGCTCTGTCCCAGTCCTTCGCAGGCCAACCATTCCTGGTGTTCTCCGCCGGCCTGATTATCGCCCAGGCCATCCGGTATCTGGGGCAAAAGGTGGAGACCCGCGGCGACTTGGCCCATATAGTGGACGCCCTCTTGGCAACTGACCCGGCCAAGCCCAGCATCCAGACCCTGGAGGACCTGCTCAACAGGCTCCTGGAAACCTACTGCGGCTACCAAGTCAGGCTGGTGGATGACGGCGGGGTGGAAGCGTGGGAAGTGGACAGGTCATTTTGAGGGACGTGGGGAGACCCATAATGATTCAAATCCCGCCTTCGGCACCATATTAAAGCGAGGAATATCAGCTAATTAGCTTAAGGAAACCAGCAAAAAACCCGTCAGTGAACCGTCAGCGGGCCAAGGGCAGAGAAGAGGAGGGGGAAAGATGCAAGGGTTAGATAAAAAAGCAGAAGAAGAGAAGAAAAAGCAGGAGTTTCCCTTATTTTTCAAAATTTTCCTTTTTATCATGGCCATAGTTGGGTTGGATCATTTCTTTGGAGACCTTTTCATCAAAAATTGGAATGAACTTTACCCTTGGTGGGCAAGGTATCTAGGGTTTTCGATAATTCTTATATTTGTATGGGCAGAATGGCAATATGAAAAAATGAAATGGAAGGCATTGCAGCGGCTTTCGGGAGCAGATGAGGGAAAGAATTAAGTATCTTATCCTTTATCGCCGTTCTGCCCATTCCGCCACACCCTCAATGCCGAGTTGACTCCGCTCCTGTTCTCCGAACAGCGCAGCCTATGAGGCTGGCTCATCCGGCGGTGCTTTCCCACTATCAGGATTCCGTTTACAGGCGCCGGCCGCCGCCGAGTTGACCCCATAGATGCTAGCCATGATGCCCAGGACAGTCTTGACCGGCCCTAAAATAAAATCTATGGTTTATTTAGTCTCTATGAGTTGACTTGCCTCCTCAACTGTAAACCCCAACCGGTAGAGGTGGCAGTTTTGGTCTTCCACCTTTTCCATTTGTATTTTGGTCGGTCCGTCTTCACCGACCCCGTCTATTACCATATGTTTATCATCCACAATACCGGTTTCCCCATCCGGCACCGGGCCTACTGCTTGCCAGATATATCTGTTTTCCATGAGGTTTTGGAGGTAAGTTTTGGTTTCCTCAGGGTATAGTTGATACAAATTAAAAATGTCCTGTTTGGTGTTGATATATTTCGGAAATTCATGCATTGTCAGCCTCCCTTCAAAAAAAGAATAACCCTCCAGCCCAAATTATCGCGCTCGCGAGGCGCGTTATCGTGTTGCCGTTTTACCTCGGCTCCGCGCACCCGCGCCCGCCGATATCCGAACCCGCAATCCAGCGAAAGATATCCGCACGCCGGCAGCGGGGACCGCAAGTCGCCCCAAAACCCCAACTGCCGCCCGCCAGGAGCTTCGTCCCCTGCCCATAAGAGGATTGCCGATACATGGACCCGAGGTTATCCCCAAGGTCTTGGTAACCACAGGACAGCGCCGTGGCACAGAGGTCCACTGTGCCATTAGTGCCGTCCATAGTCGCCTCAAACCTCATATCAGTGCCGTCATTAAAATAAAGGGCGGAGTAGCCCGAGGCGCCGGTGCTATGAACGATTTTGAGGGAGTAATCCGGCAAGGAGCTAATGCAAAAAGCGTCTTTGCCGGTCACGGTGTTATCCACCAACAGCCGTTCATAGGCGTTGGTGGCGGCCTTGTTAATATAAACCGCCAGGCCTGATGATGCGTTTGTATCGTACTTTATCTGTATGGCGTAAGAGCCGAAGGCCACCCACTTCTCAGTCTGTAAGGTCGCTAAATTCGAGCAGAGATAAGGCTGCCCGTCTATGTTGTATTTGAGATAGACTTGATGGCCCCCAGGGCTGGCGGTATGCCACACGGTGGCAGTCTGCGATGCCGCTGCTTGTCCCGCCGACGATCCCACATCATAACGGAAATTGCTGTCATTGAGCCACTGAAACATGGCCCCGCAACAATCCTCGATGCCATATACACTGATCATGCGGGTCCCGGCGGTGTCCACATGGCCTCCAGTCGTTGGCGGGGCTGCCGAACCGCTAATATTCGTTTTTGTATTGCTGCCACTGGCGATCACGGAAAATTCGTTGTCCCATAAGAGCCGTTTGCCGACTACGGCCATATCTTCATTGTGTCTGTCCCATGATCTGGTATAGATAATGGTCCCGCCATACACACTGCCAGTACCTGTCCCCGTGCCGCTTTGCATATAGATATCTGACCACAGGGAACAACCTTCGGGCGCCAACGGGACAGAGTTGGGAATCTGACCACAGTATGCCATGCCCTCTGGACTGCATCTGGGCCGGAAATTTAAACACCAGACGGAATTGGGCAGAATCGAACCCGCAGTATAGCCGGTCAATGGATGGTTATAAAATACATCTCCTATCGTATAACCAGTGCCGTAGGTAAATTTTATTTGAACATTATCAGTAATCGTCTGAAACCCACCGGTCATTGTTACATCAGGACTCCAGGCCCCACCGTTTCTAGACCAACTAAACTTATTGGTTGCGGTTATTTTGACTGCATATGTGTTCAGGCCCAAGGTGCCGCTCCAATATACCAGATCGTTTTTGTTGGCGGTACTTGCCGGAACATATACTCCTGATACCGTTTGGGTTATATCACTGCAAAGGGTATGAAACCCACCGATTTTCCGGCTGGTGTTAGCGTCGTAACCATTGGGCCAAGTGCTGTTTAGGCTGGTTTTTATCAGCCCACCGGTAACCAGGTATATGTAATAGTTCTGGCCCGCTTGGAGGCTGGTGCCAGTATCCAGCGTCCCGGTAACGGTAAAGGTATAGTCATTGTTCCAGAAATACACTTGAGCACCGCTATTCGTCAACAATTTGATAGAGGTACCCTTACAAATGGTCAATTGTGTAGGCGAAGCCGCCACCAAAAACGGGGTACACAGGGCGTCAAGATGAGGACTGATGTTGCTGATAAGTGTTTGAGACGCGGCAGCCCGCTCGATCATTCCGGAATTTTTCATGCTTAAACCTCCCACTCATAATTGACGCCGAGCAGAGCGCTACCGCCATCCCTGGAGATGGCGAGGAAATTTTTTAGCTTGGCGATATTGTTCAATAACAGTGTGTCTCCAGGCTCCAGGTAGTTCGCTGTGGCGTTAGTGGGCATCCCGCCGTCATACCTAAAGCACACCGCCGCCCCTTTAACAATGATGAAAGCCACGGCTCGGCCCGTATTAAAAGGGTCAATTTTGGATGGCGTTAGTCCGACCGCCACGTTGGAAACCGCTATCTCCTCATAACCAAAGGTGTTGATGCCCATGTATTTATCCTCCTATTCCTGGCTTTCACAATCTTTTGATGCTTTGTTTCTCCAGACCCTCGCCGCGGAATTCAGCCCGTAGATACTAGCCAAGGTCCCGGCCAGGGCCACGAAGGAGGTCCACGCCTGACCCAGGTTGAAGCCCAGGACCTGGAGCACCAGGCTGGCCGGGAACAGCACGACCACCACCAGGAACATCCCCACCCGGGAGCAGGAAAGCTGCCCGCTGGCCGGGTCCACGAAAACTTCGGTTAATCGATGCCGACCTTCTCTCTTAGGTGCCTGCTGCACCTCTTCCAGGATGACGGGATTAGACATGGAATTCGGAACTTCCGGTTCATTGGTGCTCATGATATAATTACCTCTCAGGCGGCACCCGAGTTGCTCAGTTGCCGCCTTTTTTCTCGCCTATCAAACAGGCCACCTGAAGTTGGTAATCGGGTCCCAGGAAAAATGGCGGATGCTTACCCGGTCCCCCTGGTTCCCGCCCAGACAATAAACCCCCGCGTCGTCCTCGTCCAGGTAGAGAGCTACATGGTTTCCTCCGGTGCGGCTCATCACCACCACGCACCCCAGACGCTGGCCTCCATCCGGCAGCTCCCGGCCCCAATCCCGCCAGGACGCCGCCGCCGCACTTCTGGTGCTATTAAGACCAGCCCGCTCCATCCAGGCGCACATGATGGCAGAGCACCATGGCGTCTCATCCGGCTGAGCTCCCAAGCTGGTGTGCCGGAACGCCTCCACAATGTCCGGGTTATTTTGGGGACCGGCAATCTCCTCCACCCCCTTCCCCAGGTCTTTCAGGGCTTCCACCAGCCATGGGGGTAAAAGCCCAAATTCGTGAGATGGCTGGGTTTGTTCTTCTTCCTTTCCAAACAGGGCTCGCCAGGTATCGGGACCAACCACACCATCCAACGCCAGCCCGTTGGACGCCTGGAAAGCCCTAACCGCCGCCTCGGTCTTTTCCCTGAAGTTTCCCCGTGGTGTCCCGGAAAAGAGACCAAGCTCCTGAAGGCGCTGTTGCACCTTGAGCACCTCAGGGCCACTCATACCTTGCTTCAGAAGCATGATACCTCCTTTATTCCTTTAAAATCACGCTACCGTTTGGGGTGTGCTGGTGCTGCTTGAGGCGATCCCACAGGTCCTTGCGACCATCCTTCCACTCCCCATCACCTAATTTCTTTTTACCACCAGAGCCCGGATGATCTCGGTCTTGGTATCTCCGATCTCCCGGGAAATCTGCTTAAAGCCTTCATCAAAACAAGCCTTCAGGTGGTCGAATTTCTCAAAGAGTTTGGCGATATTTTCTTGATTCCGCAGGGACCTTTCATGCTCGGCTGTATGAGCCATGCACAATTCGGGGTTGACCGGAAGCCCCCCGGAGGTCATGACCTGGCATTGCCGGTAGTCTTCCTTCGTGGTTTTCCCTGCCTCCATATTGATGGTAAAATCTCTCTCCTTTTTCAGCAGACCCCGGATAAATTCCCCTAGGTTTCGTCCACCCAGGGCCGCCACAATTAGGGCCGCCAGCAGAACCAGGCCGATATACTCAATGGATAGGCTTGTTAAAGGGGTAGGAGACAGGTCATTTCCCTTTGACAGGTCTGCTGCTCCAACGCCCGCCAAGACCAGAAAAATGCCGATCAAGCCCATCTTTTTCCATGTTTCTTTTTTCATGCCTTCACCCAGCCGCGAGCCAGCCTTGAAATTCACAACCCCCCGCGACCTCGTCGCGCCAGGAATCGCTGAGGACAAACGACTCGACCAAAGGCTGACAGATGGTTTCCCCCACGCCGCCCCGGCCATCGCTCAAGGGATAAACCCAGGTCTTGGGGGGCAGACTCGCGGTGTCCATACCGATGAATGCCACCGCCTTCTTTAGCAGAATCTCCATTTCCTCGGGAGGCGGCACCGAGCGCACCACGTAGACCGAGACGTAAAGCCTTTCTCCCAGGACTTCCCGTTTCTCCAGCATCCATATGGCCCTCCCTCCTTAGGCTATTCTTTTCCATGCATACATTACGATATATGGGTTAAGGACATTAAGGGTGGCTGATCCGCCATTATTGGTACTATAATTGCTCCAATTATCAATAGTAACAATGAAATTCTCGCCAGCAGACAAAGTATAGGTTTGGTGTGAAGGGTCCGGTATGGTATGAGTATGGGCCGCCAAATTCGTGGTTTTGGAGCCACCGGTTTTTTCGCCAGCGTTAAAATCTGTGTCTGAGCTATTAAAGCAAACAGGAAAACGGCCAGCGCCCCAGCGTTGCCAGGTCCCGTATCCCTTAGCTGCTGCTACGGCATTGCTATCGGCATAATTATTGGTAGTAAAATACAGATCGCCAACCAGAATGTCCTCTTTCGCCCCGCTCCCAATCACCCTCTCATCCGTAATAATCTGGTTGGTAATGGCTGTGGTTGTCGTGGTCAGGTATATCTTGGCCACCGGCAGTTTGCCGGATGGGATGGCCGGTGGAGAGGGATTGGCGCTTTCAGTGCCATGGATCACCGAGATACTGCCGGTAGTGGCATCAATTACCACCCGGTCTATTCGGGGATTGGTCGTGGGGGCGGTGATAGTACTTGTGTTCTGGGCGGCCACTTCCACCAAAGTCCCGCTTACCCATAATGTTCCATCATCAACCCGCACTGTCATGTTCGGAGATGATTGTTCGTGAGGGGCAAATGATGCCCCAAGCCTGCTCATCACTGCGATGGAGTTGTCAATGGCGGTCTTATACGCAGTACCTCCCTGGGTTTCGTGGTTCGGCTGGGTGAAAGTGCCAACACTCATATTATGCCTCCTGCTTTACTTTTATTACTTCTTCCATGGCCTTTTTGACGGCCTTTTTGACCAAAGGCGGACAGATAACCATGGATTTTTCAGGGACGATCCCCAATGCAGCTTCAACCACAGCCAGCCGCTGCTCCAGCATCAGAATAAGTTCTTCTTTGTTTGGCATCTCAATAAGACCTATCGATCACCGGTTGAAAATCTGTAATTATCCGGTCGCCATTGACCGAAGTATGCATAACTCTGGCCTTGACATACCTTCCAACGAACAGCCCAATAACCCAATCTTCAAATCCATCATAAGACCCATTCTCTGTCCGGTAGTCCAGTTGAACCTTTGGCTCAATTGTCCCTGTCTTCCCTGGCCCCAAATTACTGTATATTAGTGACCAGGCCCGGGCAGACACATCAGTGCCCAGATCAATTTCCGGGGCCTCATATCCATAGGCAGAATATGGGTTAACCACGAAATTATCAAACACGTCGAAATTGTCGCCGCTGGCCAGAGCCTGGTCAACAGGCACCAGATGGCCAGTCAAGGGGTTGCGCAGCATATTGATCAGCGTCCCTGCCCAGAGCGGGTAATTTTGTGGGTTCGCCAGGATATGGTAGAACATGACCACCTTATAAGTCTGCCGGGCTGCTGCCTCTGAGTAGTTGCCGCTGGTGTCAATCGCCTTGATCAGGAAATCCCATATGCCAGGCGGAATCAGCGGTGTGCTGAAATTTGTAGCCAGTGTAGTGGTGGTGATCAATTCTGATTCCTCCCAGGTAGAGCCCACATTCCCAAAGCGCAGTTCATAGCCGGCAATATCCAGGTCCGGGTTGGCCGTCCACACAAAACTAACAAACTCCCGAACCTGATAGACAGTGAATCCGGTCACGTCTTCCGGGGGTGCAGTCTTGCCTTCCACCGTGTGCTGTCTGACCTCCGTCCATGGCCCCTGGCTGCCGTCCCTTCGGACGTACCGCAGACGGTAACTATAGCTGACCTTATCCTCCACCGGAACTAGTGAGACCGCCAGGTCATCCAGAGGAGCCAGCACAGTCGTGGGAGGGATGTCACTATCCGTCTGCCAGAACTGCGCCTCAACCTGAGTGATGGCGGGGTCCAAGGCCGCGGGGCGATGTAGGGTTATGAGAATGCGACTCTGCCAAGACCCGTCTGTATCCCGGATGAGAGCATCTCCGCCGGAACGCACCCAACCCACCACAGGCACCCACCACTCTGATGGCTGGGAGATTTTGGGGTCGTACGCCGGGATATTGCCCTTATCGGCCTGATAGATAGCCTCGTCATAGGGCACCAGTGTCAGCCGCGCATGTAGATTGCGAGTCGGCTGAATTGACCGGATGATACAATCAATTGCCTCTAGCCCAACAGGGCCGAACATAAACAGGTCTCCTTCCTCCGGGTGAGGGTTTGCTAAGCTGATGGGGTTGGTAAATATCAACTCCTGGTTATACCCCACCACAGTAACCACATTGCAAAGCAGAGTGGTGTTGTCACCCAAGCGGAAGCGGACGGCATAACTCACACCCGCCTGCATCATGGGGCAGATTTCGTCCACCGTCACCCCTCCCAGGTAGCCGGGTGGATTGATAACCAGGGATTTCACTCGGCCCCAGGTTAGGCCTGCCAAAAGCACATCATGGGCAAGTTTGACACGATCTCCCCGCACCGCCACCAAATGCTCGATCCCCACTGTCAGTTCGTGCTGCTCACGGCGCAGCAGGACATCGGCCAAGTGATAGCGGGCCCGGCGAAAAATTAAGTCAGGGTCGGTGGTGCCCGCGAACTCGATCTGCTCGAACACGGTGGCCGGGGGATACTCCGGGTGCGAATTACCCCAGGCATCCAGGCCGTCTATCTGATAACCATCCGCCAGGACAATTCGCTCATCCTGCTGCCAGTCGGCGTTCTCATTCAGAAATGGGCATCTGAAGGCGTGGGGTATGTCCGGATACAATACGTGGCTCCGAAAATCAGCACTATTCCGGGGAGTGAAAGCCGGCCCTACAGCAAATTCTTGAGGCCGGTCAATAATAACTGAAAACCGGTTGTCCACCACGGTCAGGGCTGCCCGACCCGCAGAGGCGATCTCCGCCAGACGATCTTGCAAAGAGCCTTTGTAGTCCGCCACCCGGTTATATTTCCAGCCTTCAGTTTCGCAATATTCGTGCCATTCCTGCAATCTAGTCAAGTCGACCCGGCTGTCCGGAAAAGGCCTCTGGTTCTGTAAACCCTGGAGGGCCTCCCGGAAACAGGAAGCTGGATTCTGTGTCTCCCTGGTCACCCAGGTCTGGGTGGCCAGGTCCAAGTCCGGCAAAATCGAGGCGGCGATGCCCGAGAACTCGTTAACCACCCCGTTTAGGCGCCCGCTGGCCCGGATACGCATGGCGGTAATGGCTAACGGATGAGGGAAATTGATGGGCGCGCTGTATTTGATCGTTCTTAATGCTGTCCAGTATGACTGAGAGACATGGAAAACGTCATCATTCTGCGTGAGGCGTCCTACCATGATGTCCCAACTCTCTGTCGGTCCGCTTTTCGTCTTCCAGCGGTAACCACCTCTGACCGTCTGTCGGGTGGCCCCACTCAAGGAAATCTGAGTAATTTGAGTCCATTCCTCTGTACCAGTTTTCCTGGCATTAATGACGAACACGACAGAGTAGTTCAGCATATTGCCCTTCTGATCCACGGCATACAACCCACTAGGGCAGGTGATATCTATGCTGATCTCATCTGCCCCAGGTTTGGTGGTGCGGACAACATACTCTTGGTATTTCAGTTCAATTTGCAGAGCCTCCTCGTGTATATCATTGGTATAGAGAGTGAGAGGATCATTTCCATAGGTTACGCCATTATAGATCAGGTTGCGGTGCTCCAGCTCCACGCCCTCAAACTCCGACAATGCCGTATCGCCGATTTTCAAGTCCTCAATCTTGAGGGGACCAAACCCCCAGACAAACAGCATCCGTAGATATTGCACGTTGCCTAAAGATTCGGTATAGATCTCCGCTCCATAGAAGGGTTTTAAACGGTGGCGGCCATAGATTTTGGGTATGGGGCCCCAAAGGTTGGCTCGGTTCTGGCTGCCGGTTATCGAATAGACCGGGGATTCCTCATCCCGCTTGGAGGTGCCAGTCAAGTTCGCCAGCCGTGGTGCGGTGGGCGACATGGGCGGGATCAGGGCGTTGAGTATCAGGGTGCCCACTATCCCCACGGACAGCGCCGCCAGGCCGCCAACCAACATGGCGCCATATGTGCCTGCCGCAAATCCCAACAGAGGCGGAACAAAAATCGACGCGGCCAGCATTGCCACGGCCAGAAAGATGCCGCCGATGAGCCGACCCACGCCCCCGGCGGGCACCACCCGGATGGCAATCAGGGCCCCGGGTAGAGGCCAAGTGGTGGCCCAGGCTTCCTGCGGTACATACTCCCCGTTTACCCAGACCAAGGCGCGGCTGCGCAACCAAGGGTCAGGTTGCACCAACTCCAATATCTCCTGGAGGCTCATCCCCGGCTCCAAACGCTGACGCACCTGCTCAAGCCGGAATGGATGAGGACAGGCTACCACTTCCAGGGGCGTTTGCTCAACCGGCACCAGATCGGGCATAACGATAGATCCCTTCCAGATGGCGGGCCAGAGGACCCTGCCGATATGGTTCAATGCAGGTGCCCAGTTCCTGGACAACATGCAGCACCTGACCGCGTCCAACTACCAGACCCACGTGACAGGCCCAACGACCCCGCCAGAACAGGGCGGCGTCGCCTGGAAGCTCTTGGAAGTGGGGTACCGCTCTCCAGTCTAGATGGCGGGCCTCCAGTTTAGCTGCTACCTCAGCCGCCTCCAGGGCCGACAACGGGAAGTCGGGGAGGTCAATACCATAAACCTCCAGGTAGGCCGCCCGCAACAGCCCCCAACAGTCCCAGCCCCGCCGGTCCCGACCCCGGTCCAAAAAGGGGACTCCTATAGCAGTATTGACAAAATCAGCCAAAGATATTAACCTCTTCATCCCATAGATCACAGCGCTTATAAGCAAGGAGGTTCTGTCATGAAAAATCTTTCTTTGTGTCTAGTTTTCTTGGTTGCAGGCTGTGCCCCCACAGTTGCCAGTTTGCGCTCTACCCCTCCTGCTCACACATTAACCTCACCCATGCCGGCAAGCCAGATAGTATCGTGCGTCAAATTCTATGCCCCGGAGAAGGTTGTAAATCCTCTGGCCTATTACTATTCCTTTAACCAGAGCGAAGACCCTATTACCGGTAATATCCATTTGCTGGCAGAAATTAACGGCCAACCCTGTGGAGAAGCAATTTTTAAACCTAACAAAGACGGCGGCACTGATATTGAAC
>Ga0315298_1008492_pt1 | contig 13083 bp, 12 predicted proteins | sample WHS_1_MG_FD_203077 | JGI IMG/M metagenome (GOLD analysis project Ga0315298, IMG submission 203077) | Extremophilic microbial mat communities from Washburn Hot Springs, YNP, Wyoming, USA - WHS_1_MG | ecosystem: Environmental > Aquatic > Thermal springs > Hot (42-90C) | place: USA: Wyoming...
TCCACCAGGTGACCCCACAGAAACGTTATGGGGATTTAGCTAAGTGAGTACTAGCAGGTAGCGGGTGGCCAGGCCCATCCCGCCCACCATGGCGACGCCGATGGCGATCAGCACCACGGCCAGCCCCACCGAGAACGAGAGCACCAGCAAGAGCCCGCGTAGCAACCCGCCCATGGTGAGGGCGGTGGGGATGAGCAGCAGCGCTGCGGGGCAGGGCACGATGCCGCCGGACACCCCCAGCGCGATCAGGGCCCCCAGCCCGATACGCTGACCGGCCAGGGGCACCAGGTGGCTATGGCCGCCGTGGCTGACTACCTGCATCTTCACGCCACCCCGGGTCACTACCGCGCCGTCCGCCAGGCCCTCCACGTCATCCCCGTGGTGGTCATACTCATGGGGGTGGGGATGCGGGTGGTCGTGTTCCTCCTCGTGCTGATGGGGATGGGGGTGCGGGTGATCGTGCTCCTCCGCGTGCTCCTGAGGATAGGGATGCTCGTCTTGGGCGTGATCGTGGTCGGCTTCGACCTTGGGCGGGGCGGGCAGGCCCTCCCGTCCGCGCAGCCGGGCGACCAGCAAGGCCAAGCCGACGCCCAGCACCAGCACGCCGGATACGATGCCCAGCCAGTACTCCACCCGTTCCTGGGAGATCAGCGAGGTGGCAAAGATCGAGATCGCCGCCAGGGCAAATACGCTGGAGGTGTGGGTGAGGGTGACCACCGAGCCCAGGGTGACGGCGTCGCTGGCCCGACCCCGGTTGCCGATGAGGTAAGCGGCGACGACGGTCTTGCCGTGACCCGGCTCGAGCGCGTGTGCGGCGCCCAGGACAAATGCTGCCCCCAGTGCGGCGAGGAAGGGGAAATCCACTGCGGCCTCCGTGACCGGGTGTGGTTACAATGTAGCGGTGAGCACCCATAGCCGTCAAGGGCAAGGTGAGAGTAGGTGAGAGAGGGCCCATTTCAAGACAGGACAGGGAGAGCGAGATTTCTCGCCGGGGATCCCTCGCTACGCTCAGGATTACCGCTCGAAATGACACAAGGGCGGCACCGAGCGAGTACTGAAATGACTTCTAAGGGCCTGCTGTGGGTGGGCGGCGTTGACTGGCCACCGTGAGCGCGATATGCTGACAAGTGCGTGAAGCATGAAGGAGTGCATAATGCGAGACAAGGTTGAGGAAATCCTGGGTGCCATTCGCCCCACCCTGGAGGCAGATGGCGGCTCGATCGAGCTGGTGGACGTGGACGAGGAGGGGGGCACCGTGCGGGTGAAGTTGACCGGGGCGTGTGCCGGCTGTCCCATGTCCCAGATGACGCTGCAGCATGGTGTGGAGCGCATTCTCAAAGAGCAGTTACCGGAAGTGCAGCGTGTCGTAGCCGTTTGACATAGCCTGTCGCTCCCATTACCCGATGTAGTGCCTCCCTGACAGGTGCCTGGGCTCCTGCCCGGAACCGGTCGCGTGCAGCCGGCAAGCCACCCTCCGGTCGCACCCCATGCAGCCGGGCATACGTGAAACCCCCTTGCCGGCAGAAAGGTGGCCGGACATGCCCTCGCGAATCCTGCTGGTGCTGCCCAATCCCACGCCGATGCGCTTCCGGGGAATCAAGTTGGCGAAGGCCATCTTCCCCCCGCTGGGGTTGATGACGGTGGCCGCCAACACCCCTCCCGGTTTCGAGATGCGGCTGGTGGACGAGGCGGTCACGCCCCTGGACTACGACACTCCAGCCGACCTGGTGGCGATCAGCACCAACACGGCGTGTGCTAACCGCGCCTATGAGATTGCGGCGGAGTTCCGGCGACGGGGCGCCAAGGTAGTGATCGGGGGCATTCACGCCACGGCAGAGCCGGAGGAGACCCTACGCTCGGCCGACGCGGTAGGCATCGGGGAGTGCGAGGGCTATTGGGCCCAACTTTGCCAGGACTTCGAGGCCGGCAAGTTGCAGCAGGTGTATCGCTGCGCAGGGTTCCCGGATCTCAGTGACCTCCCGCTGCCCCGGCGCGACCTGATGAATCCCAAGCACTACCTCATGCCACGCACCATTCAGACCAGCCGGGGCTGCCCCTTCCGCTGCAGTTTTTGTTGCGTGCACAAGTTCTTTGGGGGCCGCTATCGGCTCCGCCCGATCGGACAGGTGATGGCCGAGATCGAGCGTATGACCACCCGAGGCCCGCTCGTCTTTGTAGATGACAATCTCTTCGGCGATCGCGACCACAGCGAGGAACTGCTGCAGGCCATTGCTCCCCGCCGGGAGGAATGGTTTGCGCAGGCTTCGAGCGTGTCACTGCAGGACGAGGACTTTCTGCAGCGGGCCGGGCGGGCGGGCTGCCGCATGGTGTTCGTAGGCATCGAGTCGCTTTCCACGGACAACCTGAAAGACATCAACAAGCAGTTCAACCGGCCCCAGGATACAAAGGAACTGATCGCCCGCTGTCACCGGGCGGGCATCGGGGTAATGGGGGCCTTCATCGTGGGGCTGGATGGGGACGAGGTGTCGGTGTTCGAGCGAGTGGTCGAGTTCGCGATGGACGCGCACCTGGATGTGATCCAGATCGCCATTCGCATCCCGATTCCCGGAACCGATGACTCGGCCGTACTCGCGCCCCGCATCTTTGATCACGATTACCGCAAGCGAGACGGGTCCAAGGCCGTCTTCTTTCACGACCGGATCTATCCCCCGGTGCTCATGGAGGAACGCCTGCAGTGGGCAATCAGCCACCTGTATAGCAAGAAGGCGATCAAACATCGGCTCAGCGGCCACTCCGGGCCGCATCTCCCATGGTCATATCGGGTGAACCGCGGTTTTGCCTTGCGGGCCAACAAGTGGCTGCGACGACTGGCGCTGGGATCAGAGCAGTAGCGAGGCGCGTCGCTTGGCCACCCCCTGGCGTGGCTTCCGGATTCCGGGTAAACTGACAGGGCCTGCCGGTGGCGCGTTGCGCTCCGGTCCTTTTCGTCCCCCGGTCTCTTGGCTCAGGGGCGCTCCGGTCCAGTTCCGGCGCACCGGTTCGGCGCAGGCGCCATGGCACAACACCGCGAGCGAGAAGAGACGCTGAGACGGGTGCGGGCGCGGGCGGCCAAGATGGCGGCCCGTGCCTCGCACGGCCTGCCAGTCGAGGAGGAGCCGGCAGCGTTGGAGGTCCCGGAACCGGTCATCCACGTGGCCCGGTCTGCCCAGCCAGCGCCCCGGCCCGCCCCGCTCCCCATGCCCACGCTGGCTCTCCCCGGCCGCCTGCTACCGGTGCTCACCGTGGCCATCATCGTCCTGGTGACGGTGATCTACCGCCAGTTACTGCAGTACGGTTTCGCCTGGAAGGACTACCAGTACATCGTGCGGAACCCGGTGCTGCGGTCTTACCTCTTCCTGCCCGACCTCTTCATCCGCTCTTCCTTCGGGGAAGGCGGCAGCGCGGTATACCGCCCGCTTACCGTCCTGTCATACCTGCTGGACTACCAGACGTGGGCCGACAACCCGGTAGGCTACCACGCGACCAACCTGACCCTGCACCTGTTGTGCACCGTGCTGGTGTACGTGGTGGCCTACCAACTGTTCTCGCGCGACCTGCCGGCAATGGCGGCTGCCGCCCTGTTTGCCGTGTACCCCATCCAGGTCGAGGCGGTGGGCTTCCTGGTCGGGCGGGCAGACCTGCTGGTAACCTTCTGGTCGCTACTGGCCAGCATCGCCTTCCTGATCCATGCCTCGCCGGGTGCCACCCGGTCACAGCGCCGGTCAGGACGCCTGCTGGTCTACCTCTTCGCCGCATTGGCTACCTTTAGCAAGGAGACGGGGGCATTCCTGATAGTCGCCTTCCTGCTTTGGGATTACCTGTTCCGGCGGAGCGTCCGCTTGCAATGGCGGCAGTGGCTCGCCTTCTATGCGCCGCTGGTGGTAGTCTCGGCGGGTTACCTAGGTGTGCGGGCCTGGATATCGCAGCCCTCCCCCGCGCCTCAGGTGGGGCGCCTGGTGCAGGCGTTGGGCGCACCGGTGGCCGCGGCGCAGTATCTGGGGTACCTGGCGTGGCCATTTGCACCCACCCCCTTCCATAGCGCCGCTCCGGCCACAGCCCTGCCCGCTTGGCGAGTGGTGCTGATCACCGCGTGCTTCCTGGCAGCGCTGGGGCTGCTGTGGGCCATGCGCCGGCGGCACCCGGTCATGGTCTTCATCGCGTTGTGCGGGGCGGGCGCGGTGCTGACCTCCGGGGTCTATTTGGGACCGGTTCCCGCATTGCTGGACGAGCGCATGCTTTACCTGCCCATGGTTGCCTTGGCGCTGCTGGCAGGCGGGCTGCTTGCCGCCGTGCTACGACGTCTGCCCCGGCTGAAGCATCGGGCGGGGGTGGGAAGCCTGGCCCTGGTCATCCTGGTGCTGCTGGGCTGGGTCAGCACCATAAGGGCAGCCGCCTGGTTAGATGAGACTGCGCTATGGCGCAAGGTGGCCGAGCAGCACCCGGGAGTGCAGGGCGTGTATTCGCAACTCGGCAACGCTTACATGGAACAGGGGGAGTTCGAGAACGCGGCCCGCGCCTACGCTTCCGCGATCGCCATCGCGCCGGAGCCCAGTTATTTCTACAACCTGGGCAATGCCCTGCTCTTCCTGGACCGGCCGCAGGCGGCCATCTGGGCTTATCGGCGGGCGGTCCAGGAGCAGCCGGTTTACCCACAGTGCTACTACAACATGGGCACGGCCTACCTGCGGCTGGGGGCAACCAAGCAGGCGCGGGCCGCCTACGAGGAAGCCGCCCGACAGGCTCCGCGTTCCGACATCGCCGACTCGGCGCGGGCTGCGCTCAAGGGAATGGCCGAGGCCAGACCGCCAACGCGTTGAGCGATGCAGCCGCCCCACCGCCCAACGGAAGGCCAGCCGTGCTGCCTCCGGCTATGTAGCGGGCGGCGGACAGACCCCGGCGGCCTGCATGCGGCGCAGCGCCTCGTCAGCCACGTAGCGGTCGCGGGCGTCGGATGACTGTGAAAGGCGCTGCAGGGCGGGGAGGGCATCAGGCTCCGCCAGTTTGCCCAGCGTAACCGCAGCCCAGCGGCGGGAAGCCGGGTTGGGGCTTGCCAGGGATTCCAGCAGTGCGGGAACGCCGCTCTTGCCCATCTGGCTCAGGGCCAGGCTGGCGTAATACGCCGGATCATCTCCGGCGGAGAATAGCGCCAGCAGGGCCGGGATGGCGACGGGTCCCACCCGGGAAAGGGCGGTTGCCGCGGCGTCGGCTACCTCCCAACTTCGGTCCTGGAGGGCTTGGGCCAGGGCGGGCACAGCGGCGGCGTTCCCTTCCCAACCCAGTGCCTGGGCGGCGGCAGCCCGCACTTCGGTATCGGGATCAGACCGCATGGCGGCGCTGAGCCCGCCGTTGGCGGCCGGGGTGTCGCTGCCCACCAGCCCCTGGGCCACTGCCCGCCGCACGTAGACGTTGGGATTACCGAGCGCCGCTACCAGGGCGGCGGCGCCGCGGGGTCCGATGCCGCGCAATGCCGACACGGCACGCGATTGGAACTGTGGCTCCGGGTCGGTCAGCTCTGGCAGCAGGTAAGGTATTGCCCGGGGATCGGCGATCTCGCCCAGCGCCACCACGGTGTCAATGCGAAGTGTGTCGTCCTTGAGGAAGGGCACCAGCGCGAGCGTGGCCTGGCTGTCTCCCATCATGCCCAGGGCACGGATCGCGACCACACGCTGCTCCGGGTCGGCCAGGGCGAGCAGGGCATCAGGCACGCCGCGCTGCTCGCGGCAGACCCCCAAGGCCTCGATAGCCCTGGTGCGCAGCACCTTGTCCTTGTCCTTGGCGGCCGCGAGCAAGGGCTGCACGGCGGCTTGCGCAACCCGGGCGGCCTCGGGCTGGGGCTCGTAGCGGGCGGTGGTCTGGGTGCGGTCTACCACGATCTGGGCCAAGGCCTTGACCGCCATTTCCTTCAGGTCGGCGCCCTGGAGTGCGGCCAGCACGGTTGCCGCCGGCTTGTCCCCCGCTGCCGTGAAGGCAGCCTTCGCGCCGGCCTGGGGGTCATGCAGCGCCAGGGTAAGCGGGCGTATGGCCGGCCGGCCAATGGTGCTGAGGGCGCGGATCGCGGCCTTCTTGGCCCGGTCGTCACCCTCCTTGAGCACCTGCAGTAGGTAGGGGACGCTTGCCGCCCCTTCCCTGGCGAAGGCGCGGGAGGCGGCCTCCTGGGGCTTGTCCTCGGGGTCTTTTATCAGGCTGAGCAACTGCACGAAGGCGGGCTCCGTGCCCAGCGCCCCCAGGGCCCGCGCCGCGTGCATGCGGCGGGACACAGGCTGGGCCGGCAGGGAGTCCTCCAGGGCCTGGTTGGCCAGCAGGCAGGCGGCGGCGTTGGCAGCAACCTGGAGGTTCCTGCTATCCAGGGCCTTCATCAGTTTCTGGTTCGACCACCACCGGCTCCACAGCCAACCTACGGCCACGACCAATAGCACGATCACTATCAGCCAGGTGCGCTTGCTCTTATTGTCCATCGGGCACAGGCTCCTCAGGGAAGGCTCTCGTTTGATATCGGGCCGCGGCGGCCATGACCGTACCACAGCCTGACTGCTGGGGCAAAGGCTCGTGGCTACAGATTCGGCAGGGCGGGCCGGAAACCTTTACCGCGCGCCTGTTCCGGGCCCACACGCCGCTTGGCGTATGTCCTCCAGGTAACGCTCTGCCACCCCCGGCCGGGGTTGCGTGTGCACGGCGAAGAAGACCGCATGCCGCAGGGCCTCTTCGGAGACCGGCAGATCGCCTTCTTTATACCCGGGATAGTCGCCGCAAAGCGGTCCCCGGTTGCGGGTGAAAATGTCAAAGCCCCGTGCAAACAGGGGCAGGCGATGCAGCAAACCGTAGCCGCTGAGGGAGGCCTTCTGGCCCCGGGCCTTCATCCGGGCGATGAAATCCTCGGTGCCCATGCCCATGGCAGCCGGGTCGTGGATCACCGGGAAGGCATAGAAGCCGGCCGGCTCCGCACCGTCATAGCGGCGCAGGGGAGAGAGCCCGGGAATCGCGCGGATTCCCTGCTCGATGGTCTCCACCCACTTACGGCGGCCGGCATTCAGGCTCGGCAGGCGACTCATCTGTACCCCGGCGATGCCGATCCCCAGGGGGTGCGAGCGAAACTTCATCCCCAGCCCCAGGGGCTGGTACTCGGCATAGCGGGGCGTCACCAGGTCCAACCCACCCATCCGGTTGCATTGGCTTACCAGCACCGCCCGCTCGAAGTACTCCTCGTTGTTGCTTACCACCATCCCCCCTTCACCGGCGCTGATGGGCTTTGAGCCCTGGAGACTAAAGGCGCCCATGTCGCCAATGCTGCCCACCGGGCGGCCCCGGTAGGAGGCGCCATGGGCATGCGAGCAGTCCTCGATTACCGGGATGCCATGCTCGCGGCCGATGGCCATGACAGCGTCCATATCGCACACCCAGCCCCACAGATGCACGACCACAATGGCCCGGGTGCGGGGGGTGATGCGGCGGCGGATATCCTCGGGGTCGGCAAGCAGGGTAGTGGGGTCAATTTCGCAGAAGACCGGGCGCGCTCCCAGCAGCAAGGCGGGACCGATGGTGCAGATCCAGGTGTAGGTGGGGCAGATAATCTCGTCACCAGGGCCCAGCCCGACCCCGAAGTAGGCTGCGTAGAGGGCACTGCTGCCGTTGCACACCGACATGCAATAGCGGGTGCCGCAGAAGCGGCGGAAGTCCTCCTCGACCTTACGCACGGTGGCGGTGCCGCCACTCAACTCGTTACGCAGGGTCATCTCGTAGGCGAGTTGGGCCTCCTGTTCGGTGATCTGCCGCCAGGCATCCGGACCTTCCGGGTCATGGCCCTGCGTCTGGGTGAAGACGGGTCGCCTGTCTGCCATGAAAACCTCCTGATCAAAGCCGGGTGGGCCGCCAGCGCATCCTGATCTGGCCCGGGCGCAGGTAGCGCAGGTCAGGACGGCGCACGAAACTCCCGGCCTTGCCCACCCGCTCCATCATGAGCCGGGCGTAACTCTCGGCATACTGCTCCCGCTCCCGGGTGGAGAGGGCGGCCTGGCGGGGGGTGCGCTGCTCCACATAGTGGCCAAGGAAATGGTGATACTCGTGAAAGAACACTTGTAGCAACAGGTCACGGGGGGGCACTCCGGAGCGCAGGGCGTAGTCGCGGATTTCGCCCACCGCCAGTTCGATGTAGCGGCTGTACGCCCCGAGCAACACCTGCCCGTCCAGGTGCAAGCGACGCACCAGCCGCACCTCCGGGCGGGGTAGGTCGGGGGGCAGGTTCCCCAGCAGCCAGTCCACCAATGCCTTGCGCATCTGAGCGCCTACATTACGCCCCCAGGCCCATGCCTCCTGCCGGAGCAGGCCTGGGCGGCTGGGACGGCGAATACTGACCGTTGTAGTGCGACCGATCCGGCAACCCAAGGTGACCGATGCTCTACTTCCTGGGGCTGCAAGCCGTCGAACTGCTGGGGCTCATCTTATTGCTGCTGGGGCTGGTGATCGTGGGCTTTTTCGTAGCCCTGCGCCGCCCCCGGCACTACTGGGGCTGCCCGCATTGCCGCCACCTGAACGCACCTGAAAGCCGCACCGCGACGGGGGACAGGGTGTGCGTGCAATGTGGGAAGGTGATGCCGCCGGGATGGCTCAGGCGCCTGGCGCAAGGCTCGCGGGCAAGGGGTCGGCGCGTCACTCGCCGCCAGTAAGCATCTTCTCGAACTCCGACGGTTCCTTCGCCTTGGCCCTGCCCTCTTCCACCGTTACCAGTCCCCGGCGCACCTGGGCCGACAGGCACTGATCCAGGGTCATCATCCCTTGCTTGGCTCCGGTTTGGATGATGGAGGCGATCTGGTGGGTCTTGCGCTCGCGAATGGAGGAGCGCACCGCGGGGATGCACACCAGGGTTTCAAAGACCGCGAGCCGGCCTTTGCCGTCGGCCCGCTTGACCAGGATCTGGCTGATCACCCCCAGCAGGTTGACCGAGAGTTGCATGCGAATCTGCTGCTGCTGGTGGGTGGGGAAGACGTCAATGACCCGGTCCACGGTCTGCACAGCGTCGGTGGTGTGCAGGGTGCCAAAGACGAGGTGGCCGGTTTCGGCGGCGGTAATGGCAAGCTGAATGGTCTCCAGATCGCGCATCTCGCCAATCAGGATGACGTCGGGGTCCTGGCGCAGCACGTACTTGAGGGCGTTGTTGAAGGAGAGCGTATCCTGGCCCAGTTCGCGCTGGTTGACGATCGCCTGCTTATCCTGATGCAGGAACTCCACCGGGTCCTCGACGGTCATGATGTGGCAGGGGTAGCGCTCGTTGATGTAGTCGAGCATGGCCGCCTGGGTGGTGGACTTGCCGCAGCCGGCCGGACCCGTAACCAGCACCAGCCCGCGAGGACGCTCGGCGAAGTACTTGCAGACCTCGGGCAGGGCCAGTTCGTCGATGGTCTGGATGTTGAGCGGGATGAACCGGAACACCGAGCCGGTGTACCCTCGCTGGACAAAGGCATTCACCCGGAAGCGGCCGACCTTGGGGATTTCATAGCCCAGGTCCACTTCCCAGTTCTCCTCGAAGGCGGCCCGCTGCTGTTCGTTCATCACCGACAGCGTCAACTCGCGTGCCTCCTGGGGGGTGAGGGCGGGCGCGTCCATGGGCAGAAGGTCGCCATAGATGCGCAGGAGGGGCGGGCTGTTGGCCTTGATGTGCAGGTCGGAGGCGTTGCGCTCGATGGCCTTCGCCAGCAACTCGTCAATGGAGGGCATGGTGCCTACACTCCTCCCGTGGTGGCGCCGGCGACATGAGCCCGCTGGCGGAACTCCGTGGGGTTGGAGGACTTGGCCAGGGCGTCTTCAAACGACACGATGTTGCGGCGGAAGAGGTCGAGCAGATGGGCGTCCAGGGCCTGCATTCCCAGGTCATGCCCGGTCTGGATGCTTGAGTAAATCTGGTGGGTCTTACGCTCCCGGATCAGGTTACGGATGGCGGGGGTGGCAATCATGATCTCGAACGCGGCGATGCGCCCGGCGACATCGCAGCGGTGCAGCAGCGTCTGGCTGATCACCGCCTGGATCACCACGGACAACTGCATGCGGATTTGCTCCTGGCGCTCGGGCTCGAAGACGTCCACGATGCGGTCCATGGTCTGAGCAGCGTCCGTGGTATGCACGGTGGCAAATACCAGGTGCCCGGTTTCAGCTGCAGTGATGGCCAACTGCATGGTCTCCAGGTCGCGCATCTCGCCCACCAGGATCACGTCCGGGTTCTGGCGCATGACGTGGCGCAACGCGTCGGCGAAGGAGTGAGTGTCTATCTCGACCTCACGCTGGTTGATCGCCGACATCTGGTCCGAGTGCATGAACTCGATGGGGTCCTCGATGGTGATGATATGGGCGCGGCGGTTGCGATTTATGTGGTCGATCATCGCCGCCAGGGTAGTGGACTTGCCACTGCCCGTGGGGCCGGTCACCAACACCAGGCCGCGGGGCAGCAGCGCGATCTGCTTGAGCACCTGCGGCAGCCCCAGTTCATCCACCGTTTCCACGCGCAGCGGGATCAGGCGAAAGACGGATCCCAGGGCCCCCCGCTGCTGGAAGACATTCACCCGGAAACGGGCCAGGCCCTCGATGGAATAGGCCATATCCAGTTCCAGGTTCTGCTCGAAGCGGCGTTGGCGCTCCGGGGTCATGATGGAATAGAGCAGGTTGCGCGTATCGTTTGCGGTGAGCGGAGGGTAGTTGGTGCAGCGGGTAAGGTCACCGTAAATGCGCAACACCGGTGGCTCACCCGCCTTGATGTGCAGGTCGGAGCCCTTGCGTTCCACCAGTAGTCGGAGCAGGTCGTCGATATGCATCGAACCCGAACCCACTTTCTACCGCTGGCTGGGGCCCCGGGGCTCCCTGGCAGCCCGGATCAGGGCTGTGCCGCGGCCCGGCGGAGCATCTGCTTCAACTCCGTATAGTTTCCGCAGTAGGAGAGCGCATCCTCTTCGCTGATGATCCCAGCCCGGTAGAACTTGAGCAGCGACTGGTTCATGGTCTGCATGCCCCAGTATCCGCCCTCATTGATCGCCTGGTAGATCTGGGAGGCGCGGCCTTCTTCAATCAACTTGGCGACCGTGGGGGTGTTGATCATCACCTCGACTGCGGCCACGCGCCCGGTGCCGTCGGCCCGGGGCACTAACTTCTGCGAAATGATGCCCACCAGGGTGGTGGACAGGCGCAGGCAGACCTGGGTCTTTTCGTGCGGGGGGAAGATGTTGACGATGCGCTCCACGGTTTCAGCCGCGCTCGTGGTGTGCACGGTGGACATGACCAGGTGCCCGGTTTCAGCGGCGGTCATGGCCACCCGCATGGTCTCCGGATCGCGCATCTCACCGATCAAGATGATATCCGGGCTTTCCCGAACCACAAATTTCATGGCGTCAAAGAAGCCATCGGTGTCCAGCCCAACTTCCCGCTGGCTGATGATGGATTGACGGTCGGCGTGCACGAACTCGATCGGGTCCTCGATGGTTACGATGTGACAGCGCCGGGACCGGTTGATCAGGTCGATCATGGCCGCCAGGGTGGTGGACTTGCCACACCCGGTGGGCCCAGTGACCAGAATCAGTCCCTGACGCTGCTTCACCATGTCGCCCAGCACCTTGGGCATGCCCAACTCTTCCAGGGTGTAGATTTCCAGGGGGACGATACGCAGCACCATGCTGTAGGTGCCGCGCTGGCGATACACATTGCAGCGGAAGCGTGCCAGGTCACCCAGGGTGAAGGCCAGGTCCAGCTCGTGGTAATCCTGAAACTTGCTCCACTGGTCGGGTGTCATCAGCGACTTGGACATGCGCAAGGTATCGTCAGGCGTGAGCATAGGCCGGTCGGTAGGCACGACGCGGCCGTGCACGCGCAAGGTGGGGGGAGTTTCGGCCTTGATGAACAGGTCCGAGGCCTTGCTCTCAACGGCACAGCGGCAGAGTTCCTGCAGTTCGCTATCGATCTGGGAGATTTCCTGCTCGCCCATGGCTACCTCTTCCCTATCAGGCTCGTGGGATACGCTATCTTTGTTCCCTATTTCGAGCCTGTTTGCGCATCATCGCCAGTGCGCCCGGGCGCGGTGGCCTGCTTTCGCATGCGCTGCAGGTAGAGCGCCATCCCGGCAGCCGCGGCTATCAGTGCGGCAACGAGCGCGATCAGGAGGTAGTTCGCCCCCCGGTGGTTCGCCCCCTGCCCCTGTCCCCGCGCCTGCTTGGGGAAGGCGCTCGCAGGCAGGTTGGAGTCGGAGACCCGGATGTCATACGAGTAGGTGACCTGCTGCACCTCAGGCTGGCCCTGCTCGGGGGTGGGGACGGGGGGCGGGAGGTGTTCGGTTACCTTCACCGCAGCGTTGCCGAAACTGCGTGGACCCTGGAAGGGGAAGGCCACGTCCACCAGGAAGGCGATGTGCACCCGGGGATAGTGCGCCAGCGCGCGCACGAAGGGCTCGATGCGAAACCAGCCGTTGACATGGTCCACCGGCCCCGCCATCACACAACTCGCGATGGTCTGCTCCCGCCCCTGGACGGGCTTCTCCGACTGCGCATCGTAATAGGAGACAAACGGCTCGGTCTTCACGCGCAATTCAGTGGCGGTCCAGCCCCCCAGGCGGGCGGCCTGCTGGATAAGGCGGCGGGCCTGCTCATCCGCCACTGCGTGGGGAAAGCCCAGGTATACATTCTCGTAGCCGGAGGGAGAGGTGTAGACGATCACGTACACCGCAGGAGGCTCAGCCGGGGCCGGGGCAGGCGTGCCCGGAACTGCCCCCACTGCCGGCCGGGAGCCGAGCCCGAGCAAGGCGAGCAGGAGGGCCGGCAAGCAGCCCCTAATCACGGCTCCAGTGCACGCGGACAAACCGGTCCTGGTGCGACCATCGGAATTCCAGGTTGCCACTGTACGCTCGCTTGAGGACGGAGCCAATGCGCTGTGCGAGGCGCTCGTTGGTGGTCATGATCACGAGTTGCCCACCCTCGTCCCGTAAGTCGAGGATGCGGGCAAGCGGGTTCTTGTCCCGGGTGCGCGCTTCCTCGTTATTGATGAGGTTCATAATGTCGGCGCGATGGGCCTGCCAGTACCCTCCGCTCAAGGTCACCACGCCGTCCACCCTCTTGTTAT
>Ga0315298_1008494_pt1 | contig 13080 bp, 8 predicted proteins | sample WHS_1_MG_FD_203077 | JGI IMG/M metagenome (GOLD analysis project Ga0315298, IMG submission 203077) | Extremophilic microbial mat communities from Washburn Hot Springs, YNP, Wyoming, USA - WHS_1_MG | ecosystem: Environmental > Aquatic > Thermal springs > Hot (42-90C) | place: USA: Wyoming...
GCCCGCTACGAAGCAGTGACAATGGGTGTTTCTGCCCAACAGTTCCTTCATGCGCGTCGCATTTTGCCTGACTATATCCGGGTGGTCGAGATGTCTTACAACGACTGCTGGATCCGCGATTGTGGGCCTACTTTTGTCATCAATGACAGGGGCGAGGTACGCGGCGTTGACTGGGAGTTCAATGCGTGGGGCGGGCTCAGCGGCGGTGCGTATTTCCCTTGGGATCAAGATGCGTTGGTCGCGCGCAAGGTGCTGGAGATCGAACGCGTGGATCGTTACCCTGTGCAGATGGTGCTGGAGGGCGGCTCTATCCATGTGGATGGCGAAGGCACGCTGCTGACTACGGAAGAATGTCTGTTGAATCCCAACCGCAATCCCCATATGACCAAGGAGGAGATTGAGGCGAATTTGCGCTCGTACCTCGGGGTTGAGAAAATCATCTGGTTGGGCAAGGGCATTTGTGGAGATGAAACCAGTGGGCATGTAGACAACTTGTGCTGTTTTATCCGTCCAGGGGTGGTGGCGCTAACCTGGACCGATGACCATGCAGATCCACAGTACGAAATCTCCCTTGATGCGTATGAACGGCTGAGGTCAGCTACAGATGCGCGGGGACGCAAGTTGCAAATCCACAAGATCCACCAACCGGGACCGTTATACCTCACTCAGGAGGAGAGCGAGGGCATTGACATCGTGGAGGGCACGCGTTACCGCAAGGCAGGGGACCGCTTGCCTGCTTCATACATCAACTTCTACATTGCCAATGGTGGCGTCATCATACCTACTTTTGATGACCCGCACGATGAAGAAGCGTTGCAGACACTACAGGCGCTTTTCCCCACACGCGAGGTGGTCGGTGTGCCTGCGCGCGAGATTTTGCTGGGTGGAGGCAACATCCACTGCATTACACAGCAACAGCCTCAAGGGTAATGCCAGTATGGTTCCTACCATCCGCTGGCTTTGAACACAGACTGGAGCAGTGCCCTTCGCTCTTCCGTGGTCATAAGCCGTGGCTGGCTATAGTCCTCTAGCATAAAGGTGAGCAATTCGGTGGCAATATGACGGCCTTGGTAAATTACATGGCGGTCTACGATCTCCTGCCGAGTACCGAGTGACCACATCTGGTCAAAGAAGAGGTTGCCCAAGCCATAGTGGATGAATCCTCCTTTATAAAATTCGATGGCTTGGGGATGGTGAGCCTGGCTCCCGCTGACGATGACCGCTCCTGCATCCACCATGCTACGAAAGTCTGCTTGCTGCTGTGGCGTTGGTTCGTACTGGTAGAATTCCCAGTATTGCAAGGTTACAATAGGCACATCTACCTGAGCCTTGAGCCGCGCGATTTCCGCATATAGGTATTCCATCTCGCAAGGCGTGGCTCCAGGGCTGTCTGTGGTGGCCCAGGCGTACTCTGGACCCACGGGATTACAGCCAACGAAGGCAAAACGGTTGCCATTGCGCTCTATCACCAAGGGCTTGCGTGCCTCCTCCAGGTTTGCTCCGCCCCCAAAATAGGGCCAGCCTTCTTTGCGGTACATTTCCAGCGTAGCCAACATGGCTTCTGCACCATAATCCTTCACATGGTTGCCCGTCAGTTCGATGACATCAGTACCGACAGCACGCAGCAACTCGATGTAACGCGGGGCACTGCAGAAAGCCAGTGATTTCTGGTTGGGATCGGGCGTAGGGCACTTGTCCGTAAATGGGATTTCATTGCTAATGTGGGTCAGGTCCGCATTTCGCAGCACGGTACCGATCTTTTCGGCGGGGTAGAGAACGCCCTTGAGCTCCATACGGTGAGCGATGCCGCGCGTTAGAGCGGTTACACCGGTCATCACCAGCACGGTCATGCGCTCTGTATCGCGATTGGTGATGATTTTCCCGTCTGGAAGCAGTTCTTTAGCCAATTCATCGGCTCCGTCTCCTTCCGCTCCGATGGATACAGAGAGGGGATAATCCTCTACATCAAGCCCTTTATCGAGCACACTCGCCCCATCCACGGTGAGCACTTTCCATCGAGGCTCCAATTCGTGGAAGGGAACAATCGCCCAGGCGTAAGGGCGGGCGGTCCACGCAGCATCGAGCAGCTCCGCTGCGTCTGTTACCGTGATGGGTGCCTTGGCGCTCGATGGCCCCAGCAGAGCATGAAGCATCCCCGAGGTCTCCGGCGTAACAAAGAGGGAGGGAGCCTTCTTGCCATCAGAGAGTTCAGCCAGCGCGTCAGTCTCCCCTGCCCAGAAACGTTGGATGTCCACCCACTGCACGTCATCTGCCAGCGTCGGAAAAGGGGCTACGACCGCATAAACCCAGCGTGCCAGTGCAACTGGATAGTTCAGACCCACGCGCAAATCCGCTCCTGCGGCGGAGGAAGCGGTAGTGACGTCGCGCTTTGCCTGTCCGATACCTGAAAGGAGGGAAAGTGTGTTGGCAATCCGATCCCTGATGGCGATGGGTACGGCTGGGTCCACCCAGACGCGCAACGGAGCAAGTGTAGGCGTAGGCGTCGGAGGCGGGGTAGCCGTCGCTGTTGCAGTGGGCGTCGAATTTGGCACAGGAGTGGGAGTGCTGGCAGCACAGCCAGTGATCAGGATAGCGAGCAGTAGTGCAATGGCTGCAATTCTGGACATGGCAGTTTCTCTGAAAACTATCGGCTTGTTGCTGCCAGCACGGTTGCCCTTGCTCGCTCAGCGCCAGTTTTTGTCCCCTCGGTGGTGAGAAAGGCGCTTTTTCTCACCGGAGATGCTCCTTCAGCAGAGCTACCACATCTGGGTAGTCAATGCCCAGGCGCTTTACCGTCTCTAGAGTAGGGATCCCTTGTGCATTCCAGCCACGGCGTTTGTACACGGCATCTATCAGCGACTCATAGCGCTGCTCGCGGTACTTGCGTAGGGCAGCGAGCTTTTCCTCAGTGCTTTTGCCCTCCGGCTCAAAACCAATCTCCCGCAATTGCTGGTCGTAGCGCTCCGCACGGGATTCGTATTCCTCGACTGTAACCGGTCCCATCGAGCGGTAGGGGATGGCATCGTGCTCCCGTGTGCCAAAGCCCATCTTGAGGTTGAAGATGCGCTGGAAATTGTAGACCCTTTCCGACATCAGGACCAGGTCCTCTGGCTCTTTGACGTCCTCACGCCCAGTCACGGCGGTGAACAATTGGATGTAATTGCGCACATGCTCTGGCACCCGTGCTGCAAGGCGTGGCGGATACTTTCTTTTGTTGTCCGCGGGTTCCACGTCGTTCCAAGGCAATTTGCACAAGCCATTGAGGCTGAACCAGGTGCGGAACATGGGGAAATAGTGTAGCGCCTCCGCCTTGTCTTCAAATGTCGGGATTTGCTTGGTCACGGCATCCATGAAGATGAGCCAGGCTTCGTCATGTTGCGGGCCTTTGTTCGCCAGGCCGTAGCCACCTTGCTGTGCCACGGATTCCTTAGACACGTACTCGGAATACTCCAAGCCCTTGCATTCCATGCCAATGTCCTGCAGAAATGCTGGATCCGCACCGTACTTCTCGGCAAAGAGCTGCTTCATGCGGCGCACGCCCTGTCCCACGATGACACCAAAGCCCTTGCCTTGCCCCATCTGGTGTAAGGTTTCCAACAGCGCCTCGGCATTGCCAAAGCGTAGTTCTAAGCCGCCTGTCCTTTCTTTGTTGAGAATGCCTGCTTCGTAGCATTCCATAGCAAAAGCCAGCGCCGTACCGAAGGAAATGGTGTCAATTCCATACGCATCGCAGTAAAAATTCGCTTCCAGCACAGCGTGTGGATCAAAAACGCCACAATTTGAGCCCACACCAGCGATAGTTTCATATTCTGGGCCATCTACATGAACCCACTGGCCTTGGTACGGTCCAGTGCGTGGCTGGAAGCGTTCTACACACCTAGAGCATGCTAGCGTGCACCCATACCAGCAGCCATCGGGAATACCCAGGCTGAAGTATTTCCTGAATTCCGTGTTGTACAGTTTCGTGGCTTCGGGATGCGAACCGTAGCGGAAGTTGTGCACGGGCAGCAAATCGAACTCGTTCATGATGCTGACCAGGTAAGGTGTGCCATTGCTGCGCATGTCATTCATGATGGGGTCCTGTTCATAGATCTCGCGGTGCATCCTCTTGCCTACTTCAGTCAGTTCAGCCCAGTTGGCTGGGCCATTGGAATCCCCCTTCACGCCGATGTATTTCACCACTAGGGCTTTGACCTTCTTGTGGCGGAAGACGGTGCCAATACCGCCGCGGCCGGCTTGCTTCAGGCGCACGAACTTGCGTCTTGGGTCATAGAAGCTCACATTCAGGCAACCCATCAGCGTATGTTCGGCGCCTGGGCCGGTGGAGACGGAAGAGATGCCTATCCTATCCTCTGGCGTCTCGGCAAAGAGCTCCAGGAGTTGTTCTGGCAAGACATGGTTGTCATCAGCCAGCGCAGGGGCAGCGATGATCTGTACGAGGCCCTTGTTGCCATCTACAAAGATGATCACCTCTTTATCTGACTTGCCTTGGACTTCAATGGCATCCCAGCCTGCGAATTTGAGCAGAGGGCCAAAGTGTCCGCCCACATTGCTGTCCATAACAGTGCCGGTAAGTGGGGAGAGGCTTACGGCGATGGATTTCCCCGAGCCGGGGTAAACGGTCGTGCCTCCAATGGGGCCGGAGGAGAGGATTACCTCGTTTTCTGGGTCATTCCAACGGGTGGTGCCCTTTACAGCATTCCAGAGCAGCCAGAGCCCAAACCCACGTCCGCCGACAAAGGTGTGCTTCATCTTCTCATCCACCGGTTTGGCGGCAATGGTATAGTCCGATACATTGACATAAAGCGTCTGGTTTGCATAGCCGCGTTCGACTTTCGGCGGGGTATACCGGTATTCAGCCAGGATTTGCAATGCTGTTTGCTTTTTCTCTGCCGCTTTCATGATGCCACCACCTTCATCCGTTTTTCTGTTTCGGTCAAGGGCGCCTCAGGCAAGTCCTCTATGGACAGAGCGCCTGTGGGACATGCCTTGGCGCATTCACCACATGCAATGCACTTGAACGGGACCACATAGTCAGGATGGATGTACATAGCCAGTATAGGACAAAAACCGACACAAGAGAGGCAACCAGTGCACAATTTTTTGTTGATACGCACAATGCCATGCTTGTCACGCGTGAGAGCTAGGACAGGGCAAATGTCTATGCACTCGCCACATTGGTTGCAGACGGTTGCCTGATATCGGCCTGGCTGGTCTTCTGATGCGGAGATACGGATGGCTGACTTTTCCGCGTTGACTTCCTTAAACCACCTCTGAGAACAGGTCTCTTCACAGACGTGACAGCCATCGCACAGTTGGGGATTGAAGACAAGTACTTTCATCGTTAGTAGTCTCCTCCTGCGATGTAGATGCTAGCGCCATTGCTATGGCATAGCCACGAATCTGGGGCAATTGTAGCGCAAACTGCCCGTTCGAGGCAAATGAGTGGTGCATGAGATGCATATTGGAGAGAAGATGGTTTCTACCCAATCCAAGCAAAGCGCACTATAATACCCCCAAGACACGAACCAAAGGAGGTCCTCATGCTGCTTGCTGGCGACATTGGTGCAACCAAAGCCAATCTGGCGCTCTTTTCCCCGGAGAGCGGACCCCGTGTGCCGCTGTCTGAAGCCGCTTTCCCCAGTGCTCGCTACCCCAACTTGGAGGCAATCGTGCGCGAATTTCTATCCCGGGTGGATGTGCCTGTAGAGCAAGCCTGTTTTGGCGTTGCCGGGCCGGTCGTTGGCGGCCGTTCTGAGATCACCAACCTATCCTGGGTCATTGATGAGAGGGAGCTTCAGGCGACGCTTGGCTTCTCATCTGTGCGCCTGCTGAACGACCTGGAAGCCATCGCTTGGGCTATCCCCCTACTGGAGCCATCGGATCTGCATACTTTAAACACAGGCCAACCGGTTCCGGGTGGGGCTATCGCCGTGATCGCACCGGGCACAGGATTGGGAGAAGCTTTTCTGACCTGGGATGGTACGCGGTATTGCCCCCATGCTACTGAGGGCGGCCATGCTGATTTTGCGCCAACGGATGAGCGGCAGATCGGATTGCTGCGCTATCTCTTACCGCGCTTTGGACACGTCAGCAACGAGCGAGTCTGTTCCGGCATCGGTTTGCCCAACATTTATGCCTATCTGAGGGATAGCGGCTATGCGGCAGAACCCTCTTGGCTGGCGGAGAAACTGGCTGCTGCTGAGGACCCCACCCCTGTTATTGTTACTGCAGCGCTATCCGGCGAAGAAGGCGCGGATCTCTGTGTAGCCACGCTAGACATGTTCGTCTCCATCCTTGGAGCAGAAGCAGGCAACTTGGCGCTCAAGACGCTGGCGACGGCAGGTGTCTACCTTGGGGGAGGCATTCCACCGCGCATCCTCTCGGCGCTTGAGAGCGGGCGGTTCATGAAGGCTTTCTGCGCCAAGGGGCGCCATTCCGAACTGATGGCGCGTATCCCGGTGCATGTCATCCTGAATCCCAAGGTTGCGCTCATGGGGGCAGCCCGCTGCGGCTTGGGAGCGTAGCAAAGTGAAAAGGAGCGAAATGGCGACGTTAAGTGAGGGATACGGCAAAGCCAGCCTGGGAGAGTATCAGGTGGCCGTGGGAGCGGCTTTGAAGCAACTGGCTGAGCATAAGGTCATGACACGTATCTGGGCTCATGATTATACGGTCTGGAAACCAGAGCAGACTGAGATTACGAATCGCCTGGGCTGGCTGCGTAGCGCGGAAGCTATGCTTGGCGAGGTACCCCAACTGGAGCGGTTGGCCAATGAGGTGCGGGCTGAGGGGTATCGCCATGTGTTGCTCTTGGGCATGGGCGGCTCCAGCCTGGCTCCTGAAGTCTTCCGTCTCACTTTTGGCGTGAAAAAAGGTTATCCTGACCTGACGGTATTGGACAGCACGGATCCGGAAACCATCCTCTCCCATGCAGAGCGCCTCGACTTGACGCGCACCCTGTTCATTGTCAGCACCAAATCCGGCACGACGGTAGAGACGCTCTCTCTATTCCGTTTCTTCTACAACCAGGTGGCGGATACTGTGGGAAAAGATAGGGCAGGGAAGCATTTTCTCGCTATCACCGATCCCGGCACAAAGCTCGCCCATCTGGCTGAGTGTCATCGGTTCCGAGCAGTGCTCTTTGGCGATCCCAATATCGGGGGACGCTTTTCGGCCTTTTCTCCTTTCGGCTTGGTGCCGGCGGCGCTCATTGGCATGGACATACGGCGAATGCTACAGCGAGCGTTGGAAGGGAGTGCTGACTGTGCGCCCTCTGTGGAGGAGGGACAGAACCCCGGGGCATGGCTGGGGACCATTCTGGGCGCTTTGGCTAAAAGGGGGCGGGATAAACTGACCTTGCTCATCTCCCCGCCGATTGTCAGCTTGGGCAACTGGCTGGAGCAGCTCATCGCGGAGAGCACAGGCAAAGAAGGGCGGGGAATCCTGCCGGTGGTGGGGGAACCGCTTGGCTCACCTGATGCCTATGGGCGCGATCGGCTTTTCGTAGCATTGCAATTGGCGGAAGACGAAACGCACGGCGCTGCACTGGCAGCATGGGAGGCGGCTGGCCACCCGGTGGTGCGCCTTTCTCTGCGCGACTACTACGATTTGGGCAAGCAGATGTTCCTGTGGGAGATGAGCACGGCTGTAGCGGGCTATCATCTGGGCATCAACCCCTTTGACCAACCCAATGTGGAGAGCACCAAGCAACGTGCACGAGAAATGGTGCAAGCCTACATCGAGACTGGCGCGCTGCCAAGCATAGCGTCCGCTCCGCTCGATGCTGCTACCTTGCTCGGATTTCTCGCCCAAGCCCAGCCAGGTGATTATGTGGCTCTGCAAGCTTACGTTCCACAGACGGTTGAGGTGGATAAGGCGCTGCAAACCTTGCGCATGCGGTTGCGCGACCGCTTGAGGCTGGCAGTTACTGTTGGTTATGGGCCACGTTTTCTGCATTCTACTGGCCAATTGCACAAAGGCGATGCGGGGAATGGCCTTTTCATCCAATTCACAGCGGATGATGCGCGGGATGCGCCTATCCCTGATGAAGCGGGCTCGCCCGCTTCATCCATCACGTTTGGGGTGCTGAAGGCAGCCCAGGCGCTGGGTGATTACCAAGCGCTGCTGGAGGCAGGGCGGCGCGTAATCCGCTTCCACCTGGGCAATGATGTACTCGGTGGATTGAAACATCTAGCTGATTTCTCCTGTTGACACGTAAAAGGAGTCGGCAGCGTGGGAGTTTCTATTACCTGCTATGGGGGCGTAGGAGCAATTGGCGGCAACAAGATTCTGCTCGAAGATGGCGATACGCGCGTGCTGTTGGATTTCGGCACCGCTTTTAAGCAGCGGCAGGAATTTTTCAACGAGTATCTGCGCCCACGGTCGGCGCGTGGCTTGCTGGACCTTTTGGCGCTAGGGTTGATCCCGCCTTTGGAAGGCGCCTATCAGCTTGAACTTGCCCCTCCCGGGATGTGGGAGCGCTTTCGTGGCGAACCCCTTTACCGCAGCCTGCGGCGAGAGAGCGCTCCTCCCATAGACGCTGTCCTTGTCTCCCATGCCCACTTGGATCACAATGGCGACCTTTCCTGTCTGGACCCTGCCATCCCGGTCTACACTACTCGTGTGACAGCATTCATCGCCCGAGCGATGCAAATCACTGGATTAGGCGGCTTTGAGAGTGAGTTGACCTTTGTTTGTCTGCGCGAATGGGATGAGCAGGAACAGGTACTGAAAACGGTACGCAATGAGGGTTACCGCGCACGGAACTACAGTTTCTTGGATGGCCAACCTTGTGGTGAAGGTGGGGATTGGTGGGAAGCTTCCCCCAGCGCGAGGAAGCTGTTACGCAAACAGCCTACGATGCCTTTTACAGGCAAGGTGAATGAATTGGAGGTACGCTGGTGGCCTGTAGATCATTCCGTCCCAGGTGCGGTTGCATTTGCCATCCGCACTTCAGCGGGGTGGGTTGGCTACACAGGGGATATCAGGTTCCACGGGCAGAATGCTGCGCGGATGGAGGAGTTCGCTCAAGAATTGGCAGGCTTAGAACTTACGGCATTGCTCTGCGAAGGGACCCACCTTTCGGATGAGTCGGTCATTACCGAGCAGCAGGTAGCAGAAAATGCCATGAGTTTGGTGCAGCAGGCAGAGGGGCGCCTTGTTGTGGCTGACTTTGCTCCACGCAATGTGGAACGGCTGAGCACATTCCACCAAGTAGCCAGGGAGACAGGCCGGCGGCTAGCTATCCAACCCAAGGATGCCTACCTGTTGCAAGCCATTGCCTGGGCTGACCCTGCCACTTTTCCTGACCCCCTCACATTGCCAGAACTGGTTCTCTATGCCGATCCCAAGTCGGCGCCCCGTACTTGGGAGACGGAATTGCGGCGGAAGTGGTCAACGCGCATGGCTGGGCCGGCAGAGGTATCGGATCATCCCGGTGAGTACATCTTGTGCTTCAGCCTGTGGGATGCCAACGACCTGCTGGATTTACAGGGCATTGGAGGAGGGGTGTACATCTATTCGAACAGTCGCGCCTATGATGAGGAACAGGCGATAGACCTGGGGCGATTGAGGAATTGGATTCGGCACGTGGAGTTGCGCATGGAGGGTGATCCTGATGACCCCCACCGCCTGCCCCTCCATGCCTCTGGCCATGCCACAGGCCCTCAATTACGGGATTTCGTGAGGCAGGTTTGCCCCCGCATGTTGATTCCCATCCACACGGAACAGCCCTGCTGGTGGCAGCAGGCATTGGCTGGGACGGACATCCAGATCGTTTTGCCTCAGGTGGGGCAGCCCATCTTCTTGCCTTAATGGGGTTATTTGTTTTCTGAAGGATGGAGCCAACGCTTTGCGAGCAGCGGGGCATGGGCTCCGACAAGCCGAAATGGCCTGAGCAAGTAGTAAAGAGGGAAAAGGGCGGAGGGCAACGACACAGATGCCCAATCGCCGGGTGTGGGCGTGATCGCCAAACGGATGCTATAACGTACTCTATCGCGCCACCGTTCCCTTGCCTTCAGGTGAAAGAGGCTTGCCTCCAGAATTCCGGGCGGCTCTCCTGTATCCCGCAGGATCTGCACCTCCACCTGCTTGGCGAGGGATTTCGCCACTGCATCGGCCTGCATTCTCTTCCACACCACCTCTGGAAAGGCAGCGCCCAGTAAGTCATGGGCGAGGAATAAGCCGAGGAAAAGCATTCGTTCAGCCCCCAGCGCATTGGCTTGCCCAATGATCTGCTCCCAGTCCATTTCCTGGCGGGTGTGAATTAACCTGGCGACGTCGCAGACCCATCCCAATCGCGCCCAGCAGTGTTTGGTACCGTGCACGCAAAGGATCAGAAGTAAATCCTCTGCTGAGAGAGTCTGTACCTCTTTGCCTGCCAAAGGGGCAGGTTCGAGGCGTGCCCACAATTGCTCTGGGTCAAGAGGAAAGGAGAAATAGTCCTCTACAATCCGCCAGTGCAGCTCTATGATAAGCGTGCCCTCGTCGCGCACGAGTTTGTGGGCAGATTGGGCGCGGAGATAGGCAGCCTCTTGCGCGCGGTTGAGTTGGAATTCTGGGAGGTATTCCTGGGAAACAAGGAGGTCTCTGGCTTTGACCACATCCTCTTCGTGCAACAAGATATCCAGGTCATCGAACTGGCGCAGGGCGAAATCACCGTAGGCGGCAGCTGCCAGCAGGGGGCCCTTGTACGGTACAGCAGGTATGCCATGGCTATTGAGCCAATGCAAGCAGCGCAACAATTCACCGGTGAGGAAAAAGTTGCGTCGAGCATTGTTGCGGAAATATGCCTGGAGTTGGGTTAGCGGCTTGTCCGGGACTTTTGCGGGGCAGAGGGTAGCAAGGTGCTGGTAGAGCAAGGGCATCGTGCTATGGCGCAGCGCTGTCTGGATCAAGTATTCCCAGTCCAGTCTCTGGTGCAGCAAAGCCTCCACACGCTCTTGTAGCGCGTCCGGGCTGACATGCGCACAGCAGAGCAACAACTCCCATTCCGGGCGGATGCTCTCTTCCCATCGCGCATGTCCTGCCAACACGGCGCTTTCCCTTTCGGGGCACTCTCTTGCCTGGGTCAATGCTCTCCAGACGCTGGTATAAGTTGCTCTAGGTAATAGAGGAGCAAGCCATGGGGTTGAGCTCCTCGTTCTACTCCAGAGCGCACAACTACTGCCGCACCTTGGGTATCGCCTAAATAGCGTTCTCGCACAAGAGCCACGAGCACAACGGGCTCCGCCCGCTGAGGGAAGCGCGCCATCCAATTACTATAAATCCAGAGGACATCCGCCCAGCGGTCGTGCTCTTTGTCTCCTGTGATGCGCCGTCGCAGGTACTCAAAGGGGGCGTAGCTGGCCACCGCCTGCCGCCCGTCTTCTTCCACTGCATGGAGAAAAGCGTCCATTGCCTCCGGATACGCACCCATCCAACCATATACGCGTCCAAGCAGGCGATACAGGTGGGGGTTGTTCGCCTGCAGTGGCAATGCTTTGCTCAGCTCTGTGGCAACGGATGCCAGGTTCTGTTGCGGTGGGTTCTCACTAGCCTGAGCGGATAACAGCAGCCTGTGCGCTTGGACGATGGTCCAGTTGAGGCGAGGCGTGCTACGCGTGATCCCCCAGCCCAGGCATAATGCCAGCACAATGAGCAGCACCGAAAGGCAGCGCTGAGCGCGGAATGCCCGTTGTGATGCAGACTGCTGACGCGCTTCGTTGGCTGTGCACAGCGCTGCAGCGATGCCAAGCACGAACCAAAGCAGTATCGCTGGTTTGGCTGCCCAAATGGTGTCCAGGAATCCGGAGGCGATGAAACTCGCCACACCGCCCATTGCTCCCAGTAGGATGGCACGTTGCTGTACGTCCTGGCATCGTCGGTATGCCCTAGCCGCGGCAACGCTCAGGCTGAACAGAAGCCACAGGAAGGCGCACAAGCCTGGTATGCCCCAATCCAGGGCGATCTGCAAGAACAACTGATGAGCGTGGGGTTCAGGCCCGATCATAACGCCGGGGTAAAAGTTGCTCTGTATCAGGGGGAACACATCCAATCCTACGCCGGTATAGGGCATGTCATGGATCATCGCCAGAGCGCGGCTCCATATATCCAATCGCAGCGTTACGGCAATGCCCACAGGGTTGGCGGGGGAGAGGAGCATAGCGACAACCTGCTGCGGGTTGGTGAAACGCAGCGCCACGAGCAGCGCACCCAGCAGTAGGGGGACGCTGAGCAGGAAGAGGCGGTTCCAAGAAATGGCCAGGAATAGCAGCGCGCAGGCAACCCCGACCGCAGCCTGCAGCGATTGCGTAAGCAGCATGGTCAAGCCCATGGCTAGGGTAGTGATACCTGCCCATAACCGGTGGCGTTTGCTTGGGGAGAAGAGGAGCAGGGCAGCAGGCATGGGCGATACGGTGCCCAGTGCCATACCCATCACGCGGGGATGGAATGGGTTCTGATCCTGGAGGTCGCGGATTAACCTGGGCAGGCGCTCATACACCTGAGGCAGGCGGAACAGCCTGACCGCATCCCACCCAGTGCCCATGAGTGTCAGCAAGGTCAGCAGCAAACTGCCGAGAATCAAGATCCCCGGCAGCCGCTGCAAACGGGCATCGCCCTGCAGGCTGTTTACCAGCCCATAGAAGACCGCCACACCCAGCACGATGCGCCACAGGGCGGCAAGGCTCGTGGCTGGGTCTGGTGAAACGAGGAAGCCCACGCCAGCCATACACAGCAGGAGCAGGATGGGCATATCCACCGGCGTGGATAGGGTGGGCTTGCCTGTGGAAATCCGGCGGCACAGCCAGGGCAGGAGGAGCAGAGGCAATGCCCCCCATGTCCAGCGGCTGGGGAAGAGGAAGAACGGCGCGGCAGCGGCCAGGAGCCATAGCTCGTGCCGGGCAATCCAACTGGCGCAGCGCTGGAAAGCAGTAGGGGATTTGGCTCTCATACTTGCATTCGTTTGGGCGCTATCATTCTAACTGCGGGATTGACTTTGCAATAGCGCTGAACCGGCTTGTTGCGAGAGTGTTGAAAATCTTGTCACCCTGAGCGAAGCGAAGGGTCTCGCGTAACTTTAGCTGTATTTTCCCAAGTACT
>Ga0315298_1008495_pt1 | contig 13080 bp, 8 predicted proteins | sample WHS_1_MG_FD_203077 | JGI IMG/M metagenome (GOLD analysis project Ga0315298, IMG submission 203077) | Extremophilic microbial mat communities from Washburn Hot Springs, YNP, Wyoming, USA - WHS_1_MG | ecosystem: Environmental > Aquatic > Thermal springs > Hot (42-90C) | place: USA: Wyoming...
GGAGTTGCTGGCGCGGCTTGAGGACTACCGCGCGCGCTTCCCTTCCGCGGCGAAGAAGATCCGCCCGCGCCACGCCGACATGCCGTACCGCACCCTGCTCACCCTGATCGGCGCTCGCCTGCAGGCCACCCATGAGGACGACCATCCGGAAGGCTATGCGTCCGTCGACGAGCTGGCCGGCGACCTGGAACTGATCGCGCAGAGCCTGATCGACCATCACGGCCTGCACGCCGGCGCCTATGCGGTGCAGCGCCTGGTCCGTCGCGTGCGCACCTTCGGCCTGCACCTGGCCCGGCTCGACGTGCGGCAGGACTCGCAGGTGCACGACGACGCGCTGGCCGCGCTGCAGGGCGACGCCGACTGGGGCCAGCGCAGCCCGGCCGAGCGGGTCGAGAAGCTGCATCCGTTCGCCAGCGGCGAGCAGGCGCTCGCCCCGGTCGAGGAGGAGAACGCCCAGCGCATGCGCTCGGTGTTCCAGGCGCTGGGCACGGCCCGTCGCCGCTACGGCGCCGAGGCGATCGGCCTGTACATCATTTCGATGGCGCGCACTGCGGCCGACGTGCTGGCCGTGCTCGCGCTGGCCCGCCACGGTGGCCTGGCCGTGGAAGGCGAGCCGGTGCCGTTGGACGTGGCGCCGCTGTTCGAGACGGTGGACGACCTGAAGAACGCCCCGGCCACGCTGCGCGCGCTGCTGGCCGACCCGGTCTACCGCACGCACCTGGCCTCGCGCGGCGACCGCCAGTGGGTGATGCTCGGCTACTCCGACAGCGGCAAGGACGGCGGCACGCTGGCCTCGCGCTGGGGCCTGCAGCGTGCCCAGGTGGAGCTGCTGGACATCGCGCACGAGGCCGGCATCCAGCTCGCCTTCTTCCACGGTCGCGGCGGCTCGGCCAGCCGCGGCGGCGCACGCATGACGCCGGCGCTGATGTCCTCGCCGCGCGGTTCGGTGGCCGGCGTGCTGCGCGTCACCGAGCAGGGCGAGGTGATCCACCGCAAGTACGGCATCCGTGCGCTGGCGCTGCGCCACCTGGAGCAGACCGTTGGCGCCGTGCTGCGCGCCAGTCTGCGTCCGCGTGAGGTGGAGGCGCGCGAGGACATCTGGCGCGAGCGCATGCACGTGCTCTCGGCCACCAGCCGCCAGCACTACCGCGCCTTCGTCGACCGCGAGGGCTTCGTCGAATATTTCCGTGCCGCCACCCCGATCGACGTGATCGAGCGGATGACCCTGGGCTCGCGCCCCTCGCGCCGGCGCTCCATGCGCGGCGTGCAGGACCTGCGCGCGATCCCCTGGGTGTTTTCCTGGACCCAGTGCCGCTCGATCCTCACCGGCTGGTACGGCCTGGGCACCGCGCTGGAGCACGGCGCCGCCGAGTTCGGCGAGGAGGCGCTGGCGGAGATGGCGCGCGACTGGCCGTTCTTCAGCAACATGCTCGACGACGTGGAGATGGTGCTGGCCAAGTGCGACCTGGCCATCGCCGAGGCATTCTCGAGGCTGGCCGGTGAACTGCATGCGCCGTTCTTCGCGCTGATCCGCGAGGAGTTCGCCCGCACCTGCCACTGGGTGCTGCGCCTGAAGGGCAGCGACGAGCTGCTGCAGGACTCGCCGCGACTGGCGCAGTCGATCCGCCTGCGCAACCCCTACGTGGACCCGATGAGCGTGCTGCAGGTCGACCTGCTCAAGCGCTGGCGCGCCAGCGAGCGCGAGGACGAGGCCCTGCTGCGCGCCCTGGTCGCCTGCGTCAACGGCGTCTCGCAGGGGCTGCAGAATACCGGTTGATGTGTCGCCTGACGGTCCGCGCGGTGCGCGCTGAACCGTGCGTGGGGGCGGGATTGGCAGTGCCCCAGTCGCGCGGATACGCTCCGGGCTCCTCCTTCCGTGTCTGCCCGCCATGACCCCGCCGACCCCGCCTTCGCCGCGCCTGCATCCGCTCGCCTTCCTCATCTTCAGCTCGCGCTGGCTGCAGCTGCCGTTGTACCTCGGCCTGATCGTCGCGCAGTGCGTCTACGTGTTCCTGTTCGGCAAGGAGCTGTGGCACCTGATCCACGAGGCATCGCACCTGGGCGAGCAGGAGATCATGCTGATCGTGCTCGGCCTGATCGACGTGGTGATGATCTCCAACCTGCTGATCATGGTGATCGTCGGCGGCTACGAGACCTTCGTCTCGCGACTGGGGCTGGAGGAACATCCTGACCAGCCCGAATGGCTCAGCCACGTCAACGCGTCGGTGCTGAAGGTGAAGCTGGCAATGGCGATCATCGGCATCTCATCGATCCACCTGCTGAAGACCTTCATCGCTGCCGGCGCGCTCGAAGGCCTGCCGTTCTGCTCGGCCGACGTGCTCGCCACGATGGCCGATACCATGAATACCGCCAGCACGCTCAAGTGCTCCACGCTCACCACCGTGGGCGTGATGTGGCAGACCATCATCCACGTGGTGTTCATCGCCTCGGCGATCGGCATCGCCTGGACCGACCGCATCATGCAGGCCGGCGTGGCGCGCGTGCGCGAGGCCCACTGACGCGCATTTACGCCCGGTAGGAGTCCGCTTGCGGGCGATGCCTTTGCCCCTGATCCGCATCGAAGCAGAAAAGCATCGCCCGCCAGCGGGCTCCTACAGGTTCTGGTGGTGCGGGAGGGCAGCGTGTACACCGCGCCTGCATGCAGGCTTTGGCGATGCCCGCGTTTCCCACCACAGGTCGTTCGGCGCTGCGACATGGCCGCGTATCGCTGCCGGGTCAGGTCTACCTGATCACCGTGACCACCCGGCACCGCCAGACGGTATTCGATGATTGCGCCGCGGCGCGTGTCGCCAGCCGCGCCATCCACGCATCCATCCACTGGGGCGACGCTCAGCTGCTCGCCTGGGTGCTGATGCCTGATCACTGGCACGGGCTGCTCGAACTCGGACACGAGCCGCTTGATTGCGTAGTGGCCCGCTTCAAGGCTGCCGTCTCGCGGGCGCTGCATGCATCCGGTATGTGCGAAGGAACCCCGTGGGATCGAAGCTTCCACGATCGTGCCCTTCGCCACGACGAGAACCTGCTTCGCGTTGCGCGCTACATCGTCGGCAATCCCGTGCGCGCCGGCCTGGCGCACTCGGCGCTGGACTATCCCTACTGGAACGCCGCCTGGCTGGATCGGGGCGACTCACCACCCCTGTAGGAGCCCGCTCGCGGGCGATGCTCTTTTGCTTCGATGTGGATCAGGAGCAAGGGCATCGCCCGTGAGCGGGCTCCTACAAAAGCAGGGGCCTACACCTCCAGACGGTCGTCGGGGCGGGCGACCAGGGCGTACAGCGCGGGCATCAGGAACACGCTGATCAGCAGGCGGGTGAACAGGCCGCTGACGATCACCAGTGCGAACGGTCGCTGGGTGTCGGTGCCCACGCCGGTGGCGAGTGCCGCGGGCAGCAGGCCGAGCGCGGCGACCAGTGCGGTCATCATGATCGGCCGCAGGCGCAGGATCGCCGCCTCGCGGATCGCCGGCGCCAGCGCCATGCCGCCCAGCCGCAGCTCGTTGACGTAGGAGATGTAGACCACCGCCGTCTGCACCGACACGCCGAACAGCGCCAGGAAGCCGATGCCCGAGGACACCGAGAACGGCGTGCCGGTGAGCCACAGCGCCACGATGCCGCCGACCGGCGCTGACAGGGCGACGCCGAGCACCGTGATGAACGGGAACTTGAAGTTGCTGTACAGCGTGAACAGCAGCAGGAAGATCAGGCCCACGGTGAGCGGCACGATCACGCGCAGCTGGGCGCTGGAGGCCACGTACTCGGAATACTCGCCGCCCCAGTCGGTGTGGTATCCACGCGGCAGCGCCACCTGCTTCTTCACCTGGGCGATGGCATCGCCCACCGCACCGGCCAGGTCGCGTCCCTGCACCGAGAACTGCACGCCGATGTAGCGCGAGCTGTCCTGGCGGTAGATGAAGGAGGCGCCGTTGGTGACCCGGATGTCGGCCAGCGCCTTCAGCGGGATCTGCTTGCCCTCGGGCGTGGCGACCAGCAGGTTGCCGATCGCCTCGGGGTTGTCGCGGTAGCGCTCCTGCAGCCGCACCACCAGGTCGAACTCCTTCTCGCCCTGGACCACCTGGGTGGCGACGTCGCCGCCGATTGCGGTCTGGATCAGGTCGTTGATGTCCGACACGTTGACGCCGTAGCGGGCGATCGCCGCGCGGTTCACGTCGATGGTCAGGCTGGGTTGGCCGAGCTCCTGCACCAGGGTCACGTGGGTGATGCCGCGCACCTTCTCCAGCACGTGCTTGATCGCCTGGCCCTTGGCCTGCAGCGTGGCCAGGTCCGGTCCGAACACCTTCACCGCCAGCGCGCTCTTCAGGCCGGTCTCGGCCTCGTCCACCGCGTCCTCGGCTGGCTGGGTGTAGTTGAAGGTGATGCCGGGGAACTGCGCCAGCTTGCGGTTCATCGCCGCGATCAGCTCGGGCTTGGTGCGGTACGCGCCGTTCCACTGCGAGTAGGGCTTCAGGCCGACGTAGAACTCGGCGTTGAAGAAGCCGGTGTGGTCGGTGCCGTCGTCGGGACGACCCAGCTCGCTGGACACGATGGTGACCTGCGGGAAGCTGCGCAGGATCGCACGGATCTGCGGGGTGACCTTCGCCGCCTCGTCGAACGAGATGGTGTACGGCATGGTGGCGCGCACCCACAGCGCGCCCTCGTCCAGGTGCGGCATGAACTCGGCGCCGATACGCGGCACCAGCAGCAGCGAGGCGGCCAGCACCACGACCGAGGCGAGCACGGTGCCGCGCGCGCGGGCCAGGCAGAAATCCAGCCCTTTCGCGTAGACCGACTTGATGGCCTCGAACGCACGGTTGCGCCGTTCGCGCACCCCCTTGCGCATGAACCACGAGCACAGCACCGGCAGCAGCGTGAGCGTGACGATCAGCGAGCCGACCAGGGCGAAGATCATGGTGTCGGCCATCGGCTTGAACAGCGTGCCGGAGGGGCCGGAGAGCACGTAGATCGGCAGGAAGCTCACCACGATCACCGCCACCGCGTAGAACAGCGGGCGGTCCACCTCCGCCGCCGCGGCGCGGATCACCGCGAACACGCTGGTGTTCTCGTCCTTCCGCTCGGCGAGCTGGCGATAGATGTTCTCCACCATCACCACCGCCGCGTCGACCAGGATGCCGAAGTCGATCGCGCCGATCGACAGCAGGTTGGCCGAGGCGCCCTGTGCATCCAGGCAAATGAAGGCGACCAGCAGCGCCAGCGGGATGGTGGTGGCCACGATCAGGCCGGCACGCAGGTCGTACAGGAAGAACACCAGCACCACGACCACCAGCAGCATGCCGCGCACCAGGTTGTCGCGGACCACGTCGGTGGTGCGGCTGATCAGCTCGCTGCGGTCGTAGAACGGGACGATCTTCACGTCTTTCGGCAGCACGTTCTCGTTGAGCTCGCGCGTCTTCGCCTCGACGCGCTTGAGCACGTCCTGGGTCTTCGAGCCGGTGCGCAGGAAGATCACGCCCTCGACCGCGTCGTTCTGGTCCTGGTAGCCGAATTCGCCCAGCCGCGGCGCGATGCCGGTGGTCACTTCGCCGACGTCCTTGACCAGCACCGGCGTGCCGTTGTGCTGGGCCAGCACGACGTTGCCGATGTCCTTGAGCGTCTTCAGCCGGCCCTCGCCGCGGATGTAGTAGAACTGGCTGCCCTGGGTGTAGAAGCCGCCGCCGGCATTGGCGTTGTTGGCGGCCAGCGCCGATTCCACCTGGGTGGCGGTGAGGCCGAGCGCGGCCAGCCGGGTCTGGTCCAGCTTCACCTGGTACTGCAGCGTGCCGCCGCCGAAGCCGGAGTCGTCGGCCACGCCGGGCACGGAGCGGAAGGCCGGCTCGACGGTCCAGTCCTCGATCGTCTTCAGCTCGGTCGGCGAACGGTCCGGGCTCTGCAGCACGTAGCGGTAGATCAGCCCCGAGGGCGAGGACATCGGCGACACCGACGGCGTCACCCCGTCGGGCAGGCCGAGGTCGCCCATCCGGTTGAACACCTCCTGGCGGGCGAAGTACTTGTCGGTGCCGTTGGCGAAGGTGATGTCCACCACCGACAGGCCGTACAGCGAGATCGAGCGGGTGACCTGGGTGTGCGGGATGCCGGTCATGCCGCGCTCGACCGGTACGGTGATCAGCCGCTCCACTTCCTCGGCGGCATGGCCGGGCCACTGCGTCACCAGCTCCACCATCGGCGGTGACAGGTCCGGGTAGGCGTCGACCGGCAGCCGCCGGATCGAGTGCAGACCGGCGCCGATCAGGATCGCGGTGAGCAGCAGCACCAGCAGGCGCTGGCCGAGCGAGGCGCCGACGATGCGATTCATCACCGAGGCGGTGCGGGAGGGGGAGCCGTCCCCGGGCATCGGTGCGCTCATTGGCTTTGCATGAACTGCATGAACAGGCCGCCATCGACGACCACCTTGTCACCGGCGGCCAGCCCCTTGCTGATCACCACGTCGGTACCGCTGCGCTGGCCCTGCGTTACGTGGCGGCGGGCGAAGCTGCCATCGGGCTGCGCGACATAGACGAACGGCAGGTTCTCGTCGTCGCGCAGGATCGCCGAGACCGGAACCAGCAGGCCTTGCGAGTCCGCCCGGGCGCTCAGCGTCACGTTCACGTACATCTGCTTGCGCAGCGCGTCGCCGGGATTGGGGGCGCTCACGCGCACGTCCACCAGCCCGGTGTCCGGGTTGACCACCCCGCCGATGCTGGTGACCGTGCCGGTGATCGCCGTGCCGCCCTCACCGGTGCGGATCTCGGCGCGGTCACCCAGGTGCACGCGGGCCACCTCGGCCGGCGTCACCTGGGCCATCACCCACATCTGCGAGAGGTCGGCCACGGTGAAGCAGGCGGTGCTGCCGGCCTGCAGCAGCTGGCCCGGGTTGATCAGCCGTTCCACCACGGTGCCGGCGATCGGCGCGCGGATCGCGCCGCCGGCGTCGGGCACGGCGCGCCCGGCCTGGATCGCGCGGATCGAACCCTCGTCCACGCCGATCGCCAGCAATGCCTGGCGCGCCGCATCGCGGTCGGCCTCTGCGCTCGCGGCGTCGGTGGCGGCCTGGGCCGCCTCGCGCGCCGACACGCCGTGGTGGGCGAGCAGGTCCTGGTCCATGTCGGCGATATGGCGGGCATTGCGCGCGGCGACTAGCGCCTTGCGGTATGCGCCGACCGCGGCGGCAAAGTCGGAGGAGGCCACGGTGGCCAGCACCTGGCCCTTCGCCACCCGGTCACCCGGGGCTGCTTTCAGCCGCACCACCGGGCCGGTGAACGGAGCGATCACGCTGGTGGCCCGCTCGTTGTCGAAGTCGACCCGACCCGTGGTCTCGATGGCCGGGCGGAAGCTGCCCTCGGCCACGGTGTGCAGGCGGATGTGCTGGCGCTGCGCGGCACTGAGCGTCACGTTGCGGGCGGCGATGCTTGGTGCGTCGTTCGCCTCGTGTCGGCCGCCCGAGCAGCCGGCCAGCATCACGGCGCCGAGCGCGAGCGCCAGCGCGGCCGCGCGGATCGGCGGCAGGCGGGAAGGATTACAGGTCATGGTGGGTCCCGTCGGAAGGGGGCGGGGCGTGGGCAGCGGCATGCCACCAGCCGCCGCCGAGCGCCTGGTACAGCGCGGCGGTGTCCGCGAGGCGGGCGGCCTGCGCCTGCACCAGGGTCATGCGCGCCTGCTGATAGGCCTGTTCGGCGTTGAGCACGGCGAGGTAGTCGGCGTAGCCGTCCTTCCACTGCCGCCGCGAGAGATCGAGCGTGACCTTGGCCGCGTCCGCGGCGGTCGCCGCGGACTTCAGACCATCGGCGTCCTGCTGCAGCGCGACCAGGGTGTCGGCGACGTTCTGGAAGGCGACCAGCACCGTGCTGCGGTACTGCTCGGCAGCTTCCACGTAGGCGGCGCGCGCCGCGCGCTCCTGGTGGAGCAGCGCGCCGCCCTGGAACAGCGGTGCGGTGATCGCCGCGCCGACGTTCCAGAAGCCGGTACCGGCGTGGAACACCTGGTTGATCGCCAGCGCGGTACTGCCGGCGTTGGCACTCAGTTCGATCTGTGGCAGCCGGACCGCCTCGGCCACGCCGATCGCCGCGCTCGCCGCGTGCAGGTTGGCCTGCGCCTGCAGCACGTCCGGTCGCTGCGCCACCAGTTCCGACGGCAGGCTCAGCGGCAGATCGACCGGCAGCGTGAAGCCGTCGAGGGAGAAGTGCGCCGCGTCGGCATCGCCGGGGAACTGCCCGGTCAGTACCGCCAGCGCGTGCCGCTGCTGGGCCAGCTGCAATCTCAGCGGCGGCAGCGTCGCTGCGGCCTGGGCCAGCTGCGACTGCTGCGCGGCCAGCTCGAGCCGACTGGCGTAGCCCTTGTCGAACTGGCGCCGGACGATCTCCAGCATCTGCCGGTTGAGCTTGAGCTCGTCCTGCGTGGCATCGAGTTGCGCCTGCAGCGAGGCAACCTGCACCGCGGTGTTCACCACGTTGGCGCTGAGCGTGATCCGCGCAGCGATGAGCTGGTAGCGGACGGCGTCTTCCTGCGCGGCCAGCGATTCGACCGTGCGCCGGTTCAGGCCGAACACGTCTGGCATGTAGGACACGCTCACCTGCGGGGTGAACAGGTTGTACAGATAGGCGTTGGAGCTGGGGACCGGGGCGAGCGCGCCGGGCGGATCCTGCTCCCTGCTGGCCGAGACCCCCGCGCTCACCGCCGGGAAATAGCTGCCACGGCCGGCCAGGGTGGTTTCATGCGCCACGGTGAGCGCGGCCCGCGCGGCCTTGAGGTCGTGGTTGTGGTCCAGTGCCCGGCGTACCAGCGTGTCCAGCGGCGCAGAGTGGAACAGGGTCCACCAGTCGGCCGGGATCGCGCTGCCATGGCGCAAGTGCTGCGCCGCGCCCTCGGGTATCCCGGGCTGGCCGCTGGTCGAGGCGAGGGGGGGGGCGAGGAGGCGGGCATGTGCAGGCGGCGCGGGTGGCCGGAAATCCGGGCCGACAGCGCAGCCGCCGAGTGCGCCGGCCAGCAGCAGCAGGCCGGCACGGTACCGGCGGGGACGGTCGGCGCCGTCGCGGAGGAAGTGGAGCCGTGATCGCTGCATCCGGGAGGGTGGCTCGGCGGCGGAGAAGTCGCGAACGCTATAACGTAACAAGCTGGGCTGCAAAGCCCTGCCGGAAGTCATGCATGAAATCGCAAAAACGTACGCCAGACAATCACTTGCCGGGCCCCTGCCGGCCACTCAGCCGCGGCATGGTCGAGGTCACGCCGTGGCGGGGGCGAGACCGGGTCGTCGCGTGACAATCAAAGGTTAAACAAATATTTGGACCCGGGTTCTGAGCCGTAGCCTGTGGATTTGATGTCATCTTCACGCTACGGTTTGTGTCAGTTCATCGAGCGCCGTACGCATGATCGCCTCCCGCTTCCACCGATCCCTCGGCCCCGGCCGGTTTCATCGACTCGTCGTGTTGCTGCTGCTCGCGCTGACCGTGTCGGCCGCAGCGTGCGCCGAGGAAACCTCGGTGGTGGTTGATGGCACCACCGGCATGGTGCTCAGCGAGCACCGCGCGGACGATCCGCATGCCCCGGCCTCGCTGACCAAGATGATGACCATGTACCTCGCCTTCCAGGCGCTAAGGGACGGTCGCCTGAAGATGAACGAGAAGATGCGCGTATCGGCTCACGCGGCCGGCATGGCGCCGACCAAGCTGGGGCTGCGCGCGGGGCAGACCATCACCGTGCACGACGCCATCCTCGGCATGATCACCAAGTCCGCCAACGATGCGGCCACCGTGGTGGCCGAGCGGCTGGGGCACGGTTCGGAGGCCCGCTTCGTCGATGCCATGAACGCCCAGGCGCTGCTGCTCGGCATGGGTCACACCCATTTCACCAACGCCTCCGGTCTGCCGGGCGGGGACGAGACGACCACCGCACGCGACATGAGCCGGCTGGCGATGGCGCTGTACCGGGACTTCCCGGCGCGCGCCCGGCTTTTCGCCACCACCCGGTTCCGTTTCCGCGGACGTCTGGTGCGCGGCCACAATCACCTGATGGCGCGCTATCCCGGCATGGATGGCCTGAAGACCGGCTACACCGTGGCCGCGGGGTTCAACCTGGCCTCGGCCGCCGTGCGCCACGGTCATCGCCTGTTCGGCGTGGTACTCGGCGGCGTGTCATGGCGCGCGCGCGATCACCGCATGGCCGAGCTGCTCGACCGCGGCTTTGCCGACCGGGCCCGCGAGGCGGCGGTATTCGCCTCGGCTTCCCGTCCGCGTGCGCCGCGCCACGGGCTCGCCCATCGCGTGCTCGATGCACTGTCGCCGGTCGGTGCGGTGGAAGCGGAAACCCTGCGACCGCCGCCGCTGCGCGTGGATGTCCCGCGCAGCACCCATCCGGTGAAAGTACAGCTGCCGCCCGCCCGCTGATCACGTCGGCGGCTCAGCCGTCCAGTTCGCTCCAGCGTGCGTAGGCGGCGTCCAGCTCGGCCTGCAGTGCAGCTAGCGCCTCGTTGGCCGCGGTAACCGTGCCGCTGTCCTGGCGGAAAAACGCCGGATCGCTCATCGACGCGGTGCGCGTGGCGATCTCCTGCTCCAGCTGCTCGATGCGACCGGGCAGCTGGTCCAGCTCGCGTTGGTCCTTGAAGCTGAGTTTGCGCCGCCCGGCCGACGTCGGGAGGGACGCCGGTGGCGGTGACTGGGCCGCGGTCGTCTTTGCCTCCGGCGCCGCCGGGGTGGCCCCCCCGGCCGGGCGCTGGCGCAGCCAGTCGCTGTAGCCGCCGACGTATTCGCCGACCCGCCCATTGCCCTCCAGCACCAGGGTGCTGGTGACCACGTTGTCGAGGAAGGCGCGGTCGTGGCTGACCAGCAGCAGGGTGCCGGGGTAGTCGGTGAGCAGTTCTTCCAGCAGTTCAAGCGTCTCGACGTCGAGATCGTTGGTCGGTTCATCCATCACCAGCAGGTTGGACGGCTGGGCGAACAGCTTGGCCAGCAGCAGGCGGTTGCGCTCGCCGCCGGACAGCCGGGTGATCGGCGCCCGCGCCCGCTCCGGCGAGAACAGGAAGTCCTGCAGGTAGCCGACGATGTGCTTGCGCTGGCCGTTGAGCTCGATGAACTCGCGGCCCTCGGCCACGTTGTCCAGCGCGTTGAGGCTGTCGTTGAGCTGGGCGCGGTGCTGGTCGAAGTAGGCGATCTGCAGGCCGGTGCCGAGCGTGCCGGTGCCGCGCTCGGGCTTGAGCTGGCCCAGCATGATCTTCAGCAGGGTGCTCTTGCCGGCGCCATTGGGGCCGACGATGCCGATGCGGTCGCCGCGCATCACCGTGGTGGTGAGGTCGTCGATCAGCACGCGGCCGCCGTAGCTCTGGTGCACGTGCTCGAGGTCGATGACCTTCTTGCCGGAGGCCTGCGCCGCGGCCGCCGTGATCTTCACGTTGCCGGACAGTTCGCGTCGTTGCGCGCGCTCCACGCGCAGCGCCTTGAGCGCGCGCACGCGGCCCTCGTTGCGGGTACGGCGGGCCTTGATCCCCTGGCGGATCCACACCTCTTCCTGCGCCAGCTTCTTGTCGAACAACGCATTGGCCTGTGCTTCGGCGTGCAGGCGTTCCTCGCGGCGGCGCAGGTAGTTGTCGTAGTCGCCGGGCCAGTCGGTGAGCTGGCCGCGGTCGATCTCGACGATGCGCGTCGCGAGTGCGCGCAGGAAGGCACGATCGTGGGTGACGAACACGATGCTGCCGTCGAACTGCTTGAGGAAGCCCTCCAGCCAGTCGATCGCCTCGATATCCAGGTGATTGGTCGGCTCGTCCAGCAGCAGCACGTCGGGCTTGCGCACCAGCGCCTGGGCCAGCAGCACGCGGCGCTTCATGCCGCCGGACAGCGCGGCGAAGTCGGTGTCGCCGGGCAGTTCCAGCCGGGCGATCACGTCGGCGACGCGGCGGTCCAGGTCCCAGCCGTTGCGCGCCTCGATCTGGTGCTGCACGTCGCCGAGCGCGTCGAAGTCGCCCTCGGCGAGCAGGTGGTGGTAGCGCGCCAGCAGGTGGCCGAGGTCGCCCAGGCCGTCGGACACCACGTCGAACACGGTGCCGGCGGTGCCCTGCGGCACCTCCTGCGCCATGCGCGCGACGACGATGCTGTTCTGCACGCGCACCTCGCCGTCGTCGGCCTGCAGCTCGCCGGCGATCAGCTTCATCAGGGTGGATTTGCCTTCGCCGTTGCGACCGACGATGCACACGCGCTCGTTGCGGTCGATCGACAGATCGACGTGTTCGAGCAGGAGGGGGCCGCCGATCGAGAAGTCGACGCGCTGCAGTTGGATCAGGGACATCCGCCCATTGTACGGGGCGGCGTGCCGTGCAGGAGCAGGTGGGACATGCGGCGCACGCCGCGGTGGTCTAGACTTCGCCGGCTTTCCACCGGGATCGGCCATGAATCGCTGGAACGAACGCTACGCAGGCGAGGATTTCCTCTTCGGTACCGCCCCGAACGCATTCCTGCGCGCCCAGCGGCACCGCCTGCCGGCGCGCGGCAACGCGCTGGCGGTGGCCGATGGCGAGGGCCGCAACGGCGTGTGGCTGGCCGCGCAGGGTCTGGACGTGCTGGCGGTGGACGCCTCCGACGTCGGCCTGGCCAAGAGCCGCCGGCTGGCCGCGGACCGCGGGGTCACCCTGGCCTGGGAGCTGGCCGACCTGGCCCGCTGGGACTTCGGGCGCGATCGCTTCGACGTGATCGCCGCGATATTCATCCAGTTCGCCGATCCTGCCCTCCGCTCGCACATCTTCGCCGGCATGAAGGCCGCGCTGAAGCCCGGCGGCGTGCTGCTGCTGGAAGGTTACCGGCCGGAGCAGCTCGATTACCGCACGGGCGGCCCGTCGGAGCTGGACCACTTGTATACCGAATCGATGCTGCGCGAAGCCTTCGGCGACCTGCAGATCGAACACCTGGCGTCCTACGACGCCGAACTGGACGAAGGCGCCGGACATCGGGGGATGTCCGCGCTGATCGACCTGGTGGCGCGCAAGCCCGGTTGAAGCGGCAAGGGATGGCCCTCGGGGGGTAGGGGCATGAGGGGGACACTGACCGATCGTTATGCCGAGGCCAAGCGCGTGGCGCTGGCCGCAGCCGAC
>Ga0315298_1008499_pt1 | contig 13075 bp, 9 predicted proteins | sample WHS_1_MG_FD_203077 | JGI IMG/M metagenome (GOLD analysis project Ga0315298, IMG submission 203077) | Extremophilic microbial mat communities from Washburn Hot Springs, YNP, Wyoming, USA - WHS_1_MG | ecosystem: Environmental > Aquatic > Thermal springs > Hot (42-90C) | place: USA: Wyoming...
GGCGTACTTCCCCGCCGCCGCGCGAGTGGCGGCTTCCGATGCGGCCGCGTCGCAGGCGATGCCGGAAAACCCCTCGGGCGGCGGGCCGGGCGAGTCCATCTCCGCAATCGCCAGGATGCCCGCATCGCGGCAGGCGCGCGCCGCGGATTCCGAGCCCCGGGCGGGCAACACCACCGCTTTGACGCCGGCCTGGCGGAGCAGGGCGGCTGCCGGGGTCTCCGGGCCGGGCCAGCGGATGATCAGATCCTGGGCGGGATCGAAAGCGCCGTATCCCGCCGAAAGCGAACTGAGAATCAGAACCAGGGTACGCATGGGCTACTTCAATCCGAATAACTGGGGACGCGCGCGGCGATAGGTAAACCGCGCCGGATTGACCGCGGTGGCTCCGGGTGTGTCCACTTCGATGATGCGGGCCGCCACCGGTTCGTAGGCCGCGCGGAAAGCGATGGCCGCCTTCACTACCAGGATCCGCTGCCGCTCCGGATAGATGCCGCAACTGATCAACTGATGGAGGCTCATGGGGGCTTCGCGGTTGGTGGTGAGCAGCAGCACATTGGGCAGGTCCCGGGTGGAGCCTTCGGCTTCAATCACCGCCGACAGGCCCTGGTCGTGGTAGCGCGCGCCTCCGTGGCGGATCTCGGTCTCGATGAACTTGCCGTCATGCAGCGACTTCACCCGGCCGCGGATCCGCACCGGATCGCCGTGCAGGCGGTCGGTCTTGCCGCCCACGGGCATGTCGAAAGCTCCGCCGATGCCCAGTCGCGCGGCCGTTTTCACCGCCTCCGGATCGGCGATGACCACCACCCAACCTTGCGCTTTTTGCCGCACCAGTTCGGCCAGTATGGCGGTAGAATCGCCGGCTGAACCACCGCCGATGTTGTCGCCCATCTCGACCAGCACCACCGGGAATTTCTTTTCGGCCATGGCCTGTTTGACGGCTTGGGCGGGATTGGGCAGACTGAGCTTCAGACGGTCGCGTGTGGCCCACAGCATTTCACCCAGGCGGTCCGCCTCCCGCTGAGCCAAGGCCGGGTCGTCGTTGGTCACCACCACCACGCTGACGCCCATTGCCGGGGTGTCGGCGTACTGATACCCGCCGGAGACGGTCGCCGCCAGAATGCGCGGGTCCTTTTCCAGGCGGCGGCTTTCCTCGACGATGGGCCGCAAAGGCTCCACATTGGTGTTCTGGAAGCGGATGTTGTACAACATAGGAGGCTTGGCGATGGCCTGTGCGGGCTTCACTTCGCCTTTCAGGATGCGCGACATCAGCCCGGCGGCCTTGAGACCGCGCTCGCGCTGATCCACGTGCGGATTGGTCTTGTAGCCCAGCAACGCCGTCGATTCGCGCACGATCTCAGGGGATATATTGGCATGGAAATCGTGGGTCACTACGATGGGAACTTTCCGACCCACGGCCGCCCGCACGCGCCGCACGATTTCGGCGTCGCCGTGCGGGAACTTTTCCGAAACCATAGCGCCGTGCAGTGCGAGCAACACCCCGTCCGGGGCGGCAGCCTGGATCCGCCGGATGAGCTCGGCGGTGAGCGTGTCGAGCGCTTCAGCCGTTACCGGACCCGCCGGCGTGGCTTCGGCAAACAACGTCGGAACCGCCTCGAAGCCGAACTGCCTGGCGCCTTCCAGGTACCCTGCCAGTTCACTCTGGCTCGCGGCGTATTGGGAAACGATCTGGCCGCCGCGGAAAACTTCGAAGTCCTTGAGGCGGGTGGGCGCAGGGTAGAACGAATTCGATTCGTGCATAATGCCGCCCACCGCCACGCGGGGGCGCGGTGCGGCTGCGGCCACGGAGAGGGCGCCGAGCAGCAGAAGAAACAGCATTCTCATGTCAGGTCCGTTCAAAGTAGGCGTGCGCGGGAGCGCGATACGCGATGCTCAACTGCGGCGTGGCGACACGCTTGCCCTGCGCCCTGGACTCAAACAGCAGCGACAGCGCGCTGGTGGTCAGCAACGTGCGCTCCACCGGGTAGAGAGGCTTGCGGGTGACGAACAGTTCTTCGATCACGTGCGCCAGGCCGTCGAAATGGGGCAGCAGGCGGGTGGTCTTCATGTCGTCGGTAAAGCGGGTAGCCACGGGTCTGGGCTGGCCCTCGATCCGGGCGGCGAACAGAAAACCGGAAACGTGCCCGTCAAGCATGTAGCAGGCTGCCCGGAAGCCGTCTTTGTAGTCGAGCAGAAAGACCACGGGTTTACGCGCATTCTGCTCCGGGCTGCCCGGTTTTACGTTTGCCGGAGCATTGGCGAGCGCGGCATCGAGCAGCGGCGCGCTCCAGCGCCCTTCGCCCTCGCGCCACCGCCACACCGCGTCTCCCTCGATCCATTCCACTGCCGCGACGCCGCTTTCCGCCCCCCGGCGCCGCTCGACCATGCACTGCAACCCTTCCAGGGTGTGGAACCCGTAGGCGTCCAGTTCGCCGTACCCCACGCCGACGGCATGCTCGATCCGAGTCCCGAGCGGAAACTCGAGTTCCGGCGCCCGCACGGTCACGGGTATCGAAGAGCCGGCCATGAAAGGAATCTTCAGCTCGCGCGTCCAGTCATACATGCGCCGGGCCTTTTCCCAAGAGTAGGAAAGGTGCTTGTCGCAGAAGACCGGCACGGGGCGGCCGCTCTCCCGAATTACCTGGATGATCTGCTCGAACAGTTCGTAACGGGGATACAGGTGCTGGCCGCGGTCGTTATACGGGTAGTTGCCGTGTTCACCGACGAACAGCACCGCGTCCACGGCAAGCTTGTTCCCGCCCAGCGTCAGCGCCTCGCGGATGGTGGGATAGATGCGGAATCCGTGCTTCGCCGCCAGGTCGCGGCTCATGTCCTTTTTCGCGATCTGGTCGGTGTACATGGAGACGACCTGCGTGCGCGGGGCGGTGCGGACACCATCCGGCGCGTACCCTTCCAGGAGCCTCCCCACAATGACATCGGCGTGGGAGAGAGGACGGTACTCGGTGACGATCGCAGCCACCGTGGGTTTCTTGCCGGGCGGCAGGGCGGCCGCCGCCGCGGAGTGGAGGAACCGGCGGCGCGACAGCCCTCTGGACTGGTTTCCCATTTGATTCCCTTGTTTTCCCATTGATGATACCATCGGTCTGGTATGAAGACTCAAATCACCCGGCGGGCATCCCTGGCATGCTTCGCCGCCGCTCCGTTTGCCGTCCCGAGCCTGGAAGCCACGGTGGACCGTGCAGCCAACGGCTACGTGGACGTGCGCAAGGTCAGGCTCTGGGAAAATACACGCAAGGAATTCCGCGAATCGCTCGAAGGCGGAGTGCTGAAAGCCGTCATCGTGCCCACCGGATCCACCGAACAGCACAACGAACACCTGGCCATGATCCACGACACGGCCAGCGTGACCCTGGTGGCCGAGCTCGGCGCGCTGCGGGTGTACCCGCAGGTGCTGGTGGCGACACCGGTCTCGGTGGGCATTTCGCCTCACTGGATGGACCGCAAGGGGACGCTCTCCCTGAAGAAAGAGACGTTTCTGGCGGTGGTCTACGATATCTGCGAGAGCCTGAAGACCCACGGCGTCGCCAACATCCTGGTGCTCAACGGGCACGGGGGCAACGCCGCTCCGCTCCAGGAAGCCATGCCCGAATTTCGCCGGAAACTGGGCATCAATGTCCAGTTCAACTGCTATTGGGACGCCTATTCTCCGGAGATCATCCGCAAGTACATGGAGAGCAACAAGGCGCCCGGGCACGCGGCGGAGTTCGAAACGTCGTTCGCCATGGCGGCCTTTCCCGAGCGCATCCACTGGGAAGGGGTCGACTACGAGAAGGCAAAGAGCAGCCTGCACATCAAGAGCCCGGAGTCGGCCAGACAGGAAGAGCAGTTCGCCCGTGAAGCAAAGCTGGCGACGACAGCCAAAGGTGAGGCCATGCTGGCGATCGCGGTAGACTGGCTCGCCGGAAGGTTGCAGCGGCTGATTGCGGGCGCGTGACGGGGAGGCGGCAGTGACGTTGAAACGAGACGAGCGGGTCGCGTCCGAAAAGTACATGGTTCCGGTGGTGAAGAGCACCTTCAAGATCCTTACGGAACTGTCCAAGGGCGGTTCGCTGGGGCTGAACGAAGTGACCCTGCGGACAGGCGTCTCGAAGTCCACCGTGTTTCGGATTCTGGCCACCCTGACCAGCCTGGGTTTCGTGGTGCGGGATTCGGACCGGAACTACTACGTCAGTCACACGCTGGCCGGTCTGGTGAGCGATGCGGCCGGCTCGGAAGCGCTCCGCCGGGCGGCGCTGCCCCACATGCTGCGCCTGCGCAACCAGTTCGGGGAGACCGTCAACCTGGGGCATCTCCAGCTTGACAAAGTGACCTATATCGAAGTGGTGCCGAGCGAATACGCGCTGCGCCTGCACGAACGGCCGGGCGCCACGGTGGATCTGCATGCCAGCGCGTTAGGCAAAGCCATCCTTGCTTTCGGACCCACGGAGGTTGCCGAGAGCCTGATTCGCGGGCGTGAACTTCCGATGTTCACGCGCAATACCATCACCGATCCCGACGAGTTCATGGCCGAGTTGCGCCGGGTGCGCGAGCGCGGCTATGCGCTGGACCGCGGCGAGACATCCCTGCTGGCCACCTGTGTCGCGGCGCCCATTCTGGACGCGCAGGGGACGGCGATTGCCGCCCTCAGCATCTCGGGCCCCGCTTCACGGTTCAACCCGCGCGCCAACTCCCCCGTGGTGGAAAGCCTGCTGCTGGCCACGGCGGAAATTTCCCGGCAGTTCTGCCCGCGGGCCGCAGGGCGGTCACAGCCGGATAGGACCGTAACCAAACGCTCCGGGCGCAAGCGGTAACGGCGGCCGGAGCGGTTTTCAACGGGCGGCCAGCAGGAGGCGCGTGGCGGCATCCACGAGCATTTCGCCGGACCCGGCCGCACAGCGGGCGCTCACCGCTTCGTAGTTTCCCTCCAGGTATGCCTTGCGATTGGGCACGTAGCCGATGGAGCCGTTGGCCAGTTCCGCCACAATCGTGAAGCGAAAGGGAGAGGCCCGCTTGATCGCCATGCCGAGCTCGGTGAAGATCTCCCCCGGCAGGCCGACCCAGGCCACGTCACGCCCCAGCGCGATGACCTGCACTTCGGCTTCAATCGGCCGGCCCTGCCGCTCCGCGGTCTCGGCGATGCGGAAGGCTCGCACCAGGTCCATGAAGGGCGCGGCCTGAGGCGTTCCGAATGTTGGGGTGATGCGCCGCGCCCATTCAAGATCGGCCGGTGTGGCTTCCGGCAGCGGCAGCCGTACGATCTCACTGCGCACGGCGGGTGCGCCTGCATCGGCAGGCTCGGCCCGCTTCAGGGTCTTGAGCACTTCAGCCGCCAGCACCGTGCCGATGCGCGCGGCCTCGCCATGCCCCTTCTGCGGATCACGCCACTGGACGTCGATGTGATTCAGGTTGCCGGCGCAGCCGATGGTGAACACCGTGAGCAGGTCCGCGCCCTTGGCCTCGGCCAGCAACCTGCCCAGGGTGTAAGGGTAGTCCGCCGAGTAGCGGAGTCCTCCCACCGTGTCCAGGTGCAAGGCGTAGTTCACATAGACGGCCAGCGGCTTGCCGTCCGGCGTTTGGAAATACACCACCGGCGCCTCCGGGTCGATCGGACCGGCAGGCCGCAGGATATTGGGGTTCAGCTTGCCGGGGTTCCACCCCACCGTTCCGTCCTTCATGTAGAAGCGGCGGTTAAAAGTCAGGGACTCCTCGCGGCCCACGGCAGCCGAGAGGCGGACGGGCACGAGCGCGCCGTTGGCCTTGCGTACGGCCTCGGCGATTTTCCCGGGCAGCCCGGCTGCGTACCCGGCGGCAATCCGCAGCATGTCGCCGGAGAGGTTGTAACGCGAGCTCCCCTCCAGGATGACCGGTCCGGTATGGGCGTGCGTGGCGCTGATCATGACAAGCTCACCCGGGATGCCGGTGGACTGCTCGATCAGGCGGCGCGCCCGCTCGACCACCGGGCGGGGAAGCCCGATCAGGTCGCAGGCGACCAGGGCCGCCCTGGCGCCGTCTTTCTCGAACACCAGGGCCTTGGCGAACAGCGGATCGTGCACGCCTTCAGCCGCGCGGTTGAAGTAGTAGCCCGCCATGGGCGCGCCCGGAGGAGGGGTCACATCGACGGCTGCGGCGCCCATGCGAAGGTCCCCCGCCGCGGCCGTGGCCGACAATGCAATCCATATGGCGATAGTGCGCATAGACTCTCCTATATCACGCTTCGGTGAAGTCCATCGGCGCGGGTGGCACGCGGAAACCCCGCGTTCGCACCGCGATCATTACCAGGCCGGCAAGAAACCACACGCCGCCGGCGATCTTTGCCGGTACCGGCAGACTCAGCCAGATGACGAGGCAGAACAGAAACCCGACGGCGTGCCAGCATGAGGCGATCCGGCGCCCGGAGGCGCGCAGAGCCGCGGCGTTGACGCCCATGAAGGCGAGGAAAGCGCCGAAATTCAGCACCTCGGCCGCGATCTCGTAGGGCAGGGCAACCGCGCCGGCGAAAGCCAGAATGCCAAGCGCCACGACGTTGAAATCCGGGCTGCCGGTGCGCGGATTGACGCGGGCGAACACCCGTGCGGGCAGGACACGGTCGCGCCCCATGCCGAACAGCAGGCGAGCGGCGGCGGCTTGTCCGGCCAGCCCGCTGCCGAAGCAGGCCACCACCAGAATTGCACCCATGGCCTGAAATAAAAGGTTGCCGCCGGCGCGTGCGGTGATGTCGAGAAACGCGGTCTCCACTTTCGGAAAGGTCGAGTAGTCAGGCCAGATGCGCTGGGCCAGATAGACCTCAACGGTACTGAGCAAGCCTGTGATCAGACACACCAGCACGGTGGCCAGAGGCACCGTCCGCTTGGGGTCGCGCACCTCCTCAGCCAGTGTGGTGACGCCGTCGAAGCCGATGTAGGTGAGGGCGGCCAGCGACGTTGCCGTGGCGACCGGGCCCAGACCGAAGGTGCGGGCATCGTAGAACGGTTGCGCGGAGATCAGTCCGTTCCACCCGGCCCGGCCGAACAGATAACGCACCGCCGCCACTACGAAGGCCGCGATCACTACCGACATGACGGCCAGCAGGAGTTCGTTGGCTCGGGCCGTAAAACGCACGCTGCGCAGGTTTGAGACCGTGATGGCGGCCGCCGCGGCGGCCGCCCACACCGCATACGGCGCCGCCGGGACGAGCCGTTCGAGGGTGAGCGCCACGTAGATCACGTTAATGACGGGGATCACCAGGTAATCGAGAAACATCGCCCACCCGGCCAGAAACCCGAGGTGGGCATTGAGGCCGCGGCTGACGTAGGTGTACGCCGACCCGGCAGCCGGGTAAAGCGCCGCCATGCGCCCGTAGCTCCAGGCGGTGAGCATCATGGCCGCCATGGCGATGAGGATGGTGGCCGCCACATGTCCCCGTGACATCCTGGCGGCCAGGCCATAGATTCCCACCGGCGCGATGGGTTGAATCAGGACGATACCGTAGAAGATCAGGTCCCAGAGCGTAAGCACGCGCCGGAGACGCGGCGCCTCGGTCATAGAGCGCCGCCCCGGGGCGCGCCTAGTACGTCTCGCAGTTGCACCAGTTGCCTTCCTCGTCGAAGTGGGGCCAGGGTCCGGCCCGGCGGAAACCGGAGGTGATGAAGTCGTTGTACATCGGTGTGGGCTCGAAGTAACCGGGGTAGCGCAGGTGCTCCCTCACCGCCGCCTCATTCAGCTCCACGCCCAGGCCGGGCTCGTTGGGCACGGCCACGTATCCGTCGTTGATGATGGGCTTGGCGGGTTTGGTCACCAGGTCCTGCCACCACGGCATGTCGGCGGCATGGTGTTCGCAAGACACGAAATTCGTGAGCACCGCGGCCAGGTGAGCGGAGGCGATCTGGCCGATGGGAGATCCCGGCTGGTGGATGACGGTTGGAATCCCGTGCGCGGCGGCGTAGTCGGCGATGCGTTTGATCTCCCGCAATCCCCCTGAGGCCACGATATCGGGATGAATCAGGTCGACCGCGTAGTTGTCGATCAGGTCGCGGAAACCTTCCTCCAATCCGAAGGCCTGCTCGCCGGTGAGCACCGGCGTGGTGGTGGCCTCGGTGATGGTTTTGAAGCCCCGCCAGTTGAGCCAGCATTCCGGAATCAGGTCCTCGGCCCAGGCCAGGTGGTAGGGCTCGAAGGCGCGCGCGTAGCGGATGGAGTCGTTGACGTTCAGCGGTCCGAAGTGATCGGCGGCCAGGGGAGTGTCCCAGCCAATGGCGTCGCGGCCGGCCGCCAGGATTTCACAAAGATAGCCAAGGCCCTTTTCGGTGGCCACTCCCCTCGGCTCCACCGCGCCCGGCCGGTCTTTCACGAGGCTGGTGTAGAGGTCCATCTTGAAGAACCGGAAGCCTTGCTCCTTTCGGCGCGCGACCCGCCTGGCGTAAACTTTCGGGTCCTTATGGCCGGTGGTGTCACAGTAAATCAGGACCTTGTCCCGGAGTTTTTCGCCCAGCAGGCGCCAGACCGGAACGCCGTAGACCTTGCCGGCGATATCGTGCAAGGCAATATCCACGGCGCCATAGCCGGTGTTCCAGAAATTCTGACCGGCCGAGTTCCGGATGCTGCGCAGAATGCCCGGAATGTCCAGCGGATTCTTGCCGAGCAGGTGGGCCTTCAGCATCAAAGCGCTGCCCTTGACGCCGGCCGCGAATACCTCGCCGTAGCCGTAAACACCCTGGTTGGTATCAATGCGAATGATAGGGTAGTCGTAGTTGGCCGCTACTGTAACCGCACGCATGTCGGTGATTTTGAGGTCACTCGGAGCCGAGAACTTGTTCACCGGCGCGGCGGGCGCGGCCGTAGCGTTGTCCATGAGTCGAAACGCGGGACCGAAGGCGGCGACTCCGGAAGCGTGACCGAGCAATTTGCGCCGGGTCAGCCCGGCTTTCTGGTTTCTGACCATCGCGGGAGTCCTTTCGAACTCCGCAGTATACTCCATGACCGCTCAACCGGCGCTTTGGCCGGCGGTAAGGATCAGGGACCGTAGTCCGCCACCATGATGTCGCTGCCGCTGCGGTCCACTTGAGTGAACAGGAGATAGCGCGCGTCCGGTGAGAGGGCCAGCGCAGCCTCGCCGATCGGGATGGGTTTTTCGAGTCTGAGGACCAGTGCGGTTCGCCGGGTGGCCGGATTGAAATAGTAAATGCCCTGGCCGGAGTTGCCCGGCGCGCGGTCTGCATAGTAGATCCCATCCCGTGTAACGGCCCAATATCCCCACCGGCCGGGGCCGAGAGCCGGCAGAACCGGCTCTTCGCTGCCGCCGCGGAGCGGCATTCGCCAGAGCCCGGGCAGGCTGCGGCCCTTGGCGTAGTAGAGAAACTTGCCGTCCGGGGACTCTGCGGCCGCAAAGCCGCCCCGGCGAGTCACCTGGATCTGTTCACCGCCGCCGGCCGGTGTCTTCCAAATCTGCCAGGCCCCGCTGCGGTTGGAAGAAAAGTAGATCCAACGGCCGTCAGCCGACCAGCTCGGAGCGACATCCTCAGACCCGTTCAAGGTCAGGCGCCGTGAGTACCCTCCTTCCACGCCGGCGACGTAGATGTCGGAATGACCCTGGGGGCGCGAATCGAAGGCGATGAAACGGCCATCGGGCGACCAGCGGGGACTGCCCGTCAGCGGGCCGCCGAAACGCGTCAATTGGGCGCAATCCGCTCCCTCGCTGTCGCAAACCCAGATCTCGTTCGAGCCCGAGCGCGTCGAGCGGAAAGCGATCTTGCGCCCATCGGGGGATACCTGCGGGCTGGAGTCGTCGAGGGTGGAGACGATGAGTTGCCGTGGCGTTCCCCTGGCCACATGGGAGGGACCCAGATCCAGACGCCAGATATTGCTGTCGCTGAAAAACTGGGTAAAGGCGAGCTTACGGCCGTCCCTCGAAAAGGCGGGTTCGGAAACGTTGCCCCCGATGGCCGGAAGGCGCTCGGGGCCGCGCTTGGCGGCGCGCGGGTCCACGCCGATGCTCCACAGGTTATTGCCGCCGGTCCGGTTCGAGGCGAATACGATGGCCCGGCCGTCCTGGGTCCAGGTCAGGCTCAGAACAGACCGTTCGTCGAAGGTCAGGCGCGTGGGCGGCTCGCCGCGGTCGAGGTCCATCACGTAGATGTCCGCCACTCCGCCGGCGGGCGCCCGCAGGAAAGCCAGTTTTCGCCCGTCGGGAGAAAAAGCCGGGCTGCTGTCACCGATAATGTTCTGCGGCGGATCGGTGATCCTGCGCTTTTTTCCGGTGGCAACTTCCACCAGGAAAATGGCGAAGGGTTGCTCGGGAGCGGACTTGTCGGGCACGGCCAGCGACTTGCCGTCGCGCGACCAGTCCAGATGCCGGCCGGCGGCTTCGATGCGGGTCGGATACACGTTTGCAATCCTGGTTTGGACGCCGCCGCCGGCCAGAGCGACAAACACGGCCGTTTCCTGGGGTAGTGTACGGAGAAAGGCGATACTCCGTCCGTCCGGGGACCAGGCGGGGCTCACCTCCTCGGCCCGGTCCCGGGTAAGCCGCTCGAAACCGGGGCCGTTGACCGAAGCGATGTAGATGTCATCGTTACGCCTGTCGTCGCCGTCCCAGACGAAAGCGATTCGGCCGCCGTCCGGGGAAAAGCAGGGTTGGGTCTCGCCGCCCGGGAAAGTGGTCAAGGGTGTGATTCCCGCCGGAGGGCGGGACGCCATCTGAGCGGGGGCGGAGAACCGTACCCAAATCATCCCGGCGGCAAGCGCGGTCAGAGCCAGTAGCGAGGCTGCGGAAAGCGGGAGCAGAACCGCGCGCCGCCGTCGCAGGACCGCACCAGCGCGCTCGGCAAGCGTAGCTGATGCTGCGCTCACGGGCTTGCCCTCCAGCAGGCGGCCGATGTCGCGGGACATCTCGGCGGCCGAGGCGTACCGCCGGTGCGGGTTCTTGCGCAGGGCCTTGCGCACGACGGCGTCGAGGCCGCGCGCCAGGCCCGCCGCCTCGGGTTGGAAGCCGGAAAGCTCAAGCGGCGCCGGTTCCTGCTCACAGATGGCCGCCGCCAGTTCGTGAGGCCCGTGGCCGGCTAGGCGGTACGGACGGCGGCCCTCGATGAGCTCGTAGAACAGCACGCCCAGCGAGTAAATGTCGGTCGCGGTGGTGAGCGCTTCCCCCCGGACCTGCTCGGGGCTGGCGTACTCGGGCGTCATCATGCGCAGCATGGTCGCGGTCACTTCCAAGGCGCGCGAAGAGATTGCCGGGTCGAGAATCTTCCCGATACCGAAGTCCAGCAGTTTGGGGGTTCCGTCGCCGGTGATCAGGATGTTGGAAGGCTTGATATCACGGTGAACGATATGGCGCTGGTGAGCATGATCCACGGCTTCGCAGACCGCCTGGAAAAGGCGCAAACGCTGCGTGATCGTGAGGCCGTGCGCTTCGCAATGGCGGTCAATGCGCTGGCCCTCGATGTACTCCATGACGAAGTACGGAATCCCGTCGTCGCCCGCTCCGGCATCCAGGAGGCGGGCGATGTGGGGATGATCGAGGGCGTCCAGGATTTGCCGTTCACGGCGGAAACGGCGCAGAATGTCGTCGAAGTCGAAACCCGGCTTGACGATCTTGATAGCCACCATGCGGCGGCCGGGGTCGCGTTCGTCGTAGCCGCGGTAGACCGAACCCATCCCGCCCTCGCCCACCTGTTCGAGGATCCGGTAGGGTCCCAGGCGCATCCCCTCGATGAGTTGTCCGGCGGCCCGGTCGACCAGCGAGGCGTTGTCTCCGAGGGCAGGGGACTCGAACAGATCTCCGCCCTCCTGGTGGGCAGCCATCAGCGACTCGACTTCCGCCTTCAGCTCGGCATCGCCCGCGCAGGCTCCGGATAGATAGGCAGTCCGGTCCCCGGGAGCGAGCTCGATGGCGGCGCCGAGAATCTGCTTGACCTGCTGCCAGCGCTCAGGCGTCACCCGGCGCGCTCCCGGCGATGGCCCGGTAAAGCCACGCCTTGGCCGCAACCCAGTCGCGCTTCACCGTGGCCGGGGAGATGCCGAGCACTTCGGCAGTCTCTTCGATGGACAGACCGGTGAAAAAGCGCAGTTCGACGACGCGGCTTTGCTGAGGGTCGAACTGGGCCAGACGCTCCAGGGCATCATCCAGAGCAACCAGATTCAAATCCCGCTTTTGGGGTGTCGCGATGGCCTCGTCCAGCGAGAGCATGGGGGCATCGGCGCCACGCTTCTGAGCATGGTGGCTTCTGGCATGGTCCACCAGGATCCGGCGGATCAGGCGGGCGGCGATGCCGAAGAAGTGCGCGCGGTTCTGCCAGTGTACGCTGCGCTGGTCAATCAGGCGCAGATAGGCCTCATGGACCAGAGCCGTACTTTGCAGAGTGTGTCCGGGGCGCTCCCGCCGGAGATATCGGGAGGCCAGGCGCCGCAATTCGCCGTATACGAGCGGTGTGAGCTGCTCCAGCGCCGCGCGGTCGCCGCGGCTCCAGTTCACGAGAAGTTGGGTAACGTCCGGTTGAGGTTGTGCCGCATCCACGTCGCATTGCCCCGAGGGTTTTTCAAATTATAGCGCCGTCTGAGCCGTTGCGCGCCGGAATTACGCGTACGATGCCAGGAGGCAAAGGATGAAGAGGAGACTGCTTCGGACCCTGGGATTCGTGATTGTGGCCGGCGTCACAGTCGGCGGCGCAACCGTGGGCTACCTTTATGTGCGCAAACCAGCCACGGCGCCGCCTCCGGGTATCACGGTGCCCATGACCGAAGCGCGTATCGCGCGGGGCCGGTACATTTACAAACTGGCGGATTGCGATGGGTGCCACTCGGAACGGGATTACTCCCGCTTTGGAGGCCCCGTAGTGGAATCCGGGCGCGGCAGGGGCGTCGTGTTCCCGCCGGAACTGGGACTTCCGGGCACGATCACCGCGCCCAACATTACCCCCGATCCGGAGACCGGCCTCGGGGCGTGGACCGACGGAGAGAAGGTCCGCGCTATCCGCGAGGGCGTTGGCCGCGATGGCGCCGCGCTGTTTCCCATGATGCCCTACGAAGCCTATCGCTCCATGAGTGACGAGGACGTCGAGAGCCTGGTGGCATACCTGAATACACTGCCTCCCATCCGCAACCAGGT
>Ga0315298_1008505_pt1 | contig 13070 bp, 8 predicted proteins | sample WHS_1_MG_FD_203077 | JGI IMG/M metagenome (GOLD analysis project Ga0315298, IMG submission 203077) | Extremophilic microbial mat communities from Washburn Hot Springs, YNP, Wyoming, USA - WHS_1_MG | ecosystem: Environmental > Aquatic > Thermal springs > Hot (42-90C) | place: USA: Wyoming...
TTTCCTCTACCCAAAACAATGTCTTGTATGTTAAGGCGAAAAAGCCAACCAGCGGAGAATGTAAAATGGAAAGCACCCTAGACTCAACCAACCTACAGAACTGTGGTTGGTTTAAAGTGGGAGTAGATACCGCCCTTACTCAAAAGGTAAAATTCAATTGGTGGATTATAGACTTAAAGGACTTAAGTTATTTAAGAAACTTATGAGTTTTTTGCTCACCCGGCAAATCCGGGCGGCGGAGAAAAAATTTTATCCAGAAAGGAGGTTGGAGTGAAAATCTTTTTCGGAAAAGACTTTCTTTTAGGAGGTCATAAGTACCTTAGGATACTTAAGGCGCTTATGATAGTTGGGGTCGGAACTTGGATTGTGGCAAAAATTCAGACCAAACCCACTCCTTTGGTCTCTCCTCTCCCCGACTCGACTGGGGGAAGCAACGCCCTGTCAGCCGGCTCCCCAGCCGAAGAAAAAACCTATCAAACAGTTTCTTACTATATAACAACATCTCAGGGATTTTTGACCAAGGCGCGGGAAATGGCACAGGAAGAACAGCAACAAACCCCCCAGCAGAAACAAAAAATCATTGAGCTTGTCAACCAGGCGCTTGATGTCATCAACCAAGGAATTGCCGCTTATCCCTTGGACGACCGGGTTTTTGCCCAAAGGGCGGCGATTTATCAAGCTTTGACCCCATTTTTGCCGGAAGCGGGAAAATTTGCCATCCAAGATTTACGGGAAGCAACTAAGCTCAACAACCAAAATCCCAGCTACTACACCCGGCTGGCAAATTTGTATTTAGGGGCAGGAGATTTTGAGGGAGCGGCCCTGGCTTTTTACAATGCCTACCAGTTGGAACCAACTAATTTGCAAACCCTTTATAACCTGGCTGACTGTCTGGAAAAATCTGGTCAGTTGACCAAGGCAAGCCGCTATTTTGAAAAACTCCTTGGGCTTTTGCCGGCAGGCGATGAAAACCTGCCGGGGCTGCAAAGCCGTTTAGAAACGCTTAAGGCAGCCATCGCCAAAAGCGGTCTTAAATATTTAAGCGAACCGGGAGAAATTGCTCCGGCTGCCTCCTCCCAACAAAAGGAAATCATTGGGACCCAAGAACTGCCGTTAGAACAGGCAATGCTTGCAAAAGGAGTAATTATTGCCGAGGATAACCCAAGGTGTCTACCTAATCCCACCTCTAAGGTGGGCGAATGCCCTGAATTTTCGACCATAGTCTCGGTTAATGCCAAAAGCGGCGAGGGGGTGATTCCGGCGGGAAAAACGGAAACGATTATTTATAATAATAATGTGGGGGCAGATAAACAAATTGTCATTGTCCCCTTTGAGGGCGATTTTAAAAACCGGGTGGTTTTTGTGGCAGCAAAGAAAGCTTCTGACCAGGAGTGCCAACCTACATCCACTCCTGGAGTGTCCGGAGGTTGTGGGTGGTTTAAAGTGGGGGTTGATTCTCCACCCAAAGATAAGATAAAATTTAAATGGTGGATCGTAGAATAATCTCAAATGTCAAATGTCAAATCTCAAATCTTAAATAAAATAAATACCTTAATAATAAGCGTTTTTGTTTTCCTTGTTCCTCTATTTTTCCTGCCGGTAACGGCGGAGTTTTATGATTTTAATAAAAATTATTTGCTTTGGTTGGGGGTGGTTGTTGGCTTTTTACTTTGGGGGGCAAAAGTCATCCGCGAGCAAAAACTGGAAATTAAATCTTCCCCATTTTTCCTTCCCCTTCTTTTTTGGGTATTAGCTGCCGCTTTAAGCACCATTTTTTCCTCGCCAAACAAAATTGAGGCTTTGCTTTTACCCGGCGGTTTGGGGACGCTGCTCGGCCTTTTTCTTTTTTACTTTTTGGTTTTAAATCTGGCAGAGGACCGGCAAAAAATCTTTTGGGCTTTAACTGGCTCGGCGGCGGTTTTGGCTTTATTAACCATTTACCAGTTTTTTGGTTTGGGAGAGCATTTGATTCCCTCCCAAAGTCCTTTTGCCTTTGCCCGAGCAAAAACCTGGACCCCGGCCGGCAATCTTTTGGCGGTGGCAACTTTTCTTTTTGCCCTTCTTCCTTCCCTTTTCCTTTTCCTAAAGCAAAACCTGAAAACCAATCTTTTGCGGGCGGCGATTGGGGGGTTGCTTTTTCTCCTTTTGGCGGTAGGGGTGATTTTAGCAGTTTACCAGATGCTTCCGGGAAAACCAGCCGCCCTAACTTTACTTCCCTACTCCTCTTCTTGGGCAATTGCCGTTGAGGCTTTCAAGCAAAAACCTTTTTTGGGAGTAGGACCGGTAAATTTCGTTTCCGCCTTCAACCGCTTCCGACCGGTAAGTTTCAACCAAGCTGATTTTTGGAATTTGCGCTTTGGGGTAGCTTCAAGCTTTTTGTTCCAACTTTGGACAGAGTTGGGGCTTTTGGGTTTGACCGCTTTTGTCCTTCTTTTGGTTAGCTTGGGAAAATATATCAAAAAGTCAAAAAATATATCAGAATTTGCCAGCTTAATTGCTGCCGCACTTCTTCTTTTGTTCCTTCCTCAAAACTTTCCTTTACTTTTTGCTCTTTTTGTTTCTTTAGCTTGGGTTTCGGAAACAAAAGAAAAACTTGCTTTCCGCCTGCCGGGGAATTTCCGCTGGTTGCCGCTGGCCGGAGTAATTTTGCTTTCTTCTCCTTTGGTTTGGTTTGCCGCCCGGGCATATGAGGCAGAGGTTTACTTTAAAAAATCCCTTGACGCTTTAGCAAAAAATGATGGGTTGGGAACTTACAATAATCAAATAAAAGCAATCCAGCTTAATCCTCGCCGAACCGATTTTCGCCTCGCTTACTCACAAACAAATCTTGCCTTGGCCAACAATTTGGCGATTAAAAAAGACCTCAATGACCAAGACCGGGCTAATATCACCCAGCTTGTCCAACAGGCAATCCGTGAGGCAAGGGCGGCCGCGGCTTTAAATCCAACCAATGCCGCTACCTGGGAAAATTTAGCCCAGATTTATCGCCAGCTGATAAATTTTGCCCAAGGAGCAGACCAATGGGCAATCGCTGCTTACCAACAGGCAGTGGTCAATGACCCGGTAAATCCCCGGTTGCGAGTTGATTTGGGCGGGCTTTTTTATGCTTTGGGAAATTATGATGAGGCGCAAAAAATCATTAGAATCGCGGTTGACCTTAAACCGGATTATGCCAATGGTTGGTATAATTTGGCCGCCGCCTATCGGGAAGACAAAAAATACCAGCAAGCCTATCAGGCGATGCAACAAACCTTGGCTTTGGTGCCAACCGACTCAGCTGATTGGCAAAAAGCGAAACAAGAATTAGATGAGCTGGCAAAAAAACTTCCCTCCCCCACCCCAACGCCAACCGGAACTCCGCCAGAAAAACAACAAGAGCAACTTAGTAAACCGCAGCCTTTACCCTCCCCGGTTGTTCAACCGCCAATTGAACTCCCCGAAGAATCAACCCCCTCCAGCCAGTAACGACAATTCGAGATTGTTAATAGTCTTGGCAATTTTTTAAAGTTTCTTTTAAAGCTAATTTTAATTGCTTTCTTCCAAAACCGCTTTTTAGGAATTTTTCTCTCACTCTAGCATCATCTTTGTTAACAAAATATTCATAATGAATAAGTAAAAGGGGACGACGAAACTCTGTTGCCCTCGACAATCCTCTAGCATGTTCCGTAAGTCTTTTTTTAGATCTGTGGTAAAACCTGTATAAAGTTTTTTATCTTTCAAACTAAAAAGGGTATAAACGTAGAATTTTTGCTTAACTAAGCCATACACTTTAATGGCGACTTTTAAAAATATATAATTTTGGTGTCGAGTCTAACTCGACGACCTCGTCTGACGAGGTGGACCCGAGGGGACTTGAACCCCTAACCTCCTCAATGCCATTGAGGCGCTCTGCCATTGAGCTACGAGCCCCTTGTGGACCTGACCGGATTTGAACCGGTAATCTCCCCGCTGCGAGCGGGGCGCTTTTGCCAATTAAGCTACAGGCCCGGAGAAAACTTAAAACTTAAAACTCAAAACTCAAAAGTGATTAAAGATTTAAATTTCAAGTATATACGATATTATAGCAAAATTACTTCAAAAAATTGAGGGGGTTTTGGGCAGCACCATTGAGCCGACGGTTGGAAGTAAACCCCAAACACCAAAAAAGCCAATCCCCAAAGTCGTCCTTTGACAAGTAAAGACTCTAATCTTAAAATAAGATTGAATGAAAAAATTATTTTATTTGTTTTTAATTCTTTTTTTTGTCTTAATATTTTTTCTCTGTTTTTTTAAACCTGCCGCCCCTGCTTCGGCAGTAGTTTCTCCTGAGGTTAAAAGTTTGCCTTCTTTTCCTTTTATCATGAGCGATTGGGATAATAAAGATTGGGCAACTTTAAACCCTGAATGGGGACCAGTTGGCGGTTGGTGGGATGACGGTCCACCAAAAGACCCAAGTAAAACCTGTTTCCCCTGGGGAGATTATTGGTTTGGTCAGGTGGAAAATTATTTAGCCAAATCTAAAAACTACCAGGTAACTTTGGACAACGGTCAAAGAATTCCCAAGCCAGTCGGTTTTGCTGTTGGTTTTCCAAACTTAACCACCTCCCAACTCCCCGAAATAGAAAATTTTGTCAAAAAAGCGGCGGAAAAATACGACAACCATCCTCAACTCTCCTTTTTAGTTATCTGTTCCTGTGATAATTACGGAGAATTTAGTTCCACTCCCCAATGTAATGCCAAGGGAATTATCGCAGATGTTTTTCCTCTTTTCCGAAAATATTTTAAAAAATTGCCTATTTTTGTCCAATGCACTACCTGGAATTGTGGAGATTTTGCCGCCACTTTTGCCAATGACAACTGGCCAACAACTGGCCAAGGGACTGTCAAAAACTTCGGAGTCAAGTGCAATGGTTGGTTACCAGACAAACAAGATGGATATGTTTGGAAAAATGATAAGCTTGTCGGCGGTTGTTTTGGTTTTGCCCAGCTTTATCATGAAAAAATACCTATTGGCTTTGAACCAGCCGGAGGGTATCCTCTTTGTGAAGTTTATTGGCTTATTATGGAAGGTCTTTCTTTGCATGCCGATTTTTTTGATATCCAAAGCCCTTTTTTCCCCACCATGATAAGTTTTGAAGAAAAATTTAATTTCCCCCTTTTAAGATTTATTCGCGACCATCTCCAAAAAACTCCCCAAAACGCTCCTGACGTCTGGACCATCCTTAGACAAACGACAATTGAAAAAGTTTGTTGGGAAGGCAAATGTGGTGGTTATCAGTGTGTTCCTTGTGAATACGGCGAGGCACCTGACCCAAATTGCAAAGAGGAAGGAAAAAAATGTTCCACTCCCCAACTATGTTATACAGCCTCGGTAACTAACGAAAAAATTTGTAGCGGTCCTAGGAAAGGAAATTTTAATTACTGGCTTTACCCGAGGGAAGACCTCCCCCAAGGCAAACCGGTTGTATTATATGCCAGTCACAATCCAACCTCCCCTTGCAGTTGGCGAATAAACGACCTTCCTTCGCCAGCAGCCGAGCATCCCTACTCCCGTTACAGTGTAAAAAGAACCGATGAAAATTCAGGCAATCCTTTTATTTATTTTGATATCGATGATAGGTATGTAACCAGCCAACAAAATTTAGATACCTGGAACATCAGCATAGTTTATGTTGATAAAGGTAATGATAATTTGTCTTTAGAATATAAAGATAAAAATGGTCAGCTAAAAGAGAAAATTCTTACTAAACAAAATACTAATCAATGGAAAGAACAAAATTGGACAATAAGCGGGGCGAGTTTTAACAATCCATTTTATGGGGGTGCTGATTTTCGCCTAAACAGCAAGAATGATGGCGATGAAATTATTCATCGGGTAATCGTAAAACCGTTTGCCGAATGCAATGATGCCAATTTAGATGGCGACCCCCAGAATTTAGTTGATGAGAAAGATTTAAGTTTGTATTTGGCAGGTAGAGGAAGAATAAGTTTGGAAACTCTTCTTTCTTGCTGGAAGACAAAATAAAATTAGCCAAAAAATCACTTCAAAAAATTAAGGGGGTTTTGGGCAGCACCGTTTTGGCGAATTTCAAAGTGAAGATGAACACCGGTTGACCGACCGGTGGAGCCCATTTTGCCAATCGCCTGGCCGCGGGCAACTTTTTGGCCAACGCCAACATAAAGCTGGGACATATGGGCATACAGGGTAGCAAAACCATTGCCGTGGTCAATAATAATATGATTTCCATAAGCGGTTGGGGCAACCCAGCCGGCCAAAACCACTGTTCCCCCATCAGCCGCCAAGATATCCGGGGCGTCTTTGTTGGCAATATCAATCGCTTTATGATACCAGGAAAAACCCTGGGAAATATGGCCCGAGGTTGGCCAAACAAACTGGCCAGTGCCAGCACCAGCGCCAGGGATTTGGGCATAGGTCGGTCGGGGGGCGGTGGGGACTTCCTTTGGCTTAATTCCATCAGGAATAATTAGCTCCTGGCCAACCGCCAAAGCAAAAGTCTCATCGTTGGCAAAAGAATTATAGGGCCAATCAACAATCGCCTGGGGGTCAACCTGATATTTTTTGGCAATTGACCAGATAGTTTCTCCGTAATTAACTTTATGACGGACACCGCTTGTTGGCAAAATTCGCAAAACCTGGCCGACTTTGATATCTTTGACTGATTTTAAGTCATTTTCCCAGCGAATGGTATCAACAGAAACGCCAAATTTTTCGGCAATGGTGGAAATCGTGTCTCCGCTTTGGACTTGGTATTCAATTATTTCCGAGCGGGGCTTGAGCGAAACCAAGGTAGAAGTTTCTAAATCCTCACTGGCCAGGACTGATAAAACCGGCGAGGGGGCAGTCTGTTCCCTCCAGGGATTGGAAAGATTTTCCTCAATTAAAGTCGGGCCTAGGGTTATTCCCCCAACCACCAGCAAAACCATTCCTGAATGAACAAAGGGCCTAACCCAACGGCCTCGCTGCTGATAAAGACGGGTGGCAAGAGCGGATTTTAGCTGCTCAAAAATTAAAAAAGCCTGCCCAACCCGGTATTTGAAATAACGTCCCCAGCAACAGCAAAACTGCCAAAAATCCTGCCCTAAAGAAGTTTTTTCCATCGCCAAAACAGAATAGCACAAAAACCCAGCCTCGTCAAATCCCACCTCTAAGGTGGGAGACTATTGACACCTTGGGTATTTTTATTTATGATATTATTAAAATATGCCCGGAAGAGAAACGCCTTTAATCACTAACGAAATTTATCATGTTTTAAATCGCGGGGTAGCATCGTTACCAACTTTCCTTGATAAAAACGACTTTAAGCGAGCAATAGAGACAATGCTTTATTATCAAAATCAATCTCCTCCCCTAAAATATGCCAAATTTCTTGACCTTAGCCGGGAACAACGTCAGCGGCTTCTTGAGGAACTAAAAAGAGATAAAAAGTTTTTGGTAGAAATTCTTACCTATTGTTTTATGCCTAATCACTTTCATTTTCTTCTAAAACAGGTGGTTGACAATGGCATTTCTAAGTTTGTTAGTCAATTTACCAATAGCTACACTCGCTATTTTAATATTAAACATAAACGAATAGGTCCACTTTTCCAGGGGAAATTTAAAGCTAAAAGAGTGGAAACCGAAGAGCAGTTCGTTCATCTCAGCCGCTATATCCACCTTAATCCCTACTCTGGCGGCATAATAAAAACCCAAAAACAACTCGCCGACTATCCTTTTTCTTCGTTAAAAGAATTTTTGGGTAAAAGTAGTTTCCCTGTCTGTAATCAAGAACCGTTGATGGCAAGTTTCAAAAATTACCAGGCCTATCGGGAATTTGTTTTTGACCAAGCGGATTATCAAAGAAATTTAGAACTAATTAAGCATCTTGCTTTAGAAGAAAAATCTTTCCCCCCTTAAGAAAATACCCAAGGTGTCGTATCTGGGACACCTCTAAGGTGGGATTGCCTAGCCTTGGTTGAGGGTTTTGAGGAATTCGAGGTTTGATTTGGTTTTTGAAAGGCGCTCGATGATAATCTCGGTTCTCTCCTCTGGTCCTAGCATATCAATCATCCGCCTCATGGTAATGATTTTCGGATAAATCTTGGGGTCGTATAAAAGCTCTTCTTGTCTTGTCCCTGAGCGCTGGATATCAATTGCCGGAAAAACCCGGCGTTCAGCCAAACTGCGAACCAAATGAAGTTCCATATTGCCCGTCCCCTTAAACTCCTCATAAATCAAATCATCCATTTTTGAACCGGTTTCAATCAGACAGGTACCAATGATTGTCAGCGAGCCGCCTTTTTCAATGTTTCTGGCGGCGCCAAAAAAGCGCTTTGGTGGCCATAAAGCCGCTGGGTCAAATCCGCCGGTTAAGGTCCGACCAGAAGTGGGAATGCTTAAGTTATAAGCTCTTGCCAACCGGGTAATTGAGTCAAGCAAAATGACCACATCTTTGCCTAGTTCAACTAGCCTTTTTGCTCGCTCCAGGGCAATTTCTGCCGCCCGGGTTTGGTTCTCCGGCGGCTCATCAAAATTTGAAGCGACAACCTCGCCTTTGATTGACCGGGAAATATCAGTCACTTCCTCCGGCCTTTCCCCTACCAGCACCGCCATCAGGTGGATTTTAGGATAATTTTTGGTAATCCCATTGGCAATATCTTTCAAAAGCCAGGTTTTCCCGGCTTTAGGTGGGGAAACAATCAAGCCCCGCTGGCCCTTACCGATGGGAGAAATCAAATCAATCATCCGGGTGGAAAGAGGGGTCTTTCCGGTCTCAAGTTTTATTTGCTCGTTGGGGTAAATTGGCGTTAAATTCTCAAAATAAGGCCTTTCGCCAATTTTTTCAACTTCAACCCCATTTACCTTTTCCACTTTCAAAAGACCGTGATAGCGCTCTTTTTCTTTTGGCGCCCGCACCTGACCGCCAACCATATCTCCGGGACGAAGATTAAAGCGGCGGATTTGGGATAAAGAAATATAAACATCGTTGGGGGAAGGGACAAATTTTGGCCGCAAATAGCCATGACCTTCGGCAGAGGTGTCCAAAACCCCCTCCATATATTTGGTTGGCACCCCAGCATCGGGAATTAAACGGTTATCGACTAATCCGCTAAAGCCTTGTTCGTTAACGGTAGGCTTGTCTTCTCCACTAGCCGCCGGCGTTTTTGGAGACTCAATTTTTGCTCCTACCAGTTCATCAACAGAAAGTGGTTTTGCTTTTGGTGTAGACATTAAAGAAAATTAAAATTTAAAAATTAAAAAGGGGAAATTTTTCCTCATCAAAAGATTTTTTATCTCCAGCCTTATTAAACCAGTTTGATAATTCTTTGTCAAGTCCCAATTCTGCCCTTGGTTAACCCCAAAATGGAAGGTGATACGCCTGCCCTACATATCACCCTCCAGTCTGGAGTTAACCAAAAGGGTGACCTTAACGAGTCAAGCCTGCTTTGAGCAGTTCTTGACAAAATCTCTTTTTTGTGTTATTGTCAATTTGGTTTGTTAAGTCACCTGTCCTGACTTAACAACCTTTTCGAAGAGCATTTCTATTCGTACCATGTTTTGACGCGGTAGCGATAGCAATGCTCTTCTTTTATTTTGCTTATACTACGCCTTACGGCTTGTATAACCTTTTTGGTTATACCACAATTTTTCCAATTTGTCAAGCCTATAATAAAAAACTCTGGAAAAATCAATAGTCCTATAGTAAAACGGGGAGTAAATTTAGCCTCAATTTTGCCATTTTTAAACAAAAATCAAGAATTGTGGATAACCCTCGCTGCCTGATTAACCGAGGGATAATTTTGGGGACTAATAATATTTGTAAATCCCAACCTTCTGGCTTCTTTTTTCCTTTTTTCCGACTGTCCCACTTCCCTTACCTCCCCCAACAAACCCAACTCCCCAAAACAAACGGTTTTTGGCAGCAAGGGGAGGTTTTTGAAAGAAGAAACGATAGCTAAGGCAATACCCAAATCAGCCGCCGGCTCCTCGATTTTTAAACCGCCGGTGACATTAACATAAATATCATATCCGCCCAAAGGCAAACGTAGCGTTTTTGTCAAAACGGCAACAATCATCTGTAAACGGGAATAATCAACTCCCTGGCCTATCCGCCGGGGAATCGCCAGCTGGGTGGGGACAACCAAAGCCTGGACTTCAACCAAAAGCGGCCTGGTACCTTCAATTGTGGCGGTCACCGCCGAACCGGGGACTCTTCCTGCTTGTTTGGCCAAAAACAATTTTGAGGGGTTGTCAACTGCCACCATTCCCCTATCAGTCATTTGGAAAACCCCAACCTCATCGGTCGCCCCAAAGCGGTTTTTTGCCACCCGCAGCAAGCGCGCCGCTCCAAACCTTTCCCCTTCAAGATAGACAACGGTATCGACCATATGCTCCAAAACTTTCGGCCCGGCAATCGCCCCTTCCTTAGTTATATGGCCAATTAAAAAGATGGGAATATCTTTACTTTTTGCTACTTTGAGTAAACGACTTGCACATTCGCGGACCTGTCCTACTGAACCGGCGGTGCCGGAGAGTTCCTCGGTGTAAAGAGTTTGGATTGAATCAACAATCACTAACTTTTGGTCTTCGATTGCTCCCAAAATCGCCTCAACATCTGTCTCGGTTAAAAAGAACAAATCCTTGCCCTTGACTCCTAATCTTTCCGCCCGAATCTTAATCTGCTGGAGCGACTCCTCGCCGCTAATATAAAGAACTTTTGATTTTATCGCTTCCGCAACCTGAAGCAATATCGTGCTTTTGCCAATCCCTGGCTCGCCGGCAACTAAAATCACCGAACCAGGAACAATTCCCCCACCCAAAACCCGGTCCAACTCGCTAATCCCGGAGGAAATTCGGGCTTTTTTAACAGATTTTATTTGGGAAAGTTTTTGGGGTTGCGCTAACTTTGAACTTTGAACTTTGAACTTTTCACTCTGAGTCGAAACTGTCGTTTCGACGAGACTATTCCAGGCCCCACATTCTGTGCACTTCCCCATCCATTTGGGAAAACTCGCCCCGCACTGCTGGCAAACAAATAAAATGCTTGCTCTTTTCATACCATCAAAAATACCCAAGGTGTCGTATCTGGGACACCTCTAAGGTGGGATTATCCATACCCGATGTGGCAATCTAATTCAAGACCCGGTGTTTTTACTTGTACCCCACTGGCTTTTCTTTCAAAACCACCCCTAAGCTCATTCGCCGGTTTTCTTTGTCTAAAGATTCCACAAAACAATCAACTTTTTCGCCAACTTTGAAAGTTTTTTCCGCCGGAATTTTGGAAATATGAATCAGCCCCTCTACTCCCGGCTCAAGAGTAACAAAAACTCCAAAAGGAGCCAACCTTACCACCGTTCCTTTAACTTTAGCATCAACCGGATATTTTTCCTCAATTTTTGTCCAGGGGTCGGGCAGAAGCTGCTTGATTGATAAATTGAGTCTTCCGCTTTTTTTATCAACTCCCAAAACTTTTACTTTAACTTTATCTTTCTGTTTATAAAATTTACTCGGATCTTCAACTTTTTCCCAGGATATCTCGGAAATATGAACAAGACCTTCAAGGGTTATTTTACTTTTCGGCAAAGAAATTTTAACAAAACAACCAAAAGGCATAACCCCGGAAACTTCTCCTTTAAAAACATCGCCAATTTTTATTTTTTCCAAAGCCTTTTTTTGGGCGGCAAGCAAACCTGCCTGGGAAACTGCTTTTTCGGAAAAAATCAGGCGATTTTTTAGTGGGTCAACCTCAATTACCTTTACCTCCACCTGCGCCCCGACTAACTCTTCAATTTTCCCCAACCACTGGGAGGAAAACTGAGAGGCGGGGATAAAACCTTGAATTCCTTTAATTTCCACTATCAAACCACCCTTGTTTACCTGGACTCCCCTAACTTTCAACGGCTCGCCTGTTTTTAATTTTTCCTCAAATTCCTGCCAAATCTTTTGGAAAGCTGCCTTTTTTAAAGACAGCAAAGTTTGCCCTTTATCATTTTCTGGTTGGGTAACAACTGCCAAAACCTTATCTCCGACTTTAAGCTCTTTAATAAAATCTTTGGCCGCCTTCATTTCCCGGTCAATCACCATCCCCTCGGTTTTTCCCCCAATATCAAGATAAATCGCCCGACTGGTTTTTTCTGTCACCACCCCCTCAACCACATCACCAACTTTCCAGCCACGCAATTGATATTTTGTCTGGGCTAAAAGCTCCTCCATTGTTTGAGGTTCACCGGAAGTTTTCAAACGCGAAGAATCCCTTTTAGAAAGAGGTGATTTTCCCGACTGGTTTTTTGTTTTTGATAATAAATTTTTTCCCACTCACTTTTACCTCACTTTCTGAAAATTGTTGTTTTTATTTTATACTTTATTTTTTTCTAAAACAACCCCCACTTTTTAAATTTTAAATTTTAAATTTTAAATTGAAACGCCCCGGCAATGAGGTATTTTCGCGAGCCCTTGCGGGCTAACTATCGTCCCCGCTGCGGCGTTTCACGACTTTGTTCGGGATGGTTAAAGGTGGTTCCACCGCGCTTTAATCACCGGGGCGATTAACCCCACGCTAAGCGTGGGGACCCCTAAATTTTTAACTCTCTGAAAAGTGAATAGAACCTTTTCTTCACAACTACTTTTTCGCTCGATTAGTACTGGTCAGCTAAATCCGTTACCGGACTTACACCTCCAGCCTATCAACCCCGTAGTCTCCGGGGGAGCTAATAACGATACCTAATCTTGGGAGAAGCTTCCCGCTTGAGATGCTTTCAGCGGTTATCTTGCGCGAATGTGGCTACCCAGCGCTGCGCTTGACAGCAACAACTGGCACACCAGGGATTCGCCCAGCCAGGTCCTCTCGTACTGTGGCCGGCTTCCCTCAAGTATCGAACGCTTACTGCGGATAGAGGCCGAACTGTCTCACGACGTTCTGAACCCAGCTCGCGTACCGCTTTAATGGGCGAACAGACCAACCCTTGGGACCTTATCCAGCCCCAGGACGCGGTGAGCCGACATCGAGGTCGCGAACCGCGCCGTCGATATGGACTCTCGGGCGCGACCACGCTGTTATCCCCGGGGTAGCTTTTATCCGTTAAGCCCGCTCGCC
>Ga0315298_1008507_pt1 | contig 13067 bp, 14 predicted proteins | sample WHS_1_MG_FD_203077 | JGI IMG/M metagenome (GOLD analysis project Ga0315298, IMG submission 203077) | Extremophilic microbial mat communities from Washburn Hot Springs, YNP, Wyoming, USA - WHS_1_MG | ecosystem: Environmental > Aquatic > Thermal springs > Hot (42-90C) | place: USA: Wyoming...
CGCCCCTCCCGATAACCCTGCCACCGCCGTCGAGCAAAATTTCCATGCCGTTGGGCAGGGCTATCTTTCCCCTGGGGGTGGCTTCAGGAGCAGGGGGCGGCATCCCCTCCAGCTTTGTTCTGGCAGGAGGTGGCGTCTCCCATCGGGCATAGCGCCTGTAGAGGTAAAGACCCAGCGGGGCAAGTGCAAGGAGAAGCAGGGCTGAAAAGCCGATTAGCGCTGCCAGCGGCGATGCCAGCAGTGCGCACAGGCGGTCGGTAAACTTCCCTCCAGGTGTGGCTGGCAGTGCGTGGGCTCCCTGCTGCTCAACGGGCGCCTCGGCACTCTCTTCTCCGGTGTATGTCCAGTAGATGAGCTTGCCCTGCGGCTGCTCCGAGTCATCTCCAGCCCAGTGACCGTTGCTGTAGAACAATATCCGGTATGTGTGCTGCCCTTCGGGTTCGTCCTCGCCCGGGGCGAAGGGACCCAGCCTCCAGACGCCGCTTTGCGGCAGATGCCATTTATAGGCTAGCCACCTCCCCGGCGGGACTGTGCCCTCGGGGAAATATTCACGGATGTACAGCCACCCCGGCGCATTGATGTCCACCTCCAGATACCAGTTCTCCCTGCCGGTGACCGTGGAGTTGCGCTCTGCGGACGGTCCGATGAAGGTGGGGATGAAGTCGGGCGGGGCGTTTTCGGACTGCGCTGAAGGCGCTAGCCATGAGTACTCCACCGGCGGCTTTATCTCACCGGTGTGGTCGTCGGCGGGGATATCCAGGACGGTGGCATTGTCCGTCGCCGGACCTAGCGCGCCGACATTTGCCGTCCCTCCCAGCAGTACAAGCATGAGGCTCAAAATCAGGACGGGGACGAGGAGCTTGCACTTCATTTTTGCGATACCGCCTCCAGTTGTTTTATCAGGTAGCCGCTTTCCGAGGCGAGCGCTGCCTGCATGGCGCGGGCATCGGCAAACCTGCTGTCCGGGGAGAACATCACCGCCTGCGCCAGACATTTTGCCACACGCTTTGATACGCCGGCGGAAACGAGGTAGTCGGCGAGGAGTGCCGCCTCAGTGAAGGAGCGGGGCCAGTTGTACCTGAACAGCTTCTGGCAGATATCGTTGGGCTCATCCAGGGTGAGCAGGTATATGCATGTCTGCGCCAGACCGCACAGGTCGCACCCGTGGTCGCTCTTCCTGCCGATGAACAGCTCCGGGATATCGAAGCCCTTGTTGGTGATCTGCGTGAAGGAATCGTAATGGGTCTTGTCCTTATCGGGGTCAAGGTCTTTTGCCGTGCCGAAGTCAATCAGCTTCACCGTGCCATCGCTGCAGAGCATGACATTCTTCGGGTTGACATCCCTGTGGATGATGCCCGCCCTGTGTATGTAGTACAGAGCGTCCAGGAGCTGGCATGCCCAGACGACGACCTGCTGCTCCTGCAGGGGCGACCTCGGCGAGAGCGCCAGCAGTGTCTCACCGTTCAAATATTCGAGGACAAGATGGAACTCGCCCCTGTGATAGAAATCGTCAATGTATTTCACTATGCCGGGGTGGTCCAGCCTTTTCAGGAAGCTCGCCTCGATCAGGAGCTTTTCCAGATAGACATTGTCCATTGCGGTGCCCCGGCGCGGCGTCTTGATGATACATGCCCTGCCCGTCTTCCGCTCCACGGCGCGCCAGATGGTAGCCATGCCCCCCTGCTTGAAGGCTGGCGTAATCAGCGCATAGCGACCGTTGAGGACATATGCTTTGCCATCGACAGGTGCGGCGACATGTGTCTTCTTCTGGTCGGGGCGCGGGGTGCGCTTCTTGCGCACGCGCACATAAATGAGCACGGCGACGCATATCGCCAGCACGGCATATACCAGGAACATCAGCAGGTCGGAGAACTCAAAGCCCCACATCGTTCCCTCCCGATTTCCCCGCCAGCGTGGTCTCAGACGAGACTACAGCCTGCCACGAGGGCAAATTTTCTGGCTTCACTATTATCACCGATATATTGTCCGGTCCCCCCGCCAGATTTGCCTGGGCGGTGAGGTCGAGGCACGCTTGGCTGGCGCCCGGGGTGCCCATGACGGTCCGGGCTATCTTCTCCGGTGGCAGCACACCGCAGAGACCGTCGGAGCATAGCAGTATGTGGTCGCCAGCGTACAGTTTCAGGTGGTACAGGTCGGGCGTCGTCTCCCGAAAATAGCCCAGGGCGCGTGTTATCTCATTCCTGTTTGGATGGTGCATCGCCTCCTCCGCGGTGATAATCCCGGCGTCCACCAGTTGCTGCACCACGGAATGGTCTTTGGTCACCTGGATGGTCTCCCGGGCGTTGATGATATAGCACCTGGAATCGCCGATATGTGCCACATAAAGGTTATTCCCGATTACCAGTGCTGCGGTGAGGGTGGTGCCCATGCCCCTGAGCCCCTCCTGAGCGGCGGTATTGAACACAATAGCGTTCGTCCTGATGACCGCAGCTTCCAGAATGGACAGCGGTGAGATGGTGGTCTGGGTGAGGAGGCGGGAGAGACATTCGGCGTGGAATGTCCTCACGGCGAGGTCGCTGGCAACTTCGCCGGCATTGTGTCCGCCCATGCCGTCAGCCACGGCGAAGAGCCCCGCCGAGACCATTCCCAGGTGGGTCTTCAGGTCGAACCTGGTGCAGAGGACGCTGTCCTCATTGAGGCTGCGCATCAGCCCCGTATCTGACCAATAACCTATTTCCAAACCAGCCTCCGCTCTTTCCTTCTATTCCTTTCCGTCGAGCAGCCTGAAGGTCAGGGTCAGCTCTGGCTGCCCGGCGAGTTCTATCTTATCGCCATCCCTGAGGGGCTTTCTCTTTCCGTATATATCAACGCCGTTGACTTTAGTATGGTTGGTGCTGCCTTTGCCCTCGGGTCCGTAGTCCTGGATATAGTAGTTGCCCCGGCTATAGCTTATCAGGACATGCTGCCGCGATACTGCCATCAATGTCTCATAGGGCAGCATGCCGGCGAAATCGGCGCGCTCTATAAACACGGGGTCGCCGGTGAGGACGAATTCACTGCCGTCGGGCATTGTCACCTTAGCCTTCCGTGCCGCCAACTGTGCTGCGCGCCGTCCGCGTTTCCCCTTACCCTTGCCCGCCCCATCCACATCGGCGAAATATTTCCCGCAGATATAGCAGAAGAAGCTGCCCGGGATATTCGGGCTCTGGCACCTGGGGCAGATGGTCTTGTGTTCGGGGCGTTCCCGTCCCGCAGCGGAAGTGGACGGTCGGTACCGGGTAGAGACCGTGTCATTACGGTCACTTCCGGCATCAGCCGGCTGGCCAGGAGCCTTCGAGTCGTTCACCATCATGGTTGCTGCTACATGCCTTCATAAAAGTGTAACGCAACTGCCGCCCACTTTGCTTGACGGTCGGCTGACAAACGCCTGACACACATCTGACAACTTCAGTGACATGCACAATTATACTACAGTGCGCTAAAATAGACTTTAGTCAAATGGGAGGCTGCATTTGGCATTCATAGTCGTCAGGAAGGGGAATGCCGAGGATACGGGCAAGACATTCACCCTGAGCAGACCGGTCACTGTGGTGGGCAGACGCACCCCGCAGAGCCAGCCCGATATCGAGCTCACCGATGAGGTCGTTTCCCGGCGGCATCTCGAGATCATACTCAAGGATCGCAGGTACTGGGTGCGCGACCTCGGCAGCACCAATGGCACCATGCTGGACGATGACCGCATAATCCCCGGCAACCTGTACGAACTCAAGCACAACAGCAGGCTCGGTCTTGGCATCGAGGGCAATTCGGCGCACACCGTGCTGGTATTCAAGGAGACCGAGGATACCGGTGTAATCGTGGGCAAGAAATCACTGGCTGCGGGGCATGGCGGGGAACCGGAGGTCGCCTGGCTGAAGATAGACGAGGGAAAGAAGGAGGTGCTGGTGGATGGGCAGCCGAGGAAGCTGTCCAGGAAAGAATATGCGCTGCTACTATTCCTTTACAAACATGCCGGCATGGTATGCTCGCATGATGACATAATTGAAGCCGTGTGGTCTGAAAGCAAAGATACCTCAGCCATCTCCGATGCCACCGTTGCCCAGCTAGTCCACCGCCTCCGCGAGAAGGTGGAGCCCGACCTCTCCCGCCCCACCCGCATCATCAGCAAACAGGCATTTGGCTATATGCTGGTGTAGGTACAGTGCTCCCACTCGGCGGCTTTGCCGCTAAAAAGTGCGATTACAAATGCGGGACGAACGGACTTACCCGGTCTTCTTCCAGGTCAGCAGCACTGCAAATAGAATTGCCGCTAATATCGCACAGATAGTATTTAGTACACCTGTGATGATGTCCTTAGCCAGGAAATTGCCTGCGAGCAGCAGGACACAACCTATGCCATACAGCGCAGGAAACAGTAGACTGATGTTCCGCTCCTTTCTGGCAAGTGTCTTGCCTAGCTGGACAGCCCAACCTGCGATTATAAAGACCAGGCCCGCAATAAATATCATTTAATTCACCTCCTTATTCGACTCGGCTGCTCTCTTTCGCATTGCTGCGCCTTCAGCGGTTTTCGGCGTGCGACTGTCCCATATTGTCAGCTAGTAGAGGTCCGCTGTCAAGGGGTTACGCCAGCTTTTGTGCAACATTCGCCTCCTGTTGCACCTCACGAGTGTGTGTTCATCTTATTTTCATCTTTGGTTCATGCCGATTTCATGTATATATGCTTTAATATTCGTGGACATAACACATAGTTGTACATATTGAAATGATTACACCCTCACATAGGAGCGGAAGTTGAGGAACATTATCAGGGGGTAGGGCTTTCATGAAACTTCGTGGTCTATTTGAGGTGTGGCAGATGGACAGCATTTGCCCTGCCTTGAGGTAGAGCAAACATACGTACGCAATGACTTGATAATAAAGGAGGATAAGAATGAAAAGACTATTGTTATCATTGATAATTGCATTGACAGTATTGGCGACACTCCCAATCGGTGCTTTTGCTGCGGAGAATAAATCCGACCAGCAATTAGCCCAAGAACGGGCAAAAGAGTTCATTGCCAGTAACGCAGCCAATATAAACACAGACTGGGAGGGCGCTGACCCAGTCAATGGCACTCCGTGCTTCGACCTTCAAGCCCGCCTCGTGGGCTATGTATTCGAGATCGTGAAGACCGGTAAACCTGCAGGCTATATTGTGGTGGGCAGCGCATTGTATAGGCATGATGTGCTGGAGACAGTCGGGGGCGGCTTTTCACCCCTTCAGAGTGAAGATGAGGCTAAGGCAGCCCTGGGAGTGAACAAAGCGATAGACAGCTCAAAGCTGATGTTAGTCTACTTGGGTTACCGCCAATATTATTACGTCTCCGGCACTGGCAAAGGAGCATTGGCCTTCAGTGTGCAATCGAAAAGCACGGTCAAACGCAGCGAACTAGTATCCAGCTTGGCCACACCGGAACAATACAAACAGAACTGTGCTGACATGGAGCGGGAAGTTCTGGTGACTTTTACTAACCCCCTACCCGTTCCCCAGTACACTATGTACGGTGCCAGCCCTTATCCAAACGATTGCGGCCCGACGAGCGGAGCAATGATTTCCCAATACTGGAAGACATGGCGACCAAATCTCCCATTCTGGCCAACAAACCATCATGAGCTATACGTTACAATGTATTGCAACAATTGGGCCCCACTATCTGCTGGAACCGCTCCCTGGAATTTTGCTCCGGGTTGGCTACAATACGCCAGCAACCACGGATATACTGGTTACACAACTGACTGGGCGGTGAACAGAGCCTTCAGTGTGATCCAGGCCGAGATAAACGCAGGCCGGCCCACGGGAGTGATGTTCTCCTATAACCAGAGCTACACAAACTGGCGCTGGTGCGTAGTCAAAGGTTACGTGACTTCTTCAGGCAATATACTCATGAATGACCCTTGGGGCTATCCCACTTCCGTCAATTGGGCAGCTGTAAAGCTAACGTCTGTAATCACAAGAATTCAGAATACCAACTAGCTTTTAGCCCTATACTAAAGAGGCAGGCAACCGTTGCCAATATTAACAACGGTTGCCTGCTGTAAGGTGTTATGTTAGCATTGGGGTATCTCGCAAGGGGTTCTGGAGGCGGTATGAAAATGTTTCTGAAATTTCTCACCTGGATTGGGTTGTTGATTGTATTAGCAGGCTTGGTCTTTTCCTACTCATCATCGTGGGTGATGGTCAGCCGCGGGCAATTAGGATCAAGCGTCGGGTATGTTATAACTGCTTTAATAGGAGCTGTCGGCACATTGCTGGCACTTATTGGGGGGTTCATCGCCAGGCCAAAATACTTCTGGATAGGAAGCTTAGTAGTAGGCATTGCCTATATTGCTTCGTTCTACGGTTATTTCTTCGGTTATACCGTTGAGCTTGATGCGTGGTTTGTCCCCGGCTTATTGTTGATGTTGCTACCTGGTCTGGCGTGTGTCGTTGCCGGCGTAGTAATATGGAGCCTCAGATAAGCTGGCGGCTTTACCTTCACTCACCGCAAAAGTGAGTTAGTACTTCATCAGTTTAATGTGATAATCTGAATCGGTAGGTAGGTTTTAGGATTGGAGGTTCACATCGTTTGGGCAGTTCTCTACATACCTGTAGAAAGGTTATAGTATAGTGGCAGGAATTAAGAAGTGTCGGAGAAGATAATGAGGATTCTGGTTGTTGAGGACGAGGGGCAACTGGCTGATATCATCAAGAGGGGACTCGAAGAGCAGGGATATGCCGTTGACGCAGCGTATGATGGGGAGGAGGGGGAATACCTTGCTGAGAATTTTTCTTACGACCTGATTGTCCTTGATATCATCCTGCCAAAGAAAGATGGAATCGAAGTCTGTCAGACCCTACGTCAGAAGAAGCTACGGACACCGATTCTCATGCTTACCTGCAAAGGGAGTGTAGAGGATAAGGTCAAAGGACTGGATAGTGGTGCTGACGACTATCTGGTTAAGCCTTTTGCTTTTGAGGAACTGGCAGCCAGAGTCCGAGCCCTGCTGAGACGAGAAGGCACTCTCATCTCATCCAAACTTGTCGTCGGCAACCTTGTTATGGACACAGCAACCAGACAGGTCTGGAGAGGTGAGAGGCGAATTGAGCTTACGCACAAAGAGTACGCCATACTGGAATATCTCATGCGCCATCCGAATATAGTTGTCACCAGAACCATGCTGGAGCAGCATGTCTGGGATATGGAGTTCGACAGCATCTCCAATCTCATAGATGTGTATATCAGGAGATTGCGAAGCAAAATTGACGAAGGAGAGAAAGATAGCCTGATCCAGACAGTGAGAGGAGCTGGCTATCGCATCAAGACACCATGAAATTCGCTCAGAATATCAAGCTAAGGCTAACTCTCTGGTATTTGCTGATACTGACGATACTTATCTTCTTCTTCAGTGCTGTCACCTATCTTATGCTGGCACTAAACATCTACCATGTTAGCCACCGGCCTCACGACGTTGTGACGGTGTTCATGGCTGAGATAGAAGGTGCTTCTAACAACACCAAAGGAGATGTTGGCTCGAGTCTTCCCAAAGAGACGGGCTACAGACCTCTACTGACTTACAACATCAATATGGGCCAGGTAGCCCAGATACAATCGGAAGCCCGGAGTCTACTTCAAATTAATGTGCCGGAGGGGAAGCTTTCTATTGACCAGAAGTCATTCATCACCACCGATATGTCGGGGGAGCAGGAGGTGTCGCTCTACTACCGTCCGTCCGCAAGCAAACCTGGCTACTATGAGATATTAGCTATCACCAAATCCAGAGCCGAGATAAAATACACACTGGCAGCATTTCAGCAGACGCTCCTCTTTGCCATACCGACAACGCTGATCTTAGCCGGGCTTCTTAGTTTTCTTCTGACAAGAAAAGCCCTTCAGCCAGTGGACGCGATTACCAAAGCGGCTCGTGAGATAGAGGAAAAAGACCTGAGCCGGAGAATAAAGGTGCGCAGCAAAGATGAACTGGGCCAACTGGCTGAAACACTAAACCAGATGCTTGAACGCCTGCAAAGGGCTTTTGACCGTGAGCGGCGGTTCACCACCGATGCTTCCCACGAGATGCGTACTCCCTTATCAGTAATACAAGGGGAAGCCACGCTGGCATTGAGCAAGGAAAGGAGCAAAGAGGAGTACCAGAGGTCCCTTGAGCTTATTTCTCAAGAAGCTTCCCACATGATATCAGTTGTCAGCAAACTTCTGGGGCTGGCTGAGGTAGATGCCGGCAGGGAATCGCTAAATTTCGAAGAGGTTAGCCTCAAAGAGCTTCTTACCGAGCTGGCATCAGATATCCGGGTGCTATGTGAGGATAAGTCTATCTGTTTCCAGTTACAGGCTCCAGATGCTATTATCGTTAAAGGAGATAGGGTAAAGCTAAGGCAACTATTTCTCAACCTTCTGGACAATGCCATACGACATACGCCCCAGGGCGGAAGCATATTTGTTTCCCTTAACAAGCAAGGAGATAGCGCTTATGTTTCCGTGAGAGACACTGGCGTTGGTATCTCGGAAGAGCACCTCCCTCATATTTTTGAACGATTTTATCGGGTAGATAAATCCCGCTCACGTAGCGAGGGAGGTGCTGGCTTAGGCCTATCCATCTGCCAGCGTATCGCCGAGCTCCACGGTGGCAAAATCGAAGTGGAAAGCAAGGTTGGGGAAGGGAGCACTTTCACCGTGCTACTACCAACGCTGGCCGAATCTTAATGGAGGCAACATGGAAACCAACAGGCTAATATTAGGCATGCTGGTCTTACTTTACAGTCTACTGGCAATGACTGGCTGCCCGGCACCGCTGAGCTTTTCCGGGGTTAGAAGTCCAAGTGTAACTACAGATGGTGCTGGTGGCATTATCGTGGCATACCAGATAAATGAGGGTGAAAATCGGATTACCTGTGTCCAGAAGCTGGCACCCAGCGGCGAGGCTCTCTGGGCTGGGAGGGGGGTAACTCTGTACTCTGAGTTAGGCCCCGCTGAGGGTGGAGTCACCAGTGCCTTGCTAGTGAATAGCGAGAGCGGAAATACAATCCTTGTCTGGGAGCAGGCTGACAGCATTTGGGCCCAGAAGATAGACCCGGAGGGCCGTTTTCTCTGGGGTTCAGGCAAAGTTTGGATTACGGAGGGGACATTCAGTCTAAAAGCAATAAGTGATGGCTCAGGCGGTGTTGTTATGGCCTGGTCTGGTAGCTACGATAACCTCTGCCTGCAGAGGATTGACAACCAGGGCAGTATTCTTTGGAGTGTAAAGAAGCCACTAATGCAGTCGCGCCCCTTTGATATTTCCTGTGATGGATGGGGGAACACCTTCTTAGTCTGGGAAGATCGACACTTTAATGTACTCCTTCAGAAGCTGGATGCTATGGGCAAAGTATCCTGGTTGTCTGAGAGCCTGCTTCTCTCCGAGTTGCACGGCCCGGGCGTCGGGATGGCTAGCATCATTAGCGATGGTGCTGATGGGGCTATTGTCGCCTGGATATCTAGCATGAGTAGTGATGATAAAGTAGGCATCACCGGTCAGGAGCTTTATACCCAGAGAATAAGTGCTGAGGGTAAAACCTTGTGGGAGAGGGGCGGGTTGCCTATCCGCAGCGTGGGACAAAAGGGGTCTATCCCCTATGAGCCACAGATGGTAAATGATAACGCGGGCGGTGTTTTTATAGTCTGGAAAGAAGACATGTCCGTCTATACTCAAAGAGTTGATGCAGCAGGGAAAATCCTATGGGGGAAGGATGGCATTGAAGTCTGGAATGGCGAAGGTAGCCCAAGAAGCCCGCAGTTGAGCGCAACCACCGACGGTTCCGGCGGCTTAATTGTCGTCTGGAACTACATTGAGAAAGGTAAGAGGGTGGACCAAAGCCCCAGCCTCCGCGCCCAGCGTCTGGATCCTTCCGGTAAAAAGATTTGGGGTGAGAACGGTACACTAGTAACGACGGCTTTTCAAGGCTACTTGACACCAGCACGGATTGCCCCGGATAACAACGGCGGGGTTATTGTCTCCTGGGCGGCCGGAAAGAGTATTCACAAGGCAAGTTTCTCATATGTTCAGAAGATAGACCCAGATGGCAATCGCTTATGGGGAGACGAAGGAATAAGGTTAGGTCATTAGTAAGTGAGACAGGAACCAAGTATTTAGCTACGTCACGAACTTCTATGCGGAGATTTCTTGATGGGCGATCCCCACAGTCTGATTCTGAGCAATGTCGTTAACTTCTTGTATAACTCGTTAGCAATAGACACGACGTAATCCATATTGCCCATTTCAATGCCACCACCTTCTATCGCTTTGCCCGGGAACGGTAGTGTAGCATTATAAGTAGTGTAAAGCCAAGGAATTAAAGAAGATACCACCCGGTGGACAAGCTATAATTACACCATGAAGTTTAAGTCATGAAGTTGGCGATGAAGAAGAGCAGGTGGAGATAACGGTAAACCAGCAGAAGACGCAGATAATGTTCAAGCTCAAAGACATCAACATGGTCTCCCAGCTAATACAGGGCAACTTCCCCAACTACTCCCAGCTCATCCCCCAGAGCTATGTCACCAGGGCGGTGGTGGACAAGGCTGAATTTGCCCAGGCGATAAGGCGTGCCTCCATTTTTGCCCGTGATGGCAGCGGCATCATCCGCCTGGAAATAGTTGGTGAAGGGGCTGCTCCCGGCAAAATGAAGATATCCTCCCGCGCTGAAGAGGTGGGTGACAATGTCAACGAAATAGATGCTCGTGTTGATGGCGAGCCCACCAGGATAGCCTTCAACACCCGTTACCTTTCCGATGTGCTCGGTGTGATTGAAGAAAAGCAGGTGGCGTCAGATGCTGACATGGGCGATTTGAATGGTGCTGTTATGCCTGGATAGGTGGCGTTCTGCCGTCCCGGGCGCAAACGCCTGTCGATTGCAGGAAAAGCGGGCGGAGGTGTGGCCGGCCGTCGCCCTTGACATCCCCCGCTCAAAGACTCTAAACTTCGACCGGTTGACAAGGACTCAAGTCAGCAGAGTGCCGGGCGTGGCTGCGGGATCGAGCCCGGGCATCGACATCTTTATGCGAAAGGGGAAAGAGACATGAGCAGCATTGTATTCGACCAGAAGTCAGGACTTTATGTCGACCAGGAATCGGGGCGAAAATTCTTCCTCGATGAACCTGATGACCTCAAAGTGGGTGAAAAGGTCACGTTTCTCCTCAATCTACACGGTGGTGGCTCCCACGGCATCTGGCAGCGCCTATATTTCCCGGCGCACGAGTACAGCAACAAGTACCGCCTCGTCGTCGCCACCCCCACGGCGAAGACCAAGGAGCCGTTGCGTCACTGGGTTGCCGAGGCAGACGACCAGTGGCTGAAAGACATCGTCAACTTCGTCTGCGATAAATATGGCAAAGAGAACATCAGGTCGTTCTGGCTGGTCGGGCACAGCCAGGGAGGGATAACGGCTAACCGCCTGCTGAAGACCGAATTCTTCGCCAGCCGTGTTGACGGATGGCTCAGCCTCTCAGGCGGGCGCTTCGGACCGGTAGAGATACCGGCGTCCTTTTTTGAAGGGAGCGAGCGCCGGTTGCCGGCTTTCGATCCCGACAGCCCTGCTCCGGGGCGCGCGGTAATGGTTGATTGCGACATCTCTTTCATCTTCTCCACTGGTGAACTTGAAATAGTAAAGCTCCCTGAGACTTCACCCTGGGCTGAAAAGTACAATGCCAGTCCGCGAGTGCGTCTACCGGACATTGTTGATACCGAGAAGGGGCAGGTGACGGGGGCAATGCCGGGGCGTGGTCCCAGCTGGGGTAGGGAAGCACGCCCGGGGACGGCGCAGGTCTATGTGTTTCCCAATGCCCGCGGCGGCAGGATTATCGCGGACATAGTCCGCCTCGACAAGGGGCACACGGAGGGGTACGAGCCAAAGATCACAGAGGAATTGATCAAAATGATCGTTGCTGCGCCGGGCGGGAAAATGATGGCATTGGGTCGGAGCTCATAGACATATCGCTGTGGCTCCAGTATATGCATAGCGTCGTCAGCCTCAGCAGTCTTTTGAGGGTTTTTTGCCAGAACTCATGATTTTGTTCAGATAGATGGGTGACATATACCGGATACGGTAGAGCAGGAAGGAGTAGGCTGCTTTCTCTCCCCCGGGCAGGAGGATCACCCTCACCTTTATCCTCTCCCGTCAAGGGAGAGGAAACCAGGTACTCTCTCCCCTCCGCGGGAGAGAGTTGCCTTCCTTTGTCCTCTCTCCCCTTGCGGGAGAGAGCTAGAGTGAGGGGTCTTCACCTTCACCCTCACCTTAGTCCTCTCCCGTCAAGGGAGAGGAAAAAATAAAATCTCTCTCCCCCTGTGGGAGAGAGCTAGAGTGAGGGGTCTTCACTTTCACCCTCACCTTACTCCTCTCCCATCAAGGGAGAGGAGAAAGCTGTCCTCTCTCCCCTTGCGGGAGAGAGTCAGAGTGAGGGGGAACTTGGGCGTTCAACCGGGGACATAGGTTACACTTTAGACCGGGCACATAGGTAATAGTTCTCTCCTCTGCTTACCTGGTAAAGGTATAATTCTCCCGACTGATTCATTGAGAACACCTAAAGGATAGAAACTGAACCTGATTTCCCAGAGGTGTTCGTCCTTTCGCTTCAGTGCTATTGGCTCCCCAGCAAGAGCTTCTGAAACGTAAATCAATTTCCCTTTCCACTTTATTTCACCGTTGTGGCGTACTTTCCTCACAATAACATCATGCCCATATTCTATCTTTGGTATCTCCGCGGCAACCTGCTGGAGCTTAATATCACCCCTGGGTGGATTGGCCGTTGATTCCTTCAAGCTCCGGTGCATCCGCTCATGCCGACCATTCTGTTCAGGATGTCCCAGCTCTATTCGTTCAGGTCTAATCCCCAGCTTGATAAACCAGACCGATAACCTGGTTAAACCACCTGATCCCACCGAGGCAAAGGGAGCTCCGTTATCGGTCCTGATTGCCTCCGGTAACCCATATTCCTTAAAAGCCCACTCAAGTAGTCTCCAATCATCTGTATCTTCTGGTCCATGGCACAAGTCTCCTTCCAGGGCATAGACAACACCTCCTGCCTATACCTTAT
>Ga0315298_1008509_pt1 | contig 13065 bp, 10 predicted proteins | sample WHS_1_MG_FD_203077 | JGI IMG/M metagenome (GOLD analysis project Ga0315298, IMG submission 203077) | Extremophilic microbial mat communities from Washburn Hot Springs, YNP, Wyoming, USA - WHS_1_MG | ecosystem: Environmental > Aquatic > Thermal springs > Hot (42-90C) | place: USA: Wyoming...
GAACTGGCGCATCCCTACCCATCGCAAAGGTTTCGCGTCATGACCTGAGGTAGGAGCCGTATGCGGTAATTCCGCTCGTACGGATCTGTGCGGGGGGCAGTGGGTAACTGCTGTCTCTACCGCGACCCGCTTTCGTTTGGAAATGCATCCATGACAGTCCTGCACCGCTGTAATCGGCAGAAAAACCTATGTAGGTACCTGCCTTGTCAGCCACCAATGCCTGCTTGGTACGCATACCTGGCATAACATCGATCATTCCAACCAACTGGGGAATAAGGAAATCATTCACGACGGAAGTGGACGTCAGGCGGAACTTGACAGGAGTGCCTACCGGAACCACTAACTGGTTTACCGAGGCAATATGTTGTTGTGGATAAATAAACAACCAGCGCCAATCTGTTGCTATCACGTCAACTTCTACGGGATCTCCGCCATCCGCCTTCTGCGCTTTGGCGATAACACCTGGGTTATATGGGTTGACATCATAAATGGCCTTTACTGACAGGTAGGACAAGATACCGACTGTCACTAAAGGAATACCCCATACAATGGCCTCTATGGCATTTGAGTGACTCCACGTTGGATGATAACTTCCTTTACCGCCTTTTCTATATCTCCACATCGCCCATATGGTTAGTAACGTTGTGGGGATAACAATCAACAACATAATCACGACATCAAGAATGAAGTAGTGATAAAATGTACGCGACATCAAACCTTCCGGTTTTAACAGATATAGGCCGCTATCAGAACAGCCTCCCAACGCGAGCAATGCTGGTGGTAGCACCATTTGTGCCCACATTTTGTAGCGTTTATTCTTTATAAACACCTGAACCTCCAGTACACACTGTGTAATATATCCGGCCCATCGTCGCCGGTTTCCTTACGCTCCCACCATCTTCCTGCTACTACGGTTATTTGTTTTATCTAACTGGCCTGCATGATCCGTTTTGGTCTGTGCGCTGATCTCGTGGACTGCCGGGGCAGAGACACCCGATTTGTCACTAAAGGCCAATCGGAACTCTGCAACACAAGCTACGCGACGCTTGCGGGATTCACGACCAGGGAAAATCAGGTACTCATCGGGAAAATTGAGCAACTTCTCACGGATGCTGCGCCATTGCTGGGCAATATTGCCCCCTGGCCCGCAGGCACCCGGCCCAGTAGCGAGGAGTGTTTCGCCGGTAAACAAGCGATCGGCCCACCAATAGGTAACCGCACAGGGCATTTGCCCCGGAGTGTGAAGAACCCGGATGGTCTCTTCACCGAAATGTAACGCGTCGTTATCCCGTAAGCGCACATCGACACCTTGGTATTCCGTCGATTCGTGCGCAACCACGCGCGGACCCAAGGGCCTAAGTTTATTCAACGTATCCTCGAGAGCGGGGTCGGGAGAGTGGGTGAGCAGGATGTATTGCACGGTCATTTTGCGTTCTGCCAAAAATGACAGCGCCTGTGCGACGAGATCTGCTGTGGGGTCAATAATCACACCCTGTCTGGTGACGGGATCCCCTAGAACATACGAAAGCGATCGCTTCTTAGCGGCGCACTGCCTAAATAACATTTATAATCACACCTTGCTATGCGGTTATAATGAGACTACGCAATTCATATTCCACAAGCAAGACAGAATATTATAACTAGTTAATATAATGATTCTCATGCAGTACAGACTTGATTTATTTTGTCTAGTTAATGTGTTGATTGGCCTATAAATATTTTCTCAAAGCCCATGCCCTGCCATTTGTGGCACACCTCAAAAAAAGCGTCCGCCATCCCTGGCATGTACTAAAATATTTTTTCCCCAACAATTTGGCCGGGTTAGCAAGGTGATTGTCGCTAAGTAACTTTCTGGGGTTCTCGTATGGATTCCGGTCCGGGCGTGGTCTCAGGGTACCTCACGCAGCTTAGATCTCGCTGGCCAATGCCTTGACGATCATCGTTGCCATAACCATAATCCCCCATGCCTGCCTACTGTTATCCATTAAGCCGTGGATCGCGGGATAGAAACAGTTAGTCCGTTCGTTGTCGAAATTCACTCGACAGCGGCAAACACCTGTTGCGGCTCGAGCGTACATCAATCCTTGAATGGTAGAGGAGCTTGTAATGGGCGTAGAGAATTCGGATGGCAAAGAAATAAGAAACATTGTTCTCGCCATAACTACTGCGCGCACACGCCGGGGGCGTTACTTAAAAGTGGTCACGTTATTCGCTTCTTTTGTTGCCAGCCTGTTGATTCCTATGGGGGTTATTGTGATCTATTTCCTATGGAAACATGGCAATAAGATTATCAATGAAAACCGCGAAAGAGTCGGTCAATTTTCTTGAATAAATAAAAATGTACGGCAATGGCCATTAAGGTATAAGCACGGGCGAAGAGTAGGCGGAAGGCGGTGCTGGGGGTGGCAGCAGCACCATGGACGGCCTCCGTGATGGAGGAGTCGCCTGTCGGCGGTAATGCTGCGGGTGTCTTTCGCGAAATCGGTGCGGGCCATTAGGAAAATAAGATCCGACAAACCCAGGTAGGTAGACATTCTGTGGCGGTGGGGTGCGGGCGGTCTGCAGGCTGTTCTGATAGTTATTAATGGCAGTCAGCAGGTTCAGGCGGGCAATGGCCGCCTGTGCCTCGGATGCCCCTGATGGGGCCTCCTCTTTCGCAGCCGGACCAGACTTCGTTGGCGCAATCGTCGTCGGTGGCGGGGCGGGGGTTATCGGGGGAATGGCTTGAATCTTCTGTGCTCCACGGGGCGGCCGGTCCCCATAGCTCACCGCGCCATTTGGCGAGACCCATCGGTAAATGGGGTCTCCGGTTGCAACCGGGATAGTGGTGAGGCTCCAGACAATAGTGGCTAATATCAACAATGCCCTTCCAACCAGAATCCGATGGATGAGGGCATTCTGGACTTCGGGCATGTCAGTCCTGCTTCGCCGCCAGTTCGGCCTTGAGGCGGGTGAGGTCGTCGTCGACACCGCTGGTGGCGCGGAGTTTGTCCATTTCCCGCTCTGTCTGGGTGCGATGGTCCAAGGGGTCGTTAATGATGCCTGACTCCAGCAGGCCGTCCATGGCCTGGGCCTTGGCCTGCTCGTGCGCAGTGCGGTCCTGCGCCCGGCGCAACGCATCTCCGGCGTCATCCAGGCCGTGACCCAAACCGGTGAGGGATTCGGTGACCTTCACTTGCGCCTGCGCCGCCGCCATCTGGCTTTTCATCACTTCTTTCTGGGTGCGGAACTGCTCAATGCGCTCTTGGAGTGCGTGCTCATAATCCATAAGCTTCTGGGCCTGGGCGGCGACCGTGTCGTGGGCCTCTTGCAGCGCCGTGATTTTCTGCGCTTCGGCCTGCTTTTCCGTCAGCGCACTGCGTGCCAAGTCTTCGCGGTTGGCGTTGAGGGCCATGCGGGCATTCTCTTCCGCCTTGGCGGCCAGCTTTTGCGCCTGCGCGATCTGATTTTCCAGGGATACCCGTTCGGTGACCACGTCGGCAAGGTGGCGCTTGGCCTCTTGCAGGCTGGTCAGCATTTTCTCGTAGGAAAGGTCCAGGGTTTCGGCGGGGTCCTCGGCTCGGCTGAGTAGTTTGTTGACTTTGGCTTCCAGAATATTGGCGGCGTGCTTGAAAATGGACATGCAGGGCTCCTGTAGGGCGCGGTGAAGAACTGTGTGCTTAGATATAGCACAGCCCATCATCTCCGCAACTTTTTGTAAGCTTTCCGCTTTATGCTCACCAACCTGGAATGCTGGTCAACCCTCCATAAACCCCCAACCCGCCCGCCAGAATCACCACAAACAGCACCAGCCAGAGGTAAGGGCCGCGCAAGCGGTGTTCGGCTGGCAGCGCCTTGATGGACAGGGCGACCAGAAAGCCCAGCACCAGGGGCAGGAGTAGTGCATTCATTACTTCGACGCCGATGTCGAGGCTGACGAGATCGGGGATGGTGATCACCGCCGCGGCGCCAGCCACGATGATGGCGGTGTAAATCCCGTAAAACCAGGGCGCATCCTTGGGGTGATGCTCCAGCGAGTGGCGAAAGCCGGTGACTTCTCCCCAACCCCAGGCCCCGGCGAGGGAGGCGACAATGGCGGCAACCATGCCCGCGCCGAGGATGCCTACGGAAAACACGATGCGCCCCCAGGTGTCCCCCAGGTACGGGATAATGGCTTCGGACAGTTGATGCACGGTGTTGAGCGGCGCATTGGGGTTGAGGCGGCCAATGGTGGCGGCCGTCGCGATCAGCACCGCCGCCATGACTGCCTGTGTAACGACCGCGCCAAAGGCCGTGTCCCAACGGGCGTGGCGGTAATGTTCGGGGTGCAGGCCTTTATCGGCGACGGCAGACTGCTGGTAGAACACCATCCACGGCATGATAACGGCGCCGATGTTGGCGGCGACCAGTATCATATAGTCGTCATTGGTGATGGGAGCGTGCAGGAGGCCGTCCAGCATCTCGTGCAGGCTGGGATGGGCGGCCCAGGCAATGCCGAAAAACACCAGCTCGAAAAGACCCATGATCAGGGCGATGCGCTCTACCCGCCGGTAGGAGCCGGTCCAGACGATGAGCAGCAGGGTGGCTGCTGCCAGGGCAACACCCACATAGCGCGGCAGGCCGTAGAGATGGCTGACACCGGCAACTCCGGAGAACTCCGTTAGCAGGGCGCCGGTGGTGGCGACACTGAGACCGGCGACGGAGAGATAAGCCCAGCCTTTCCCGAAGGTTTCGCTAATCAGTTCGCCGTGGCCTTTACCGGTAAAAATGCCCAGACGCACCGTCAGTTCCTGCACGATATAGAGGATAGGCATGAGGATGAATTGCAAGAGCAGCAGCTTGAAGCCCCATTGTGCGCCACTCTGCGCGGCGGTGATGATGCTGCCGACATCAGTATCGGCGAGCATGACCACCAGACCAGGTCCCAGCACCGCCAGGAATATTTCCCAGCGAGAACGATGAGCGGGTGTGCTGGTTTTGCTGGGGGCGGGCGTTGACGACATAGGGAGCATCCGTATTTGTCTTGTTTAAACGCGAATGATTCCCGTTTGTTTGTGCTTTGTCAAGTATATTGCTGTCTGGAAATACCGCTAACCACTATCTGCTGCTAGTCTTTTTTGTCGGGGAATGACAGGTGAGCCGTCAAACCACCCGTTTCGGCGTTGGCGAAGCGGAGGGTGCCGCCATGCAGGGCCATGATATGCTGGCAAATCCGCAGGCCGATGCCGGAACCATGCCCCGACTGGCGCGGTAAGGTGCCGCTGTTCATCGGCCCGATATCCCGTTCCGGCACGCCGGGGCCATGGTCGCGCAGACAGATTTCAGTGCTGGCCGGATGGCGGATGATTTGCATATCCAGGCGTCCACCGCCGTAATGCCGGGCGTTGTCAAAAAGATTACGAAACACTCTTTCCAGCGCCAAAGGGCGGCAGCGCAGAGGCGGCGGTAAGGTGGCAGGCCCGGCAGGATGCTCTATCTGTACCTCCAGGCCGTAGCGTTCCCGGGCCGTCTCGGCCATTTCAGCCACCCAGTCGCGCACCCCCACCTGGATGACCCTTTCCTGGTCTCCGCTGCGCACCAGGGTCAGAAATTTATCGATGGTCTCATCCATTTCGCTAACGTCCACCAGCATGGCCGCTTTTTCGGCCAGCAGATCGTGGTCCTGAAGGTGCAGGGTCAGCAGCAGGCGCGACAGGGGGGTGCGCAGTTCATGGGAAATACCGGTGAGTAGCAGGGTGCGTTCTTCGTGCAGGCGATGCAGATCCTTGGCCATGCTGGTGATGGCCTGCTCCAGATGACGCACCTCCAGGGGGCCGCCAATGGGTTCGAGAGATTCCGGCATATCGCCCCGGCCGATGCGCGGTGCCTCCGCTGCCAGTCGGGCCAGGGGACGGTTGATCTGGCGGACGATGATCCAGGCGCCGAGCAGGGTACAGAGGGCGATGACACCGAGGCGCATAAACATGAAGCTTTGCCCGCCGAAATTCATGGGAGAGACGCGCATACCCAGCCAGGGCTGGCGGTGGTCGCCGCGAATCCACATCCAGGTGGCATGGGCATCGACGGGGCCGACCCGCAGCGCCGCGCCGGGGGCAATCCGGGCCAGATAATGGGCGCTTTGGCGCAAAAAATAGTTGTTGGCAGGTGCGCCCGGCAGATCATGGGGCGACCGCCACTGTAGGGTGCCGATGGGTGTGTGATCGGCGCCGGCCGCAATCAGGGCGTGGTCAGTCTGCCAGAGAAATTCCGCGAAGCGTTCGGCGGCAGGATTCAGCACGTACTGATGAAACAGGACATAGACGGCGCCCTGGGTCCCGAGCAGCAGAACCGCCAGCAGGAGCACGGTCCGCCACAGGGTGCTGCGCGGCCAGAAGCTGCGCATGCTCAGGGCTCCGCGACAAACAAATAGCCATGACCCCAGACCGTGCGGATATGCCGGGGTCGGCCGGGGCTACTGTCGAGCAGGCGGCGCAGGCGGGAAATCTGCATATCCATGCTGCGGTCGTCGCTTTCGAGCTGGCGGCCGCGGGTCAGCCACATCAGCTTTTCGCGGGTCAGAGGCTGGCCTTCATGCTGAATGAGCGTCGCCAGGGTCTGGAACTCGGCGCTGGTGAGAGACAAGGTTTGCCCGCCAAGTTGAATCTCTTGCCGGCCCATGTCCACGGTGAAGGTGCCGCATTGGAAGGGGGCCGTTACCGCTTTGGGGCGGAGTGCGGCGGCGCGGGTGCGGCGCAGAATCGCCTGGATGCGGGCCACCAGTTCGCGGGGATGAAAAGGCTTGGCGAGATAGTCGTCGGCGCCCATCTCCAGGCCCAGGATGCGGTCTATTTCATCGCCGCGCGCGGTGAGCATGAGGATGGGGACATCATGATGCTGGCGCAGCCGTCGGCAGATTTGCAGGCCGTCTTCATGGGGCAGTCCGAGATCGAGAACGATCAGATCAACCGGTGTTTCGGCAAGCAGACTGTCGATCTGCCGACCGTCATTGATGCCACGCACCGCAAAGCCAAAACCCTGCAGGTGCGACTCCACCAGGCTGCGCAGGCGCAGGTCATCATCGACTACCAAAATCTGTTTCTGTGTGTCCATGTGCACACTCTAACCCGTTGTTCTCGGGTGGGCCAAGGCCAAATGTAACAAAGCCTCCCGACCGCCGCCAAAGTGACAGTCTGTTACGTTTTAACAGACCTACAGCAAAGATTGTTACAGGGATTCCCGCTACCATTTTTCCTTGTTGCGACGGCTGCGCAGGGAGTTGCCCTCTCGGTGCTTGCGGATAGCACCGCTTATTCCCGTATATCGACTGAGTGAGGGATTTACATGAAACACGCCAGGTATCCGCACGGCCAGGGGCGGCAGAAAGCGGGGCGTTCAGCTCCGGGTATGGCCCGGCTGGGTATTCTGTTCGGGGTTGTCGCTGCGGCGGGTTGCGCTGTCGGGCCGCAGCTTAGCGCACCTGCCGTGCCGGCGCCCAAGACCTATAACGCCCACCCCATAGATCTGCACAGTGCTCAGCAGCAGGTCCGGTGGACCACGCAGGAGGCACAGGCCTGGTGGTCGCTCTTTCGTTCGACGCCGTTGAATGACTATATCCGCCAGGCCATGCAGGCCAACCCGGATGTACAGGCGGCACGGGCGGCCGTGGCGCGCGAGCAGTCCTTGATAGCGGTGGCCCAGGGCGGACTGCTGCCCAGCGTGAGTGCAGGTGCCGGAGTCGGTCGCGGGCGGGCACAACGGACCGGCGCGAACGGCGGGGCGAGCTATCGCATTCCCGGTAATCTCTACAGCCTGCTGCTAGGCACTATCGACGTCCACTACAACCCCGATGTGTTTGGTCGGCAGGCCGATCTGGTCCATGCCGCCAAGGCCCAGGCGGCGGTCAGCCGCGCCAGTCTGCATCAGAGTGAAGTCTTTTTGGCGGCAGCGGTGAGCCGGGCGGTGATCAGCGGTGCGGCGGCGCAGGCGCAGCTTAATGCCGCACAACAGATTGCCGCTGCCGATGCCCGTCTGCTGCACCTGTTGCAGCAGGAGTATCAGTTGGGTTATCAGAACCTGCAAAGTGTGGATCAACAGGAGGCCATTACCGCAGCGGCGCAGGCGCGCATTGCACCCTTGCAGGCGGATGTGGCGGCGGCTCGCCATGGCCTGGCAGCCTTGCTGGGCCAGTCTCCCGATGCAGACCTGTCGATGCCGACACTCGCCAGCCTGCAATTGCCTGCCAGCCTGCCCACCACCCTGCCTTCGGCTTTGGCCGAGCAGCGCCCGGATATTCAGGCGTCAACGGCGGAGTTGAAGGTAGCGGCGGCGCAGGCGGATGTGGCCACCGCCGATCTCTATCCGCAGTTTAATATCACGGCGGACATCGGTAAGGCGGCCATGACGGGGGGGATGTTCTTCAACCCCATTTCGACCCTCTGGTCGCTGGGGGCGGGGATAGCAGCGCCGATTTATAATGGCGGCGCGCTGCACGCCCAGCGCCGCGCGGCCCTCGATCAGTACAAAGTGGTCAGTGATCGCTATCGCGGCACCGTGCTCAATGCCTTCCGCGAAGTGGCCGATGCCTTGCGTGCTTTGCAGGGCGCCGATGCGGCCTATCAGCACCATCTGGCTGCGCAAAAAGCCGCTGGGGCCGCCCTGCACCTGGCCGAAGCCCGCTACCGCGACGGGGCCACCGACTATGCCACGGTCCTCAATGCCGAGATCGCCTATCAGCAGGATACCGTCGCCGCCATCACCGCGCGCAGTCAGCGTTATCTGGACAGCGTCGCGCTCTTTGTCGCCCTGGGCGATGGCTGGCGACCTGATGCCACCGATGCCACGGCTACTGATGCCAAAACCCATTCTATCGTTCAAAACGCGCAAGGAGCCCCTGCATGAAGAAGGTCTTTTTCTTACTGGGTATCGTCGTCGTGCTGCTCTTCGGCGGTGTCTATGGCTGGTACCAATGGCGTCAGGGCCAGTTGCATGCCCGCCTGGCGGCTGCCGCCAACCCGGCGGTCACCGTTTCCGCCACCCGTGTGCAGAGTAAGTCGATGGCGGGCGAGCTGACTGCCGTGGGCGAAATCGTGCCGCAACAGGGAGCGGTGCTCAGCCCGCAGACCGGCGGTGTGGTGCAGCGTATCGGTTTCCACTCCGGTGCCACCGTACAGAAAGGACAATTGCTCCTGTCCCTGGACCCTGGCGCTCTGCCCGGCCAGTTACAGGCCGCGCAGGCCCAGGCCGCCCTCGCCCAGGTAGACTACCAGCGCGCGGAGAAGGTCTTCGCCATCCACGGTATCTCCGCCGCCGCATTGGATAAGGCCCGCTATGGTGCGAGTGCGGCACAGGCTCAGGTGACGGCCTTGCGGGAATCGCTGGCGGATACGCAGATCCGTGCGCCCTTCGCCGGGGTACTGGGCTTGCGCACCGTAAACCCGGGTGAATATATCCACGCCGGTATGCCGGTGGCGCACATCGAAAACCTGCAGCAGCTCTATGCCGACTTCACCGTACCCCAGCGGGATGTGCAGGCGGTGCAGGTTGGCGCGCCGGTGCGGATTGACGTGCATAACGGCGACACCCTGCGCCATTACCACGCCAAAGTGCAGGCGGTCGCCAGTCATGTCGATGCGCAAAACCGCGCGGTCAGCGTCCGCGCCCTCCTTGATGCAGCACAGGGCCTGAAGCCTGGCATGTTCGTCCGCATCGTCCTGCAAAAAGAAGCACCCACGGCGCGCCTAATGATTCCCATGGTGGCGGTGAGCTTCAATACCTACGGGGACTTTGTCTACGTGCTGACCCCCGGTGGCCCGGACCAGACGCTCATCGCCAAAGAACAACTGGTGACCACGGGCACGCAGCGCGCTGGCGAAGTCGTCATTCGCTCCGGCCTGAAGGCTGGGGATCTGGTGGTCACGGCCGGGCAAGTCAAGCTGCACAGCGGCGACCATGTGCGCATCAATAACGCCGTGCATCTCTGAGGATTCCCATGCATTTCACCGAGCCCTTTATCCGTCGCCCTGTCCTCGCCATTGCTCTGAGTCTGGTGCTGTTTTTCTTCGGCCTGCGCTCCCTCGGCCTGATGCCGATTACCGAGTATCCGCCCACCAACAGCTCCATGATTACAGTGACCACCCACTACTTCGGGGCGACCCCGAAGACCGTCAACGCTTTTATTACGGCGCCGCTGGAAAAAGCCGTCGGGCAAGCGCCCGGCATCAACTACATGACGGCGGTAAGTGAAGATGGCATTTCCATCCTCACCCTCTATATGCGGATGGGCGAAGATCCCAGCGCGGCCTTGTCCCAGGTACAGAGCAAGGTGAACACCGTCCTCAATCAGCTCCCTCAGGGGGTGATGCAACCCGTTGTGCAGGAAATGTCGGGTTCCGGTGCTTACCTCATGCTGCTTAGCTTCCACGGCAAGGGCTTCAACCAGCAGCAGATCACCGATTACCTCACCCGCGTGGTGCAACCCGCCATCCAGTCGGTGCCGGGGGTCGGTCTGACTTCCATCCTGCCGCCGGGCACCGGTCCCAATGGTAATACCTATGCCATGCGCGTCTGGCTCAACCCGCAGGAAATGGCGGTGCTGGGTATCACCCCGGCACAGGTCAGCAGCGCGCTGAAGCAGAATGACTTTGTCGCCGCCGTCGGCCGTCTGCGTAGCCAGTATTACGCGGTTTCCCTGAGTGCCAACACCGCCCTGCACAGTGCCGCCGAGTTCCGCAATCTGGTGGTGGCGACGGTGCATGGGGTGCCGATCCGTCTGGGGCAGGTGGCCAAGGTATCCCTGGGGGCGCAGACCTATGACTCGTCCGTCATGGTGGATGGTCAACCCGCCGTCAACATCGGCATCCAACAGGCCCCCGGCAGTAACGCCCTGCAGGTAGCGCAGGGTATTCGCAAGGTCGTGACCCAGTTGCACAAGACCATGCCGCCGGGCATGGCGGGCTCTACCATTTACGATGGTGCGCAGTTCGTCAAAAGCTCTTTGCAGGAAGTGGCCGTCAATATCGCCCTCGCCCTGCTGGTGGTGATCGCGGTGATCTACTTCTTCATGGGCTCGTGGCGGGCGCTGATCGTGCCGGTCCTGGCGATTCCAGTGGCGATGGTGGGGGCGATCACCATCCTCCATGCCCTCGGTTACACCCTCAATCTGCTCACTCTGCTGGCCATGGTGCTGGCCATCGGGCTGGTGGTGGATGACGCCATCATCGTCGTCGAAAACGTCCACCGGCATATCGAAAACGGCGCCACGCCTTTGCACGCCGCCTTGGCCAGCGCCCGGGAACTGGCCAGTCCCATTCTGGTCATGGCGACGACGCTGGTGGCGGTTTTCGCGCCCATGGCTTTCATCGGCGGTCTGGTGGGGCATTTATTCAGCGAATTCGCCTTTACCATTGTCGCCACGGTGCTGCTGTCCATGGTGGCCGCCCTGACCCTCGCCCCCATGCTCGCCTCGCGGGTCCTGAAGGCCGGGCACGCCGGCCGGATGGCGCATCTAGTGGACCACGTTTTCGGGCGACTCAAGACCCTGTATGGTCACACCTTGTTTCAGAGCCTGCGGGTCTGGCCGGCGACCGTGACGCTGGCGCTGGTCCTCACCGTCGGCATTTATTTCCTCTTCTCCATCAGTCAGAGCGAGCTCGCCCCGCCGGCCAATCAGGGTATCGTCTATGTCAACGGCGTCGCCCAGCCGACGGCGACCCTGGAATACATGAATGCCTACGACCACTATCTGACCCGGACCGTCTTTAACAAAATAGACAGTCGCAGCCACAGCTTCGCGGTCAACGGGGTGGGTATTGGCGGCATGTTGCTGAACAACGAAGTGATGGCGGGGGTGGTGCTCAAACCCGAGCGCGGCGATGTCACCACTCAGCAGGTCAAGGAGAAGGTGCAGAAACTGGCCGAGCGGGTGCCGGGCATGAAGCTGTCCGCCTTCGGCCTGCCGCCCTTGCCGGGAGCGGCGGTGGGGCTGCCGGTGCAGTTTGTGATCACCAGTACCGGTGGCGGTTATCATCCACTGGATGCGGTCTCCGGCAAGCTGGTGCAGGAGGCGAGGGCCAGTGGCCTGTTCTCCTTCGTCTGCAAAAATCTGAAGTACAACAATCAAATTCAGGAAATTCATATCAATCGCCAGATGGCGGCCTCCTTCGGCCTGAGCATGGCGGATATCGGGCAGAATCTGGAAACCCTGCTGGGCGGCAACTATGTCAATTATTTCGACATGGATGGCCTCAGCTACCGCGTCGTGCCCCAGGTGCCGCCCGCGCTGCGCGCCAATCCGGATTTCCTGAAGGCCTACACCATCAAGACGCCATCCGGCGCGCAGGTGCCACTGTCCACCTTTGTTTCTCTGCAGTCGCGACCGGCACCCACCTTCCTGCCGCAGTTCCAGCAGTTGCCTGCGGTCTTCATTCAGGCGAATCCGGCACCGGGGGTGTCGCTGGGACAGGCCCTGCAATTCCTGCGGGATCATGCCCAGAAAATCCTGCCCGCCGGGGATCAGATCCACTATGCCGGCGTCTCTCGTCAGTACATGCATCAGGGCAGTGCGCTGGTGGTCACCTTCGGTTTTGCGCTGTTGATGGTCCTGCTGCTGCTCGCGGCGCAATTCAACAGCTTTCGTGACGCTCTGGTGGTGCTCACCGCCGTGCCCGTCGCCCTTTTCGGGGCCTTGCTGCCCATCGGTTTGGGGGTCTCCAGTATCAATATCTACTCGGAGGTGGGGATGGTCATGCTCATCGGCCTGATCGCCAAACAGGGCATTCTCATCGTGCAATTTGCCCGTGTCATGCAGGCGGAAAAGCATTTCGACAGACGCCATGCGGTGGTGGAAGCGGCAACCCTGCGCCTACGCCCCATCCTCATGACGGTGGCGGCGATGATTGCAGGTGCGGTGCCCTTGCTCTTTGCCAGTGGCGGTAATGCCGACGCGCAGTTCTCCATGGGAGTGGTCATTGTCAGCGGTCTGGGCTTCGGGTCGCTGGTTTCGCTCTTTGTGATCCCGGCGTTTTATGTGTGGTTCGGGCAGGTGGTGCGGAAGCCGGAGAGGGATTTAGTGGTGTAGTTTTGTTATCGGTGCGCTGATTGTAGTGGTGG
>Ga0315298_1008511_pt1 | contig 13064 bp, 6 predicted proteins | sample WHS_1_MG_FD_203077 | JGI IMG/M metagenome (GOLD analysis project Ga0315298, IMG submission 203077) | Extremophilic microbial mat communities from Washburn Hot Springs, YNP, Wyoming, USA - WHS_1_MG | ecosystem: Environmental > Aquatic > Thermal springs > Hot (42-90C) | place: USA: Wyoming...
GGCGGCTTTGTGTTGGCAAATGGTACCACGCCCTGATACCACTGTCAATGGTTCCTAACATGCGGCGCATGAGGCTAATGGGGGTGTTCGCCAACAAGGCGAGCTGCGACTGCATGCTCTATGGCCTTTTCGAAAAGCTACAGTGTAACCGGTCCCAAAGGCCCCTCGCCGAACCCACACAAGCCACTTGACACTACGTAACACGCGGCGCCATCGCGTTTGTGCTCGGGCGCAGCGCATGCAAGGGCCCACGAACGTAGAGGAGCCCGGCAACGAACCCGGCATTCGGCCGCCAGCACAACCAGCAGACCCGACTGGCGTGTCTCCCTCCGAACGCCTGGTCTTGGGCAGATGCCCTCGCCCCGTTCGCTTGGGCGATGGAAGAGGCGGCTGGGGTTGCCCTCACCCCTGCCGCTTGTATAGCCTTGTAGCTCCCCTCACCCCGGCTTCGCCACCCCTCTCCCACTTGCGGGGAGAGGGGAGCTGGGGGGAGCGGGTGAGGTTGCGATTGGTTGTGTAAGCCTGTGGGGCGCGGGAGCATCCCCTCTCCCCAAGCTTCGCGCCCTGGGAGAGGGGGCCGGGGGGTGAGGGGAAGTGGGCTGATGGTTGCCCCCACGTCCTGGCATTCAGATTCCCCTCACCCCGGCTGCGCCACCCTTGTATGATGCTAGAGGCGGTGATGGGCATCCCCTCACCCCGGCTTCGCCACCCCTCTCCCACTTGCGGGGAGAGGGGAGCTGGAAGGAATGTGTGAGGTTGTGGCTGGTTGTGTAAGCTACTGGGACGCCGGAGGCTCCCCCTCTCCCCAAGCTTCGCGCCGTGGGAGAGGGGAGCTACGGGCGCCGGGCAATCTGCGTCTCACAGCAGTCGCCCAGCGCCCCTCTCACACGAGTGACACGTAAGCAACGAGGCCCCAAGGCAAGCGGAACGCGGGTCGGCACGCCGGGCCGACCTCGACGCGTATGAGAGATGGCGGGGCGGGGGCTTCATCCGTAAGGTCTCACCAGTTCCTCCAGACAGACGCGCGGGGCGCGGAGGAAGCAACCTCCACGCCCCGCACACTGGCGTAGCCTGGTCTGCAGCGCTTGGGTGCGACTACAGTTTCACGAGGCCAATTGCGGCGCGGAGCAGCGCAACCGCATCTGCGAGGTCGATCACCCCGTTCTTGTTCAGGTCGCCAGCGGCAAGCTGAGCGGTGGTTGGCTTGGCAAGGCCCACCACCACGCGCAGCTCTATCACCACGTCGGCAATAGAGACGCTGCCGTCGCCGTTCAGATCACCAGCAATCACTGGCGCTGGCGGGGTGGCCACGCTGCCACCGCCCGTCTCAACGTTCACGTCCGATGGATCGGTTGAGACCCTGAAGTCATCGAAGCGGGCATCGCCCACCTTGGTGCCGTTGTGAGAGGTGGCGGCAAGCCCGATCAGCGCGTCCTTGGGGAAGCTGGGATCGAGGTCGTTCTCACCTAGCAGGCTCACCCGGATGCCATCCGGCGAGCGGTACGCGGTGAAGTGGTTGCCCTTGCGCACCAGCCTCAGATAGTACGGCTGACCCTGCGTGAACGAGCTTGTGTTCACGTTCACGTCGGAGTTGCCAGCCGGGTCTGGCTTAACGCGCCCTTGGAGCGCCAGGCCGTTGTTCCTGGTAGCGGCCACCAGTTGGTGCATGGCATTGGGATCCGTGCTCTGGCGGATCATGATGCCGGCCTTGGACCAGTTGTCCGTATCCGGAACGTTGATGACCGCTACCGACGCAGCAACGTCGCCGGAGACGGGCTCGTACACATAGCGGAAGTGGTCGCCGCCGTCCCAGATGTCGCTCCCGTCCGCCGTGATGACCAGCTGGCCGTTGTCAACCTTGGTGTTGCCCGCCAGCGGCTTGCCTATGTCCGCACTGGTCCACTTGGGATCCAGTGTGCCGGCGTTGAAGTCGTCGCTGAGCTTGGGATCGGGCTTCTGAACCAGGATTGGGATATAGGTGAACGAGAGGGCATCCGGCGTGGCGGTCTGAGCGCCAGACACCTGCACGCTCACCGTCTTCTGCGTGGCAACGGTGCGTCCGGTTACGCTCAGGACGTACGGGCCGGGCGGCACGTCGTTGAAGCGCACGCGGTTGGCGGAGTCCAGGATTCCGCTGAAGACGCGGCCGGAGCCGTCCGCGATGGCCGCCTGGAAGCCGACGTAGCTAGCCTGAACGCCAGCCGGCAGCCCCGGCACCGTGACGGTAGTGGCGATATAGCCACGGCTGGACGCGGCCACGCGGAGCCTTGGGCCGCCGGTAACGCTGTTCATGCCGGCGCCGCCACCGCCCTGGTACCCCTTGATGGCCAAGACGTTATCGCCGTTCCAGTTGACCCAGCTTGGGTCCACGGTGTATCTGCGCTCCGTATTCCACAGGTTCTCCATCGCGCCAAGCAGGTGGCCGTTCAGGTAGGTCCAGTCGCTGTCGTCGATGTTGTACTGGTAGAGCAGCAGGGGCTTACCTTGGGCGGCCGCGGCGAAGTCGGCTGGGATGGTGAAGTGGGCGCGATACCAGAAGTAGGTGTTTGTGCCCACAGGGTTGGGGTCGACCGCAGCTTTGGTGAGATCACCTGGGGCGGTGACGTTGTCCCACTTGCTGTCATCAAAGGCTGGGTCTGCGGGGGTGTTGTCGGTTGCGGAGCCGGTGTTGGTGGCCTTCCAGGTGGCGATCTTGTCGGCAGACGCCAAGCTGATGTAAGGCAGCGGGGTAACCGTTACGGTGGCGGCTACGTCCTTATCTTGGACGGGCACCCACACCGCCGGGCCTGGCTCGTAGCTGGATGATGGGATGGTGGTGATTTGGTACGTGCCGGGGGCCACGAAGATGGAGACGGTGCCGTCGGCGGCGCTGGGGAACGTTGACGACTGCGAGCCGTTGCTGATCGTTACCAACGCCCCGCTGTAGGGCTTGCCAGTGGGATCCTGCACGGTGACGGTGAGGTTGGCGCCCACCAGTCTCGTCTCGCCCTCCGGGAAGTACGAAGCTACCCCGTCGATCTGGGCGATGTCGTCATCGTTGAAGCCGGCCTTGACAAGGTCGCCGGCCGGGCGGTCGTACATATACACCATGCCAGCGCCGGGGCGGCCGATGACGTAGTTCTTAACCCACGGCATAACGGCGTCCTTGGCGCCACCGGGTGCGTAGCCCAGGACGAGGTCGACGTTCTCGGGGCCGGTTGCGCGCTGGCTGGCCCAGACCTTGGTGAGGCCCCACTTGGCGCCCTCATCGGTGAACGTTACGTTGCCACGGCCGTCTTTGCCCCACTGGGCCACCCAGAACCCAAAGGCGGCGCGTGCACCAACGTCGTTCCAGGTGGTCGCTTTGCCGTCTGGGGTGCCCACGTTGTAGGCGGGCCAGTCGAAGAGGAACACGGCCTTGCCGCCCGCCTTGAGGTACTTTATGAGGGTGCTGTTGGGGTTAGGCTGGCCGTTGATCGGGTCCATCACGGTGTCGGGAGGGATGTCGTTGGCCATAACGACTACGCTGGTGTCCCTAGCCGCGATGTGGGTTTCCATGAAGGTTCGGAGGCCCGCGGCGTCTACTACGCGGTACCCCTTGCCCTTAAGGTAGTTGGTGATTCGATCCGAGACAGTTGCATTGGCCCAACCCAGCTTGTACTTGGTGTCTCGGAACACGGCTTTGTCGATGGCGGCGCTGGCCGCTACGCAGCTCAGCACAAAGAGGAGCGCAAGCAGCACGCAGACAATCGAGCGTACTCTCATTACCTTCCCTCCAAACGGATGCAAGATGCCACGTTGCGCCGGGTTCCGTGCTGGGGATGGGCCATGCCGGTTGCGCCTCCCCTGCGGGCGAGCACTGATTGCAGGCCTTGAGGGCTGGCGGATGTACGCTGCTGATAGCACGGGCAACAGCACACTCGTGGCAGACTGTTGGAGGCCACTCAGCCCAGTTGGGGGCTACGGCCTCTGTGCAGCGGATCACCTCCCCACTTGCAACGCCATCCTGCGCAGAACCGCAAGTGGATGCTCTGCCTGCATGTATATCACTGCACATGCCCGCTGTCAAGCACCGAGCCAACGGCGCGGGCAGGTAGTGCGTTGCGCAACCGTGAAAACAGACGAGGTCGGCACCGACACTGTGCGCCGAACCGACGGCGAATGGAGGATCTGAATGCTGTATAGAGTGGTGGCGGCCGTGTGCGGCGCCGCCGTGATGGCATTGGAGATACTCGGCTCTAGGCTGCTGGCGCCGGACTTCGGCAGCTCCATCTACGTCTGGGGAAGCCTCATCGGAACGTTCTTGGCGGCGCTCAGCATAGGCTACTGGATCGGGGGCGTGGTTGCCGACCGCTGGCCCTCGCCACGCCTCCTCGGTTGCTTCGTGCTGTCGGCGGCCGTGGGCACTGTGTTGCTGCCTCGCGTGGCTTCACCAACCACCAGCTGGGTGTTCAAGCAGGTTGCAGATGAGCGCACAGGCTCGCTCATCGCATGTGTGTTGCTGTTCGTGCTGCCCTCAACGTTTCTGGGCACCGTCTCGCCCTTCCTCATCCGCCTGGCGGCGAGATCGGTGGGCAGCATGGGCAGCTTGGCGGGTCAAATGTACGCAATATCCACCATCGGAAGCATTGCAGGCACGTTTCTTACGGCGTTCTACCTGATAGCCATCCTGCCGGTCTCCAAAATCCTGATGGGCATTGGCGCAGTGCTGCTGCTGACGGGCCTGGCGCTCATCGTGCTTGGCCGTCATCCCAAACGAGCGGCCCCACTGGCAGCCGCGGTGCTAGCCGGTCTGGCGCTGCAGGCCAGTACAGGCGCTCACGCCCAACCCATGCGGGAGATCTATCGCACCGATACCCTCTACCACCACATCCGCGTAACCGAGCTGGACGGCGTTCGGTACCTGATGTTCGGGCATACGCAACAAAGCGCCATGCGTGTGTCCGACCCGCTGGCCGGGGTCTTCCGCTACACGGATGGCTTCCACCTGGCGTTCCTGGCGAAGCCCAGCATCAAGCGCGTCCTGGTTATCGGGTTGGGCGGGGCCACCGGGCCGAAGCAGATCCGCGCTTTCTACCCCGGCGTGTCGGTCGACGTGGCCGAGATCGATCCGGCAGTCCTGCAGATCGCGCGCAGGTATTTCGCCCTGAAGACCGACAGCCGCCTCCGGGTAACCGTCCGGGACGGGCGCATGTTCCTGCGACGCACCAACACCATGTATGACGCCATCATGCTGGATGCTTACTACCAAGACGGCGTGCCGTTTCACCTAACAACGCAGGAGTTCATGCGAATTGTGAAGGAGCACCTCACCCCGGGCGGCGTCGTAGTTGCCAACATGATCGGCAGCATAGCCGGCAGCCACAGCGACATCGTGCGGTCGCAGTACAAAACGATGGCCAGCGTCTTCGGCAGCGGCTACTGGTTCCCCGTCCTCGAAGCCGAGGAGTCGCGGCTGACGTCCTTCGACCGGCGCAACATCATGCTGTTGTTCGCGAACGGGCCGCTGCCATCGGTGGCGCAGATGCGCGCCCGTCTGCGACAGGTGCAGCGCCGCGAGATACCCGCGCTCGGCATCCTGATGGAGTACGTCCGCACGTCCCCGCCACAGACCAGCGATGTCCCCCTCCTCACCGATGACTATGCTCCAGTTGACAACCTCCTCCATGTGGATTGACCAGAGACTCCCAGCGGCCCCGGCCTCGCTCACTGCCAGGCATGTACACGGCGGCGCAGAGTAACGCGCCCGCCAGGCCGCCCTGGCTCGGCCATGAGCGCGAATGGTGGACCCTGGCAGTGGTTGCGGCCGGCACGTTCATGTCCGCCCTGGACGGGAGCGTGGTAAACACGGCGCTGCCGGTCACCGCCCGCGAGACCGGCGCCTCTATGCCCACACTGGAGTGGGTGGTGCTGGCCTACCTGCTAACCGCTGTCTCCGCCCTTCTGGTGTTTGGCAGGCTGGCGGACATCTACGGCCGCAAGCGGTTGTACGCTGGCGGCATGGCGGTCTTCACCGCAGGTTCCGTTCTCTGCGGTCTGTCGCCGAACGTGCACGCCTTGGTGGCCTTCAGGGTGGTGCAGGCGCTGGGCGCCGCGGGGTTGCTCGCGTTGGGACCCGCAGTGCTGACGACGGCCTTCCCCGGCGCCGAAAGGGGACGAGCCCTCGGAATCCAGGCCACGGTGACCTACCTCGGCCTCTCAACCGGGCCGGCCATAGGTGGATATCTCACGCACTACCTCGGGTGGCGCTCCGTCTTCTTCGTGAACGGGCCGATCGGCGTTGTGGTGGTGACCTTGGCCTTCGCCGTCCTCCGGCGGGACGGCCGCGACGGTAGGCAGCCGTTCGACGTGCTGGGCGCGTTGGCCCTGGCAGTGGGACTGGCCGCCCTTCTGCTCGCGCTCACGGAGGCGGCGGACCGCGGTGTTCGCGACCCATGGGTGGCCGGCCCGGCGGGAGCGGCCGCCGTGGCCCTAGCAACCTTCGTTGCCGTTGAGCTTCGTCAGGAGCACCCGGTGCTCGACCTGCGCCTGTTTGGTAACTGGACGTTTGCTGCATCAACCCTGGCGGCTTTCCTAAGCTACTCATCCACATCTGCCGTTAACTTCTTGATGCCGTTTTACTGGTTCGGGCATGCGGCTACCGGGTGGACGCCGCCGGCCTCATGCTGATCTCAACGTCCGTGGTGATGGCCGCGCTGGCATCCCCCGCGGGCTGGCTCTCCGATAGGCTTGGGCAGCGTCTGCCCGCCACCGTGGGGCTGGGGGTAACCGTAGCCGCCATCTTGGCGCTTAGGGGGCTGCCGCCGCGCGCCGCACCGGGTGACGTTGTGTGGCACTTGGCCCTCATTGGGGTGGGCGTGGGCCTGTTCACGTCTCCCAACAACAGCGCCATCATGGGGTCGGCGCCCCAAGAGCGCCAGGGCGTGGCGGGGGCCATGGTGGCCGTGGCGAGGAACCTGGGGTTCGGCGTGGGCGTGGCGACGGGGGCGCTGGTGTACATGCTCAGGCTACAGGACCCCTCCACCTCGCTGCCCTCCCCCGCGGCGATCACGCACGCCATGCACGATGCCACCACGGTTGCGGCGCTGTTTGCGGCCCCTGGCGTTCTACTGAGCGCCATCCGAGGCAGGGCGGTGCACTAGCTGCGGAGATACCCCACCCCGCCCTTTCCCTAACCGCAACGATAGAAGCCAGGAAGGTGCAGCAGCCGCAGACGCACATCGTCTAGCCTTCCGCGACAGCCGACAGTGGAACGTGGGCGTCAGCAAGTCCAGCTCTGGGGCTTCAGGCCTTCGCACGCGCTGAGACGAGCCAAGAGCACCCTCCGTGATTGCCCTCGCCTGCAACTGAGCGCACTGAGTTCCCCTCACCCCGGCTTCGCCACCCCTCTCCCACTTACGGGGAGAGGGGAGCTGGGAGGAGTGTGCGAGGTTATGGTTGGTTGTGTAGGCTACTGGGACGCCGGAGGCTCCCCCTCTCCCCAAGCTCGCGCCGTGGGAGTGGGGGCCGGGGGGTGAGGGGAAGCGAGATAGTGGTTGTCCTAGTGCCCTCGCCTGCAACTGAGCGCACTGAGTTCCCCTCACCCCGGCTGCGCCACCCCTCTCCCACTTGCGGGGAGAGGGGAGCTGGGAGGAGTGTGCGAGGTTATGGTTGGTTGTGTAGGCTACTGGGACGCCGGAGGCTCCCCCTCTCCCCAAGCTCGCGCCGTGGGAGTGGGGGCCGGGGGGTGAGGGGAAGTGGCCCACCGTCCGGATGTTGGCACCCCGGTGCGACAGCCTATCCCACCACGTGCACCCCGCACAGCCACAGGATGCTCCTCACGCCCTCCGCCGCCTCCTCGGCAGTACGATGGACGCGGGGCTGCGGCGGCGCGCCTACTGGGCCAGACGCCGACCCCGCCGCCTGCACAACCACCTCCACGGGTACCCGCCTGCCGAGCGATGCGATGAACTCGCCGAGGGAGCGCACCTCCTCCGGCGAGTCGTTCAGGCCCGGCGCTACGCCAACGCGCAACAGCACTCGGCACCCCGCGGCAACGAGGCGGCGGGCGTTGCTAAGCACCGGTTCGCTGCTGACCGCCGTGAGTCGCTTGTGCAGGCCGGGGGAGACCGCCTTGAGTTTGCAGATGAACAGGTCGGTCAGCGGGACCATAGGCTGGAGGCACTCCCACGGCGCCCAGCCCGATGTGGCAACGCAGGTGTGGATGCCCGTCCTCTTCGCAAGGCTCAGCAGCTCCACCGTGAACTCCGGCTGTGCGGTGGGCTCGCCGCCGGAGATCGTCATTCCACCACCAGATGCCTCGTGGTAGCTGCGGTCCGCCCACACCTGGCTGAGCACGTCATGCGGCGTGAGGATCCGGCCCGAGAGCGACCGGGCGTTGGCCGGGCAAGCGTCAACGCACGCCGCGCAGGCCTGGCACAGCTGGAGGCCAGCAGCCGCGGGCACTGGCTCACGTGAGGGCCTGGTAGCAACCCCGACCGGGCACACCTCTTCGCACGCGCCGCAGTCGATGCACCGCCCGCGGTCGATCCGCACCCCCACGTCGAAAGAACGCTTTTCTGGCTCGGAGCACCAGAGGCAACGGAGCGGGCAACCCTTGAGGAGCACCGTGGTCCGAATGCCCGGACCGTCGCTCACCGCCAGGTGTCGAAAGCCGTACACCAGACCTCGAACGCGCCGCTCACCGAGCTCAACGTCCGGAGGCTCTTCTTGCTCGCCAGCGTGCTCAGTCATAGTTCGTGCTCCGTCCTGCTTATTATCTCGTCCTGCAGCGCCGCCGACAGGTTCACGAAGTACTCGCTGAAACCCCCAACGCGCACCACCAGCCCGCGGTACTCCTCTGGCCTCTCCTTCGCGCAGCGAAGCGCCTCGGCATCCACCACGTTCACCTGCACCTGCTGTCCCTTCTGAGCGAAAAAGCCCCTTACCAACGCCTCGAACTTGGCGAGGGCGTCGTCGCTGGCGAACACAGGGCGCGCAAACCGCATGTTCAGAACGTACCCGCTCTGGAACAAGGAGGAATCCACCGCGGCGACCGAGTTCATCACAGCAGTGGGACCCCGCACGTCGCGGCCCTGCACGGGTCCCACGGAGTCGGCCAGCGGTGCGAACGCCAGCCTTCCATCGGGCGTAGCTGCAACGTTCCTGCCGAACTCAACGCCGCGCACAAACACGCTGGAGCCGCCCCCATATACCCCGCCGCCGCGCCACGTGCGATACCTCATCAACTCCGCGAAGAAGTGCTCCACCACGTCCGCCGCAAGGGCATCTACCCAACCGTCGCCGTTGCCGTACTTGGGGCACGCGAGGAGCTTGCGCCTGAGCGGCTCGTAACCCTCGAAGTTGGCTTGCAGCGCCCGTAAGAGCTGGTCCATGTCCACCTCGTGCCGGTCGTACACCAACACCTTGACGGCGGCCAGCGAGTCCACCGCGTTGGCAATGCCCTGGGTGAGCACCTGCGCGTGGTTGTACAGGGGACCACCAGCCTTGAAGTCGCGGCCGCGCTCCACGCATCCTTCGATCAGGAGGGAGCGGAACGGGTCCGGCGCATGGGTGCCGTACACCTCTTGCGAGCTGTTGGCGGTCTGCACGATCCGCTCAGTGAAGAAGGCCACTTGCTGCTTGTAGGCGTCCAACAGATCTTCAAACGCCGAAAAGCTGCGCGGATCGCCGGTATGCGGACCCACCTGACGCCGGTGCACGGGGCAGCAGCCATCGTTGAGGGCCAGCTCAAGGCACTTCACCAGGCTCAGCTCGCCGTCCTCCAGGCCCATGTGTGATCGCCCCTGAATGTCGATCTGGTTGCAGCCGTTCATGGCGTAGTCCCGGGCGTGCTCCAGCGGGATCCCGAAGCGGCACAGGGCGGGTATGACCGCCTCGTCGTTGTACAGTGCCGGCATACCCACTCCGGTTGCGATGCACCTGCTTGCCAGGCGCCAGAGCTGAGGAGGGGTGCCGGAGTGGCATCGCATGGTGAGGTTGGGCGCGCGATAGCGGTACTTGGCGCAGGTCTCGAGTATCAGGTAGGTCAGCTCGTTGGTGGCGTCGTGGCCGTCTGGCGTCTGCCCCCCAACGCACAGGTTCCATGCACGAACTTGCTCGAAACGACGCCACAACGCCTCCAGCAGCGCACGGGCCTCATCTGGGGTGGTTTCTCCGGACTCCACGCTGGCTCGGTAGTACGGGATCATATATTGGTCGAAGCGGCCGGGCGAATCAATCCCATCGAAGCAGAAGAGAAGCCAGAACGACTGCAACGCCTCGCGCCAGGTGCGGGCAGGGCGGCGCGGCACGCGGGAGCAGGTGGCGGCGATGCGCAGCAGCTCCTCCCGCCGGCCGGCGTCGGGCTCCGACGCCGCCGCCCGTCGCGCCTCCTCTGCAAAGCGGTAGCCAAGCAGGCAGAGGGTATCGCAGGTGACCAGAAGGCTCTGGTACCACTGCCGCTGGTCGTGCGTGAGGGCGCCACCCCTGGCGGCCAAGCGGTCCAACACCTCCTGCCGAAGGCCCTCCGCGCCCAGGCTAAGGGCCTTGCCGTAATCCGGAAGTGTGTGCCCGCCCCACCCGCCAGCCCGGTACACCCCTTCTGCCCCATCAAGCTTGCGCTCACGAAGGAGCCCGCCGATCAGCGCCTGGGTGGTGTTGCCGCGGAAGTAGCCCACAATCTCCTCAAGGCGGCGGCGTACGTCTGGGCCGGCGCTGGCGGCCCATTCGCGGGCCAGCTCCTCGTTGCAGTAGACGCCCGACCCAAAGCTGTAGCCCGCCACCGACTGCCGCCACGGGTGGCCAGCGAAAACGTCCTCCGCCCTCACTTCCAAAGGCATCCGCCGCCAGCCCTCCTGCACCGCCAACGCTATCCTCAGCGACTGGGCCAGGCCCTCGTTCCGCGTGTACGACTCCGCGAACGGCTCACCCCAATAGGTCACGGGCATACTCCACCCCTTCTACGCTGCCAACTTGGCACACAAGCCATGCGCCGCACCTTGCTTCTGCGGAAGCGACGCTGGGTCCTGGCGGCGCGCCCGCCGTGCTGGGCCGGCTGTGGCGGCACACCCGAGGCGACGGGATCGCGGGGCATGGCGGCGAGGACACAGTTGGGCGACGCCCGCAAGGGACCACCCCGCGCCCCACGGGCTCATGCGAGGCAGTCATAACCTCACACCCTCCTCCCACATCCCCTCTCCCCGAAAGCGGGAGAGGGGTGGCGAAGCCGGGGTGAGGGCAACTACGAGCGTTGCCAAAGCGCCTCTTTCATCACCTGAGAGGTAGGACTGAGGGCAACCAGTAGGCCACTTGCCATCCCCCAGCTCCCCCTCCCACCGCGCAGGCTCGGGAGGAGCAACTGTGGGCGGCTTGCTAACGTGGAGGCGAACAGCGCCAGACGTGGACGTTAGTTATTGAGGCTCACCAGGGGAGCGGGGATGCGGCCGCCGAGCCTCACGAAGGCGTCTGCGGTGCCGGAGCGCAGGTCCAGTATCGCGCTCTCGCCAAACAGGCCTCCAAAGCTCACCACGTCGCCGGCCTTCTTGCCGGGCACTGGGATGAGCCTGCATGCGGTGGTCTTGCGGTTGACCACACCGATGGCGAGCTCGTCCGCCATGAGGGCGGCAAGCGCCTCCGGCGTGGTGTCGCCGGGAACGGGCACCATATCAAGGCCAACGGAGCACACGCTGGTCATTGCCTCCAGCTTCTCCACCCCAAGGGTGCCCCGCGACGCCGCATTTGCCAAGCAAGCGTCCTCGCAGACGGGTATGAACGCCCCGGACAGGCCGCCCACGGATGATGATGCAAACGCGCCACCCTTCTTGACGGCGTCGTTCAGGAGGGCGAGGGCGGCGGTGGTGCCCGGCCCGCCGATCTCGGCGACGCCCATGGCCTGCAAGATCTCACCCACCGAGTCTCCCACCTGTGGAGTTGGGGCCAGCGACAAGTCAACTATGCCGAACGCAACGCCCAGCTCCTCCGCCACCTCGCGGCCGATGAGCTCGCCGACGCGGGTGACTCGGAAGGCGGTATTCTTGATCTCCTCGGCGATGTCAGCGAGGGTAGTGTCCGGGCAGGCGTCGCGAAGCCTTTCCACGGCCCGCTTAACGACGCCGGGCCCGCTAACACCGATGTTCACCACCGTTTCTGGCTCGCCAAGGCCGAGATATGCCCCCGCCATGAACGGGTTGTCCTCTGGTATGTTGGCGAACACAACCAGCTTGGCGCACCCGAAGCCGTCCCTATCCGCGGTGCGCTCTGCCAGCTGTTTGATGATGTGGCCGAGCAGCGCCACGGCCTCCATGTTGATCCCCGCGTGGCTTGAGGCCGCGTTCACCGATGCGCAAACATGCGTGGTGATGGAGAGCGCCTCCGGAAGGCTCTCGATGAGGGCGCGGTCCGAGCGGGACATTCCCTTGTGCACAAGCGCCGTGTACCCGCCGATAAAGTCCACGCCCACCTCGGCGGCAGCCTGATCGAGGGCGCGGGCAACCTCCACAAAGCCCTGAACGCCATGGCCGGCCGCCACCGCAGCAATGGGGCTAACGGCGATCCTGCAGTTGACGATCGGGATGCCGTACCTGCTGGATATCCGCCGGCACACCGACACCAACCCATCGGCGCGCGAGCGGACCTTCTCCTTGACCTTGCGGCACAGCAGGTCCAGATTGGGGCTCGCGCAATCCAGCAGCGTGATGCCAAGGGTCACGGAGCGCACGTCGAGGTGCTCCTGCTGAAGCATCTGGACCGTTGAAAGGATGGCGTCAGTTCTTAGCAACTTCCTTGTCCTGGACGCGCTGGCGGGGGCGCGCAACCGCGTCGAGTTCGTTGGTGGCCCTGAAGATGTTCTCGTGCTGCAGGTGGGCTACAAAGCCAACCTCGCGGCCGTGATCTTCGATATCCAGCTGTATCTGACTCAGGTCCCACTCCTTCGGTATGGCCACCTCGAGGATCATCACAAACTGGCCGTCGCCGGTGGAGTAGGCGTAGAAGTCCTCGATGTTAACGCCTCTGGTTGCCAAATAGGACGAGATCCTGTAAATGACGCCGGGCCTATCCTGTCCGCGAGCGGTGAGGATGAACCGCTCTGCGCCGGTTGCACACGC
>Ga0315298_1008512_pt1 | contig 13064 bp, 11 predicted proteins | sample WHS_1_MG_FD_203077 | JGI IMG/M metagenome (GOLD analysis project Ga0315298, IMG submission 203077) | Extremophilic microbial mat communities from Washburn Hot Springs, YNP, Wyoming, USA - WHS_1_MG | ecosystem: Environmental > Aquatic > Thermal springs > Hot (42-90C) | place: USA: Wyoming...
GTCGCTGATTAAAGATTATCACTGGCCGGGCAATGTGCGCGAGCTGGAGAATGTCATTGAACGCGCTTTCAATCTGGTGGAGGGGGAAATCATCCAGGTGGGGCATTTGCCCCAGTACCTGCAGAAAATACGCGGCGAGGGACGGCGCAGCCTGGCCGATAAAACGCTGGCCGCGCTGCTGGAAGATGTGGAAAAGGAGGCGCTGCTGGAGGCCCTGTCCACTTCCGGCGGCAACAAAATGCAGGCCGCCCGCGTGCTGGGCATTTCCCGCGCCTGGCTTTATAAAAAAATGAAACAGTACGGCATAGAACTTTGAATAACGGGTGGTGAACACCCCCGTCCCGGCGCATCCCGGCAGGGAGGGCGCTTTTTTGCGTGTGCAAAAGGGGGCGGGATTGGTTGACACGTGCTAAAAAAAATTTTACAATAGAAATAACAAATAATACTTGTTATTGTTAAGGAAGAGGGACGGGGGATGGAAAAGGTTACACGGATGACCCGGCAAAAAAAGCTGGTGCTGGAGATCCTGCGGAGTACGAAGTGCCACCCGACGGCGGACTGGATTTATGCCCAGGCGCGGAAAGTGATTCCGGACATCAGCCTGGGTACGGTTTACCGGAACCTGAGCAATTTAAAAGAAGCCGGCGAAATCATGGAACTGAATTTCGGCAGCACGTTCAGCCGCTATGACGGCAATCCGCGCAACCATTATCATTTTGTCTGCCGGGAGTGCCGGCAGGTGTTTGATCTGGACGTACCTTTGATCGAGGGATTGGAACAGCGCATCAGCAGGTTGACCGGAGTGGAAGTCGAGCATTACCGGCTGGAGTTTTACGGCTGCTGTGAAAATTGCCGGCGTCAGAAAAACAGGTCGAGGTAGTTCGTCCGGAACTGCCTCTTAATTTTTGCCTTCCACCGGTACACCCGCCGGGCCGGCGGCGGTGCCGCCCCCCCGGACAAGCGAAGTGATCACGCCCAGGGCGGCCAGGGCGGCTCCCACCAGGTAGGCGTCGTTCAACGCTCCGACAAAGGCGTGGGCGGCCAGCGCCTCCCCGCGGTAGCCCTGGGCGCGCAGCAGGGCGCTGTGCAGGGGCAGGCGTCCGCTGAAGACGGCGCCGCTCAGGGCGATGCCCAGGACCATGCCGATGTTGCGCATACTGGCCAGGGTGCCGGAACCGACGCCCAGGCGGTTGCGCGGCACGCTGCCCATGATCGCGCTGTTGTTCGGCGCCTGGAAGAGGCCGGTGCCCAGTCCGAAAACAAACATGCCGGCTATGATGATCGGGTAGGGCGTCTGCACATCCACCCGGCTCAGCCAGAACATGCCGGCGGCCGTGATGGCCATGCCCAGGGAACTGAGCAGCCGGGAACCGATGCGGTCGCTCAATGTGCCGCTCAGCGGAGCGACGAAAAGGATTAAAAAGGGCGGTGCGGAAAGCACCAGGCCGGCGTGGGCGGGATCGAGGCGCCGCACCTGTTCCAGATAAAAGGGCATCAAGAAGGTGATCGAAAACTGGGCCATGAAGTTGAGCAGGGAAGTGGCGTTGGCGGCGGCAAAAAGACGGATGCGGAACAGCCGCAGGTCCATCATCGGCTCGGCGCCGGTCAATTCCAGCCGGATGAACAGGGCGAGGAAGACCACCGCCAGCACCAGGGAGATGATGATCGCCGGTGAGCGCCAGCCCCATTCCTCGCCGTGGCTTAAAGCGAGCAGCAGCGACATCAGGCCGGCGAACAGGGTTACGGCGCCGGGAATGTCAAAGCGCTGCCGGCTCAGCCGCCTGTCCCGGCGCAGCACCCGGGCGGCCCAGATCGTGCCGATCACTCCGATGGGCAGGTTGACGAAGAATATGGCCCGCCAGCCGAACTGGCCGAGCAGAAACCCGCCGATGGTCGGTCCGAAGGCCAGCGCCGAGGCCACCACCGAGCCGTTCAGGCCGAGAGCGCGGCCGCGCAGGTGGGGCGGGAAGATGCTGGTCACGATGGCCGGACCGATGGCCATCATCATGCCGGCGCCGACGGCCTGGAGCACGCGGGCGCCGATTAAAAAGCCGATGGCCGGGGCGAACCCGCAAAGGGCCGAGCCCAGGGTGAAGATGACAAAACCGGCCAGATAAACCGGCTTGTGGCCGTACATATCACCCAGCCGGCCGTAGGTGAGCAAAAGGCTGGAGATGATCAGCAGGTAGGACATGACCACCCACTCCACCAGCGGCAGGGGGGCGTGAAAATAACTGCTGATGCTGGGCAGGGCGATGTTGACAATGCTGCCGTCCAAAGGACCCATGAAAGTGCCCAGGGCGATGGCGGCCAGCGCCCACCACTTGTAGTTTTCTTCATTCATCCGGAAAAATGACAAGTCCGTCACCTCTTGCGGCAGAAAAAACTTAAACAGGTTAAAATTTAGGCGCGGCCGGCAAAAATCCTGCCCGGGGGGAAAAGTTTTTTCGGCAGGATTTTTTCTTCCCAAAACGAATGACTAAACAAAATTGCACGGGAAGTGAACACCGATGAACATTGCCACCCGGGATGTGACCATTCACCTGCCCGGACTGACCCTCTGTCTGGCCGCGGTCAGGGACGTGGAAGCGCTGATCACCGATCCGGCCGACGCAGAGGCCGTTCCCCTGTGGGCGGAAATCTGGCCCGCGGCCCGCGGGCTGGCCGGTTACATCTGGGAACGGCTGGATTTCACCGGCGCGACGGTGCTGGAACTGGGCGCCGGCCTGGGCCTGCCCGGGGTGGTGTGCGGTTTAAAAGGGGCGCGGGTGACTTTTTCCGATTACCGGCCGGAGGCGCTGCAACTGGCCGCGGTCAATGCCGCGCGCCACGGGGTGACGGATGCGCGCCGCCTGCTGGCCGACTGGCGCTGTTTTCCCGTTACGGAAAGGTTCGACTGTCTGGTGGGTTCGGACATTCTATATGATCCCAAGTTTCACCCCTGTTTGCTGCGCATATGCAGGCAGAGTCTCAAACCCGGCGGGCAACTCCTTTTTTCCCACCCCGGCCGTCCGGCCGCCTTTGCTTTTATCGAGCAGTGGCGTAAAGAGACGGCCTGCCGCGAGCACCGGGAAATAATCGCGGTGAATGTTCCCGATCCCTACTTTCCCGTTTATCATATTCATATTCACCATCTTACTTTGTGTTGAGGCGGTGGGGCAAAGTGTTCGTACATCTGCATTTACATACGGAATACAGCCTTTTGGACGGCGCGGCGCGGATCAAGGAAGTGGTCAAAACGGCCCGGGAACTGGGTATGCCGGCCCTGGCCATGACCGATCACGGCGTGATGTTCGGCGCGGTGGACTTTTACAAAGCCTGCACCAAAGAAGGGATCAAACCCGTGCTGGGCTGTGAGGTTTACGTGGCCCCGCGCACCATGGCCGACCGCACCCCGCGGGTGGATGACCGCCCCTACCACCTGGTGCTGCTGGCCGAAAACCAGACCGGCTACCATAATCTGCTGCAGCTGGTTTCGCTGGGCTTTACCGAAGGTTTTTATTACAAACCGCGGGTGGACCGGGACACCCTGGCCCGCTACAGCCGGGGGCTGATCGCTTTGAGCGGCTGCATCGCCGGCGAGGTGGCCGCCCGCATTCTGGCCGGGGATACGGCCGCGGCGCGGGAGGCGGCGGGCGTCTACAGGGATATTTTCGGTCCGGAAAATTACTTTCTGGAAATCCAGGATCACGGGTTCGCCGAGCAGCGCACGGCGAACCGGGAACTGCTGCGCCTGCACAGGGAACTGGGCATTCCGCTGGTGGCCACCAACGATGTGCATTATGTGCGGCGGGAACACGCCGAAATGCAGGATGTGCTGCTGTGCATCCAGACCGGGAAAACGGTGGACGATCCCACCCGCATGCGTTTTCAATCCCGCGAGCTGTATTTGAAAAGCGAGCAGGAAATGGCCCTGCTGTTCGGTGAGCTGCCGGAAGCGCTGCAAAATACGGCCGCCGTCGCCGAGCGCTGTCAGGTGGAGCTCACTTTCGGCAAGCTGCACCTGCCCCATTATCAGGTGCCCGCTGGTTATACGGTGGATACCTACCTGGAGGAGCTGTGCTGGCAGGGGGCGCGCCGGCGCTACGGCGAGATCGGCGAAGAGGTGAAAAAGCGGCTGGAATATGAGCTGCGGGTAATCCGGCAGATGGGCTATTCCGGTTATTTTCTCATTGTCTGGGATTTCATTCACTTCGCCCGGCAGGAAGGCATACCGGTGGGGCCGGGCCGGGGGTCGGCGGCGGGCAGCCTGGTTTCCTACGTGCTGGGCATCACCAATCTGGACCCTTTAAAGTACGACCTGCTTTTTGAGCGCTTCCTCAATCCGGAGCGGGTATCCATGCCCGATGTGGATGTGGATATTTGTTTTGAGCGACGGGGCGAGGTGATCAATTACGTGGCCCGCCGTTACGGGGCGGACCGGGTGGCCCAGATCGCCACTTTCGGCACCATGGCCGCCCGGGCGGCCATCCGCGATGTGGGCCGGGCGCTGAACATGACTTACGGCGAAGTGGACCGGGTGGCCAAGCTGGTGCCGGCCGAACTGCACATCACGCTGGAAAAGGCGCTGCAGGATTCCGCCGAGCTGCGCGAACTCTACGAGCAGGATGCGCAGGTGAAAAAATTGATCGATATGGCCGCCCTGCTGGAAGGCATGCCGCGCCACGCTTCCACCCACGCCGCCGGGGTGGTGATCACCCGCGAGCCCCTCATTCACTATGTCCCGCTGTACAAGGCCGCCGACGGTCCGCTGACCACCCAGTTTGCCAAAGATCAGGTGGAAGAGCTGGGCCTGCTGAAGATGGACCTGCTGGGCCTGCGCACGCTGACGGTGATTGCGGACGCCCTGCGCCTGATCCGGGAAAGCACCGGCCGGGAGGTGGACATCGACAGCGTCCCCCTGGACGATGCGGCCACTTTCGCCATGCTCGGCCGGGGCGAGGCCTGCGGTGTGTTCCAGCTGGAGTCGAGCGGTATGCGCGCCATTTTGAAAGAACTGCGTCCGGAAGTGTTCGAGGATCTGGTCGCCCTGGTGGCGCTCTACCGCCCCGGCCCGCTGGGCAGCGGCATGGTGGAGGATTTCATCAAAAACAAGCACGGGGAAAAGCAGGTCACCTACCTGCATCCGAAGCTGGAGCCGATTTTAAAGGACACTTACGGCGTGATCCTCTACCAGGAACAGGTGATGCGCATCGCCAGCGACCTGGCCGGCTTCACCCTGGGCGAGGCCGATCTGCTGCGGCGGGCCATGGGCAAGAAAAAGCCGGAGATCATCGCCGGCCTGCGTTCCCAGTTCGTCGAGGGCGCGGTGAAAAACGGCGTGGATGCGGAGATCGCCGGCCAGATCTTCGATTTAATGGAATACTTCGCCGGTTACGGTTTCAATAAGAGCCACAGTGCGGCCTACGCCCTGGTTACCTACCAGACGGCCTATTTAAAGGCCAACTTCCCGGCGCCCTACATGGCCGCCCTGCTCACTTCGGTGAAAGATAATACGGATAAAGTGGCCGTTTATGTGGAAGAATGCCGGCGGATGCAGATCATGGTGCTGCCGCCGGATGTCAATGAAAGCCGGGAAAGCTTCACCGTGGTGGACAACAAAATCCGCTTCGGTCTGGCCGCCATCAAAAACGTGGGCCTGGGGGCGGTGGAGGCGATAATAGAGGCGCGGGACAGGGAGGGGCCGTTCACCTGTTTTGCCGATTTCTGCCGCCGGCTGGATACCCGGGTGATCAACCGGCGGGTGCTGGAAAACCTGATCAAGGCGGGCGCCCTGGATTCCCTCGGACACCACCGGGCACAGCTGATGGCCGCCATCGATTCCGGGCTGGCCCTGGCCCAGCAGTCGCAGAAGGAGCGCAAAAACGGGCAGCTCTCCCTGCTTGATTTCTGGGGGGATGCGGCGGAGGAAACGCTCACCCTGTCCATGCCCGAGGTGAAGCCTTATCCCCGCGGAGAACTGCTCGCCCTGGAGAAAGAGGCCCTGGGGCTTTACATCAGCGGCCATCCCCTGGAGGAATACCGCCAGGCCCTTGTCGAGCGGACTTCCGCGGCCGTCACCGATCTGCCCGAACTGGAGGCGGAAAGCACGGTCACACTGGGCGGTATGCTTACGATGGTGAAAAAAATCGCCACCCGCCGGGGGGAGCCGATGGCTTTCGGCACGCTCGAGGATCTCACCGGGGGCGTGGAGGTGGTCTTCTTCCCCCGCATCTACCAGCAGTACGCCGCGCTGATCGTCCCGGACCGGGTTTTGCTCCTGCGGGGACGGGTGAACAACGGCGGCGAGGCGGTGAAGGTGATTGCCGAAGAAGTGGCACCGCTGGCTCCGAAAATATCCGGCGACGTGTATCTGCAGTTCGTCAGCCCCACCACCGACCTGATCACCCGGGTGCAGCGGGTGCTGCGCAGCTTCCCCGGTCAGTGCCCGGTTTACCTTTACTTTCCGGCGGAAAAAAAGCTGGCCCGCACCCCCCGGGATTACTGGGTGGATCTCGCTTCGCCGGTGGTGGACGAACTGGCCGGCCTGCTCGGCCGGGAAAATGTGAAAATAAAGCAGCCGGCGGTGTAAAAGAGTAAAACTTGTCAAGGGTGGAGCAATATGCTATGATGGAGCTGTTAAAATAGGGAAATTCAAGAGGTGACGGAGTTTGATCAACGAACCGGCGTGGACGATCAACGGCGAATATGTGGTGGTAAAGGCCCTGGAAAACGGTGTAACCATCATCGGTCTGACCCGGGGCAAGGACACCAAGTTTCACCATTCGGAGAAGCTGGACAAAGGGGAAATCATGATCGCTCAATTTACTGAACACACTTCCGCCATCAAAATCCGCGGTCGGGTGGAACTGCTCACCAAACACGGTCGCATGACCAGCGAGTAGGGCGAAGTATCCAGGGTTTGTGCTCTGGATATACTTATTTGTGTTTATTCCCCTTTTTAACTTTCTTTTTTAATTTTGAACAAAGGGGGCACGGGAACGTGTGGGCGGTCGTTTACATCGCACCGAACCGGGAAGAAGCGGAACGGATAAAAAAGATCCTGTCCGATGAAGGTCTGCTGGTTAAATTGCGCGAGCTGGGCCTGTCCCAATCCGGTCACAGCTGTTCCGTGGAAGTGCTGGTGCCCGAATCGGAAGTGGATGAGGCATTGGAAATAATTAATGCCGTTTAAGGGGAGAATCCTTTTTGCTGGAGATATTCAAAAAACAGAAATACGTTACTGTAAACGCCGCCGAGAAGCGGGAGATACCGGACGGGCTCTGGGTCAAGTGCCCCCGCTGCAGCGAGATCAGTTTCGGCCGCGATCTGGAAAAAAACCTCAAAGTATGCCGGAAGTGCGGCTATCACTTCCGCCTCACCGCCGCTGAGCGCATCCGCTTTACCCTGGACGAAGGAACCTTTGTGGAATACGATGCGGATTTAAAGCCGGTCAATCCTTTCCACTCCGCGGAATATGCCGACAAGCTGCTGGCGGCGCAAAAATCCACCGGTCTGCCCGAAGCGGTGGTTACCGGTGAGGGCGCCGTCGACGGCCGCCGGACGGTGATTGCCGTGATGGACGCCCGTTTTATGATGGCCAGCATGGGCACGGTGGTGGGGGAGAAAATCACCCGGGCCATCGAGCGGGCGACGGAAAAGAAGCTGCCCCTGATCATTTTCACTGCTTCCGGCGGCGCCCGCATGCAGGAAGGGGTGCTTTCCCTGATACAAATGACCAGGACCTGTGCCGCCCTGTCCCGGCACGACGGGCGGGGTCTGCTTTATATCGCCGTGCTCACCGACCCCACCACGGGCGGGGTGAGCGCCAGTTTCGCTTCCCTGGGGGATATCACCCTGGCCGAGCCGGGCGCGCTGATCGGTTTCGCCGGACCGCGGGTGATCGAGCAGACCATACGCCAGAAGCTGCCGGAAGGATTTCAGCGGGCGGAATTTTTGCGCCAGCACGGGTTTGTGGATCTGGTGGTGCCCCGTCTCCAATTGAAGGAAACTTTGAGCCGGCTGCTGGCCCTGCACGGGGGAGAAGAGTGATGAGCGGCGTGATACTGGAATTTGACCGCCCGATTGTGGAACTGGAGGAAAAGATCAAGGAACTGCGCCGGTTCGCCGGGGAGAAAGGTATCGATCTGGACGAGGAAATCGCCAACCTGGAAAAACGGGCGCGTGAGCTGCGCGAAAACATTTACGGTCATCTGGCCCCCTGGCAGAAGGTGCTGGTCGCCCGGCACCCGGAGAGGCCGAATGCGCTGGAGTACATCAACATGCTCTGCACGGACTACCTCCCCCTGCACGGAGACAGGTATTATGCCGACGACCCGGCGGTGGTGGGGGGCATCGCCCGCTTTGAGGGGCGGCCGGTGACGGTGCTCGGCCATCTCAAGGGGCGGGACACCAGGGAAAACCTGGCCCGCAACTTCGGGATGGCCCATCCGGAAGGATACCGCAAGGCCGTCAGGTTGATGCGCCAGGCGGAAAAATTTCACCGCCCGGTGCTGGCCTTCGTGGACACCCCGGGCGCCTATCCGGGGATGGGAGCGGAAGAGCGGGGTATTTCCAGCGCCATTGCCGAAAGCATCAAAACCATGCTCAATTTAAGAGTGCCGGTGATCTCGGTGATCATCGGCGAAGGGGGCAGCGGCGGCGCTCTGGCCCTGGCCAGCGGGGATCGCCTGCTGATTCAGGAGCATGCCGTTTTTTCCGTTATTTCACCCGAAGCCTACGCCAGCATACTCTGGAAGGATGCCGGACGCGCCCGGGAGGCGGCGGCGGTGATGAAGATTACGGCCGCCGAGTTGAAGCAGTTCAACCTGGTGGACGAAGTAATTCCCGAGCCGCTGGGCGGCGCCCACCGCGATCCGGTCGAGGCGGCGCGCCTGGTCGGGGAGGCGCTTTCCCGCCATTTGAGCGAACTGCTGGCCTGCCCGCCCGACGAACTGCCGGGCCGTCGGTACGAAAAATTCCGGCGCATGGGTGATCCCCGTATATTTACAAGCGCCGATCGGAATTGATTTTGAGCATTGAATACAGCCTGACACGGGGAGGGGACGTTGGTTTGCAGAGAATTGGCGTGTTGACCAGCGGGGGGGATTCTCCGGGGATGAACGCCGCCATCCGGGCGGTGGTGCGCAAGGCCATTTACCACGGCCTGGAGGTGATCGGCATCCGGCGCGGCTTTACCGGCTTTATTGAAGCGGATATGGAACCGATGCGCCTGGGTTCGGTGGCCGATATCGTTCACCGGGGCGGCACGATCCTGCACACCGCCCGTTCGGAGGAGTTCAAAACTCCGGACGGGCGCGCCCGGGCGTGGGAAAATGTGGAGCGTTTCGGCCTGCAGGGGCTGGTGGTTATCGGCGGCGACGGTTCTTTCCAGGGGGCGCTGGCCTTCCACCGGGAATACGGTCTGCCGGTGGTGGGGGTGCCGGGGACCATTGACAACGACATCGGCGGCACCGATTACACCATCGGTTTTGATACGGCGGTAAACACCGCTGTGGACGCGATCAATAAAATCCGGGATACGGCCACCTCCCACGAGCGCACGTTCATTGTGGAAGTGATGGGGCGCAACTCCGGGTTTATCGCTCTGGCCGCCGGCCTGGCCGGCGGCGCCGAATCCATCCTCATCCCCGAACAGCCTTTCAGCATCGAGGACATTTGTGATCGGCTCTGCCGGGGCTACCGGCGGGGCAAGCTGCACAGCATTATCGTGGTCGCCGAGGGAGCGGCCAGCGGTCTGGAGATCGGCAGACAGATCAAACAGCGCACCGGGTTTGATACCAAGGTGACCATCCTCGGCCACCTGCAGCGCGGCGGCACCCCCACCGCCTTCGACCGCATTCTGGCCAGCCGTCTGGGGGCGAGAGCGGTGGAACTGCTGATGAGCGGCGCCACCTGTAAAATGACCGGCATGGTGGCCGGTCAAATCGTGGAAAGCGAGCTCGAACGCGTGATCACCCCCGGTAAAACCGTGGATCTGGATATGTACCGTCTGGCCGGCATTCTGTCCATTTGACGGTGGAACGGTCCGCCGTGAGTCTGCCCGGCGGCCGCTCCAATAATCCGCTTCGGCCGGACGCCGGTAAGGTTTGCGGCAACCCGGAAGGCGCCGCGGGCAGGGCAAGTTTTTCATGAGCACGGAGGAGGATTTATTTTTGATGCGTCGCACAAAGATTGTCTGTACCATCGGGCCGGCCTGTGAAGACGTGGAGACCCTGGCGCGTATGCTCAGGGCGGGCATGAATGTGGCCCGGCTCAATTTTTCCCACGGCACCCACGAGGAGCACGCCCGGCGCGTGCAGGCCGTCCGCGAGGCCGCCGGCCGGGTGGGTAAAAACGTGGCCCTGCTGCTGGATACCAAGGGGCCGGAGATACGGCTCGGCTATCTGGAAAAAGAACCGGTGATACTGCAGGCCGGCCGGCAGGTTGTTTTGACCACCGAGCCGATCAAGGGCGACGCCGGGCGGCTGCCGATCACCTATGCCGGATTGCCCCGGGATGTCAGGCCGGGCAACACCATTCTCATCGCCGACGGTATGATCGAGCTCAAGGTGCTTTCGGCCACCCGGCAGGAGGTGGTCTGCCGGGTGGTGCACGGCGGGGAACTGACCAGCCAGAAAGGGGTCAACCTGCCCGGAGTGCCGGTGAACCTGCCGGCGATTACCGAGAAGGATGTGGACGACATCCTGTTCGGTATAGAACAGGGGTTTGATCTGATTGCCGCTTCCTTTGTGCGCAAAGCGAGCGATGTGCTGGCCATCCGGCAGATTCTGGAGGAATACGATGCCGACCTGGACATCATCGCCAAGATTGAAAGCCAGGAAGGGGTCAACAACCTGGACGAAATCATCAAAGTGGCCGACGGCGTGATGGTGGCCCGGGGGGACATGGGAGTGGGCGTTCCGGTGGAGGAAGTGCCCCTGATTCAAAAAATGATCATCGAAAAATGCAACCGGGTCGGCAAGCCGGTGATCACCGCCACTCAGATGCTCGAATCGATGATCCACAATCCCCGGCCCACCCGGGCGGAGGCCAGCGACGTGGCCAACGCCATTTTCGACGGCACCGACGCGATCATGCTTTCCGGAGAAACCGCCGCTGGCCAGTATCCGGTGGAGGCGGTGGAGACGATGGCCCGCATCGCCGGCCGCGCCGAGGAGGCCCTGCCTTACGATGAGATGCTGCAGAGACGGGGGCGGGCGTCCGCGCGCACCGTCACCGACGCGATCAGCCACGCCACCTGCACCACGGCGCGGGATCTGGAGGCGGCGGCGATCATCACCTCCACCGAGAGCGGGCATACCGCCAAGATGGTGAGCAAATACCGTCCCAAAGCGCCGATCATCGCCGTCACCACCCGGCCCCGGGTGCTGCGCAAGCTGGCCCTGGTCTGGGGCGTGCAGCCGCTGCTGGTGGGGCGTTCGGAGGATACGGACAGCATGATCGACGCCGCCATCGAGGTTTCCCTGGCCGCGGAAATGATTAAACCGGGGGATCTGGTGGTGATCACCGCCGGTGTGCCGGTGGGCGTGCACGGGACCACCAACCTGCTCAAAGTGCATACGGTGGGGGACATACTGGCCCGGGGCACGGGCATCGGGACACGGGCGGTTTCCGGACGGGTGCGGGTGTGCCGCACGGTAAAAGAAGCCCTGGCGAAAGTGAAGCCGGGTGACATCCTGGTTGCTCCGGTCACCGACCGGGATTATGTTCCGGCCATGGAAAAAGCGGCGGCGGTGATTACGGAAGCGGGCGGATTGACCTCGCATGCGGCCATTGTCGGACTGGAATTCGGCATTCCGGTGGTGGTGGGAGTGGAAGCGGCCACGGCCATCCTGGCCGAGGGCGAAACGGTGACGGTGGACGGGCAGCGCGGTTTGATCTACCGGGGAACGGCGAGAGTGCTGTAAAAGCAAATTGCAAAGGGCAGTCGGTTGAAAAGCGGCCCTCCCGGGCATCTTAACCCCGGGGGGTTTTTCGTTGAAGGAATGGGTCATGCAATATCTGGGCGCCCTGGGCGCGGGAGGCATTCTGCTCGGCGCGTTTATTGAAGCGATGGGTATTCCCTTTCCGGGCGGTTTGATGGTGGTGCTGGCCGGTTTTCTGGTCAATCAGGACCGCCTGAATTTTTATCACGCCCTTCTGGCCGCAACCCTCGGCTTCAATCTGGGCGCCACCAGCGCCTATTTTATCGGGCGCTTTGTGGGCGAGCCCTTTTTCAAACGCTACGGGCATTATCTGCGCCTGACCCCGCAGAGGTTCGCCCGCGCCCAGTCCTGGCTGGCCCGGTCCGCGGCCGCCTTTATCATCGTCGGGCGGTTTGTGCCCATGATCAGCAACCTGACTCCCTATATGGCCGGGGTCAGCCGGCTTTCACCGGTCAAGTTTTTAATTTACAACACCATTTTCGCCTTCACCTGGTCCTCTTTCAATCTGGCGGTGGGTATTTTTTTCGGTTACAACTGGCCGGCGGTGCTTCGTTTTACCGGTACAAAGTTGCCCGTAATCATGCTGATCCTGCTCGGGCTGTATCTGGCCTTTGTTTTCTGGCGCCGGCAGGCCGGAACGCCCGGGGGGACCTGATTTTAAAATGCCGGGGAAGGAAAATAGTAGTGTTTGTCGAAGTATTTTCTTTAAGTGTGATATTGCACGAAACGGGGAGTCAAATTGCGCAAGGTACCGACCAGTGTCTTGAGGCCGGGCATGAAAACAGGACGGCCGATCTATAACGCCAGCGGCCAGGTGCTGCTGAACAGCGGTGTGGTGCTCACCGAACGCTTCATTCACCGTTTGAAAATGCTCGGTGTGCCGGCCGTTTACATCGACGACGGTTTTCTGCCCGATATCGAGATAAACGATGTCATCTCCGAAGAAACCCGGGTTCAGGCCGTGGCCAGGGTGAAGGCGCTGCTTGCCGAACAGGAGCGCCGCCGTTCCCCGGTCGGCCGGGCCATCATCGGGGTGAAGGATTTATACTCCACGGTCAACGATATAATCGATGAACTGCTCAGCAACCGTTCGCTGATGGTCAACATGGTGGACATCCGCTGCCTGGATGAGTACAC
>Ga0315298_1008513_pt1 | contig 13062 bp, 7 predicted proteins | sample WHS_1_MG_FD_203077 | JGI IMG/M metagenome (GOLD analysis project Ga0315298, IMG submission 203077) | Extremophilic microbial mat communities from Washburn Hot Springs, YNP, Wyoming, USA - WHS_1_MG | ecosystem: Environmental > Aquatic > Thermal springs > Hot (42-90C) | place: USA: Wyoming...
CATGTCCTTCTGTTTTTCCTTCTCCTAATTCTATCCTAGCAATATTATCCAATGCATAACTACTTTTAGTTCCTTGAGCAGTAGTTAATATTTTATAATATGTAAGTAAGTCTGGAGTAATCAATGCCGGAACCATTACTGTATTTGTTTTACTATCCATTTTTACTGGCATCTTTAATGGTGAAAGAAGATTTGGATTCATCTTTAAACGTTTCATTCTTTCAGCTATATAAGGATAGTCAAAAGAAATATTCCAAGCAGTTACAATATCTACATCATTTTGAGTAGATTCTAAAATAAATTTCTCTATGAGATCTTTTTCATCTTTAACAAAATATACTTCTGCATTATCCACTTGAATATCAAACTTTGGAGAATTAACAAATACTCTAGTATAAGTTTTATAAGGAGTTTCTAATTTTACTGAAATCAAAGAAATTGGATTAGTAGCATCAGATGGATCTGTAAACTCACCCGTTGGAGAATATACTTCAATATCAAAATATAAAATATGCGGTTGATATTCTGTAAGTTCTCCTTTAACAAAATTGTAATCAACACTATGTCTAATATCAATTGGAATATCAGATTCATACAATGTAATATTTGGTGGATGATTATAAACTGGATTTCCTTCAACTACTTTAACATCAGTTTTATCATATATAATTGAAGATCCGTATCCATCTTTCATGTAGTAATAAAATACTGCTGGAGTTTTGTAATATATCTTTCTATCGTTATGATCTCTTAAAGTATAGATTACATGTTGACCAAACTTTTCAATATTTACTAAACTCATATCATAATACTGATCTGGAATCTTGATTGTATATTCTCCATTTACTTGTTGTATAAAAGGAGATCTTATTTCACTTACTATTTCTACTTTGTTAAATTCTTCTTGAACTGTATTTTGCTTTATAGAAAAGAATTCAAGAATACTTTGAAAATCTTCTTCATAAATATTATTATCATGTTTTCTCATTATATAAGATGGATGAACTGTTAAGAAAACATCATAATCTTTATACTTATAAAATCCTCTAGAGTTTAAAAGTCCAGTTTTATTTATATTCAATCTGGTTTTTGCTGTAGCTCCTAATGCTACTATTAGTTTTGGATTTACTGTATCTATTACAGTTTCAAGGAATCCAGAACAACAATTTATTTCATGAGTTGTAGGAGCTCTATTTTCTGGTGGTCGACAAAGACAAACATTTGTCATAAAGTATTTTAACCCATTTGGTTCAATATAAGTAGAAACAAATTCTCTTAATTTTTGACCCGCCATACCAATAAGTGGAATTCCTCTATCTACTTCTGTAGCTCCTGGAGCTTCTGCAATAAATAATATATCTACAGAAGTTAAATCTGGAGCATTAGTATCAAACAATACTTGAGATTCATTATACAATGTACAACTTCTACAAATATTATTATCTTTACTAAATGTTTCTGGAGCAATAGACTTTTTAACTTTTGGTTCAAAAACATCTTGGTTCTCTAAAACTTCATCTACTAATTTATCTTTCTTGGTTTTCTTTTTTGTTTTTTGAACTGTAGGAATTTCTTGTTTCTTTATATTGAATTGCTTGATGTAATATCTTTTTTCATAAGGTTTTAATAGTTTAAGATAGTTAACTACATCAATCTTATCTTCAGTAACCAAATTTGAAAACCACCAGATATCTTTTCTTTGAACTCTATTCTCTATACAAAGTTTCCTAATGAACTTAGCTACTTCTAAAATTGGCAAACTAAAAGTTTCATATTTGTTTAAATACTTGTTAGAAAAGTAGAGTAGTTTTGGTACTCTACTAAATATTGAAATCAATTGAGTAATCTTAACTTCTTTTAAAACTTCATCTGGTAATTCCTCAATCTGACCAATAATCCAATCTGTAAAAGTTTCATATAAAGTCCATCTTTGAGAACCATGATATTTAACGTCTGCCATACTTTATCCTTTTTTAAATAAGTTTTTTGTAAATGCAATCTGTATCTAATGTCTCCTTAAAATTACAAGATACTAAATGAATATTTTTAAGATCTAACTTAGTAACTAATTTATATAATTGTTCTGTAAAAAATTGTGCCATCATTTCTGCAGTAGTTACAAAATTATGTATGAATAATCCGTTAGACAGTATAGCTTCCATTTGAAAATCTAATAGCATATTAAGATTAGAAGGTCTCTCATACAAATTAATTATCTTATCAAACATTGGATCTTTTGTAGATAATAGTAAAGTATGATCAATCATTTCAGGATGTATAATTTTATGAGTTTCTGAAACAGATTTCTTTAGTACGTTATAATCTAAAACCATTCCGTTATCTAATACATTACCTTCTATTATCCATTCTATTACTGAATCATGACCATGCCAATTTAAACACTTTGACTTTAGATTATACTCACTTAAATCTTGAGTAAAAACTCTGTGAGCGTATGAAACTTTAAATGCTTTCTTCAAAATCCACATTTCAAAAACCTCCTTATTTTTCTCATAGCAAAGACTTTAATTTGTTAAGTTAAAATTATACCTTGGAAGTACTTGTAACTTCCTATGCAGTAATATGTTATCTATATGCTAGTAAATATGATAACTTATGTCTGGATCTATATTGAATTGTTTCAAAATATAAGATGATTCTTGTAATGCAATACAATCAGTTTTACAAATAGTATTCTTTATAAGTTCTAAATTCTGATCGCATATTTGTTTTTCAAAATAAAATTGCCTTTTTAATTTCCTACTAGATTCTAAATCTTCTGGTTTAATCAAAGATTGATCTAATACAAGTAATGTAGTTAAATAGAAATCTACAATGATTGAATGATACTTATATAGATCCCAAACTTTAGTAGGATTTGTAGATACAGAACTGTCCCATTCTCCTTTGTATTCAGTTTCTAAGAGTTCATCAAATGGTGTATCATCTATAACACATTGTCTAAAGTATGATACATCATCTGATAATTTTGTTTGCAATTTCTTTAGCCAAAAAGTAATTGACTTTCTTGGAATAACAGGAAACATCCCATCTGAAGAATCCCCTATTAATGCATGAAAGATACCATAATTAAAAGCTATCAATTGTCTTTGAACATCTGAAAACTTATGATCTTTAAACATTTCTTTGAATATATTTGTTCTATGTTGTAATTGTTTTTTGATAAACATATATCTTACATTCGTTTGATCTTGAGATACTGAAAATATATAATCTTTATCAGTACTAACAATAACCATAAGACTATTTCTATTAGAATGAATATACTTATGCATAATAGGAATAAAATCAGAATCAATACCACTTAGATTATAGAAATAAGTTTTTGGCATTTTATTTAATAACATTCCAACTGTTTCTATTGCCTTCTTAAAAGATTCATGCATATAAGATTGTGCAGTACTTTCAAAAGGGTTCTTTTCTTGATTTTCAACCAATTGTTTCTTTCTCATTTCTTTCCAAGAAGGCACCAAAGCTCTATTAAAGAAATTTCTACCCGTATCACTATATACTACGTAAGATGTATCTATTCCATTATTTCTAAAAAATGCACTTTCATTAGCCATCATAACCATCATAGAATTCATTATATCAAAGACTGCATTCTTATCTGTCATATAGCTATTGATAAACAAATCTTTTACATATTGTCCATAAAAAATATTTTGTAAATCTTTAGTAATGATGATTTCATCACATTGATATGTTCTAGCTATAGATAGAATTTCTTCCATAGTTTCTCTTTTTAATTGAATAAACATTGTTTTACCTTCTTTAGATTATCTTTTACTTTCTGCCTTTTGAATTCTTTGTTTTAATTTTGTACTATCAAAATAGTTAAACTCATCAAATACGTATTGTAAACTTGTTTCAACATCATAACTATGTGGACTCTTAAATAACAGATAGTACATTGTTGTTGTATGTATAAACCTTAGTTGAGCTTTACAAAACAATTGAGTAGTTACATTATACAAGTTTAGAATAGTAGTACAAAGAAATTGTTTACTGTACTTGACATTCTTTTTCCAAAACAAACTATAGATATCACTAGAAGAAGAAAAGAATTGTACAAACAAAGGACCAATATCAATAGTATGTTCATTTTCTTCAAAATCCATACTATCAACATTTGTTAAATCGCTTTCTGCTTTTATAAATTCTAAAGTGTGTTTTAGAAAATGATCCGCTAAACTTATAGTACATAACTGTAAGTTGTTTTTTAGAAACAACTCTTTTTTCCCTGGAATAAGTTTTAGGTTTATCGTTTTACTAGGTAAAACAATGTCATAAGAAATCATCTAAGACCCCCTTCTAATATTTTTATATCAGTACATTTTTCTCCAAAATCAGAACCGTTTTTATTATATAATATTTTGCTTTTAAAATTAATAATTTTTGGATTAACATCAGCATCAGCCAAAACAAATGTTTCCCAATCTGGAATACCAAAATAAGATGTTGCATATTTGAATGCAGAAGAAAGGGAATTTTTTCTAAAAGAAGCTATTAAAAGAACTTGTCTTTTATTTAAGATATTTAGTTTTCTAAGACTAAGATATCCTCTTATTAACGTAATAGCACCTTCTGCTATTACTATAGTTCCTTTCTTAGTATATTCATTAGATGAAGGTTCTAATACAAAGAAATCAGGTAAAGAAGATTTATTTATCATAACATATCTGTTTAGATATTTATCATCTGTACATAATCTACAAGCACATTTTCTTCTGTTATGTGTTATAAATCCTACATAATGTTTGTTTAAGTATTGAGAGAAAATAGGACTTCTAGTTCTAAAAGAATCAGCTAAATAAGGCATTACAAAACCTGGAATATCTTCATCTAATCGGTTTCTAAGATATTGAAGTTTATATTCAGCAAACTCTTTTCTACCCCAGAAATCATTACCAGCAGCAACTTCTTTTATTTCTGTAATAGCATTTTTATCAATTTGTGAAACTGGAAGTTTAAAATGTCTTAATAACTTATTTACTGATCCACTAGCCCCACATCTAAAACAATTAAACATAGGGATATTATATCCTGGAATAAGATACTTAGAAATATACAAATGAGCATGAGTTGGATGTTTTTGAGAATCTCCACAAAAAGGACATCTAATCCTTAACTCTGTATCATTTTCATAATACAAAGGGACTACTTTTTTGATAGATTCTATATATGTTTCCATATGCGATTACATCATCATATCATTTGAAATAGTTCTTATTTTATAGAGAAACTCACAAAATAACATAGATGGAACCGGAACGTAAGAAATCCTATTTGTTATTTCTGAAATAAGAATTTTAACTGGAACATAATTTTCATCAAGTCTTAAGAATAATGTTTTTAAGACTGTTATATAATCTAGATATGTTGTAGTTACTATCTTCATCAAATCTCTAAAAATTTCAAAAGTATTTTCTCTTTTCATAACCATAGTTATGTAAGTTTCTGTCATATTTATAACTCTTGTTTCTTCATCCATTAAATCTTGTAAATCTAAAGTTTGATTTACTGAAAACTTTTGTAATGAATTAACTATCTTTCTTAAGTCTGGATATGCCATTGAAATAATCTTTGCTACTTTAGAAATATCTATAGAGTTAATATTTTCTCGTTTTAAAATTTGCATACATATTTCTAAAACTTTATCTCTTGGTAAAGAATCAAAAGAAAATGTAACACATCTAGATTGAATTGGTTTTGGAATCTTGGATTCATTAGCAGTCATAATAAATCTACCATACTCAGCAAACTTCTCCATAGTATGTCTTAAAGCAGCCCAGGCATCCTGACTTAAATAATCACATTCATCAATATAAACAATTTTTACAGGACTTCTCATTGGTGGAACTGAAAGAAAATCAATAACAATATTTCTAATAGTATCTATACCTCTTTGTTCGGAACCGTTTAATACTATTAAGTCCATATCACTTTTTAATACAGTATCACAAATGATTCTAGATACGGAAGTTTTTCCAGTTCCTGGAGGACCTATAAAAATTAAATGAGGCATACTTTGTGGATTATCTATAAAAGATTTTATTTGCTCTTTTACATTTTTAGCTAAGACAAGTTCATCTAAACTTCTAGCTCTGTACTTTTCTATCCACAGAGTATCAGTAGAATAATTATCTGTAAACATGAAATCCTCCGTTTCTTTTAACTTATATTTGTTCTACGAATTTTTAAGAACCAGCTTGTTGAAATCCAGATAATGTTGCTGCTTTACTTTTATCACCTTCAGTTGGTTTAGTTGGTGGATTTGTTGGATTTTGACCTGGTGCTGTTCCATTTGGAGGAGTTACTGTTGTTGTAGCTGTTGGTCCAGTCATATTAGCAGGGACTGAAGTCCCTAGTATTCCTGATATATACTCAACCATTCCTTGTTCTGGTATTTGACCTTTATCTCCTTGTTGACCAACGAAATCATATAAAGAAGTGAAAGTTATTTCTATGTTAACAATACTTGGCCTATTATATTTATGATTTGGAGTTTGCATCGTAAAAATACCACCTGGTCCTCTTTCAATAACTAAGTTACTAATCATTGCTTTTGGTAAATAAAATAAACCTGGGGCTTTTGCTTGACAGAAATATGGCCATTGATAAAATCCATTGCCAATAGATCTTGGTAAAACATATCTTAATAATTCAAAGATTGGATTTACTATATTTTTTAAATAATCGTCATCATCATTTGGACTTGTACAATGAAGTTCAGTTTTTACTGTATATGACAAAGGTGATGAAGATCCAGTCCAAATTTTAGGCCATTGATAAGGCAATCCGGTCATAAATGGGATTAATGATTTAGTAAGTGTTGATGCTGTTCCGCCTACGTCCGGAATTGAATTTAAAAGACCTTCCATTTCTCCTTGAAGAGATGTTGGATTAACTCCAAGCATTTGTAAAGTTTGTCCAATTTTTGCACCCATTGGTTGAAATTCAGCTAAAAAACTATCTTGTAAATTATTTGTAAAAGTTTCACTAAATGAACTTTCTGGTATAAAGTATATTAAAAGAGCAGGTATTTCACTTACTACTTTTAATTTCATTAAATTTGAAAGATTATCAAATATAGTTTCCAAAGAACTTTGACCTGGTTTAGTTGCTCCACTCGTTGTAACATCCATAGGCAAAACTGTAACAGTAGGAAATGCATTATCTTGGCCATACGTAGCTGTAGGAAACCCACTTCCAGATGAAAATACTTGTTTATCTCCAGCAGACCAGTGAGGATATCCAATTACGTATGTACTCATTATAGACTCCTATTTTACTCCAGCTCTTACTGGACTAGAATATTTATGGTGATTATAATCGTTATATAAAGTATTACTATTATTAGAACTCACTACCGTATTATTCTTTACTATTGCATTGTTAACTGCCGGATTACTTACTTTATAAGCTTGTATTCCTTGTTGTTCTTTTGGTGCACTTTGTTGCTGTCTTATTTGTTGATATTTAGTGACGTTATTTTTGTTTTGCATTTGAGAAACAGGTGTAACATTCGAGTTTCCTCCAGTAACTTCTGTTGCAGTATATGGAGTTCTTACTGAATTATACGGGGTTTTTGTAGGTATTGGTTGTCTTACTGGAGTGGATCCAGTAGCACTTGTTATAATTGGATTTGAACCGATATTCGGAACTGGACCAACCCCAGAATAATCAGGTAACTTGTTATTTAGTAAAATTTTTTGCACCACCGATGCAGTATTAATAATTTTATTAGCATAATTTGGATCAGTAGCATATCCATCTTTAGCAATATAATAAGCTAATGCTTTTGTATTATGTTCGATATTAGGACTAAATAAGTTACTATATCTTTTATTGCTTCTTAAGAAATTAACCCAATCTTGAATACTATCACTATATGATCCATAAACTCTAAATGCAGATGGTTCATTATAAGCTATACCATTTTTGTATTCAAGAGCATTAATTGAATAAGTAGGTCCCTTCCAACCTCTTCCTGCTTTTATATTAAAGAGGTTATTAGTTCCTTTTAAAACAGATCTGCCCCAACCGGTTTCAAGTCCAGCTTGAGCAATAATAAAATCTACTGGAAATCCTGTTGCTTTAGATGCTTTAAGGGCATCTGGATATAACTTTTTAACAAAGTCTACTTGACTTCCTGCTATAGGAGCATACTTTGCTGGTTGTAACGGAGTACCAAGATCAATATTTGGTTGTCTTCCACCAAAGTCATTCTTTATTCCACCCCAAATACTAGATCCTACATTTTGAACAGTATTCCAAACACCTCCTGCCACATTTTTAACCGTATTCCATGCTCCACCAGCAGCATTAGATATTGAGTTAGCTATATGAGCCACAGTAGATTCTCTTTGAGATTCTTGTTTAGCTTGAGTAACATTATGTACTAATGCTATATTTGCATATTTATCTTTATATCTTTCTAAAGTATTAATATCACTATATACTTTTTGGAAGTTTCTTTTCTTATTAGCTTCTATCATATCTTGTATAGTTTTAGTAACTTCCACTTTATCTTTTGTTGAAATGTTAGGATCACTTAACATTACATTAGATATTTTTACTATATCATTAATAACATGTGTTAAACCAGCTTGAACTATTATTTTTGCATCATTTGGAACTTTACTAATTGGATGTCCTGGAACATTATAAGTTTTTGTTTTTACATTTCCAGGTGGTTGCATATTAGGTGGAAATTCAGCTGCACTTGCAGTTTCTACAGAAAATGGATTAATTGCATTAAGTAGACTTCCAAACCATCCTTTTGAAGTAGCTGGTTGAACTTTCTTAACTGTTCCTGAAACTGTTGGTTTCTTTGGTGCTTCCTTTTTTGTTTTTTCAGCTTTCTTTTCTGTGGTTTCTTCTTCTTTTGGTTTCTTGCCCCAGATTAAATCCCAAAGGGCAGATACACTTCCGGTCATATAACCAATCATACCACCAACAAATGAACCAAATGGTCCAGCAATATGACCACCTATTGTCATACCAGCATCCATTGCTTTTGAGATTTTCTTTACAGTAAAACTTTTCTTTTTCTTTACTCCTCCAAAGAAAGATGAAATAGATCTAATACTTCTATCTATTAATGGTCCTATAAGATAACCAAATACTCCACCAAGTATACCTCCGGCCATAGTGCCAAGTACTGGTATAACACTACTAAGCATAGCACCAATAGCACCAAACAGTATTACATACTTATTGTTAAGGAGAAAATTACCAACTTTTTTAACTGACAACCCACTAACAAAAGATTTAATTTTACGAACACCTGATAGAATTAAAGATCCCATACCATATCCTAACAATCCACCAAGTAACCCACCAGCTATAGCTCCAGGAGGTCCAGCTAGATAAGATCCTACTGTTACGCCAATTAGAGATAACACTTTTGTTACGCCAGTAATAACAACGTCACCAGTAAGTTTACTGATAGTAAGATGACTAAAAGCTTGCTTAACTTTATTTACAGCAGAATGTACTACTCCTATAGATAGAAAAGCTAGTGTACCACCAATAATACCACCGGCGAATCCAGTAGCATTTGATCCTTTAGGATATAACGCTTTAGCAGCCCATGCACCTACTTTACTAAACAATTTGATTAAAGATGCATCAATACCAACTTCAACAACTGTCATAAATAGATTAAAAGCTCCCTTTACCTGTGACGCTAAAGCTTTAACGACATGTCCAGCTTCAACTCCTACCAATCCACCTAGCAATCCACCAGCAATACCACTAAAAGGAACTTTTGGAAGAGCAGCTTGTCCTACAGCATAACCAATTCTAGTGAATACTGGAATTAAAGCTAAATTAATAAATGATGTAAGTTCTGTTTTTGCATTTCCACTAAATAAATCTTTAGCTGTTTTAATAACAAATTGGCCTGCTGATTTAAGAACTGGCCAAGCCATACCACCAATCATACCACCAATCAATCCAGCCGGTGCAGCTAACGCCGGTTGTTTCATTGATATTGCTAAAGCAGTTCCTGCTACTGTACCAATTGTAGTTAAAGTAAGATCTACTGCAGATTCTACAGCTTTAGTATTACCTTCAAAAATATTTTGGGCATCTGTTATTAAACGTTTACCCATACTGATTACTTTATGACCAAGTATGGAACCCAACATTCCACCAAGAAGAACTCCTTCAGTTTCCATTCCTCGTTTAGCACCTAAGTAACCACCAGCAAGCATTCCACCAGTAATAGCAGCAGTTTGGACTCCACCAGCTATTTCAGCTTTTAACTTAGCTACTTCTGGAGAACTTCCTGCAGCTAAAGCTTCTTTGAATTCTTTATCATATGTTGAATGAATAGAAGATAAAGCTAATCCACCAGCAGCAATTCCACCTACTACTTTACCACCTTTTCCTAAAAGTTCTCCTAATTCACCACCAAATAAAGTATTCTTTAGCTTAGAATATACATTAAGTGGGGCATTAATTAAACCAGTAATAGTTTTCCAAGCAGCTTGAGCTTTTTCTTGTGCCCAACGTATCTTATTAATTTTAGTATTTTCTTTAGTTTGAGTAAAGATGCCTTTTAAGTAACCAAGAATACTTTTTGGTTTTAAAGCTTTAGTGAATCCTTTAATTGAATTTGAAACTTTATCTAAAGATTCTTTTGAAAAAATACTTTTTGCACTTGTTGAAATTGATCCAACTATATTCTTGAAACTTAGCTTTTCCGATAGTTTATTTAATCCTATAGCATTTACAATAGCTTGTTCAATAGGTCTCTTTATTTTAGCAATTGTATCAAGAACTCCGCTAGCCACATACAAAGCAGGTTTCAAAGCTAAATCATATACTGTTTTGATAGTATTTTGAAGAGTTTCTATGCGTTTACTAAATTTTTCTTTTTGCTCTTTAATTTTAGTTTGTATAGTATCAATAGTTCTTTTTGGGTGAGATATTGCACTTATCAACTTAAAAGTATTCTTTACAAACAATCCAGTTAGTTTAATAGTATTCTTTATAACTGAATATATAGTCCATAATGTTTTAGTAATCTTAGGAAACTTCATAGCTGCAGCATACCAAACAGCTCTACCATAAGATCCAGATGCTAGTGCAGTAGCCAAACCAACTTCTGGTGCTTTATACATAAAGTATGCTTCAACAATGGTCCCTTTAATACCACCAAAAATTTGGTGACGAAGTTCATCCATTTTAGATATTTCTTCGTCTGTTTTATGGAAGAATTTAGCTATTTTACCTCTAAGACCTTTTGTTGAATTACTAATTGCTTGAGAAAACTTTGTTCCTAAATTATTTAACCCCAACTTTTCAGCAGTTGCAATAGTTTCTTTCCTTACAGATTCTTCTAAATATTTAGTATCTATACCTACTTTCTTAAATTGTTTTTGTATTTCTTCTTCAGTTACAGCTATACCTTTTTCAGTCTTTTCTTTAAATTTTTGTAATAGTTTATCGGCTTTAGATGCTTGAATATATTCACTTGCTTTAGAAGCTAACCCTTTAAATCCAAGTTTACTTCTAGCTTCTTCAATTGCATTATGTTCTCGAATTTTGTATAAATCTCTTAAATTAATTTGTTTTATCTTTTCAAGTTCTTCTTCTGTAAATTTAGAAAGATCACCTGTACCTTTTTGTATTTGGTGAATTTCTTTGTAACTAAGGTCTTTAATCTTTTCATTTAAATTTTGGTAAAATTTTTTGTTTGCTTGAAATTTATTAGAAAAATCTCCAAGTACTCCAAATGCAGTTTTAACTCTATCTACGTTATACATTAAATTTTTAGCCCATTGTGGACCAAAAGTTGTAGTAAACGTTCTGGTAATTCCGGCTTCTCCATTAGCTATCTTTAATATCGAAGCAAGTTGAGGAGCTATGAAATTAAGTAACCCACCAATTATAGGTTTATTAGCAGATTCAATTGCTTTATTTAAAAGACCTTGATACGAATGGTGAGTCTTTTCACCTTCTTTTTGCTCTTCATTTGTTTTTGTTGTTTCAGTTTTTTTCCCCGTCAATTTTTCTAGCAATTGTTTAGTAGTACTATCCATTTGGGATAAGCTTAGTGCTGAAATCCCGAGGTACGCTGCCATTTGTTGTATAGGATTTTCCGGAGTAGCACCACTAAGGAATGTATTTAATTTATTGGCACCTCTAATTTTTATCCTATTTTTGCTAGTTAAAACTGATATTACACCAACAGCTCCAGCTAATAATGTAATATGTTTTGATAAAGAGGTAATAACTTTAAAAGGCGAAGATAGAAGTTTATGTAATTTATTACTACTTTCTAATGATAACTTTTGATTTTTTGCAATTGCTTGTAATGATTTACTTGATCCAATTGAATATGCTTTAAAATCTTTGTTATTTTCTTGTAAGAAATCTTCTATATTTTCTAAAGATTCGGATGATTGTTTTTGATAACCTGATGATTTTTTAGCTTCAAATTTTAAATCGCTAATATCAGAAGCCATTTTTTCATTAAGTTCTTTATACTTATCTAAAGCAGTTTCATGTACTTCACCAGCACCATGACCAATACCACCAAGTAGACTGGCTCCAATGCCACCAATAATATTCTTTCTGTTTAGTTCTGGAGCATAGGTCTGATGAATACTATGAACTATAGATTTAGTAAGCTTAGAAAGTTCGTCTTTATTTAACTTATCACTAATCTTCATTCTAAGTTTGTTCTATAGTTCTTAATTAATCATACTAACTTAGGAAGTAGTTTGAGGACACTAGTGTAAGTTTTTATTGCTTGAGAAGTATTAATATCAGCAGTAGAAGATAATACTTCATCTGGAGCATATAATTCTTGTATAAAGGTCTGATTTGAAGGAACTCCATTGTATGCTTTTTTGTAACACATTGTAAAGATCTGTTGAATTTTTATAAAATCTTTCTTATTTGCTTTAGCGTAATCTACAAATTGTAAGTATTTATTTGAAACCATATATAATAGTATGTTAAGTAACACTACTTTAGTTTTCTTATCAGACAGTTTAGTATTTTTTGAATCTTTAATTAACT
>Ga0315298_1008516_pt1 | contig 13054 bp, 11 predicted proteins | sample WHS_1_MG_FD_203077 | JGI IMG/M metagenome (GOLD analysis project Ga0315298, IMG submission 203077) | Extremophilic microbial mat communities from Washburn Hot Springs, YNP, Wyoming, USA - WHS_1_MG | ecosystem: Environmental > Aquatic > Thermal springs > Hot (42-90C) | place: USA: Wyoming...
ACATAGTATTAAAAGAAAAAATGGATATGCTTATTGAATTTATAAAATTTCATTGTGAAGATTTAAAAGCAGTTAGTCTAGTAGATAATAATCCGCTTTTAGAAAGAGCTATTGCCCGCAGTGCAGGGATAGGATGGTTTGGGAAAAATAATTTGATAATAAATGATGAATATGGTTCATATATTTTTTTAGGTGAAATCTTGATAAATAAATTTTTTGTACCAGATCAGCCCCAAGATTCAAAATGTGGTGACTGTAATTTGTGCCTTAAGGCATGTCCTACAAAAGCTCTTATAGAGCCTTACAAAATAAATTCAAATAAATGTTTGTCTTACGCGACTATTAATAAAGAAATTCTTGACAAAGAAATTATGATTAAGATGGGTAGAAGATTATATGGCTGTGATACTTGTCAGCAAGTCTGCCCATATAATCAAAAAGCCAGAAAAGTGTTTCATAGTGAATTTATACCGAGAAAACTTATGCCAATGTATGATATTAACAAAATTTTAACCATGTCAAATTTAGAATTTGACATGGTTTTTGGAAATACTTCAGCTTCATGGCGTGGGAAAAATATAATTATAAGAAATGCTGTTATTATTTGTGGGAATATTAAATCTAAGGAATGTATCAATTATTTGATGGATTTATTAAATTCTAAAAGCCCGGTTTTAAGAGGATACAGTTTTTATAGTATTATTAGAATATTTGGGATTCAAATATATGATGAGATTAAAAATTTCTTTTTTGATGAAAAAGATGAAAAAGCAAAAAACATTATGAATAAAGCTCTTGAGTTATTGAAAGGTGATGAAAAAGATGTTAACAAAAGAGGAAACAATTAAAGTAATAAAAATTTTAAACAAGCTATACCCAGATGTAAAATCGGGATTAAATTTTAGTAACCCTTTTGAACTTTTAATTTCTACAATTTTATCAGCTCAATGTACAGATAAGAGAGTAAATATTATTACTGAAAAGTTGTTTAAAAAATACAAGAAACCAGTAGATTTTTTAGAACTTTCCAATGAAGAATTACAGGAGCTAATAAGGGAATGTGGGCTTTATAGAAATAAGTCTAAAAATATCCTCAAAACTTGTGAAATACTTCATAATAAATATAATGATATGGTGCCGGATAATATGGATGATTTAATGAATCTTCCTGGTGTTGGAAGAAAAACAGCAAATGTTGTTTTAAGCAATGCATTCTCAAAACAGGCTATTGCAGTAGATACTCATGTATATAGGGTTTCAAACAGAATAGGTATCGCCGATAGTAAAGACGTATTAACAACAGAAAAACAGCTTATGGAATCTATCCCAAAAGATTTATGGTCTTTATCCCATCATCTTCTCATATATCATGGCAGAAACATATGCACTGCACGAAAACCTAAATGTGAAAATTGCCCTTTAAATAATATGTGTAATTATTATAAAAATAAAATGAAAAATTAATATTTTCGTAATTAATTGTAATAATTCTGTAATTGTATTAATAAAATAAATATATTATTATTGAATTATAAACAATTACAAATAATAGGGGAGAAGCAGATGCAGACAAAGGATACTAATACAAAACCAAAAAATAATAATTATTTTTATGTTTTATTATTAATTTTAATTCTTATTTTATTTACTACTTCAATAACTTATTTTTACTTTATTTTAAATTCTAATACAATTATTAAAGGTGTTTTTATAAATGGAATAAATATAGGAGGATATGACAGAAAAGAAGCTATTTCTATTTTAGAACATAATCTTTTTTTGCCTGATGATCTAAAAATTAACCTTAAATACAAGGATGATACATTTACTTTATTTAAAAATGACATAGACTTAAAATATGATTACAAAAAAATCATAGATGATGCTTATAATATAGGGCGTACAGGTAACCCGGTTGAAAGAATTAAGAATATATATGAAATATCTAAAAATGGTGAATACTTAATATATTATCCAGAATGGAACTCAAAAAAAGTGAAAGATTTTATAGAAAAAGTTTCTAAAGATATTGAAATTAGTCCTATAGATGCAAAAATACATATTTTAAATGGTACCATTAATATAACTGATGATAAAGATGGCATAAAAGTAAATAAAACAGAGACTTTTAATAGAGTTAGAGATTGCATAGATACTATTATAAAAGACAACGAAAATTCTGGAGATGTTCTTATTGCAACTGAAAAAGTTGAAGCTAAAGTTAAAAAGGCTGTCTTAGCACAAATCAAAAGTAAAATTGCCACATTTTCAACATCATTTAACCAGAATGATGCAAATCGCTCTGAAAATTTGTATATAGCTGCAAAAGCACTTAATGGAGCAATTTTAATGCCTGGTGACAAGTTTTCCCTTAATAAACGCTTAGGTCCTCGTATTATTGAAAATGGATATAAAGAAGCTCCAGTAATTGTAGGGAATAAACTTGTTCCTGATATTGGAGGAGGAGTTTGTCAGGTCGCAACAACATTATATAATGCAGTATTAAGAGCAGATATTAAAATTGATGAAAGATATCATCATACGTTTCCAGTTGGGTATGTTTCACCAGGGCAAGATGCAACTATATCTGGCGATATACTTGATTTAAAATTTGAAAACTCATCAAAATATCCTATTTATATTGAATCTTTCTTAAATGGTAATCATTTTGTTGTTAATATATATGGATATACAAAAGATTTATCAAAGAAAATAGAAATCTATTCTGAAATAGTTGAGAAATATGAACCTAAAATAACCTATGTAGATGATCCCACTTTACCTGAAGGTGAAGAAATTATTGAAGTCCAGGAGCATACAGGGTATAAAGTTAATATATATAGATTAGTTTATATAAATAATGTTTTATTCAAAAAGGAATTTTTATATACCGATGTATATAAAGCAGTAGATGGGATTATAAGAAAGGGTACTAAAAAAGTAGATAAGCAAAAAACTGAGCGAGAAGTAAATTCTAAAGAAAAAAATAATAACATTCCTTCTGTTCAACCTGAAGTGCAGGGAGATTTAAATGGTGAACCACAGAATATATTGCCTACAAATTAAAAGCGAGTGTATCACTCGCTTTTAATTTTTTTAAGTTTTTGACAGGTTGGACAATATCCATAAAAATATAGACGTTGTTCTACCAAATCATATTCAGTGTGTTTTTTTGCTTCTTCTAATACATTTTTTAATTGTAAATCTTCAAGATCCTCAACCTTACCACAACTTAAGCATATCACATGAGAATGAGAACTTGTATTTGCATCATATCTGAAACTTCCTTCACCTACATTTATTTCTTGAATAAGTCCTATGTTTTTGAGCATTTCTAATGTCTTATAAACCGTAGCAAGACTCATTGTAGGAAAATCTGAGGACAATTTTTTATAAATAGTTTCAGCACTTGGATGCTCCTTTGTATTTTTTAAAAAGTTTATTATAGCTAATCTTTGAGGCGTTACTTTAAGCCCTTTTTCTTTTAATAGTACAGCGGTTTTTTCCATATAATCACTCCGATCAATAGGAATAAATAATAACTTTTATCCCCTAATATATCATGTTTAAATTATAATTCTTTTAAATAATAATGTCAATTATTTTAATAGATTATGTAAAGTAGTCTTTTATGAAAATTTAATGTATAATTAATATATAATAGATATAATAGACAAGGAGTTGAAATTAATGGATTACAAGCTTATAGCTATTGATATGGATGATACTTTATTAACCCATGATAAAAAAATTTCTGAGGAAAATTTAAGAGCTTTAAACAAGGCTTATAAAGAAGGTATTTATGTTGTAATTTCAACAGGAAGAGTTTATGCTTCTGCATATGCTTATGCCGATATGATAGGTTTTAATACATTTATTATTGCAAGTAATGGTGCTTTATTAAAAGATCCATATAATCAAACTATTTATGAAAATATCTTAAATTTTAATAGTATGAAAAATATAATTCAAATATGTAACAAATATAAAACTTATTTTCAATTAATTACTGATACAACTGTATATTCTCCTCAACTGACAAATAAATTTCAAAGATATAAAGAATGGAATAAATTATTTAAGTCAGAATTAAAAGTTGATGTTAAAGAAATAAAAAACCCATTGGAAGATATAAATCATATAAAAGATGATATATTAAAAATGATTATTTTTGATGAAGATGAAAATACATTAAAAAAAATAAGAGCTGAGATTGAAACTGATAATTTAATACAGCTTACAAGTTCTTATTATGACAATATAGAAGTAGTTAATAAAGGAGTAAGTAAAGGAAGAGCCTTAGAGATTTTAGGAGATTATTTAAATATAAAAAGAGAAGAAATGATTGCAATAGGTGATAGTGAAAATGATCTTGCAATGATTAAATATGCTGGATTAGGAGTTGCTATGGGAAATGCAATAGATTCTGTTAAACAAGCTGCTGATTATATAACAAAGACAAATATGGAAGACGGAGTAAAACACGTAATTGACAAATTTATTTTTAAAACAACTGATTAGCGAAGGAGGTTATTTAATGAAAAAAACTGTACTTCTTCAAATAACAGGATATGTTCAGGGGGTTGGTTTAAGATATTCTGTATATCAAAAAGCATATTCACTAAATTTAAAAGGATATGCAAAAAATCTTTATGATGGCAGTGTACAAGTTATTGCAGAAGGTGATGAAGATAGTATAAAAGAGCTTATTAAATTCATAAAAAAAGATTTAAAATGGGCAAGAGTTGACAATGTTAATGAAACTTGGGTTGAATATAAAGGCGAATTTAGTAGTTTTCAAATTTTATAAAATCCAGATTCTATATATTTAATGATTTGAATAAATATGATATAATATAATATATAAATATATTAAAAATGTGTCTATAAGACACAATTTTTTATAATTATTCTTAAAATATTAAATTTTTAAGGGTGTATGAATATGAAAATGGAATTTGATTTAAATTTACAACAGACGCAAAAATTAATTATGACACCTGAATTAAAACAAGCAATAGAAATATTACAGCTTAATGCATTTGAGCTTAATAATCTTGTTGAAAATGAAATTGAAACTAATCCACTTCTTGAAAAAGAAGAAAGTATTGAAGAAGTTGATATTATTGAATTAACAAAATATATTCAAAGAGATCAATATAATATATATAATACAGATTCTGATGATGACGAAGTTGAAGATACTTATGAAAACTATATTTCTTCGAAGCCTTCCCTAATTGACCATCTGATGTTTCAACTGCATGTCACTCCAATAGATATAAAATTAAAAAAGATATGTGAGTATATAATTTATAGTTTGAACTCTAATGGTTACCTTAAGGATTCTACAATGGATATAGCTAAAGCTTTAAAATGTGACGAAAAATATGTTATAGATGCACTTAATATTGTTCAAGGTTTTGATCCTGCAGGTGTTGGGGCAAGAAATCTTAAAGAGTGTTTAAAACTTCAACTTATTTCAAAAGGAGAATTTAATGGACTTATAAAAGATATAATAGAATATCATCTTAATGAAATTGCAGAAAACAAGTTTGCATATATTTCAAAGCTTTATAATGTAAGTATTAAAGAAATACAAAATATAGTAGATAAAATAAAAAGCTTAAATCCAAAACCGGGGAGTAATTTTTATACTGCTAACGATGTAAAATATATTACTCCAGATGTCTATGTATTAAAAGATAATGATGATTATATAGTTTTGGTAAACGATTCACTATTGCCCAGGCTTAAAATTAATAGTCAATATCAGAAAATTTTAAACGGTTTAGTTGATGATGATGTCAAAAACTATATATCTTCAAAATTGCAGTCAGCATTCTGGCTTATTAAAAGTATAGAGAGCAGAAGAGAAACCCTTTATAAAGTTGTTAAAGCGATTGTTGAAGTTCAAAAGGGATTTTTTGATGAGGGAATTAACTTTTTAAAGCCTATGATACAAAAACATATAGCAGAAATGATTGATATGCATGAATCCACAGTAAGTAGAGCTATAAATGGTAAATATGTTGATACACCAAGAGGTTTGTTTGAAATAAAGTACTTTTTTCAATCTGGTATTTCAAACAGTAATGGTTATGAATTATCTTCTGAATCCATAAAAAATCTTATCAAAAAACTTATTGAAGATGAAAATCCACAAAAGCCTCTTAGCGATCAGGCAATAGCAGATATTTTAAAAGAAAAAAATATAAATATTTCTAGAAGAACAGTTACAAAATATAGAGAGGAATGCAAAATACCTTCAACTGTAAAAAGAAAAAGATATTAAATGAGTATATAATAAATATGCTAATTTAAACTATTGAAAAAAATACACTTATAATGTAAAATGATAGTGTAAAAGAATATTTTTTTAACGATTGTGGGACATTTGTTTATATAATGGGTCATGAAATGTCCTAAAGAGGGTAAATTCGAAATGAAAGACATAATATCTTTACAACAGAAAATAGTACCGGAACTTATAGAACTCCTTCAAAAAAGGTATACTATTATGCGTAATATTTATTATGGACAACCTATAGGAAGACGGGCTTTATCTCATCAACTTAATATGGGTGAGAGAATAATAAGAACAGAAGTAGCCTTTCTAAAAGGTCAAGGTCTTATTGATATTAATTCTACAGGTATGACTGTTACAAAAGATGGAGAACAGCTTCTTGATAATTTAAAGGATTTTATACATGAATTAAAAGGATTAAAATATATTGAAGATATTTTAAAAGAAAAATTAGAAATTAAGAATGTAATAGTTATTCCTGGCGATGTTGAAGAAGATCCTATGATAAAAAAAGACCTTGGTAAGTCTTGTGCATTATATTTAAAAAGCATTTTAAAAGAGAATAGCATAATTGCATTAACAGGGGGTTCTTCTGTACTTGAAGTAGCTGAAAATTTACCTCAAGTATATAATTCTTCTAATATTGTTGTAGTGCCAGCGCGAGGGGGTCTAGGTAAAGAAGTTGAAAAGCAGGCAAATACGATAGCAGCAATATTTGCTAAAAAACTCGGAGGAACATATAAAATGCTTCATGTACCTGATAATATAGGAAAAGAAGCTGTTATGTCATTATTAAATGAGCCAGACATTCAAGAGGTCGTAGATATATTAAAAAAAGCAGATATACTTATTTTTGGCATTGGGCGATCTGATGTCATGGCACAAAGGCGTAATTTGCCTCCAGAAATTAAAGATTATCTAAAAGAAAAAAATGCCACTGCTGAAGCTCTTGGTTATTATTTTGATAAATTTGGCAATGTTGTATATGCAACACCAAGTATATTTTTATCAAAAAATGAGTTTGCAAATATAAAAAATACAATTTCAATTTCAGGTGGCAAGAATAAAGCTGAAGCAATAGTATCAACATGCCGAAGCGGCAATGTTGGTGTACTTGTAACAGATGAAGGAGCAGCTTTTGAAATATTAAAAATAGTATAAAACACCTTTGGTGTTTTAATAAATAAATATTTTTTAAGGAGGAATAAAAATGGCTGTAAAAGTAGGTATTAATGGTTTTGGAAGAATAGGCAGAAACGTATTCAGAGCAGCAATAAAGAAAAATGCTGATCTTGAAATTGTTGCTTTAAATGATTTAACTGATGCAAAAACTTTAGCACATTTATTAAAATATGATTCTACTTTTGGAATATTTGAAGGAGAAGTAATAGCTAAAGAAGATTCCTTAGTTGTAAATGGGAAAGAAGTAAAAATATTTAAAGAAACTGATCCAGCTAAACTTCCATGGAAAGAATTAGGTGTAGATATTGTTATTGAGTCTACAGGAAGATTCACAAAAAAAGAAGATGCCATAAAACACATCGAGGGTGGTGCTAAAAAAGTTATTATTTCAGCACCAGCAAAAAATGAAGATATTACAATTGTTTTAGGTGTTAATGAAGACAAATATGATCCTAAAAATCATCATGTAATTTCTAATGCTTCATGTACAACGAATTGTTTAGCTCCATTAGCTAAAGTTATAAATGACAAGTTCCATATTAAACAAGGCATGATGACAACAGTGCATTCATACACAAATGATCAGAGGATACTTGATCTTCCTCACAGTGATTTAAGAAGAGCTAGATCAGCAGCAATGTCAATTATACCAACTACTACAGGTGCAGCTAAAGCATTGCATTTAGTTATTCCAGATCTAAAAGGAAAATTAAATGGTTTTTCTTTAAGAGTTCCAACACCTGATGTTTCAATAGTTGATCTTGTTGCAGAAGTTGAAACTCCTGTTACAGTTGAAGAAGTTAATGCTGCTTTAAAAGAAGCTGCTGAAGGTGAGTTGAAAGGAATATTAGGTTATTCAGAAGAACCATTAGTTTCTATGGATTATAAGGGAGATCCAAGGTCATCTATTGTTGATGCTCAGCTTACTATGGTAATTGAAGGGACATTAGTAAAAGCTGTTTCATGGTATGACAATGAATGGGGTTATTCAAACAGAGTTGTAGACCTTGCTGAATACATAGCAAATAAATTATAATTGATATATAAAGGTTCAACTTTGCTGGGTTGGACCTTTATATTCCATAATACAAGAATAAAAGGAGGTATGAATATGAAGAAGACTATAAGAGATATTGACGTTAATGGCAAAAAAGTTCTTGTAAGAGTAGATTTTAATGTGCCTATGGATTCTGAAAAAAACATAACTGACGATATACGTATTAAAGCCGCACTTCCAACAATCAACTATCTTATAGAGCACGGCGCTAAAGTTATTTTAGTTTCACATCTTGGGAGACCGAAAGGTAAATTTAATCCAGAATATTCATTAAAACCAGTATCAGAAAGGCTTTCAGAACTTTTAAATAAATCTGTGTTGATGGCAAAAGATGTTATTGGGCCTGACGCTAAAGAAAAAGCGAAAAACCTGAAGGATGGAGAAGTTCTTCTTTTGGAAAATGTTCGTTTTTATCCTGAAGAAGAAAAAAATGACCCAGAATTTGCTAAAGAACTTGCATCCTTAGCTGATATTTATGTTAATGATGCTTTTGGAACAGCACACAGAGCTCATGCTTCAACAGCTGGTGTAGCTAAATATCTACCTGCAGTTTCGGGATTTTTAATAGAAAAAGAACTTAAGTTTTTAGGTGATGCTTTAGATAATCCCAAAAGACCTTTTGTAGCTATATTAGGCGGAGCAAAAGTATCTGACAAAATAGGGGTAATAACAAATCTTTTAGATAAAGTAGATAGTTTATTAATTGGTGGAGGTATGGCTTATACATTTATAAAAGCTAAGGGTTATGAAATTGGTAAATCACTTCTTGAGGAGGATAAACTGGATCTTGCAAAAGATTTAATGGAAAAAGCAAAAGAAAAAGGTGTAAATCTTATGCTTCCGTTAGACACAGCTATTAGTAAAGAATTAAAACCAGGATCTTATTATCAAGTTGTAAATATAGAAGAAATGCCTGCTGATCAAATAGGTGTTGATATTGGACCTAAAACTATTGAAGCGTATTCAAAAATAATCACAGAGGCTATGACAGTTATATGGAATGGACCTATGGGAGTGTTTGAAATACCTGAATTTGCCAGAGGTACAGAGGAAATAGCTATGGCTATGAGTCAATGCAAAGGTACAACTATTATAGGTGGTGGAGATTCTGCAGCTGCAGTTGAGCAATTGGGCTATGCAGATAAAGTGACTCATATATCGACTGGCGGTGGCGCTTCATTAGAGTTTTTAGAGGGAAAAACCCTGCCAGGTATTGAAGTATTAAATGATAAATAGTAAAGAGGTGTATTAAATTGAGAAAACCGATAATAGCAGGTAACTGGAAGATGTATATGACACCTTCTGAGGCAGTAAATTTGGTACGTGAGCTTATTCCTCTTGTAAAAGATTCAAATACAGAGGTGGTTGTAATTCCTCCTTTTGTTGATTTAACTGTAGTAGAGAAAGAAATAAATGGTACTAATATATCTCTTGGTGCACAGAATATGTATTGGGAAGAAAAAGGTGCATTTACTGGTGAAGTGTCTCCATTAATGTTAAAAGAGATAGGAGTTAAATATGTTATAATTGGTCACTCTGAAAGAAGACAATATTTTGGAGAGACTGATGAAACAGTGAATAAAAAAGTTTTGTCTGCTTTAGATCATGGCTTGATGCCAATAATATGTGTGGGTGAGTCATTATCACAAAGAGAAGCAGGTAAAGCCTTTGAGATTGTTGAGAATCAAACAAAAGAAGCTTTAAAAAATGTGCCAGAGAAAGAAATTGAAAAAATAGTAATTGCATATGAACCAATTTGGGCTATTGGAACTGGTAAAACAGCTACATCTAAAGATGCAAATGAAGTAATAAAGTTAATACGAAGTACTGTATCTAAATTATATGGTAGTGAAATATCACAATTAGTAAGAATTCAATATGGTGGAAGTGTTAAACCTAATAATGCTGCTGAATTGATGGCAGAAAGTGATATTGATGGTGCTTTGGTTGGTGGAGCAAGTCTTGTTGCAACAGATTTTGCAAAAATCGTCAACTATTAAGGAGAGGATTACATGCCAGGCAAATTAGTAATGCTTACAATTTTGGATGGATTTGGATTATCTGAAGAAAAAGAAGGTAATGCTATTTATTCAGCTAATACACCCAATATTGATTTTTATTTAAAAAATTATCCTAATACATCACTAATCCCTAGTGGATTGGCAGTAGGGTTACCAGAAGGTCAAATGGGGAATTCTGAAGTAGGACATTTAAATATTGGTGCAGGAAGAGTTGTATATCAAGAATTGACTAGAATCTCTAAAGATATAGAAGAAAGGTCTTTTTTTAAAAAGCAGGAGTTTATAAATGCTGTTTTAAATGCTAAAAATAATAAAGGTAAACTTCACCTTTTTGGTCTATTATCTGATGGTGGTGTTCATAGTCATATAACACATCTGTTTGCTCTTATGAAATTAGCAAAAGAACAAGGTTTAAATGATGTTTATATTCACGCTTTTTTGGATGGAAGAGATGTGCCACCTTCTTGTGCAAAAAAATATATACAGCAATTTGAAGATGAATCAAACAAACTTTCTATAGGTAAAATTGCAACTATATCTGGCAGATACTATTCTATGGATAGAGATAAGCGCTGGAATAGAGTAAAAAAAGCATATGATGCAATAGTCCTAGGAAAGGGTATATATGCGGATTCTCCATTAGAAGCATTAAATATCGCTTATTCTAAGGATCAGACAGATGAGTTTGTAGAACCTACAGTTATACTTGAAAATGGTAAACCAGTTGCAACCGTAGATGAAGGAGATTCAATAATATTTTTTAATTTTAGGCCTGACAGGGCAAGAGAATTAACCCACGCATTTACAGATAAAACTTTTAACTTTTTTGATAGAGAAAGAGGTTATTTACCATTATATTTTGTTACAATGACGCAATATGACGACACTTTAGAAAATGTTAATGTTGCATATAAACCAGAGAAATTAGAAAATACTTTAGGTGAATATTTAAGTAAAAAAGGTATAAAACAGTTGAGAATTGCAGAAACAGAAAAATATGCCCATGTTACATTTTTCTTTAATGGTGGTATAGAAAAGCCAAATGAAAATGAGGAAAGAGTTCTTATACCATCTCCAAAAGTTGCTACATATGATTTGCAACCTGAAATGAGTGCATATGAAGTTACTGACACAGTTATACAAAAAATAAAATCTAATCAATATGGTTTTATTTTACTTAATTTTGCAAATCCTGATATGGTTGGACATACTGGTGTAATGAGTGCTGCAATAAAAGCAATTGAAACTGTTGATGAATGTGTTGGCAGAATAGTAAAAGCTGTTGAAGATGTAGGAGGTACTATTCTTATAACTGCAGATCATGGGAATGCAGAACAAATGGAAGATTTAAAAACCAAATCACCTCAGACAGCTCATACTACAAATCCAGTTCCTTTTATTGTTATAGGTGAAGGAGATATTGACCTTAGAAAAAATGGTATATTAGCAGATATAGCTCCAACTGTTCTTGAAATAATGGGGTTAGAAAAACCTATAGAAATGACTGGTGAATCTTTAATTATCGGTAAGTAAAATATTAAATTTGAAAGGAGAATATTATAATGTCAACAATAATTGATATTTATGCTAGAGAAATACTTGATTCAAGAGGAAATCCTACTGTAGAAGTCGAGGTAGAACTTGATAGTGGTGCAATAGGAAGAGCAGGAGTGCCCTCAGGTGCATCTACAGGAGCCTTTGAAGCTGTAGAATTAAGAGATGGGGATAAAACTAGATATATGGGAATGGGAGTATTAAAAGCCGTTCAGAACGTAAATGATATAATTGCACCTGAGATCATTGGAATGGAAGCAGAAGATCAAGTTTCTATTGACAATGCTATGATTGAATTAGATGGTACACCGAATAAAGCAAAATTAGGTGCTAATGCTATTTTGGGAGTTTCTTTGGCAGTTGCAAAAGCAGCAGCTGAGGAATCCGGATTGCCACTTTACCAATATATTGGCGGAGTAAATTCAAAAGTTATGCCAGTTCCGATGATGAACATTTTAAATGGAGGTAAACATGCTGATAATAATGTTGATATTCAAGAATTTATGATAATGCCTGTTGGGGCAGAAAATTTTCATGATGCTTTGAGGATGTGTTCAGAAGTTTATCATAATTTAAAAAATGTCTTGCATTCAAAAGGACTTGGTACTACAGTTGGTGATGAAGGTGGTTTTGCACCAAACCTAACATCAAATGAAGAAGCAATAGAAGTTATTATAGAAGCAATCGAAAAAACAGGATATATTCCAGGAGAAGATATTGCATTAGCATTAGATCCGGCATCAACAGAAATGTATAAGGAAGATGGCAAGTACCATTTTGAAGGAGAAGGAATAGTTAGAACATCGATAGAAATGGTAGATTTCTGGGAAAAGTTAGTTGACAAGTATCCAATCATTTCTATAGAAGATGGACTTGCTGAAGAAGATTGGGATGGATGGAAGCTGATGACAGAAAGACTTGGTAAGAAGATTC
>Ga0315298_1008517_pt1 | contig 13054 bp, 8 predicted proteins | sample WHS_1_MG_FD_203077 | JGI IMG/M metagenome (GOLD analysis project Ga0315298, IMG submission 203077) | Extremophilic microbial mat communities from Washburn Hot Springs, YNP, Wyoming, USA - WHS_1_MG | ecosystem: Environmental > Aquatic > Thermal springs > Hot (42-90C) | place: USA: Wyoming...
AGAGCGTCACAGCCTATATCAATGAGTTCATTCCGCAGCAGACCGGCCAACGGCGCTCCTCGGCCGCTCTGACCCGCACGGTTTTGCAGCGCCGCCTGGTGAGTTCCACCTGCGCCATCCACGAATCCCTCAAGCGGCGCCTCAAGAAGCAGGAAGACCTTCTCGAAGAGCTGGAAGGGCTGACTCCGGCCCAACGAGCCCGGCGCCTCGCAGCTTTGCAGGGGCGACTCGCTGACGCGGAGCTGGATGAAGACGATCTCGATGATGCGGCCCGCGACCAACTGGTCGATGAGTACACCGCGGCGCTGGAACTGGAGCAGCTCCGCGCGGAGGTCGCCGCTCTCAAAGACTTGGTCGAGCAGGCGCGGCGCGTGCGCGAAAGCGCCAACGACTCCAAGCTGGCCGCGTTGAGGAAGTGTCTGTCGGAAGCGCAGTTTCAGGATCTCAAAGACGGCCGCGGCAAGCTCCTCGTTTTCACCGAGCATCGCGACACGCTGGAATACCTCCGCGGCCATCTGGAACGCTGGGGCTACAGCACCTGCGAAATCCACGGCGGCATGAATCCTCACGAGCGTAAACACGCGCAGGAGGTCTTCCGAACCGCAGCGCAGATTTGCGTGGCCACGGAAGCCGCCGGTGAGGGGATTAATCTCCAGTTCTGCCACCTGATGATTAACTACGACATGCCCTGGAACCCGACGCGACTGGAGCAGCGGCTGGGCCGCATCCACCGCATCGGGCAGGAACGGGATGTCTACGCTTTCAACTTTGTGGCTACGGATTCGGAAGACGGCCAGCCTATCGTGGAGGGCCGCATCCTCCACCGCCTGCTCGAGAAGCTGGATCAGATGAACGAAGCGTTAGAGGGCCGGGTGTTCGACGTGATCGGCGAGGTGCTGTCTCTCAATGACGTCAACCTGCCCGAAATGCTGCGCGAGGCGGCTTACGATCCCAAGCGCCTCGAGGAATACCTCGACCAGATTGACCGCATAGATCCGGCGAAGCTCAAGCAGTATGAAGAAGCGACTGGCATCGCCCTGGCGCGGAGTCACGTGGACTTCAGCGCCTTCCAGCGGCGCAATCTCGAAGTCGAGGAGCGGCGGCTCATGCCGCGGTATGTGGAAGCACAGTTTATCGCTGCGGCACGGGAAGTCGGCCTCCGAGTCGAGCCGAGAGCCGATGGCATGTGGCGCATCGAGCACGTGCCGGCGGATCTGCGCTCGGAACGCCTGCGCTCGGTCCAGCGGCTCGGGAAGGCTGACTCGTCCTACCGGAAAGTGACCTTTCACAAGCAGCACCTGGAGCAAGACGCCCATCTGGACGCGGTCCTGATGGGGCCGGGCCACCCACTATATGCGGCTGTGGATGAGAAGCTCAACGAACGGCTGGCGAACCTGGCGGGCCGGGCGGGGGTGTTCATAGACGCTGGCTGCCGGACCCCTTACCGGATCCACTTCTTTGAGATCTCCATCCGGGGCAAGGATGCCCAGGGCAACGAGACACCCCTGTATGGCGAGCTTGTCGCCGTGAGGGAAGAGCGCGGCCAGTTTGAAATCATCCCCGCTGATGTCCTACACAACTTGGCGGATCATCCTCATCCACCGCAGGAGATCGAGCCCTCGGAGACGCAGCCGGCCAGTGATTATTTGAAGCGCACCTATCAGCTCGCCTGCCGCGCCCGCTGTCAAGCCGAGCGGCAGCGCTTCGCCGAGATCTGCCGGCAGTACCTGGAGCGGTCGTTCAAAGCCCGGATTGACCGGGCGCAAGAACGCGCCATGCTGCTGGCCGCCGAGGCGGTCTCAAAGCCCGAGTTCAAGCTGGCCGCGGACGAGGCCCGCAAGTACGTGGACGAGCTTGAGCGCGCGCGGCGAGAGCGCCTGGAAGGACTCAAGCGGTTGGAGATCGCGCGCACCGGCCCGGTACGGCACGTGGGTACAGCCATCGTGTTGAGTCCGGATGCGGATGCCGGCGCGCAGCTTGCCGATCTGGCCGATGAACTGGATCCGGAGGTGCGCCGGGCCAGCGAGATCGCAGCCGAGGACCACGTGGTTCAAGCGCTCATGGCCGAAGGGTTTCCGCGGGAACGCATTGAGCGCGTGGGGCATCTGAAGCTCGGCTTCGACATCCGCGCCCACCGGATCGCCGACGAGGCTACGGGCGAGGTGGACGTAAAGAGAATCGAGGTCAAGGGCCGCCGGAGGGGACAGCCTGTCCGGCTCACCACCAACGAATGGTACAGGGCCCAGCAACTGGCCGAGACATACTGGCTATATGTGGTTTGGGATCCGCTCAGCGCGTCGCCGGAACTGGTGCGCATCCAGAACCCGGCCGTGCGCCTCGACCACGCCAAGCGGGAGATCGTGGCGGCGCGGTTCTTCGAGATTCCGGCGGAGGCGATTGGGGTGGCCGGTGAAGGAAACGGACTATGAACCGGGAGGACCTCCTGGAGCTTCACTACATCACGCCCATCGAGAATGTGCCTTCCATACTTAAACACGGTATCCTTTCCCATCAACAGGCGGCAGGCCTGGCGCACCGTTCTGTGGCGATGCAGCAGATCCAGGATCGCCGGTCCAGCGTCATTGTCCCAGGCGCTAACCGCAAACTCCACTCCTACGCCAACCTCTATATTTGCGCACGGAATCCGATGTTGTACAAAAGGCGTCACGAGTACATCTGCGTCCTGTCGATCAATACACGCGTGCTGGACCTTCCGGGCGTAATTATCACGGATGGGAATGCTGCCAGTAACTACGTTCGCTTCGCGCCAGCTCCCAAGGGGCTTAGTATCGTGAGCAGGGAGCGTACCTTCGCAGAGTTCTGGAAAGATGATGACCAGATCGAGGAGTGGCGCATGAAAGTCGCCAAGTGCGCCGAAGTTCTGGTCCCTGATCGTGTCGGCCCGGAGTATATCCAACACGCCTACGTGGCAAGTGGTGAAATGAAGATTCAGATGGATGCCTTGAACACCGGACTTGAGGTTCGGGTGGACGGGCATCTGTTTTTCCGATGAGGCGAACCATGGTGACGGTCAAAGTCGGTGACATGTTTCAATCGAAAGCCCAGACTTGGGTGAATACCGTCAACTGCGTCGGCGTGATGGGGAAAGGCGTAGCGCTTGAATTCAAGAGGCGATTCCCCGACATGTACGAGGACTACGTCCGGCGCTGCCGCGCCGGCCAAGTCAAGCTCGGCCTCCCCTACCTGTACAAGCGCGTCGTCCCGCCCTGGATTCTCAACTTCCCGACCAAAGAAGACTGGCGGTCGGTCTCGCGTCTCGACAAGATCGAGGAGGGGCTTCGCTACCTGGAGGAACATTACCGGGAATGGGGCATTGAATCTCTGGCGGTTCCGCCGCTCGGCTGCGGGCAAGGTCAATTGGAGTGGCGCGTGGTGGGGCCCACCCTTTACCGCTATCTCAAGCGCCTGGACATCCCGGTCGAACTATACGCACCTTTCGAAACGCCCCATGAAGAGCTGAAGCCAGAGTTCCTGGATCAGGATGGGGCAGCCGATCGCAGCCAGAGCCAAGCTAGCGCTGCTTATCGCATAGAGCCGGGCTGGATCGCGGTCGTGCAAGTTCTCGAGCATCTGGAACGCGAGCCGTACCACCCGCCTGTGGGCCGCACCAGCTTTCAGAAGATCGCCTACTTCGCGTCTGAATCCGGTATCCCGGTCGGCCTGCGATTCGAGAAGGGCAGCTACGGTCCGCACGCTGAGGAATTAAAGCAGAAGATCACCGCGCTGGTGAACAACGGCCTCATCCGCGAGGAGAGGCTCGGCAGAATGTTCGCCGTGCGTGTCGGCCCGACGTTCCCTGACGCCCGCAGGGCCTACGAGGGGGAACTCAAGAAGTGGGGCGCTGCGATGGAAAGGATCGCTGACCTTTTCATGCGAATGAACACACAGCGCGCTGAGGTCGCCGCGACGGTCCATTATGCCGCTCAAGAACTTCAAAGGAAGCAAGGCCGCGTACCGGCGGAGACTGCCATCGTTCAGGCCGTCATGGAATGGAAGGTGCGGCGGCGCCCGCCTCTTGATCCGACAGAGGTCGCCATTACAACCCGCAACCTGAACCTGCTCGGCTGGATTCGCGCCATGCCGAGCGAAGACCTGCCCGTGCCCGACGAGGAAGGCGTCTATGCCTGACGACCGCAGGCTGATTGAGGACTTTCTGCCGATCCAGGCGATTGGCAAGGAGGCGTCGCGCGAGAAGTCCGTGCGCAAGGGGCATATCTCGACGCTGCACTTGTGGTGGGCGCGGCGGCCGCTGGTGGCCTGCCGGGCGGCGGTCTACGGGGCGCTCGTGCCCGCCTCGCGGTTCATCCCGGAAAACGGGCCGGACAACAAGAAGCAAAGCCTCGGGCGGGCCAACGCGGCCAAGTTCCTTGAGCGGCTTTGCAAGTATCCGGGTGAGCCGGCCGTCATCCGGGAGGCGCAAAGGCATATCCTCGAAGCCCATGCCGAGCGGCTGAGCCGGGAGATGGGCAAGGCTGTAACCGTCGAGGACATCGAGGCAGGCCGCGCGCCGCGGCCCAAGGTGCTCGATATGTTCGCCGGCGGCGGCGCCATTCCGCTCGAGGCGCTGCGGCTGGGCTGCGAGGCGTATGCGCTGGACCTCAACCCGGTGGCGCACATCATCGAGCTGTGCACGCTCGTGTATCCGCAGAAGTACGGCAAGCCGGACCCGAACGCCCGCGGCATGACCGGACCGAAGAACGCCCGTGGCGAGACCACTTGGGGCGGGCTGGCCAATGAGGTGCGCTACTGGGGCGAGTGGGTGCTCCAAAAAGTGAAGGCCGAGATCGGCGACCTCTATCCGCTGATTCCCGACCCGCAATACAAGGGCCGCCGTGCGGAAACGCAGAGCTCCTTCTGGCCGAGCGCAAAGGATAGCGAAGTCCCGCCTGGGTTCCTGATTCCGGTGGCCTACCTCTGGACGCGGACGGTGCGCTGCAAGAACCCGTCGTGCGGCGCCACAGTGCCGCTGGTGCGCCAGACCTGGCTATGCAAGAAGCCGGGCCGCTACGTGGCGCTCATGATGATCGCGCCCAAGGGCGCCAAGCAGGTCCGCTTCGAGGTGGTGGAGTCGGCCACGGAGAAGGGGCTCGGCTTTGACCCGGCGGGTTTTTCCAAGGGCGGCAACGCCACCTGCCCGTTTTGCGGCACGGTGGCGGATAGCGAGTACGTGAAGGCTGAGGGATGCGCGAAGCGGATGGGCCGGCAGATGATGGCGATCGTCTGCACCCGGCCGGGACGGCAGGGCAAGGTGTATCTTGCGGCCGACGATTACTCGGAGTTTGCGCCGGATGATGAGGCGATCCGGAGGCGCATCGAGGAGCTTTGCCAGCGCACGGGGCTGACGGTGCCGGGGGAAGCGATTAGCCCTCTCCGGCCCTCCCCAAACGCGCGAGGTTTGTCCGCTGTCACACGCCATGGTATTCGAGCCTTCAGTGAACTTTTCACTTCCCGCCAGATACTCTGTCTGCTGAGCTTCGCTGCGGCGGTGAGGGAATTCATCGGACAGGCTGCCGGCCTGTCGGTGGATTCGGAGCGATATAAGGCCGTGGCGGCGTATCTCGGCGTCGCTTGCGACCGTATCGCTGATCGTGGCAGCAACCTTTGCCACTGGGACAACACACGGGAACTCATCGGAAACACATTCGGCCGCCAGGCTCTTCCTATGGTATGGGACTTCGCGGAGCTTGCGCCCTTTGGGGATGCATCTGGGTCGCCCGAAGGCGCTTTGGACTGGATCGTGGGTGTCGCCGAGGCGGAAGGCGCTTCGGGCCAGCCCGCCGCTGTCGCCCGCGGCTCAGCCACCGCGCTGCCCTGGCAGGATGGCTCCTTCGACGCGGTCATCACTGACCCGCCGTACTACGACAATGTTCCCTATGCCGACATCTCCGACTTCTTTTACGTTTGGCTCAAGCGCACGGTAGGCGTTCTGCATCCGGATCACTTCTCATCAGACGCGACACCGAAAAAAGCTGAGATCACTGCGCTCTCTTCCAGGCACGGGGGTGACATGGATCATGCCCGGCAAAGTTACGAGGAGATGATGGCGCAGGCGTTCGCCGAGGCGAACCGGGTGCTGAAGCCCGGGGGCCAGATGACCGTGGTCTACGCCCACAAGACGACGCTGGGTTGGTCCACGCTCGTGGATGCGCTGCGCACTTCGGGCTTCATTGTGACCGAGGCTTGGCCGCTTAATACCGAGATGAAATCGCGGCTCGTTGCCATGGAGACCGCCTCTCTGGCGTCCAGCATCTTTCTCGTCGCCCGCAAGCGCGAAGGGGCGGCTACCGGCTCCTATGAAGACGAAGTCCGCCCCGAGCTCGACCAGATCGTTCGGGAACGTGTCGACACCCTCTGGCGCATGGGCATCACCGGCGCCGACTTGGTCATCGCCGCCGTCGGCGCGGGGCTGCGGGCTTTCACGCGATTTGCCCGCGTCGAATACGCCAACGGCGAAGAGGTCCCAGCCGAGAAGTTTCTGGCCGAAGTGGAAGGAGTCGTGCTGGAAACGCTGCTTGAGAAGATCTTCCGCGTGGCGGGCGCGGGTGTCTCGGCCGTGGACGGACCCACGCGTTTCTATGTGCTGTGGCGCTACACCTACGGGGCGGCCGAGATGGACGCGGGCGAGGCCATTGTCTTCACCTACGGGCAGAATGTCGAGCTAGATGGTCCCAACGGGCTTTCGACGGGCGCTCGAGCTCTGGTCGAGAAGAAGAAGGGCAAATACCGGCTGCGCGACTTCACCGAGCGGGGCAAAGACGAAAAGCTCGGGCAGCCGCGCGAGGACGGCAAGGCGGTCCCGCTGATCGACACGCTGCACCGCGTGCTCTGGCTGATGGAAAATGAGCCGCGGAAGCTGAACCGTTTCCTTGAGGAAGCCCGCCCGGACCGCGAACGGTTGCGCCTGGTGGCGCAGACCCTGGCGGGTACGGCGCTCGAAGGCAGCGGGCTGGAAGGTGCGCCGGGGGTGACGACCACGGCCGCCGAGGCTGCCGCGCTCAAGAAGCTCGCCGCCAACTGGCGCGCCCTGGTCGAGCAGCGCGTGGCGCTGCCGCTGTTTGAATCCGCGGAGGAGGTGTGACCAAGTGAGCAGCAAGGCCACCAAGCCGCCTTGGGTGGTGACGCCCGAAAAAGTGGAAGCGGCGGTTCGGAAAATTATCGAAGTCAGCCGCCCCGTCAAGATCATTCTGTTCGGATCCTATGTCCGCGGAGCCACGGGCCGGAACAGCGATCTGGACATACTGGTGGTGACCGCTGATACCGTCCAAAGCCCAAGAGAAGAGAGCGTTCGGATCCGCCGGGCTTTGCGGGAGATTTCGATGCCAATGGACATCCTCGTGGTGCCGCGTTCCCGATGGGAGGAACTGAAGGAGGCGCCAGGGCTGATTTACCGGGAGGCCTTGAGAACAGGAAAGGTTGTGTATGAGTCCCCGCAAGCGGCCTAAGGTCTGGGGCTCGCCGGAGCAATGGGTGGAAGCGGCAGAAAGCGACCTGCGTCTAGCCCGTTTGGCGTCTGCCGCGAGCGGCATACGCCCGGAGCAGAGTTGCTTTCACGCCCAGCAGGCTGCTGAGAAGGCGCTGAAGGCCGTGCTGCTTTTTCGAAGAATGGAATTCCCATTCACGCATGACATCGAGGAGCTGCTGCGGCTGGGGGAGGAGGCAGGCTTGAACCCTCCAGATAACGTCCGGCAAGCGGGGGTCCTCACCCCCTACGCGATCGAGACCCGTTATCCCGGCTACTGGGCGGAGATCAGCGAGGAGGAGAAAACCGAGGCGTTGCGCATCGCCGGAGAGGTGCTGGAATGGGCGAAACAAGTGATCCAAAAAGCGCCGGGAGGTGACCAATGAGCACAACTACGCTGCGCCCCTGGACCGATCTGGTGAAGCTGCATCCGGATGTGGAATCGGGCGCGCTGACCGAGGCTGTCTTTGCGATTGATTTGGGAGCGATTGCGGCGGGCGACCCCAATGTTCCCGTGGTCAACCGCGACCCGGAGGCCTTCTTCCGGGCGACCTACTTGACAGCCGATCTGCGCAAGCTTCTCGAAGAAGTGCTGGCGTCGCTGGCGGGCAAGCCGGGCTACAACCGGGTGCTCAAGCTGCGCACGCCCTTTGGCGGCGGCAAGTCGCACACCCTGGCTGCGCTGTACCATGCGGCCCGCAAGCGCGAGGCGTTGGATCTGATTGCGGAAGCGAAAGGTTTTGCCCGGCCCGGCGAGATCGCCGTGGCGGTGTTCGACGGCGAAAAGTTCGACGCGCGTGACGGCAAGAAGCTCGACAATGGCCGCACGATCCGGACCATTTGGGGCTGGATCGCCTGGCAGATCGACCCCGAGAAGGCCTTTCCGCTTGTGGCCGGCCACGACGAGGATCGCGTGGCGCCGGGAGGCGATGTGATCCGCCGGTTACTGATCGAAGGCGCCGGCGGCCGGCCCGTGCTGATCCTGCTCGATGAGGTGCTGAAGTACATGGAGCGGGCGGCGGCGGTGAGCGTGCTCGATTCCACGTTGCAGCGTCAGGCCAAGGATTTCTTTCAGAACCTGACGGTGGAAGTGGCGGGCAGCGAGCGGGCCGCGTTGGTCTATTCGCTGACTTGGAGCGCGCGCGAAGCGCTGGGCAACGTGGGACTGCTGGCCGAAATCGACAAGCTGGCGGCGCGGGTGGACCAGCTCCGGGAGCCGGTCTCGGGCGACGAGGTGCTGCCGGTGCTTCAGCGACGCCTGCTGGCCGCGGCGCCGGATGCGGAGGCGGCGTCCGCGGTGGCGGCGGCGTACCAGGAAGTCATCACGGGGATGAAGTGGGCGCAGGCGGAGACGACCGCCGAACGGATGCAAGCCCAAGAGGAAGGTCTGGTCCTTCGGGAGAGGTTGAGGGCGGCCTACCCGTTTCATCCCGCGCTGATTGACGTGATGCGGGAGCGCTGGACGGCAGTGGATGCCTTCCAGCGGACGCGCGGGGCGCTGCGGTTCCTGGCCTCTGCGATGCACTCGCTCAAAAAGAATGGCGGGGCGGCGGCTTTGCTCGGTCCTGGGGATGTGCCGCTCAAGGACGTGGACGTGCGGGTCAAGCTGCTCAAGGAGCTCGGCGCCCAGAATGACTACGATCCGGTGATCACAGCGGACATTGAAGGTCCGAACGCGCGGGCGAAGCGCATCGACGAGCGTTTGGCGCGTGAGACGCCGGCGCTGGCGAGCGTGAAGCCGGCGACGCGCATCGCCACGGCGATTCTTTTGTACTCGTTCGGCGGCTTGCGCCGGGAGGGCGCCGGCGAGAGCGAAACCCTGCCGCCGGGGGTCACCGAGAATGAACTGCTGGCTGCCTGCATCGGCCCTGAGCTAGACAACATCACGGCCACGGCGGTTCTGGCCGAGCTACGCAATAGCTGCTTATACCTCCACTACGACGGGGTGCGTTACTGCTTCAAGAAGGATCCGAACGTCACCAAGCTCATCGAGGACGCCGAGCAGACGATTGCGCGCGAGGAGGCGCAGGCGGGCGGGAGCGGCCCGGTGCGCGGCCGGATCAAAGAAATGCTGGACCAACGGCTGGCGGGGTGCCACAACGCCATTGTCTGGCCGGCCAAGAGTCAGGACATCCCCGATGGGGAGCCGCGCTTCTTGGTGGCCTATCTTCCGCTGGAGTTCGCCCTCGAGCGCAAAGAGGATCAGGAGCGCCAGGCGAAGGAGTACCTTTCGAAGTACGGCGACCGCCCCCGGCGCTTCCGCAATGGCCTGGGGCTGGCGATTCCGGAGAAGAAGCAGATCGAGGCGCTGCGGCGGGCCGTGCGGTACCTGCTGGCCATCGAGCGGGTGGAAGCCAAGAAGCAGCAGCTCCGGCTCACCAAGGAGCAGCTCGACCAGCTCAAGGAGCGGAAGCGAACTGAGGAAGCAGCGGCCGAATCCAGTTTCCGCGAGCTGTATAGTGCCGTTTGGCTGCCGCGGATTCAGGACGGGGAACTGGAGATCGAGAAGGTGGAACGCGGCGGGCGGCCGCTTCAGGCCACGGGGGTGCAAGAGCGAATCCTGGAGCTGTTGACCAGCGTGGGTACGCCGCGGTTGCACGCTTCCGTCACGCCGCGCAAGATCGCCGAGCGCGTGAGGCTGGGCGAAGGCGATCCCCCGGTGCTGGGCGTCCCGGTGGCCGATGTGGTTGAGTCGTTTTTCCGGGATATTGTCCCGCCGCGGCTGGAGTCGGCAGCCGCAGTGCGAAAAGCGATTGCGCGAGGCGTTGAGGAAGGCGTTTTCGGCTACACCAGCGGCGTAGCGCCAGTGCTCGGCAGTGATGGCAAGTTCCAGGTGAGCCGGGAGAAAGTTGTCTTCGAGCGGCGGCTAGCCGAGGACGAGATCGATCTCGAATCCGGCTTCCTGATGGCGCCGGCGGCGATCCCGGAGGCGGTGGCGCCGGCGCCGCTTGCACCACAGCCTGCGGCCGGTGTTGAACCTACGGTTGGTCCCGCAGCGGGCGCCGGACCCATGCCTTCGCCGTCCGCGCCTGCGGCGGGCCGCAGAACCCGCGTCGCGCTGGCGTTTGAGGCAACGCGTGAGCAGATCTTCAAGGCTTTCCCGGCCATTGCGAACCTGGCGGACCGCTCCGACAGCGGGAAAGTGAGACTCAAGGTCGAGGGCACATCCACCGCCGGCTTCGACCCCGCCTGGCTGCGAAACGCGGTCGAGGAGCCGCTGGACGAGGCGGACATCACGAGGACCACGGAGGAGTGGATGGCCAGGAGGACCGACGATGCCGATTCCAAGAGAGACAATCTGGGACCTTGACCCCCATACGAGGGCGAAGCACGAGATCCTCCGGCGATATCTGAACGCCTGGTTCCCGATCCTCAACACGTGGCACAGCAGGATTGCTTACATTGACGGATTCGCCGGGCCCGGACGTTACCGTGGAGGGGAGCCTGGGTCGCCGATTATCGCGCTGGACGTCGCTATGAACCACCGCCGGACCCTAGAGGGCGAGCTAGTCTTCTGGTTCATCGACGAGCGGCCAGACCGGATCGAGCACCTGCGAATGGAATTGTCGCTCCTCCATATTCCCGGTCACTTCAACGTCAGCGCCGACTGCGGCCGATTCGACGAGATACTGAAATGTGTTCTCGACGAGCTCGACCGCACGGGTGAGAACCTCGCACCCACATTCGCTTTCATCGACCCCTTCGGATTCTCGGGCATCCCATTCGCTCTGGTGGAGCGACTTCTGAGGTACCGACGCTGCGAAGCCTTGATCACATTCATGATCGATGCGATCAACCGGTTCCTGGGACATCCCGATGAGGCGATCACCGAGCACATCGTGCAGCTGTTCGGAACTGGTGAAGTTGTCCGGATGGCACGGGCATCCGGTGACCGGAGGAGGAACCTCCGGACGCTTTATCAGTCGCAGCTGAAGAAAACTGCACAGTTCGTCCGATACTTCGAAATGCGTGATCACAGGGACCGCCCACTTTACTACTTGTTCTTCGCGACGAATCACGAGTTGGGACACGTTAGGATGAAGGAGGCCATGTGGAAGGTTGATCCTCAGGGGGAGTTCCGGTTCTCTGACGCTACCGATCCTCACCAGGCGGTGTTGTTTGACACCGATCCATCGGGGGCCCTGATCGAAGACTTGCGGCGCCACTTTGGTGATCGCGGTAGGCTGACAGGAGAACAAGTTAGGAAGTACGTCGAAGATGAGACCGCTTACCTGAAGAAGCACATGACGGCGGCGCTGAGGGCCGAGGAAGCGGCAGGCCGGCTGCGGGTGGAGCCGACCAAGCCCGACGGAAGGCGACGAAGGCCAGGCACCTATCCCGACGATGCAGTGATCGCGTTCTTGTAGAGCGCTGTGTCAGAGGACGTTCGATGCTGGCGCGATTGCCGGCACTCGCACATCTCGCCCTGTGGTCCGTGACAGGTGGCCTCCTGGGTTCAGATCCCCAAGCTGAGTGAGACGAGTCTGCAGGTAAAGAGAATCGTGCTCTCCTAAGAGACAGTGGCAGCCGCGGAACCGCATGTGAAGGGCATCCCAGACTTGGCGATCTTCCTTGCACAGTGCGGGCACCACACGGGGGGAGAGACGATCGAGAGCGAAACGGTAGAGCTCGATCTCCATCTCGAAGCGGAGCCTGTACTTGAAACCCGACGGGTCCTTCTCCTCGGTGAGGAAGTCAAAGATGGAATCGTCCCGCCCATTGTTCCGGCTCGCGGTCCGGAGTGACTTCGCAGACGTAGCCCGAAGTGCTCCCAATGTCACCATCTCCGGCTCTAGTTGGTTGATGCGCTGGATTGCTTCCGCGTAACCGTGGTGCCAGCCGTCGTACGGTACCATGGGATCGAGGCGGAGGCGAACTGGCCATCCGGCTTCTTTAATCTTGGCCGCAGCGGCGAACCGCTGGGAGGGAGGCGGTGTGCCGTGTTCCCACCGCGCAGCGACGGACTCGGCGTTCACGCTCCACGAAAAGACGACCTGCCGCGTGGGTCGAAGCCCTAATGCATGTTGGACTTGGGTGGACTTCGTCAGGAATATGAGCCGATGGCGCTTCTGGGCCGCGAACATCGGGATGATCCAGTGGGTCAGGGGCTTGCCCGTGACCTTCAGGTATGCCGAGTCGAAGACCAAACCGTCCTGTAGCTCGCCCACGAGCATCATCTTCGGCACAGGGTCAGCCAACCAGTCATCAAGCTCGGCGATCATGTCCTCCACATTGGCGTACACCAGACCCTGCAACTGGTCCGGCCGGAACCGGAACCAGGGAACGGTTTGCAGGAAGCAGTAGGAGCACCGGTAAGGGCACCCACCTGCCGGGACCAGCTGCCAGAACCGAAAACAGACAATCTCCGAATTCGCTCCGGGCCCGGAGAACTGCCGAATGAAGGACGATGCTCTCCTTTTCGTCATCATAGCTTGCTCCTGTCCAGCCTTCCCAGTGCGACTGTGTCAAACCTCTTTAGAAATGTCCCCATTCTTACCTCGATAGAAATGTCCCCTTGGGGGATGGGGGTCTGGGGGAAGGGGGTTTCCCCTTTCCCCCTCAGCACTCCCACTG
>Ga0315298_1008519_pt1 | contig 13052 bp, 10 predicted proteins | sample WHS_1_MG_FD_203077 | JGI IMG/M metagenome (GOLD analysis project Ga0315298, IMG submission 203077) | Extremophilic microbial mat communities from Washburn Hot Springs, YNP, Wyoming, USA - WHS_1_MG | ecosystem: Environmental > Aquatic > Thermal springs > Hot (42-90C) | place: USA: Wyoming...
TAATTTAATCGACATTAAAACCCGAAAAAATCTTGTGCTTTGAGAAAAATATTGGGCTACATGAGAAATTGGAGGTTCTTCGATATGAGGAAAGGAGGTAAATAAAACGATTTTCCAAAGTTTGTATACCAAAATATAAATTCTAGTATTGATGAAAGGAAAAAATAAAATGAAGAGAAAACTTTCAATCGTCCTCGCATTTTTACTGATCTTGAGTTTTATTGCTGCTTGTGCACCTCAAGCAACGCCCACAGAAGTGGCGACAGAAGAAACTCAGGTAATTGAAACTGAAGCACCAGTTTCTACTGAAGTAGTTACAGAAGCACCTGCACCAACTCAAGAAGTAGTTCCTACTGAAACAACGGTGTCTGGCCCAACTGGAACCTTGCGGGTGGCATTACCAACTGAACCTTCTTCTTTGTACATCCCCACCACGCCAGATAAAATTTCTGATATTGCTGCATCCCAACTCTATGATCCGCTAGTATTTCAAAATAGTAAGGGTGAAATTGTTCCTAGTTTGGCTGAGAGTTGGGAAGTGAGCGATGACGGAACAGTATGGACTTTTCATTTACGGAAAGGGGTTACATTCCATAATGGAGATCCATTCACGGCTGATGACGTGATTGCCACTTGGGAATATGGAAAAGATAAAAGTTCCTCATGGCCGGAGAAATACACCATTGCAACTTCTGTAGAGAAAATAGATGATTATACAGTAAAAATTACTACTGACGGGCCGAAACCTCTTCTGTTAGTCACTATGCATGATTTTTGGAATATTATTCCCAAGAAATATATTGACAAAGTTGGGGTAGATGGCTTTCAGAAGAATCCAATTGGAACGGGTCCTTTTATGTTTGTAGAATGGGTTAAAGGTGATCATATTACTTATAAAGCAAATCCAAACTACTGGAACAAAGGTTACCCAAAGGTAAGTGAGCTAATTTTCCGATTTATTCCAGAATCCGCGACGAGAATTGCTGCTTTACAACAAGATGAAGTGGATATCATCACCCGGTTGAGTGCTGAAGAAGCTGATAGCCTAAAGAATACACAAGGAATTAAGGTTATTCAATACCAGGTACCGCGAATTTATTATATTGCCTTCAATAATCTAAGTACTGGTATTGGAACTCCTATTGAAGATCCACTTGTGCGTCAGGCAATGAATTATGCTGTAGATGTGGATGGAATTCTCAAAGCTTTATTCGCTGGAAATGGAAAACGGGCTGCTGGTTTTGTGGCCAGTAGTGAATTAGGTTATGGCGTTGTTCCCCCATTCCCCTATGATCCGGCAAAAGCAAAAGAATTATTAGCAAAAGCGGGTTATCCAAATGGCTTTAAGACCAGTATGGCTTGTCCCTCAGGTGTGTTTGCAGCATTCCAAGAAGTATGTTCAGCAATTGTGAGTTATCTTGGAGATGTGGGAATTACCGTTGATTTGGAAATGATGGAGTCTGGCCATTTTTGGGATTTGATGGTGAAAAAAGAATTGCCTCCTTTAGCTGGTGATTCATGGGCGGACGAAAGCGGAGAAGCCTATAACCGTTTAGCGGGTGCACTAGGTGGAAAAAGCGCTGGTTATTCTTCATGGTCTGATCCGAAAATTGATGAAATCCTTAAACAAATTTCATCTGAATTGGATCGGGATAAACGAAAAGCTCTATATGAACAGCTTCAGGTTTACATGCAAGAAAATCCTCCGTTTATTTATCTGTATGAACCAGTCACTTTTGAAGCCACACAGGAACGGGTAGTCAATTACAATCCCCGACCATCTGAAATGTTGTATCTATTCGATACAGGTGTTACACCATAATAAACATCAATGATTAACAATAAATATCACCAAGCAGAATAGATAATACATTAAGCCTCACCCACTCAAGGATAAGTTATAAAACTTTCCTTGAGTGGGATTATGAAAATAAAAACAAACCTTGATAAATTTATTATGTTGAAATACTTAGTTACAAAACTATTTCAATCCATTATTTTAGCACTAGGGGTTTTATTACTGGCTTTTTTAATGATCCGCATGACTGGTGATCCAACCAGCCTAATGTTGTCGAGAAATGCAAGTGCTGAAGAACGTGCAGCATTTCGCGCATCCATGGGATTTGATAAACCTTTATCAGTTCAATTTATAAATTGGATTCGAAATGTTTTCAGGGGAGATTTTGGTAATTCTCTCCATTTTAAAGAATCAGCATTGGATCTTGTGGTTCAACGTTTACCCGCCACAATAAAATTGGCTGGGATAGGTTTATTGATGGCGGTAATTATTGGCATTCCATTAGGTTTTTGGGGAGGGCTGAAATCAGGTAGTATACCTGATACAATTGGCAGACTCATTGCCTTAATGGGACAAAGTATTCCAAATTTTTGGTTAGGGTTAATTCTTATTCTAATATTTGCCCAAAGATTGGGTTGGTTTCCGGTCTTTGGAAATGATGAGCCAAAAGCGGTGATCCTTCCAGCTTTTGTGTTATGCCTACCAGTTATGGGTGAATTATTACGGTTGACTCGGTCGGCTGTTTTAGAGGTGCATAATGAAGATTTTGTTCGCACCGCTTGGAGCAAAGGATTATATCGTCGAACAATATATATCAATCACATATTAACTAATGTATTCATAACTTTAATAAGTGTGATTGGTGTCGAATTTGGATATATGTTAGGAGGATCGATTTATATCGAAACCGTTTTTTCATGGCCTGGGATGGGGCAATTGATTGGTCAGGCTTTAGGATGGCGTGATTATCCATTGATCCAAACTATTGTCATTTTCACCAGCATTGTTGTTATTTTACTAAATTTGTTAACAGATATCATTTATGCTCTATTAGACCCACGGATCCGTTATGCAAAATAAATATACCATTACGACTTCCGATAGTTTGCTTGATCTCCAAATTTCATTGTGGGATAAGATTAAAAGAATTGTGCGTTTATTATGGAGGGATCGAATCGCCATCTTTGGATTATTAATTTTCATGTCAGTTGTTTTTGCTGCTGTATTCGCTCCCTGGCTCACCCCTTATCAACCTTTAAGTCAAAATCTTTATGCTAGTAAATTACCACCAGCATGGATTAAAGGGGGTTCATGGGATCATCCTTTCGGAACAGACAATTTAGGAAGAGATATGTTTTCGAGGATTATTTATGGAGCGCGTGTCTCGTTAGGTGTAAGTTTTGTAGGGGCATTAATTGCAGCTACGATCGGTGTTTTTCTTGGGTCGCTCGCCGCATTTATCGGGGGACGCGTAGATGAAATAATAATGGCACCGATCAATCTTGTTTTATCTTTACCATATCTCTTGTTTGTAGTTTTTATTGCCTCGGTTTTGGGTAGATCACTGATAAATGTAATTCTTATCTTTGGTGTTACAAATTCACCGATCTTTGCCAGGGTAACGCGTGGGGAAGTATTACGAATTCGTCAATCAGCTTATGTTGAGTCGGCTATAAGTGCAGGTGCAGGATGGTTAAGGATATTGATCATTCATATATTACCAAATTTAGTGGGACCTTTAGTTACCTTGATTTCGTTTCAAATCTCAGCCATGATTTTTTATGAATCTGGATTGGGATTTATTGGATTAAGTGTTCCCCCTACCATTCCTAGTTGGGGAAATATGTTAGCAGAAGGGCGTAGATATCTAACAAGTTATCCTTGGCTTACAACATTTCCAGGGCTTGCTATTATGTATACATCATTAGGAATGAATTTATTAGGCGATTGGATCAGAGATATTTCTGATCCAAGAATCCGGCGGGCTAGAAGGTAGAAAATTACAACAAATGTCAACAATACTCGATGTAAAGGATTTAGTGGTTAAATTTGATACTATTGATGGGATCGTAAATGCGGTCAACGGAATTAGTTTTCATCTCGATGAAGGTGAAACATTAGCAATAGTTGGTGAGAGTGGATCTGGCAAAACTGTGTCAATGTTATCTTTATTGGGATTACTTCCTTCTCCACCAGCGCGGATTGAACAGGGAAAAGCTTTATTTAAGCAAAAAGAAGGATACATCGACTTACTTAAACAAAATTACCATATACTAAGCGATATTCGCGGAGGTGAAATTGGTTTTATTTTTCAAGACCCCGTCACTTCACTTAACCCGATATTGACAATAGGTCAACAAATAACAGAAACGATTATTCGCCATCTCGGGAAAAGTCGAAATGAGGCACGTTTTCTTGCTTTCGAGTTGCTGGAAAAGGTTGGTATTGCGAACCCAATTGTTCGTTTCAAACAATACCCTTTTCAACTTTCTGGCGGAATGCGCCAGCGAGTAATGATTGCTATTGCTGTAGCTTGTAATCCAAAGATAGTTATCGCTGATGAACCTACTACTGCTTTAGATGTAACGATTCAAGCCCAAATAATAGAATTATTTAAGCAATTACGTGAAACACTCCATATGGCAACGATATGGATTTCGCACGATTTGGGTGTAGTGGCAACCCTGGCTGATCGAGTTCTAGTGATGTATGGAGGTCGTATTGTTGAGTCAGCGAAAGTTGAGGATCTCTATGAAAAACCATTACACCCCTATACTATAGGGCTAATTGGTGCAGTTCCCGGAATAAATAGTAGAGGTAGTAAAAAATTAATCAGCATACCCGGTTCACCTCCAGATTTAATGATCCCAATTAATCACTGTCCTTTTGCTTGGCGTTGTAATGAAGTCGAAGCGAAATGTTGGGAAAACATACCAACATTACATCAAATTGAGGAAGATCATGAAGTAGCGTGTTTCTTACATGAATCGGCAAAGGTATATTAAACCATGAGTATGGATTTACCCCTAATTAGCGTTGAAAATTTGAAAAAATATTTTTATCTGCAATCGGGTTTGCTTGGCACTAAGGATATCGTTGTTAAGGCAGTGGATGGTGTTTCTTTTGATATATATCGAGGAGAAACGCTTGGGTTGGTAGGTGAATCAGGATGTGGTAAATCTACTACAGGACGGACAATTTTACAACTATATAAACCCACTGATGGGCGGGTGATATTTGATGGTATCGATATAGTTAACACTAACTCTCATGAACTTCATAAACTCCGAACTCGTTTTCAGATTGTATTTCAAGATCCATATGCATCCTTGAACCCGCGCCATAGCATAAAAAGGATTATTTCTGAACCAATAATAATTCATCATTTATTACACGGAAAAGAATTAGATGATCGTGTTGCAGAACTTATGAACTTAGTTGGGTTGAACCCGGTATACATGAATCGATTTCCGCATGAATTTTCTGGAGGGCAGAGACAACGGATCATGATTGCTCGAGCCCTTTCGGTTAATCCTGATTTCCTTGTTTGTGATGAACCAATCTCTGCACTTGATGTCTCTATTCAAGCACAAGTTGTAAATTTATTAGAGGAATTACAAGAAAAATTGAATGTTGCTTATTTATTTATCACCCATGATATGAGGATGGTGAAACATATCTCTCATCGAATAGCGGTGATGTACCTAGGAAAGATAGTAGAACTGGCTAATTGCAATGATTTATATGAAACACCTTTGCATCCATACACTCAATTTCTGATGTCAGCTGTTCCTCTACCAAATCCGAAACAGGAGAAATTAAAAAAGAGGAAAATATTAAAAGGGGAACCACCAAGTCCGATTAATCCTCCAAAGGGTTGTGTGTTTTATACCCGTTGCCCTTACGCTAGTGATAAATGTAATTTTTCTAGCCCCGAATTGAGAGAAATCAAACCAAACCATAAAGTTGCATGTCATTTGTTTGAATCCTGAAAGTCGCATTCTAAAGGGATCCGATAAGAGGATAATATGAAAACTATTAATGAAAAAGTAGATATTGTTGTAGCAGGAGGGGGAACCGCTGGACATATAGCAGCAATACAAGCGTCTAGGTTGGGAATGGTTACATCTGTTATTGAATCTGGGAGTATGCTTGGTGGAACAATGACAGCTGGAGGAGTCAATACACCTTGTTTTTTCTTTAGCAAAAATAAACAAGTAGTGGCTGGAATCCCATGGGAACTCTATAAAAAATCAAAGGAAATTGAGGGATTAACTATACCGGATTATCGAAAAAGACGGCCTATAGAAACCCCTGGATATTATTCTTATATCAATATACCAGTTTACGTTTCGGTTGCAGAAGAAGAAGCGTTGAAAGCAGGGGTGATATTACATTATCATGAATTTATTGCAGAGGTATCTGCAATAGGCAATTTCTGGGAAATCATTTCATATGGACGTGGAATAAAGCGAGTAACCATTGCCAAGGAAATTATCGATTGTACTGGCGATTCGGATGTAGTTAGAATCCTTGGCTTGGAGACATTAATTTCTCCAAAAAGGCAACCGGCAAGCTATGAATATAAAATTGAAGGGATTGAATATGAGCAGATATGGGAAAAAGAAGTTCAGATTTTATATGAAGAAGCGCTAGATAATGGGGTAATAAAAAAGGGTGATTTTGCATATCCTAATCTCTATCCCTTTAAATATTATTTAGATCAGGGAGGACATAATTCAACACACATTTATCATTCTGATATTTCATCTGCTGATAAACAAACTCAGGCGAACCTTGAGGGTCGAGAACGAATGTTAAGGATATTTCGATTTCTCAGAACAACTATTCCTGGTTGCGAGCGTGCAGAAATCAAATGGATGGCACCTTATGCAGTTGGACGTGAAACATATCGTGCAGTAGGGGAATATATTATATCCAAAGATGACTTTATAAATGCTACTGATTTTACTGATAAAGTATGTAATTCTTATAATTATATTGATATGCATGGGGAAGATATCGGATGTGAAGTTGAATTTATAAAAGATGAAGAATCTCTTCCTAAAATCCCTTTTAGAGCGTTAATTCCAAAGGGCAGCGAACGAATCCTGGTTGCAGGAAGGAATGTTTCTGCAGACCGAATGGCATTTGCTGGTATCCGGTCACAATGCACTTGCATGGCGATGGGACAAGCAATGGGTGCAGCTGCTGCTTTAGCAATTCATAAGGGCGTTATATCAAGAGAAATTGATAGCAAAGATATTGTTTCAGTAACAATAGAACATGGAGCAGCTCTGGTTTGATCCGCGAATATGTAGATGCTTTGAGTGAGGTAAAAAAAATGAATTATGTAAAAGAAATTTCAAAAAAAATTCCAATTATTGCCGAAACGGACATATTGGTTGTTGGTAGTGGACCAGGAGGAATGGCTGCAGCCATTAGTGCGGCGCGCATGGGAATTGATACACTTCTTGTTGAAAGATATGGATGTTTGGGTGGAAATTTGACGGTGGTAGGTGTTGAAAGTATTGCTTGGTACCGTCATGAAAAAACAATTGATGTTGAGGGTATTGGAATCGAATTTGAACAAAAAGCAAAATCAATGGGAGCAACATACCCAGAACCGCAATCCAAAAGCGAAGCCATAAATAGTGAAATGTTTAAATATATTGCTGATATTTTAGTAAAGGAGGCTGGTGTTAAAGTCCTCCTACATAGTTGGGTGATTGATGTCATTGTTGATGAAGATGTTATCAAAGGCGTCATTATCCATAATAAATCGGGTCGACAAGCGATATTAGCAAAGAGGGTCATTGATTGTTCTGGTGATGCTGATTTAATTTATTATGCTGATGCACCTTATGTTAAAACACCCAAAGAAGATATGTTACCAGTTACGGTAATGTTCTCTGTAATTGGAGTCGACAAACAACGATTTTTAGAATATGTCAAAGAAAATCCAACGACCTATAGAGACTGGGGGAAAAACTGGGATATTCAGAAAGGTGGGAAGGAAGATGAACTATTCAGCCCATATCTAGAAAAACCATTTGAACAGGCTCGTAATGATGGTGTAATTCCAAAAGATTTAACGAGTATAGGTGGGACATGGAGCACTATTAGTGATTACGGGGAAGCTACATACTTGAATATGGTCCATATGACTCATTATGACGGTACGGATGTCTGGGATCTCACAAAGGCAGAGATGGAAGGCCGTTATCAAGCTATACAGGCAATTATTGCTATGAATAAATATGTGCCCGGTTTTGAAAAAGCTCGCCTGCGAAATTTTGGGATGACTTTAGGTGTAAGAGACACCCGTAAGATTATTGGTAAATATAACTTAACTGAAAAAGATGTTCTCAATCAGGGAAGGTTTGAAGATTCGGTAGGAATATTCCCTGAATTTGTTGATGGATATGGAGTTTTGGTTCTTCCAACCACGGGTCGTTATTTTCAAATACCCTATAGGATTCTAGTACCACAAAAAATTGAAAATCTATTAGTGGCAGGTCGATGTGTTGCCGGAGACCGAATTTCACATGCATCTGTGAGGAATATGATGTGTTGTACCGTTACAGGGCAAGCTGCCGGGGTTGCTGCAGCGGTTTCAATCATGGATAAAGTTAATGTTGGTGAAGTAAATATTAAAAAATTGCAAAAAGCGCTTAAATCACAAGGGGTTCGGATTGATTAATCCATATTTTGGATATAAAGAAATTAATTAGATAGGAGATTTAAAAATGGATAACTATACTGACTTAAACACACCTGAAAGAATTTTGCTGGGGCCAGGCCCATCAATGGTTCCCCCTCGGGTATTACGAGCTATGGCACATCCGCTATTGGGACATTTGGATCCTCAATTTATTGGGCTTATGAAAGAAGTGCAATCATTGCTACGGTATGTATTTCAAACTAAAAACGAATTAACCATTCCAATTTCAGGTACTGGAAGCGCAAGTATGGAAGCCTGTATTGCAAATCTAATTGAACCCGGTGATTCAATTATCATAGCAGTTAATGGCTATTTTGGAGAACGTTTATGTGATATGGCTAATCGTTATGGTGCGATCGTTCACCGTATAGAAAAGCCATGGGGTCAGGTTTTTACACCCGATGAAATTGAATCCGCATTAAAAAAATACCCCTCAAAAGTTGTCGCAATCGTACATGCGGAAACTTCTACTGGAGCATTAACACCATTGGAAGGAATGGGAGAAATTATTCATAAACATGGTGCGATATTTTTAATAGATTGTGTCACATCTTTAGGAGGAATTCCAATTAAAATTGATGAATGGGGCATCGATATTGCTTATAGTGGCACACAAAAGTGTCTGAGTAGTCCGCCTGGTTTAGGGCCTTTGACTGTGGGAGAGCGCGCGCGAGAGGTTATTAGAAAAAGAAAAACCAAAGTAACAAACTGGTATTTAGATTTAACCATGATTGAGCATTATTGGGGTGATGAACGAACATATCATCATACTGCTCCTATTAGTATGAATTTTGCTTTGCGTGAATCTTTACGTATTGTACAAGAAGAAGGTTTGGAAAATCGGTTTAAACGTCATCGTGAGAATAGCGAGTTATTATGGTCCGGTCTCGAAGATATGGGGTTACATTGTGTAGTACCACATGAAATTCGATTACCCTCTCTTACTACCGTATGGGTACCAGAAGGAGTGAATGAAGCAGAAATCAGAAAACAATTATTGAATGAATACAATATTGAAATAGCTGGAGGATTAGGAGATTTTAAAGGACGCGTTTGGCGAATTGGCTTGATGGGTTATTCTTCACGTAAGGAAAATATCCTTTTGCTGCTGTCTGCGTTAAACCGATTATTGAATTGAAAGAATTTCAAAAGATGAATCCCCTCCATTCTTGGCTGATATTTGAATGGAGGGGAGGTGATATAATCATTGATAACGATGGAGTCAAGTGCTATTTAGATAATTAATGATACGAATTCGATTACTGATCAGTTTTATTCTTGTCGGGTTGCTTCCAATTTTGGGAGTTGGAATTGGAACATATATTGTAAATTATCAAAATGGATTACAACAAACTTTTGACCGTCTTGAATCGGTTTCAGCACGTAAGGAATTATTGATAAAAGGGTGGTTTCAATCATTAACGCAAGATTTACAAATTGCCGCTCAAACCAATTATTCACCCAATTTAGTTATTAACGCGCTTAAATTATCCGATGAGGGTATTTCTTATACTTGGTACAATAATTTGGTTCGTAAAAAGTTAAGAAATTTTGTTATCCAATCTGATGGATTAATGGAATTATTTTTGATTAATCTTTCTGGGGAAGAAATATTGTCAACAAATCCAGATTTTAACCCTGTTGATTCAATTAAAATTGATGAACTAAACCAAGAATTATCAAAAACCATTTTTAGAATAATCATCAATGACCAAATAAATGAAAATAGTAACAATATTTCTAATGCAACCACAAATAATTCGTATTTATTAGTCCTATTACAGGTTAATAGTGAAGATGGATCAAAGGTAGGGTGGATTGGGGGTAAATTTAAATTGTCGCCTCTAGAGGCAATTCTAAGTGAACAAACCAGTATGGGTGAAACAGGGATAGCCTATTTAGTTAGTTGGGACCATTCTCTATTATCAACAATTAAAATAAATAATAAGATCGGTCAAGAAAATAGAGATTTATATATAAATAATGACGGAATAAATAAAACGATACAAAATGGCACAACTACAAAAGGAATATATAAAAATTTTGCGAGTGAGTCAGTGGTCGGAATTTATCGGTGGATACCTGAGATCAATGCTGTATTATGTGTTGAGCAAAATATTCAAGAGGCATTTAGCGCTGTTTCGACAAATATCAAAATAAATTTGCTAATCGCCTTTTGTGCATTGATTTTTGCTATAGTCGTTGGTTTGTCCATGACTCAGTCCATAGCCAATCCGATTGTTAAATTAGCAAATACCGCTACAAAAATTTCGAAAGGTGATTTGAATCAAATTGCGAAAGTTACTCGGAATGACGAGATCGGTTTGCTAGCAGTTGCGTTTAATATTATGACCGCTCAATTACGAGAATTAATTAATTCATTAGAACTACGGGTAGATGAAAGAACCGCTGATCTGCGCAAGATAAACAATGAATTAAATCAGCGAGTAATACAATTGGAAACAAGTGCCAAAGTTGCCAGAGATATTACATCTATATTGAATATTGATTTATTATTAAAAAGAGTAGTTGAATTAATTCAGGAATCCTTTGGTTATTACCATGTGCAAGTGTACTTACTTGAAGAAAATAAAACATTATTGAGGTTAAGGGCTAGTAGTGGTAATCGAAAAATACAGCAAAATCAAATTCGAATAGATACGAAAAGCGTCAATGTTCAAGCAATCAAGACAGGCGAAATTCAATTGGTAAATAATATTCACCAAAATCCATATTTTCTGTTTGATGAGAGTCTGCCGGAAACAAAATCTGAACTGGTGATACCATTGAAGGTGGGGAGAGAAATCATTGGGACTTTAGATATTCATGGTATGCAAATCGATAATTTCCAAGAGAAAGATCTTCTTGTCCTTCAAAGTCTCGGAGATCAAATAGCAATTGCGATAGAAAATGCACGCTTATATAATCAGGCTAGAGATTTAGCGGTGCTTGAAGAGCGTCATCGTTTAGCTCGTGAATTGCACGATTCTGCAACTCAATCTTTGTATAGTCTTGTTTTATTAGCGGAAGGGTGGAGGCGAAAATTAATAAACAATGGAAATGGAGAAATGGATAGTTACCTTTTACAAATTAGTCATATTGCTACACAGGCATTAAAAGAAATGCGTTTACTTATTTTAGAGTTGAGCCCACCGATACTTGAGCAAGAAGGTTTTGTAGGTGCTATACAAAAAAGATTAGATACAGTTGAAAAGAGAGTTGGTATTAGCGCTCGGGTGGTGATGGATGAATTTTGTGAAATCCCATTATTTTTAGAAAAGGATTTATATTGGATTGCTCAAGAAGCATTAAATAATTCACTCAGACATGCAAAAGCAAGTCATGTTTCGGTAGAGATTTTATTTGAAGAAGAATCATTGATACTTAAGGTTTCAGATGATGGGATTGGATTTGATACAAATCAGATTGAAAATAGAGGTGGTTTGGGTTTGATAAATATGGAAGAACGTGCAAAAAGAATGGGTGGTAGATTAATCATCCAATCTTCAAAAGGAGAAGGCACCATAGTAATGGTTTATGTACCATTACCTGAACGTATTATAGATAAGTTTAAGGATTAAGGATCCAAAAAAGGATGACATATCATGAAGAAAATTCGCTTATTGGTAGCTGATGATCATCCATTAATCCGAGAAGGATTGCGTACTCTACTTTCCACAGAACCTGATCTTGAATTAATCGGTGAAGCTTCTGATGGGATTGAAGTGGTGGAAAAAGCTGCCAAATTAAATCCAGATATTATCTTAATGGATTTAGTCATGCCAAAAAAAGATGGCTTACAAGCAATCATTGAAATTAAACAAATTAACCCTAATATATCTATTTTAGTGCTAACTAGTTTCTCTGAAGAAGATAAAGTATTTCCAGCTATTCGCGCTGGTGCTTTAGGATATTTATTAAAAGACGCCTTACCCGAAGAATTACTCAAAGCCATCCATGAAGTGTACCGTGGTATGCCTTCTTTACATCCAAGCATTGCTTTGCAATTGCTCAGGGAAATTAATCGTCCATCAGAATTGTCCAAAACAGATAATCCATTATCCGAACGTGAACTTGAGGTATTAAGATTTATTGCTCAAGGTTTAACAAATCAAGAAATTGCTGCACGCCTCGTATTAAGTGAATGGACAGTTCGGACTCATGTTCGAAATATATTAACGAAATTACATCTTGCAAATCGTACTCAGGCTGCTTTATTTGCCATGCGTGAAGGAATTGCTGATTTGAAAAAAGTTAATAACATTAAAAATTGATTCATTTTCGTTTTATATTAGAAGTTTTTGTAATTTATAATTATTCGGATTATAATATTAACAAACGTTAAAATTATTAATTCATTTAACACTTATTCAATCATTTCTCGCCAGCAGGAGGAATTGTGCTAAATCGTTTTCGTGGTTGTCTCTTGGGTTTAGCTTGTGGCGATGCGGTAGGGTCTGCAGTGGAATTCAAAAAACCGGGTAGTTTTGAGCCCTTGATAGATATGGAGGGCGGGGGACCATTTAACCT
>Ga0315298_1008520_pt1 | contig 13051 bp, 11 predicted proteins | sample WHS_1_MG_FD_203077 | JGI IMG/M metagenome (GOLD analysis project Ga0315298, IMG submission 203077) | Extremophilic microbial mat communities from Washburn Hot Springs, YNP, Wyoming, USA - WHS_1_MG | ecosystem: Environmental > Aquatic > Thermal springs > Hot (42-90C) | place: USA: Wyoming...
CCGGGCAATGATGTCGGCAACAGGTTCGCCCGCGCGCGTTGGCTCTCCGCCGGAGACTCCCGTGCCTAGCGCGTCTCCACTTTGCGCTCCGGTCGTCAGATCATCTGCATCGGGCGACTGCACAAGCCTCCCTCCCGAAGAGGGGCCCGGACCTTACGTCGAGCTGGCTTTCGAGGCCACTTCGGCGCCCTTCCTCGCAGTCTCACCAGACTTCTGGCCGCCGTCACCCTTAGCGGAACTGCCCGACTCCCTGTGCGCACCGTCGTCACCGGAGCCTCCGCTGTGGCCCTTCGTTTCGCCCTCGTCTTTGCTCACGCGACGACTCGTGGTCGACCGTCCGTAATCGGTCGTGTAGAACCCCGAACCCTTGAAGTGCAGAGCAGCCGGATAGAGGACCTTCACCACAGGGCCACCGCACTTCTCGCACACTTCGATTGGGTCGTCGCTGAACTTTTGGAAGACCTCAAACGTGTGACCGCATCGGTCACAGCGATACTCGTAGATGGGCAAACTCGCTGCTCCCTTCGTGAACGCGTTGGTTGCTAGTGTAGCACACGGGTGCGATGGGGGGGGGGGGGCGCCGGCGCCCGCCCCGCCCCATCGCACTGCGGCCATCGCACTGCGGCTCGGCGGCTTCTCAGCCCATCGTTCGCGCGACGACACCACCACCGATTGCCATCGACAACCCCCGTCCTGTATGTATGGTCTATGAACAGTTCGATCGCTCGCGTTGCTTCGTTTTGGAACCGCCACTGGTGGGCGAAGGTCAGCTTTCTCGCCCTCCTTCTCGCAGTGCTGATCTGGCGCGCCCATCCGTCACACATGGCGCACTCCTTCGTCAGCGTCGACTGGCGGTGGCTCCTCTTGGCGATAGCATGCGACATCGGCGCAATCTTCCTTAAGGGCATCGACTTGAAGATCGTCTTCGATGCCCTGGGCACAGCTCGCGCGCGCACGATGGAGGCTTTCTCAGCGACGAGCATCGGCCTCATGGTGAACTGGCTGACACCGGCCCGCCTAGGCGAAGTCGCCCGCGCCTACGCCCTGCAGACATTTCTCAAGCGGCGTGGCGCTGAAGTCCCAGTAGCGACTGTCTTCGGCACCGTCCTCAGCGAACGGCTGTTTGCCGTCGCGAGTATCGTGGCGCTTGCCTTCTTCCTCCTCATCGGCGTACGCGTGCCCACGTGGGCGCGCGACACGCTCGCGGCGGGTGGAGTCGTCGCCGCCGCACTCATCATCGGGCTCGTTATCTATGAGCGTCAACGGAGTGCAAGCGCCCGTAGTCGCGGTGACGAGCTCACGTTTGAGGGAACGCACTGGCAGCGGTTGAGGGTTCACTCACACCGTCAGGCGCTTCCCGCGCAGGCGGCTCACCTGTCGCAGCCCGATGTGCAAGGCGGCCTTGGAAGCAGGCTACGACGACAGGCCCTCGGACACCTCCTCGCGCTCGGCGAAAGCCAGCGCATCATGGGTAAGCCTGGCCCGGCCTTGCTTGAGTTCGCCGCGCAGGTGGCCACCTGGCTCCTGCAGTTGGTGATCTACTACATCGTCATGCGGGCCTTCCACATTGGCGCAGCGGGCATCGGAATCGCCGCTCTCGTCATGATCGCGACGAACATCATCGGGCTCGTTCCCGTCACACCGGGAAACTGGGGTACCTTTCAAGCCGCCACCGTGGCTGCGTTAGCGGTAGCTGGCGTCGCGAGCGACAACGCGCTGGCTTACGCCATCGGCCTACAGGGGATGCAGACGCTCGTTGGCGTCACGCTCGGGTTCATCTTCCTGAGTCTCGCCCACTTGAGCTTGCGCGAAGTCGAGACAGCTAGCCTAGCTGCCGAGGAAGAACTGGAGCGCGAGATCTCCACCACAAACCAGGCGAGCGCCCCTTCGGGCGTAGCCGATTAGCTCAACTGGGTCCGCATGATCCGGACCCCACCGCCGTGTCACGCCGGCTCAAGCGAACTCTTCGGCCGCCAGGGAATCCGTCTCGCCAGCACGCCCCTCTTCCGGCTCGCGAGCGTAGATCAGATCGACGCGGTCGATATTGAGGATCATAAACGGCGCCGCGTCGAAGAGCTCCGGCGAGCCCTTCTTGTAGACGCGCACATCGGACAGCGTGATGCGCTTGTCCGGGAACGAGCGGATGTAATCGGATGAACGCCGCGACGACACCCGACTGTCGACGCCGACGTGAGCCTTTCCGACAACTTTGAGGTCGCCCACATACGCGACGATCGTCAGCTGTTGGAAGCCGAGGTCGAACCTGATCCTCCCGTTCTCGTCGAACTGTTCCTGAGGCATAGCGTCCTCCTGCTGGATCCCTCCAGCCCTCTATCGGCGAGAAGGGCTGCCAACTATAGGTGCGAGACTCACGAAGGCCCAGCGGCTTGCCCGGCGCCCAAGGCCGTCCGCGCGGCCGGGCCACTCCCGCGGAGTGCCCTCAGTGCCCTTGATCGGATTTGACGGCAGAGTCGTGAGCAGCCAGTGAGCAGGGTGTGCCGGCGAAATCAGCGAGAGTGCGACGGGCGCGGCCGCGCACCTGAAGGTGCGCGGCCGCGCCCGTCGCCTGACCAACGCGCCGCAGGCGCGGCGCCAGAACGAGGCTCAACGCCCCGCTCAGCAAACCGCTCCACATGACCGTGCGTCTCTTACTCATCCATCCGCTCGAAAGTCCCGGCGATCCCAGAGGCAATCGCGCCCCAGGGCGGCGCGGCACGTGCAACCTGCCCACCGCCCTGGAGGGGTCGTCTGCTTATACCCCTGCAGCCGCCACCTTTGCCTCTGCCGTCGTGAAGACGATGCGGCCGTCGCGCGCATCGACCACAATCGTGTCCCCCTCTTTGAACGTGCCGCGCAGCAGCTCGCTCGAGAGCGGGTTCTCGATCAGGCGCTGGATGGCCCGGCGTAGCGGGCGCGCACCGTACTGCTGATCGTACCCCTGTTCCGCCACGAGGGCTTTGGCCGCCTCCGTGACTTCCAGGTGCATGCCCTGCCCTTCGACCAACGTCCGCACCTTGGTCAACAGCAGGTCGACGATCTGGCCGAGTTGCTCACGCGTCAGCGAACGGAACACGATGATCTCGTCGACGCGGTTGAGGAACTCCGGCCGGAACGCTTTGCGCAGCTCATCCAAAAGGCGCTTCTCGGTGCGCTCCGCGTCGGCCGCATCGGTGTCTGAGGTGAACCCCAGCGGATGCGTGAGCACATTGCTGCCGATGTTGCTCGTCATGATGATGACCGTGTTCTTGAAGTCGACCACACGGCCCTTGCTATCGGTCAGGCGGCCGTCATCGAGGATTTGCAGCAAGATGTTGAACACATCCGGGTGCGCTTTCTCGATCTCGTCGAAGAGCACCACGCTGTACGGCTTGCGCCGCACGGCCTCGGTCAACTGACCGCCCTCCTCGTACCCAACGTAGCCGGGCGGTGAGCCGATCAGGCGCGAGGTGGAGAACTTCTCCATGTACTCGCTCATGTCGAGACGAATGAGGGCCTCCTCATCGTCGAACAGGAACTCCGCCAGGGCCCGCGCCAGCTCGGTCTTGCCCACCCCAGTCGGCCCGAGGAAGATGAAGGAACCGATCGGTCGCTTGGGGTCTTTCAGGCCTGCCCGCGCCCGACGAACGGCCTCGGCAACCGCCACGACCGCTTGGTCTTGACCGATCACGCGCCGGTGCAGGGCTTTCTCCATCTCAAGGAGCTTGTCGGCCTCTTCGCGCAAGAGACGGGTCACGGGGATGCCGGTCCACTTGCTCACGATCTCGGCAATGTCGTCGGCGTCAACCGTGGCGTCGGCGATGCCCTTCTGGGCCAACCACGCGTTCTTGGCGGTTACGAAGGTCTGCTGGATCTTGTCCGTCTGTTCCTTGATTTGGGCGGCCCGTTCGTAGTCCTGCGCCTGCACCGCGGCAGCGCCTTCGCGAGTGAGCTCTTGCAGCTTGAGTTCCATCTCACGCAGGTCTGGCGGCAGCATCGTCGCCTCAATGCGCAGCTTACTGGCCGCCTCATCGAGCAGATCGATCGCCTTGTCGGGGAGGAAGCGGTCGTTGATGTACCGGTCGCTCAAGCGCGCTGCCGCCGCCAGCGCCGCATCGGTGATCTTCACTTTATGGTGGGCTTCGTACTTGTCGCGCAAACCATCGAGGATGGCAATCGTCTGCTCCACAGTCGGCTCGCCGACGAGGATCGGCTGGAAGCGCCGCTCCAAGGCCGGGTCCTTCTCGATGTGCTTACGATACTCATCTAGAGTCGTCGCCCCCACGCACTGGAGCTCGCCCCGGGCGAGCATCGGCTTAAGCATGTTGGACGCATCGATGGCCCCCTCGGCCGCGCCAGCGCCCACCACATTGTGCAGCTCGTCGATGAACAAGACGACGTCCTTCGCCCGCTGGATCTCGTCCAGGGCGCCCTTCAAACGCTCCTCGAACTCGCCGCGGTACTTGGCGCCAGCCACCATGCCGCCCAGGTCAAGCGCGAGAACGCGCTTGCCGCGCAACATCTCGGGCACGTCGCCAGCGACGATCTTCTGCGCCAACCCCTCGGCGATGGCCGTCTTCCCCACGCCGGGCTCGCCGATCAAGGCTGGGTTGTTCTTCGTCCGTCGGCTGAGGACTTGGATGACCCGTTTAATCTCCTCGTCACGACCGATCACTGGGTCGAGGCGCCCCTCGCGTGCCAGAGCCGTCAGGTCACGCGTATACTTCTTGAGCATGCTCTCGCCCGTGGCGTTGGCCTCATAGTCGACGCCCGTGGCGCGCACTTGCGCCAGCGCCCGCCGCAGGCCCTCCTCAGTCATGCCGAGATCCTTGAGGATCGCGCTGCCCGGACCCTCGCCTTCAAGGAAGATACCAAGCAGAAGATGCTCAGTGCCGACGAACTCGTCGCCCATCTTCTGGGCCTCGCGCACGGCCAGGTCGATGGCAGCCTTCGCGCGAGGAGTCAACATCAACATCTCGGCGGGACCGGCTGGGCCGCTGGTCCCGGCGGGCTGGTTCTGTGCCATTTGGTTGGCGCGCGTCATGGCGGTGCCCTTGTCGATGCCGAGGAGGTTGAAGATTTGTTCCACCACTCCGCCGGGCAGGGACAGGACGCCAATCAACAGGTGCTCGGTGCCGAGCACGTTGCCTGGCCCACGGCGCACGACGCCTTGGGCCGTCTCGAGCGCCTCACGCGCTCGTTCTGAGAACTTGTTCACATCCATCGGTCTGATTCTTTCCTATCGCTTTTCTGGTTTCGTATTGTCTGATCGAGGTGGTCCTCCCGCGCCCCGTGAATGCCCCCAGGGCGCCCGCAGAGGACACTAGCGTGTTGCCCGACGCCGCCCAACGTGCACGATCTCTGCCTGGCGGATCGGGACAAGCTCGAATCTGTGCGCCGCCTCGACGCGACGCACCTCGGTGCGCAGCCGCTCGGCGGCTTCGTCCAAGCGGCTGCGCAACACTTCTATCTGCTCCTGCGTCCGCGCGAGCTCCTCCTCGAGTGCCAACACGCGCTCGACACCGGCCAAGTTCATGCCCAAGTCGGTGAGCTCTTGGATACGCCGCAAGCGCTCCACATCGCGCTGCGAATACAAGCGCGTGTTCTTCAGCGAGCGCTGCGGGCGCAGCAAGCCGCGCCGCTCGTACATGCGCAACGTCTGCGGGTGCATCGCCGCCAACCGCGCGGCGACCGAGATCATGAAGAGCGGCGTGTCGCGAAGCTGGTCATCCATAGTGAGCTCCCACGTGCATGGACTCGCTCTACCTCTCCTCGCCGAACAATGGCGCGCGCGGATCCGGCTGCGTCTTGGCGAGCTTCTCAACGAGCTCGCGCTGTTCCTTTGTCATCTTCGCCGGGACGACGATGCGCACCCTGGCCAGCAGGTCTCCAGCGCCCCCACCTTTCAGCTTCGGCGCTCCCTTGCCCCGTATGCGCAGGGTTCGCCCATCTTGCGTGCCGGCGGGAATCTTCAGGGACACGCGTCCACCACCCGGCGTGGGGATGCGTACGCTGGCGCCGAGCGCCGCCTCAGCAAAAGTCACCGGCACCTCGAGCACGAGGTCGTCACCGCGCCGTTGGAACAAGCTAGAGTCTTCGACGTGGGTCACGACGTAGAGGTCACCGGCAGGCCCACCCCGCTGACCCACTTCACCCTTGCCCTTGAGGCGAATCTTCGTGCCGTCCTTGACGCCCGCTGGGATCTTGACGGTGTAGCGCTTCGTCACGCGTACGACGCCCTGCCCGTGGCAGGTCGGGCATGGCGTCTCGATAATCGTGCCGTTGCCGTGACACACGGGACACGGCTGCGAGAGCGCAAATATGCCTTGGTTTTGTGCCACCACGCCCCTGCCCTGGCACTCGGGACAAATCTTCGGCGTCGTGCCCGGCTTGGCGCCCGAGCCGTGGCAGGTGGGGCAGACATCCGACTTCTCCACTGGGATGCGCACAGTCACGCCGCGCAGCGAGTCCTCGAACGAGATCGTGACATCGGCTTGCAGGTCGGCGCCACGCTCAGCGCGCGTGGCCCGCTGCCGACTGGCACGCGCACCGCGCATGCCGGCGCCGCCGAAGAGTGACGAGAACAGGTCTCCCAGGTCACCCATGTCGAACTGCTGCGCGCCGCCCTGCTGGTACTGCTGGAAGATCCGCGGGTCGAAACCTTGAAAGCCGCCTTGTCCGGGACGAAAACCACCCGTCCGCGGGTCGAAGGCGCCCAGGCGCAACATCTCGTCGTACTGCTTGCGCTTCTGTGCGTCGGACAAGGTCTCGTAGGCTTGGCCGATCTCCTTGAACTTCTCCTCGGCCTGTTTGTCGCCGGGGTTGCGGTCGGGATGGTAACGACGCGCCAACTTGCGGTAAGCCTTCTTGATCTCGTCCTGCGTGGCGTTCTTGCTCACGCCCAATATCTGGTAGAAGTCCGGCATGCTTCCCGCCTCACTTCGCGACGATCACACGCGCCGGACGTAACAGGCGACCGTGCAGCGTATAGCCGCGCTCTAGCACTTGCGTGATCGTACCCTCGGGCTGCTCGCCGCCGTCTTGTGTCATGACCGCCTCGTGCACGTTTGGGTCGAAGGTCATGCCGGGTTCGGTGGGCACCTCTTCGAGGCCATAGCTTCCCAAAACGGAGCGCAACTGGCTGGCGACGAGCTGGACACCCTCAACGAGGCGCCCTTCTTCGTGGGTGGCCGCCGCATCGAGGGCACGCTCCATGTTGTCGATGACGGGCAAGAGCGCTTCGACCACCCCTTCGGCGGCACGCGCACGCAGCTCCTCGCTTTCCCGCCGCACGCGCTTGCGGTAATTGTCGAACTCAGCCTGCAGGCGCCGCAGGTGGTCGAGGTAGTCATCGCGCTCCGCAATGACCCGCTCCAGTTCGGGGGTTACCTCAACAGACGGTGCGCTCGCTGCACGGCTCGTCGTGCTCATCGCTTCGTCACTTGTCGACGCGGTCGCGGACCCGCCGGTCGGCGACTCGGCGGCGGACTGCGCCGTCGGCGGCACTTGAGCATCACCCGCTGCCTGCCCTCGGCCAGCCGTACGCCGCGAGTTCGCCTTGGCCTCTCTGCCCGGCTCGTGCCCGCTACTGGCTGCCCGACGAGACTGGTCGTCGCTCCGACGTTCGTCACGTGTCTTGTCGCTCATGTCGCTCCGTCAATTCTTCGGATGGGCTGGGCGCGCCTCCGTGCGGAGGCGCGCCCAGCCCATCGTTCGACTGGGTTACCTCGGAACCTCAGCTCTCCGCCTTCTTGCCCTCGACCGTCTTGGGCCCCGGCTGCACTGCGATCTTCTTGGGCTTCTCCTCCTCGGCCTTGGGCACGTGCACCTCGAGGATGCCGTCCTGGTAGGTGGCCTGGATGTCGTCGGCTTTCACTCCCTGGGGCAGTGCGATACTGCGCTGGAAGGAGCCGAAACGACGCTCGACGCGGTAGTACCGCTCGTCGTCGACCTTCTCCTCGAACTTGCGCTCGCCCTTAATGGTGAGGACGTTGTCTTCAACCTCGATCTGGATGTCCTCCGGCTTCATGCCGGCCAGCTCGGCCTTGAGCACAACGGCGTCCTTCGTGTCGAAGACGTCGACGGCGGGCAGCCAGCTCTCCTGCCGACGGCCCTCAAACATGCCTCTCCAGAGGCGATCGAACTGATCCTGCACACTCGTCATCTCGCGGAATGGGTCCCACCTGATGATGGCCATGGTTACCTCCTTTTCCATCTGTCGTTACCAGTTTCCCGACGCCGCACGGTGGATGGATCACCGTACGAGCGCCGCGTAGCAAGCCGGGCAAAGGTTACTTCTGCTCGTCCTCGTCAATGACCTCGTACTCGCCCTCCTCGACGTTCTCGTCCTGCTGGCTCGCGCCGCCCTGCTGGCCGTCACCCGTCGGCGGCTGGTACTGCTGCTGAGCCTGCTGGTAGACGGCTTCGGCGAGCTTGTGCGAGGCCTGCATGAGGGCATCAGTCTTGCTGCGAATGTCGTTCACGTCCTCGCCCTCAAGCGCCTTGCGCAGCTCCGCAGCAGCCGCCTCGATCTGCTCCCGCGTGGCCTGGTCGACCTTATCGCCCATCTCGCGCAGAGACTTCTCAGTCGAGTAGAGCAGGTTCTCGGCGTTGTTCTTGGTCTCAGCGAGCTCGCGCAGACGCTTGTCTTCCTCGGCGTGTGCCTCGGCGTCTTTCATCATCCGCTCGATGTCCTTCTCGTCGAGACCGCTCGATGCGGTGATCGTGATCTTCTGCTCGTTGCCGGTGCCCAGATCTTTCGCGCTGACGTGCAAGATGCCGTTCGCATCGATGTCGAACGTGACCTCGATCTGTGGGATACCACGCGGCGCCGGCGGAATACCGACCAGCTGGAACTTGCCCAGGGTCTTGTTGTAGCGCGCCATGTCGCGCTCACCCTGGAGCACGTGAATCTCCACGCTCGTCTGATTGTCCTCGGCGGTCGAGAAGATCTCGGTCTTCTTGGTTGGGATCGTCGTGTTGCGATCGATCAGGCGCGTGAACACACCGCCCTTGGTCTCGATGCCCAAGCTGAGCGGCGTCACGTCGAGCAGCAGGACGTCTTTCACCTCACCGGCCAGGACGCCGCCCTGGATGGCTGCCCCTACAGCGACAACTTCGTCGGGGTTAACGCCCTTGTGAGGCTCCTTGCCGATCAGCTCGCGCACCTTGTCTTGCACGGCAGGCACGCGCGTCATCCCACCAACCAAGATGACTTGGTCAATCTGATCGGCGCGCAAGTTGGCGTCTTTCAGGGCTTGCTCGACCGGACCAACCGTCCGGTTGACAAGGTCAGCAGTGAGCTCGTTGAACTTCGCTCGCGACAGCGTGAGATCGAGGTGCTTGGGACCATTCTCATCTGCCGTGATGAACGGCAGGTTGATGCTCGTCGTCATCGTGGTCGAGAGCTCGATCTTGGCTTTCTCAGCCGCCTCGTAGAGGCGCTGCAGAGCCATCTTGTCTTTGGCCAGATCGATGCCGTGGTCGCGCTTGAACTCGCTCACCATCCAATCGACGATCGCCTTGTCGAAGTTGTCGCCACCCAAGTGCGTATCGCCGCTGGTTGACTTCACCTCGAAGACGCCTTCACCCATGTCGAGGATCGACACGTCGAAAGTGCCGCCGCCAAGGTCGAAGACGAGGATCGTCTGCTCATGCTCTTTGTCGAGCCCGTAGGCCAACGACGCCGCGGTAGGCTCGTTGATGATGCGGAGCACATTGAGGCCAGCGATCTTGCCCGCATCTTTCGTAGCTTGGCGCTGCGAGTCGTTGAAGTACGCCGGCACGGTGATGACCGCATCGGTAACCTTCTCACCGAGGTAGTCCTCTGCGTCACGCTTGAGCTTCTGCAGGATCATCGCCGAGATCTCCGGCGGCGAGTACACCTTGCCCTGGATCTCCACGGCCGCATCACCGTTGGCGGCAGCCACGACCTTGTAGGGGACGATCTTCATCTCTTCGGAGACTTCGCTGTACTTGCGTCCCATGAACCGCTTGATCGAGAAGACCGTGCTCTCGGGGTTCGTCACTGCTTGACGCCGTGCCACAGTCCCAACGAGCCGTTCGCCGCTCTTCGAGAAGGCCACAACCGACGGAGTAGTGCGCCCGCCCTCGGAGTTGGGGATAACAGTAGGCTCGCCTCCTTCAAGGACCGCCATGCAGCTGAACGTGGTCCCCAGGTCGATGCCTATGACTTTACCCATTCCGTTTCCTCCCTTTGGATGCTTTCATTGGTGAAATCATAAAATCTGCGTCACATGATGTCAAGTATTGATACCCCTGTGACTCGATCTTTGAACTCCTGCCGCAGCAATCGTCCAGGGCGCCCGCGAAACGCGACGAGAGTCGAAACCCCGAGCTGAAACCTGCCCGCGACGCCCGCCGCCACCCCGCCGACACGCAAGTGTTCGATAGCAGAACCTTACCCGTATCGCGGCAACGCCTCACAGACGGGTTATAATCGCGCCCGAGCGGCCGTCGTCCTACCGCGCTTCCGACGCACACGCGTTCGGACGACGGCTTACGGCAAGTGAGTTGAGGGGGACAGCGTGGAGAAGCGGGCTGCCGGTCAGATCGTGATCCCACGCTGGATGCAACTCGCCGGCCTCCCTGCGCTGCTGCTGATCGCGTGGTTCACCATCGGGCTCATTGGCGAAGCTCTCTTCATCTTCTTGTCAGCGATCCTCATCGCTCTGATTCTCAACCCTCTGGTCTGCTTACTGCGGCGCGCTCATATTCCACGCCCAGTTGGGGTTTTCGTCGTGTATGGAGCCTTCGTCGCCGTCATTTGGACCGTCGCTGTGCTCGTCCTACCGCCCGCGGCACGCCAGCTCGACAACCTCCTACGGGCTCTCCCCGGACTCGTCGAAGGTGCGCGCGGCTCGCTCGACAGCTTGCAGCTGGTGGCCAACCGCGCCCACCTCAAGATCGATGTGTATGCCGAGGCGAGATCGGTCGCAGATTCCCTCTCGCGCAGCTTGCCGGCGGCGACGCGCAGCCTCGTCGGGATAGGCGTGTCGCTGGTGCGCGCCGCCACAATCACGATCATCATCGTGGTCATCTCGATCTACATGCTCCTCGACGCGCGGCGCATCAGCCTCTTCGTGAGAGCGCACTTTCCCACCCACTCTGCAGACGACGCGGAGACGTTCATCAGGCTCACACAGAAGGCCGTGGTTGAGTACGTGCAAGCGCAGCTGCTGCTCTCGACAGCCTTGGGGCTGAGCGCGGGTGGAGCGATGTGGTTCCTCGGCATGATCGGCGCCTTCCCCTCGGGAGCAAAGTACGCCGTGTTCTTCGGCGCCTGGACGGCCGTCATGGAGCTCATCCCGTACATTGGGCCGGTCATGGGAGCGGTACCACCGACGGTCGTTGCCTTGTTTCACTCCTCGCTCGCAGCGCTGTGGGTCATTATCGCTTTCGTCATCATTCAGGAGGTTGAGGGGCACATCTTGGCGCCGCTTATCATGGGCAACCGCTTTCGCGTACACCCGTTGCTCGTCATCTTCGCTATCCTGGCTGGCAACCAGATCCATGGCGTGACGGGCATGTTCCTGGCTATCCCACTAATCCCCTTGGGGAAAGAGTTGATTACTTTCTTCGCCTCTCGCGTGACCTTCGCGCGCTGGAGCGACCCCGTGCAGGTTGTCGAATCGCTCACGGAATCGGAGTCGCCGCCTGAGGAGGCGAGTGCGAGGAAAAACCAACAGGGCGAAACCCCGCCGAGGTCCTCGTAGCCCACGTGGAAGCGAAGCCTCTGCCTGACGCCAGAGGAGCATCGAACACGTCGTGAGGGAGTGCCGTACGGCGGCCTGCCTGGTGGCCGAGCTCTGCTAGCAGTCCGCCTGCCAGCAGAGCTCCTCGTGATGAGGGGCGGCTGGCATGAGGGGCGGCTGGCATGAGGGGCGGCTGGCGACGCGGGCGGCCAAGGCACAGCGAGGCGCAACGCCAGATAACTGATGGCCCTGCGGTGAAAGGGCATCGCAGAGAAGCTCCGTGAAGGCTGCTCCGGGGTTACAGATTCTCAACGGCGCATGCTTGCCTCAGGTCACGAATTCATATATACATTCGGAGCAGTAGAGGTTCCCCACCGGGACGAACATTGGAGCCATGTTCCCTTTAGCCGCAGCTAGTGTGCCTACCTGCTTGGACGGATGCCTTACCCGCACGGCACCGACACACTACGGTCACAAACTACGTTCGGCGACTGAGCTCTCGCGTGGCGAGCGGCCATTCAGGAGAGTTGCGCTTGCCGATCTCTTCTCTCCCGATAACCGGGAGTTCGAAGGCGTGTGGCCGCGGGCCCATGCCCAGCTCCTGGCAACCTTTCCCCGCGGTCTCTCTCCGCGATCTCGCCCTCGCGGGCGTTTCTTTTTCCCAACGATTGTGGCATGCTTCACAAGGTCAACGTATTTCCTAGCACATTGGCGTCCGCTAGCGAAGGGAGGTGAATCATGTTCGCGGACTCATTTACGCACATGCAGTACTTGAAGAAGGAGGAGGTGACGCTTTTGACATCGTTGAAACGTATCCCCATCGCTCTTCTGATCGTGTTCGTGGTCGTCCTGGTGGCGGCACCTCTCGCCTTCGCGGCCGGAGCACGGAGCGACTACACTCCGGAGTCGACGTGCGCCCTCTGCCACGACACGGGCGGCATGGGCCGCACGGTCGTCCCAGACTGGTCGCAGACGGGCCACGCCCAGATCGGCTCGGTCTCGGGCCACACGGCCAATGCGTACCCGATCAGCCGGGGGCCACAGTGTGCCGGTTGCCACTCGGGCAACTACGACCCGACCAAGGCCACACCGATTGCCGGAACGAGCACCTACCCCACTGATGGTAGTGACGGTGCGCTGACGGAGCCGTTCGTTGGCTGTTCCGACTGCCACTACAGTATGCTCCAGGCGCATAGCGCCAACATGACGGGGCTCGGCTTCGGCAACCTCGCCAATCCCGACATCTGCGGCCAGTGCCACGCGCGCTACTCACAGTCAGTGGCGAGCTTCACCACAGTAGCGCAGGGCACGATCCACACCCAGTACCCGGTGGCTTTCAACCCGCTGACGACCTCTCTTGA
>Ga0315298_1008523_pt1 | contig 13048 bp, 9 predicted proteins | sample WHS_1_MG_FD_203077 | JGI IMG/M metagenome (GOLD analysis project Ga0315298, IMG submission 203077) | Extremophilic microbial mat communities from Washburn Hot Springs, YNP, Wyoming, USA - WHS_1_MG | ecosystem: Environmental > Aquatic > Thermal springs > Hot (42-90C) | place: USA: Wyoming...
CAGAACAAGAGGTCCATTGATGTTCGATTTTGGTTGACTCGGTGGAACGGGCGAATATGCTTATCATGTAAGGGCGCCGAGGTGTACGGGGAGCATTTCGGACGGGCCAGCGGTCAATCGGATTCGGACGGTACGTTTTCGGCTCTTTTCATGCGGCGCGTGGCCGCAGGGCCGGGTCCTATCATCCTTCTTGTTGGAGGAAAGTGTGTATGTTTGCCGCGATCTTGTCGCGGCTACGGCGTGGTTTCACGCTGGTGGAACTTTTGGTGGTGATCGCCATCATCGGCATTTTGATCGCCTTGTTGTTGCCGGCGGTTCAGGCCGCTCGCGAGGCGGCGCGGCGCAGCCAGTGCACCAATAACCTCAAGCAGATCATGCTGGCGGCGCACAATTACCACGACAATTACAAGGCGTTTCCGACCGGGTTTGGCGGCACCGACACGGGCGACTGGTACATGAGCAACATGGGGCAATTGGGCCCCTTCGTGGGCATGGCCCCTTTCATGGAACAGGCGGCGCTTTATGCGATGGTGGCCACGCGCACGCAAGGCCGCAACCACCAGACCGGGGCACCGGGCACCATCACTTATCCCCCGTTCGGCCCCGCCCCGTGGGTCGAAGCGGACTTGGGCAGTGCCAACGGCTATCCGCCCTGGCACGTCGAGATTCCCACGCTCCGCTGCCCATCGGACGGCGTGCAGAAGTCGGCCGGCTGGTGGAACGACACGGGCCGGGTGAACTATTGCGCCAGCTTCGGCGACAAGTGCGCCGACATGTGGGGCGGGGGTGCCATTCGCGGGATCTTCAGCCGGCGGTTCTACTACTGCAAGATGGCTGAGATCATCGACGGCACCAGCAACACGGTGGCCTTCAGCGAGCACACCATCGGCAACTCCGCGTTCCACAACAAAATCCACGGCGACTACTGGGGTGACGGCGGCTTTACCTCGCCGGCCGAGTGCCTGGTGCACAAAGGTCCCAACCAGACCATCATCCCCAATGGCGTGGGCTGGGAGACGCGGCGTGGCATGTGGTGGCCGGGCGGCGGGCCTACTTGCCAGGGATTCAACACGGTGTTGCCCCCGAACTCGGTGGCGTGCAGCGATAGCCGCGGCGAGTGGGGTTGGTACGAGATATTCCCGCCCGATAGCTTCCACCCCGGCGGCGTGAATGTGGCCCTGGCCGACGGTTCCGTCCGGTTCATCTCCGAGACCATCAACGCCGGCAACTCCACCGTGCAGTGCTCGCCCAACCCCTCGGGCCCCAGCCCCTATGGTGTCTGGGGCGCGCTTGGCAGCATCAACGGCGGAGAGTCGGTCGGGGCGAACTTCTAGCCGGAGGGTGCGTGGCCTTGCACGCACGCGCCAAGGAAATGGCGACGTAAGGTGGGTGCTCTGCACGCGCGCGGTGTGCGCGTGCAGAGCACACCCTTGAGCTACCGCACGGTTGGGCTTTTGTGTAGTGCAAGAACTCGCCCTTCCAACGCTATGAAGATCGTCGTACTCGACGCCTATACCTCCAACCCTGGCGATCTGAGTTGGGCACCCCTGACCGCTCTTGGGCCGTGCGAACTTTTCGACCGCACGCCGCCGGATCTCGTGGTAGAGCGGGCCCGCGATGCCGAGATCGTTCTGACCAACAAAGCGGTTTTAGATGCCCGGGCGATCGAGGCCTTACCCAAGCTGCGATACATCGGGGTGTTGGCCACCGGGTATAACATCGTCGATGTGGTGGCAGCCCGGCGGCGGGGTATTCCCGTATGTAACGTGCCAGAATACGGCACGGCCAGCGTGGCCCAGGCCACTTTCGCCCTGTTGTTGGAATTGACCAACCATGTGGGGCACCATGCGCAGACGGTCCGCCAGGGGCGATGGTCGGCGTCGCCGGATTTCTGCTACTGGGAGACCCCCTTGATCGAGCTGGCCGGGCTTGTGCTGGGCATTGTGGGATTGGGGCGGATTGGCCGGGCCGTAGCACGCATCGCACAAGCCTTCGGTATGGAGGTGCAGGCCTTCGATTGCGCGGTCCCCCCCGGGACGGTCGAAGGCGTCCGGATGGTGGCCTTGGATACCTTGTTTGCCACCAGCGACGTAGTTACCCTGCATTGCCCCCTGACGGCCGACAACCAGGGATTGGTCAATGCCGAGCGCCTGGCTCAGATGAAACCCAGCGCGATGCTGCTCAACACCGCGCGGGGCGGATTGGTGGTCGAAGCGGACCTGGCACGCGCTTTGGAAGAAGGCCGACTGGCCGGCGCCGGATTGGACGTGTTGTGCGTCGAGCCGCCGCCAGCCGACCATCCGCTGTTGCGAGCGCCCAACTGCATCATCACACCGCACGTGGCGTGGGCGACGCGAGCGGCCCGTGCCCGCTTGATCCAGGCGGCTGCCGAAAACGTCCGGGCTTTTTTGGCCGGCGAACCTACCAACGTGGTCAATTGAACCGGCACTGCCTGCGGGTGGCGCCTCGCAGTTTCCAAAGCTGTTGGTTTGAAAATCCTTGCCTGCGCCAGAATCGTCCAGCACGCCGGCCAATAGGCGCGCTTCCCGGGTGACCGTCAAAGACTACGCTTGGTCCGCGTCCCCGGAAGGTGCTGGGAGGTCTGCCTTCTCCGGCTCGTACTCAGCCAGCGCGGCGTCCGCGGCTGCCGCAGGCAGTTCTGGTGGTGCGGATGCCTGGGGCACCGGCGCCGTCGGTAAGTCCTCGATGGGTTGGGACGTGGCCGATGCGCCAAGCGGCGGCGTGTCGTCCGGAGGCAGACTTATGGAACTTTGGTTGCTTTCGGGCACCGGGGCCGGCTCGCGTTTGGATGGTTTGGCCGGGGGCGTCTGCTCCGCAGGGGCCTGCATGGCGTTGCTTCCCCAGCCCGTGTAAGTTCCGTAGCGGCCTTCGTAGGCGTAGTGGCGGGCGAAAAGGGCATCGGTGAACTCGGGGACCAGGCCGGCATCGCTGGCCCACCCTCCAGGCACCACCGCCAACATGAAGGGCGGAGCCTGGGGCGGCAACCCGGTCATCTCTGCCTCCGGCGGGGCACCCTCCGTGCCTCCGGGAGTTTGCGCTCCGATCAAGGGGCGGGGCCGCAGTTCTTCCAGAGCAGCCAGGGCCAAGGCTCGCAAATCTTCGACCTGCACCTGAAAGCTCACGAGCGAGTGCAACCCGGCTTGGCCCGCGGTAATCTCGGTAGCGCGCACCGCCACGCCCACGGTACCCGCCGGGAACGACTCCGGCGGAGTCCACCGCAGTTGGCCAGTCTGGGGGTCGATCTCCATGCCCGGCGGGGCCTGGGGCTCGAGGCTGTAGCGGATGTCGGCTTCTCCCTCGGGGTCATGGGCGCGGACCTGCATGGTCCATGGCAGGCCGGCAATCGCAACCGGAGGCGTAACCGGCTCGAATCGCGGGGCGTCGTCCACCGGCGTCACCCGGATAGCGACGCGGGCCGGCGTACTGGTAGCCGTGGTCGGCTCGGCGGCAGGGTCCTGGTCGCTGGCCGTGAACTCGAAGAAGTCATCGCCGAAGAAGTCGGCCTGCGGCCGGTAAATGGCCTCCCCCGTCTGCGGATCGAGCGTCAATTGCCCGTGCTGGGGCGGGCGGACGATAGCAAAGCTGAGGGGCTGCGTCACCTCGGGATCGCCGTCGTCGCCAGAAAGCCGCAGGATCAGCACCTCGTCTTCCGCCACCGTCAGATCTTGAGGCGCCGCCACGGGAGGCCGATTTTGGAAGAACACTGTGATAGGCACGGTCAGGGCCACGCTGGTCTTGGCGGGGCCGCCCGCCTGATCGTCGTCGGTCACCGTGACCACGATCCGATCCAAGCCCAAGGAGGCGGGCTGCGGCGTATACGTGATTGCCCCGGTGGCCGAATCGAACGCCGTTATCTGCCCGTGAAGCGGCGGCACCGTAATGGCAAAGGTCAGTTGCTGGGCCACCTCGGGATCGCCATCTTCGGCCGCAAGGACAAACGACCACGTGGCCGGCTCGTTCAAGGCGATTCGGAGCGGCCCCTGAAGGATACGCGGCGTGTCGTTGACCGCCGTAACCTGAATGGCCACTGTGGCCGGGTTCGACGTCTTGGCCGGCTCCCCTTCCGTATCGTCATCGGTAACTGTGAACGTGAACTCGTCAGTGCCATTGAAATTGGATTGCGGGCGGTAGCGAACCGTACCGGCCAAAGGGTTGAAATCCGTCAGCACGCCGTGCTGGGGCGGGGTGACGATCGCAAAAGTGAGCGACTGGGTGGCTTCCGGATCGCCGTCATCGCCGACCAGCGTGATCACAAGCGAGGTGTCCTCGTCCAGCGCAACTGTCTGGTCGAAGGCCACCGGCGTGTTATTGACCTTGGTGACATAGAGGGTGATCACCGCCGGCTCGCTGGTCTTGGCCGTTTCGCCCGCGGTATCGTCGTCGGTGACCGTGAAGCTGAAAGCGTCGATACCGCTGAACCCTGGGTCCGGCTCGTACAGCACCTGGCCGGTCTGCTCGTCGAAGGCATGGAGCGTTCCGTGGCTGGGGCCGGTCACCAGGGCGAAACGCAGGGTCTGCTGGTGTTCGGGATCGCCGTCATCGCCCGAGAGCCGGATGGGAATGGTACGGTCTTGGGGGGTGGTGATCGTCTGGGGATATGCGACGGGTGGTGTATTGACCGCGGCCACGTCGATGGCGATGGTCTGTTCGGCGGTGTTGCCCGCCAGATCGCGAACCTCGATGCGGACCTGATGCAGGCCGGCCTGGCCGTCCCTCGGAGTCCAGCGGATCTGGCCCGTGGCCGCTTGGATGGTCATTCCTGCCGGCGAGGCCAGCAGCCGATACTCCACCGGCTGGCCGGCCAGTTCGTCGTCGCTTTGGACGTCGTACTGATAAAGCTGCTCCTCGGCAGCCACGGCGGGCGCGGCGGAGGTGATGATCGGGGCGACCGTATCGACGACAATCGCCAGCGGCGCCGACAACTCGCTGGGCAAATCCACCGTGGTGTGGTAATTCCCCACATCGACGGCCTGATTGCGGAGGGTCTGTCGGGCGGTGATGGCATGGCTGCCGTCGGCCAGATCCAGCGAACCATCGGTCAGCATGACCACGGCCCCGGCCATGCTGGCGGTGGCTCGGCCAATCACTTGGCCGTCGGCCAGCAACTCGACCTCCGCCCCGGCCACCACGCCGCTGACCCGGAAGGCCAGCGTATTGCCCGGCGTGTTGTCCAGTCGCGTGATGCCGTCGGCACTGCTGGCACCCGTGTCGCTGCTGGCCAAAAGCTGGATGCCACTGGGAGCCGCAGGCCGAACGTATAGCGGCACGTATTGGTAGTCGGCCGGCCCGCCCAAATAGGCCTGGGCACTGAAGAGGATCGGATACACTCCGGCAACGCCGCCGCTGGGCGTAATGGTAACGTTGGCACCGCTTAGGCTGACTGCCAGGTCGGGATGGGGCGGGTTGGCCACCGCGCTGAAAACGATCGGATCGCCCTCCACATCGATCCCCACCAGGCTCACGGTTACCGGCGTGTTGGCCGTGGTTTGAATGGCCGGCACCGGTTGGCCATTCTGCATCACCGCCTGGAGGAAAGGATTGCTGTTGCTGTAAGGCCCCGTATCGGCTTGGACCGTCACGTGGAAGGTTTGCGAGACGTCGCTCTCCCCGTCGCTGACAAACACGGTGATGTCCGCCCCGCCCGATGCCCCTTCCGGGGCCATCAGGCGGAGCACGCGGTTCTGCGTATCGAAAAAGACCGACACATCGGTCATTACCACCTCATGCACCGGCCGGTCGCCGGTGCTGGTCGGCACGTTCTCGATCGCCTCGCGGATGGTGTCGCCTTCGGTCAAAAATCCGAACACCGCGTGGTTGAAATCCAGCCACCGCGTAGGCCCCGAGGTGATGAAGAACTGCGAGTCGTTCGTGTCGTCGCTGCTTTTGGCCATCGAGAGGATACCCGCGCTGGTGTGCTGCAACAACACGTTGAACTCGTCGTCGAAGCGGACGCCCGAGCCGCCCGTCCCTGTACCCGTCGGATCGCCCCCCTGGATCATGAAATCCTTGATCACCCGATGAAAAATCACGCCATCGTAGAACCCCTGCTCGGCCAATTGCGTAATGCGGTGCACCGTGTTGGGCACCAGGTCCTCGAACAGCTCGAAGACCATGTCGCCCACAATGCCGTCGGCGTCGTCCCGCACCGAAATCCTCAAACTAGGGTTGCCTTGGGGGATGACGGCCGATAGCCCCGCGGTGTTGTTGCTCACCTCCACGCGAAAGCTCAACTGGGGCGAATCGCTATCGAACCCGTCGAGCGCCACGTGCAACGGTGCGCCGGCAAGGACCGTCAGATCCGGGATGGGGGCCAGCGTGGGGGCGGCCAGCACCTGCCGCGGCTCTAGCCGCTCGAAGGCCGGGTGGCGGAGGCAACGTCCCGCCCGGCCGCTCCGCGCCCTGCGGCGCCCCATTGGCCAACCTCGTAGCCTGCGTGTAACCATGCCTCTTCGTTCCCCGTGACACCCGAAGATGTGCCAGCCCCGGCTTCCCAAGCCGTGGCCGCCGCGCCCCGGCCCTCGGCGTTTAATTTCCTTCCGACCGCGCTGCAAAAAGGCCAAAAATCAATGCGTCCCGCCTCCATGCTGGGGCGGTCGACGGCCGCGACCTTGACCTTCTCAAGCCAACCACCCACCTTTCCGGAACAGGCAGGGGTAATCTCTATCATGATCCAAGCCAAGCAGCTTGTCACTTAGGCGCCGCCAGAGTTGAGAAAGTTCCCCTGCCGCCGGGGTTCGACCGTGCAGATCGTGCGGGATGACGCGAAGGCGCCGCACCCCTATTGAAGGTGGTAGTTCACCCAACTCATAGCCGACTGGCTTTCCATCCTGCCTGCCAGAAACGGCGGAGCTTGCCAATACTACCCCGCCGGGTTGCAAGCCCGAATCAGTCGGGGGGCAACGGGGTTGGAGGCCGCAGTCGCCACCTCCGCAGGCGAAACACGGCTCGTTGGCACAGTTGGGCATGGATCTGCCGAACCCGCTGCTCCACCTCTTGCACAAGCTCCTTGTCGTCCATGCAAGCGACTTCCTCTGGACTCAAGGGGGGCCCGTAGTGGACATGCACTGGCCCGAACCGAGGCAGCCACGCCCACCGCGGCCAGGCGTGCCATGCTCCCTCAATGGCTACCGGCACGATCCATGCCCGGCTCCGCCGCGCCAACACAGCAAACCCTGGCTGAAAAGGGGCAATCGCCCCGTCCCACGTTCGCGACCCCTCTGGAAAAATCAGCGTGGCTTCGCCCCGCCGCACCCGGCGCAGCGCCTCGCGCAACCCTGCCAGCGGCGAACCTTCCTGGTCCAAAGGGATCGCGTCCAACGAGCGGATCAGCAGCGCAAACGGTTTGCACCGGTACAAGGTCTTTCGGGCCAAGAAGTTCAGCCGGCGGGGCACCCCGGCCCCGATGAGCGGCGGGTCGAGCGTGCTCTGGTGATTGGCCGCAAGGATTACCCCGCCCTTGGCGGGAATATTCTCCACCCCGGTGTATCGCACGCGGAAAAACGCGGCCCCCGCCAAACGGACCACCACCCGGGCCGCCTTATACCATACTACCATCCAGCGGGGTCGATCGCTCAAAGAAACGGGTCGCTTGTTCATAAGAACCCAGTGGGGGTGCCCATCTCGCTTCGGCGACGCCGGCTGGGCCAGTGCTTGAACACCCCAGGCGCACTGGCCAGCCCGTTTCAAGCGGGCTGCGACAGGCCCAGCCGCCGCTTGCACTCCTCCAAGATATCGGCGGTGCGGGTAGCGCCCACCCGAGTGGCCCCCGCCGCCCGAGCCTCCAATAGAGCATCCAGACTGCGGATGCCGCCGGCGGCCTTCACCTGAACGTGGGGTGGGCAATGCCGGCGCATCAGCCGCAGGTCCTCCACCGTCGAACCCCCGGTGCCAAACCCTGTGGAGGTCTTCACCCAGTCCGCCCGCAACTGGCCGCAAATCTCGCACAGCCGGATCTTGTGCGACTCGGTCAGGTAGCAGTTCTCGAAGATCACCTTGACCCGGGCCCCTACGCGGTGCGCCGCCGCGATCATCGCCTCGATCTCCTCGGCAACGTAATCCCAATCACCGCTGAGCACTTTGCCAATGTTGACCACCATGTCCAGCTCGCGGGCGCCATCGGCCAAAGCCCCCTGGGCCTCGGCCACCTTGGCCGCCGTCGCCTGGCTGCCGTGCGGAAACCCAATCACCGTGCCCGGCAGCACCCCGCTGCCCGAAAGCAACTCCGCACACCGCCGTATAAAATACGGCTTGATGCATACCGAAGCGACGTCGTACCGGACCGCTAACCGGCAACCCTCTTCCAGCTCCCGGTCCGTCAGCGTCGGCACCAAGAGCGAGTGGTCGATCATCTTGGCGATCTCGTGATACGTGTATCCCATCGCGCTCTCCTGCAAAGGCTGGAAACGCCTGTCCATAATACTGTACGGGAGCCGCGCGGTCAGCCCCGCAGCTCCCATCCGGACTTCCTCGAAAAATTGCCCCGGACTTGCTGTGGCGCTGTTGCCTATACGTGCTTGTCAAGCCAAAAATCGTTGCCCCACCTGGCGCCCGGTGCTTTGGCCGCGCTTGTGCGGCGATGAATGACCCGGGGTAGAATAGGGCCGAAAAGTGCCTGAGCAGGGCTTCAAGCCGCGGGGCGCTCCGAGCGGGTGGCCGCAGGCGTGTGGAGGGTCCAGCGCTTGCCGGCCCCCTGGGGGGCACTGTTCATCGTCGTGCTTTTTTTGAAAGGTGTTGCGCGTGGCGAGATGCGCCCACTTCAGTAGCCTGCGCGCCCGGGTAGCGGCCGTGTTCGTTGCGGTTTCGACCATTCCGCTGGCCTTGGTGGGGTACTTTGCGGTACGCACGGCCGAGGCCGTCATTCAGCGGATCGTGCTGAACCAGTTGGAAAATGTGGCTGCCGACAAGCAGCGGCTGCTTCAGCGGTGGATTGCGGAGCGGAGGGCGGACGTTGCGGTTCTGGCCCGCTCGTCGGTACTGCGAAGCCTGGATGTGGACAAGATTGCCTCCTACCTGGCCCTGGTTCGCGAGCAGTATCGGGTGTATCGGCGGTTCTTGGTGCTCGGCCGAGAGGGGGAGACCCTGTATGACAGCACGGCGGGGGGCGAGGCGTCGCACGCCCAGGATCCTTGTTATCAAGAGGCGATGGCTCAGGGCCGCTTCGTTTCGCGGGTCCATTGGGCCCCGGGGCAGCAGCAGGCCGTGTTCTCCATTTCGGAGGCGATTCGCGACGCGGAGGATCGGCCGATCGGTGTGGTCTGCGCCACCGTGGATACCCAGGCGATCGTGGCGGACGTGCTCAAAGTATCGCTGGGCGAGACGGGGGAATGCTATCTGGTGGATGGCGAAGGCACGTTTCTAGCGCACAAGCAGCCCGAGCGTGTGCTCCGCGATACGATCGCCCAATCGGGGAGCTTCGCCAGTCTGTTCGACGAGCGCGTGGGGCCGATCTACACCGATTACCGGGGAATTGCGGTACTGGGGGCTTTTCGCCCTGTGGAGGAAACGCCGTGGTACGTGGTGGTGGAGCAGGACTGCGAGGAGGCGTTCGCGGGGGCCCGGCGCCTGGCGCGACACGTTTTTGCGGCCGTGGGAGTCACGATCGCGGCGGCCATAGGTTTGTCGTGGCTCTGGGCCTCGTACGTGGCTTCGCCAATCCGGGCACTCAGCGAGGCGGCCCAGGCGGTCGCGCGGGGCGACTTCGCCGCCGCCCTGGCCGATCGGCCATCCCGCCGCAGCGACGAGATCGGGCTGCTGGACAGCGTCTTCCGCGCGATGGCCAGGGAACTCTGGCAGCGGGAGGCCCGGTTGGAAAAACGGATCGGGTTGACTGAGGAGGAGCTGCGCAAGTCGGAGGAGAGGTTGCGGCAGACGCTGGCGGCGGCGGCGCGTTCGGAGCGGTTAGCGGCCCTGGGGCGCCTGGCCGCCGGAGTGGCCCACGAGATCCGCAACCCGCTGGCCTCGCTCAAACTGTTTTTGGAGTCCCTCCCCGAAGACCTGCCTCTGGCCACAGAACAGGCGGAGGATTTCGCGGTGGCCATGCAGCAGGTCCGCCGCATGGAGAACACGATTCAGCATTTTCTGAGTTTCGCCCGGCCGCAGGAGCCGTGTCTGGTGGAGGTCCAATTCGCTAAACTCATAGAGGATGCCCTGGTGGTGGTGCAGCCGCGGGCGAATCAACAGGAGGTGCAAATCGAGAAGCACGTGGCAGCAGCGCTGCCTTGCGTGCAGGGCGATGCCCGCCAGTTGGGCGAAGTGCTGGTGAACCTGTTGGTCAATGCCTTGGATGCCATGCCCCAAGGCGGACGGTTGTCGATTCGGGTGACGGCCGACACGCTGGCCAGCGGCCAGACGACCCGGCCGGCAGTGCGGATCGACGTGGCCGACACGGGCCCCGGTATCCCCGAGGCGCTCCGCGACCGGCTGTTCGAGCCCTTCATTACCACCAAGGCGTCGGGCTCGGGGCTGGGGCTGGCCATCGCCCAGAGCACGGTCGAACGCCACGGCGGCACCATCCGGGTGCAGAGCCAGCCGGGCCAGGGCGCCACTTTTTCGATCCTCTTGCCAGCAAGCGAGGCACCCAAGAACAACGATGGCCAGAATCCTTGTAGTGGATAACGACGAGGGGCTGGTGCATTTTCTCCGCCGGCTGTTTGCCAAAGCCGGCCACGACGTGGCCGCCTGCACCGACGGGATGACCGCCTTGTCCACGCTGGGCCACGAAGCCTTCGATGTCATCCTGCTGGACTACAAGATGCCGGGCCTCAATGGGCTGGATACCTTGAGCGAAATCAAGCGGTTGCAGGTGAAAACGCCGGTGGTCATTATGACGGCCTTTGGCACCAGCGAAACCGCCATTGAGGCGATGAAGCGGGGGGCTTTCGACTATTTGCTCAAACCTTTCGATACCGAAGAGCTGAAGCGAATCACAGCCGATGCCCTCCAGGTCAGCCGTCTGATGCGCGAAGTGGTGAGCCTGCCCAAATCGCTGACCCGCATCACCCCCGCGGCGGACGAACTCCGCTTGGTGGGAAACAATCGCCGCATTCAGGAGGTGTTCAAGCTCATCGGCCAAGTGGCTGCCAAGGACGTTACCGTACTCATTACGGGGGAGAGTGGCACGGGCAAGGAACTGGTGGCCCGGGCGATTTACCACCACAGCCGGCGGGCTGACAAGCCGTTCATGGCCGTCAACTGCGCCGCGATCCCCGAGACGCTTTTCGAGAGCGAATTGTTCGGTTACGAGCGGGGGGCATTCACCGGGGCCGACCGCCCCCACCTAGGCAAGTTCGAACGCTGCCATCAGGGCACGCTGTTTTTCGATGAGATCGGCGATATGTCGCTCCGCACGCAGGCCAAGGTGCTTCGCGTGCTTCAGGAGGGGGAATTCGAGCGCCTGGGAGGCAGCGAGACCATCCGGGTGAACGTCCGCATTCTGGCCGCTACCAACAAGGATCTGGAAAAGGAAGTGCGCCAGGGACGATTCCGCGAAGACCTTTATTACCGTCTGCGGATCGTATCTATCCATCTTCCGCCCTTGCGGGGGCGCCTGGACGACGTGCCGGCGCTGGTGGATTACTTCGTGGGGCGCTTTGCGGCCGAGTATGGCAGCCCAGTCCGCTATGTGGCAGACGGCACGCTTCGCAAGCTCCAAGCCTACCACTGGCCCGGCAACGTCCGCGAATTGGAGAACTGCCTGCGCCGGGCTGTGCTCATATGCCACGGCGAGGTTCTCTTGCCCGAACACGTGCAGTTCGAGAACGAAAGGGAGGGCGGACTCGCCGACTTGGGGAACGGGGGCGGCGGGCTCCAACAACAGGTGCGCGAGCTGGTGGCCTGCCTGCTGGAATCGGTGGGCAAGCGCCCTCATGCCAGCGTCATCGGTATGGTCGAGCGGGCGCTGGTGGCACAGGCGTTGGAGCGCTGCGCTTATAACCAGGTTCGGGCAGCCCGGCTGTTGGGCATCAGTCGCAACACTTTGCGGCATCGAATGCGCAAATACCGGCTTGAACCGCCCAACGCACCCCCGCCGGCCACGCCCGGGAGCGAAGGATAATGGATCTCCCCGCGCACCTCCCCCGAGGGGGCACAAAAGATTGCCTTGCGAAGCCAGGGCCGAGCGGTCCGCGGACCGGGGAGGTGCCTTGTGGCCCTGTTTTTCTAACACCAGCGGTGTTCAAGGGTTGAGCACCATTTCTAAGTCCCTTTTTGAACGGGACTTGCGCGGTTATTACCTGGATAAGGTGTTGTGCTCCGCTGCTGGGTTTTGACTAGTCCGCGACCGAAATTTGGCCGTGGCAGTCGCCGAATCGCCCCCCGAAATTCTTTTTTAGCAATGGGTTAGCAGCGGCGTCCGGCGTTTTGACCCTCTACGGCACGCCCGATGCTTCCACCGGTGCGGGCAATTGGTTCGGTGTTAGACGCTTGGCCGAATCGAGGCCGTGGCATGAGCCGCCCGATTTGCTCGCGATGCGCCCGCCGGCGTCACTGTCGCCTGCGCCAGCCAGGCACGTGGGCGACGGACTGCGATCGCTACGTGGAAGATCCGACGCTAGCCGGGGCCGAGAGTCAAGCTCGGGGCAAAACGGCGGATGCCTCGCCGTCGCCAGGCGTGGCCAAAGGCCGGCCTCGTCGACCGCGGCGTTCCCAAGCCTAAAAGGTTCAGCAGTGGCACTAGACCCCCAGCGGTCCCCAAGCCTACCCGTAGATGCCCGATCGGAGGCGCTCATGGCCGACGGTACTGGCGGTCGCGCAGACAGCAGTCCCCGGACAGAGGCCGACCGGCATCCTGCGGGCGCCGGTCAGGCCCTCAAGCATTTCCGCTACGTGGTGGGTTCGATCAACGAAAACGCTTTGGCCGTGTGGACCGACTTGTGGCGCGAGTTTCATCACCAAGTCACGCCCAGCGGCTTGGTGACGCCCCAACTCCAGCAGGGGTTCGTGCCATCATGCGGCTGGGCCGAGTTCTTGGAAAAGTTCTGGCTGCTCAAGCATTACCTCGATTGTATCCACCACATCGCACGCGAAGATT
>Ga0315298_1008525_pt1 | contig 13047 bp, 11 predicted proteins | sample WHS_1_MG_FD_203077 | JGI IMG/M metagenome (GOLD analysis project Ga0315298, IMG submission 203077) | Extremophilic microbial mat communities from Washburn Hot Springs, YNP, Wyoming, USA - WHS_1_MG | ecosystem: Environmental > Aquatic > Thermal springs > Hot (42-90C) | place: USA: Wyoming...
CGGGAATCAGTACACTGAGCTCTGGTACTGATTTTGGCCCATCCCAGTGCTGGAAGAGGCCGCCCCCCCCGCCTTCCCGCCACGCCCTCAATGGCTTATATTCAGGCACACAAAACAACGATCAACCGCGAGAGGAACGCATGTTCGAGCAGGCTTTCAAGAATATCGACGACATCCTTCACAAGGATGCAGGTTCCTCCAGCGAACTGGACTACACCGAACAGACTTCCTGGCTGTTGTTTCTCAAGTATCTGGATGCCCTAGAGCAGGACCGGGCCATGGAAGCAGAGCTGGAAGGTCGCCCCTACAGCTTCATCCTGGAAGACGCCTACCGCTGGGAACGCTGGGCAGCCCCGAAGACTGCAGATGGACGGATTGACCACCACGAGGCTCTGACTGGTGACGATCTGAAGGACTTCGTGAACCTACGGTTATTCCCCTATCTTTCCGGCTTCAAGTACCGGGCACGGGGCTCCAACACCATCGAGTATAAAATCGGGGAGATCTTCAGCGAGATCAAGAACAAGATCCAGAGCGGCTATAACTTACGGGAAGTTGTCGAAATCATTGATGGTCTGCGCTTCCGGTCCCAGACGGAGAAGCACGAGCTATCCCATCTGTACGAAGCCAAAATCAAGAACATGGGCAATGCCGGACGGAATGGTGGGGAATACTACACTCCCCGACCCCTGATCCGGGCCATTGTGCAGGTGGTGGCGCCCAAGGTTGGTGAGAAGATCTATGATGGAGCGGTAGGCTCTGCAGGGTTTCTTTGTGAAGCCTTCGACTATCTCAAGGCGCAACCGGGGCTGACTACCAGCGATATGCAGACGCTGCAGGAAAGCACTTTCTACGGCAAAGAGAAGAAGAGCCTGGCCTACGTCATCGCTATCATGAACATGATCCTGCATGGCATCGATGCGCCGAACATCGTTCATACCAACACCTTGGCCGAAAATCTGATCGATATTCAGCCCAAGGACAGGGTAGATGTAGTACTGGCGAATCCTCCCTTCGGAGGCAAGGAACGCAAGGAAGTCCAGCAGAACTTCCCGATCAAGACCGGTGAGACAGCCTTTCTCTTCCTGCAGCATTTTATCCGCATCCTGAAAGCCGGAGGCAAGGCCGGTGTGGTCATCAAGAACACCTTTCTGAGCAATACAGACAATGCCTCAGTCAGTCTGCGCAAGCTGTTACTTGAAGAATGTAACCTGCATACGGTGCTAGATCTGCCGGGTGGAACATTCCAAGGGGCCGGAGTAAAAACCGTGGTGCTATTCTTTGAGAAGGGCTCACCGACCCGCAAGGTCTGGTACTACCAGCTGAATCCCGGACGGAACATGGGGAAGACCAATCCCCTCAATGACAATGATCTGGCAGAGTTCATCGATCTGCAGAAGACCAAGGCCGACTCGCCGCGGTCTTGGAGTGTGGATGTGTCTGGGATCGACACCCGTACCTATGACCTATCAGTGAAGAATCCTAATGGCGGTGATGAGAAGGTGCTGCGCAGCCCGGAAGAGATTCTGGATGAGATTGCCGCACTGGATGCCGAGAGTGCTGAGGTGCTAGCGGTGATTCGGGGGCTGCTGTGAGGGTGGGGTGGGAGGTGAAACCTCTCAAAGAGGTGTGCGCATTTATTGGTGACGGAAACTGGATTGAAAGCAAAGATCAATCGCCTGAGGGCATTCGCCTCATACAAACTGGCAATATTGGAACAGGGTATTTTAGAGGGAAGGAAGAAAAATCCAAGTACATCTCTGAGCCAACTTTTAACCGCTTAAAATGCACTGAAGTTTATGAAGGCGATTGTTTGGTATCACGTCTACCAGATCCAGTTGGCCGAGCTTGTGTTTTACCATCAACACAAGAGCGAATGATAACAGCTGTTGATTGTGCTATACTACGTTTTAAAAAAAATGTTTTAATTCCTGAGTTTTTTGTTTACTTTTCTCAGTCGCATGACTACCTAGAAAGTGTTATTTCAGAAGCAACTGGCACAACGCGGACACGAATAAGCAGAAAGAACCTTAGCGCAATCACAGTCCCTGTCCCACCCCTCCCTGAGCAACGCCGCATCGTCGCCATCCTCGACGAAGCCTTTGAAGGCATAGCGACCGCGAAAGGGAACGCCGAGAAGAACCTCCAGAATGCCCGCGAGGTGTTTGAGAGTAATCTTAATGCGGTGTTTTCGCAGCGGGGTGAGGGATGGGTAGAGAAGCGGTTAGGGAATGTTGCAGGATTTATTGACTATCGCGGCAGGACGCCGACTAAGACAGAATGTGGTTTACGCCTCATCACTGCTAAAAACGTTAAAATGGGGTTTATAAAACTGACCCCGATGGAATTTGTTTCTCCTAATTCATACGATTCATGGATGACCCGTGGGATACCAAAGTATGGTGATGTATTGTTTACTACCGAGGCACCACTAGCCAACATTGCCCAACTAGACACAGAAGATAAAGTTGTTTTCGCGCAGAGAATCATAATTCTCCAGGCAGACCACAAAGAAATTATCAGCGCTTTTCTAAAGTACGAGCTCATGTCGCCTCCGGTTCAGCAGCGTATACACTCCATGGGAACAGGTGCGACAGTTAAGGGTATTAAGGCACGTTTATTAAAGCAGATCGAAATTCATATTCCATCGCTCACCGAACAGCGCCGCATCGTCGCCATCCTAGACAAACTAAGTCAAGAATCCCAACGCCTCGAATCCATCTATCAACAAAAACTCGCGGCCCTCGACGAACTGAAACAATCACTCTTGCACCAAGCCTTCAACGGCGACCTATAGGACTCCGCCATGAACGAAGCCGACACCCGCGCCCAACTGGTAGATCCCGCCCTCAAGGATGCTGGCTGGGGTGGGGTGGAAGGCAGTCGGGTGCTGCGAGAGTATCGGATCACTCAGGGGCGACTACAAGGTGCCGGGCAGCGCGGAAAGCCCGAGATTGCCGATTATGTACTGGAGTACCGTAACGAAAAACTCGCGATTGTCGAAGCCAAGCGCCGGGATCTCTCCGCTTCCGAAGGCGTCATGCAGGCCAAGCAGTACGCCAGCAAGATGATGATCCGGTTCACCTATGCCACGAATGGTACTTCCATCTATGGCATCGACCTCCAAACTGGGTCTGAAGGCGAGATCGACCGTTTTCCCTCTCCAGAAACCCTCTGGAATATGGCACACGCCTCAGAAAATGCATGGCGTGACCGTTTTGCAGACATTCCATTTGAAAGTGTCGGTGGATCTTTCCAGCCCCGCTACTATCAGGAAACAGCCATTCAGCGCGTCACGCAGGCAATCTCTGAGGGTCAGAAACGGATACTCCTGACCTTGGCCACCGGTACTGGAAAAACCTTTATTGCCTTTCAAATCGCCTGGAAACTCTTTCAGGCCCGTTGGAACTTGAGTAGAGAACCCAGTCGCCGCCCCCGGATTCTCTTTCTAGCGGATCGCAATATTCTGGCAGATCAGGCATTCAATGCGTTTCACGCTTTCCCTGAAGATGCACTGGTCCGCATTGATCCTGAGGATATTCGTAAGAAAGGGCAGGTTCCCACAAACGGTAGCCTCTTCTTCACGATTTTTCAGACCTTCATGAGTGGGCAAGGGGAAAGCCCCTACTTCGGAGACTATCCGCCAGATTTCTTCGATTTTATCGTGATAGATGAATGTCATCGGGGTGGTGCTAAGGATGAGAGCAACTGGCGTGGCATCCTCGATTACTTTTCTCCTGCGGTACAGTTGGGACTCACAGCTACGCCCAAGCGCCGAGACAATGTGGATACTTACGCCTACTTCGGCGAACCCGTCTATATTTATTCCCTCAAGGATGGCATCAATGACGGTTTTCTAACCCCCTTCAAGGTTAAACAGTTTGCGACAACATTGGATGAGTATATCTACACCCCTGACGATGATTTACTCGAAGGAGAAATTCAGCGGGGCAAGACGTACTTAGAAAAGGACTTTAATCGCAAGATCGTGATCCCAGAACGGGAACGCTACCGGGTCAAGCTCTTCATGAGCCTGATCGACCAGCGAGAAAAGACGCTGGTATTCTGCGCCAATCAGGAACATGCGGCATTGGTGCGAGATATTATCAATCAAGAGACAACCAGCACCGACCCTCTCTACTGTGTGCGCGTAACCTCCAATGATGGGCCATTGGGTGATCAATATCTGAAGACCTTTCAGGATAACGAAAAAACGATCCCCACCATTCTGACAACTTCTCAGAAGCTCAATACCGGCGTGGACGCCCGCAACATTCGCAATATCGTTTTATTACGCACTGTGGGCAGCATCATCGAATTCAAGCAGATCATTGGTCGAGGCACTCGCCTCTATGACGGGAAGGACTTTTTTACGATTTACGATTTCGTGAAGGCCCATCACCACTTTGGAGATCCCGAATGGGATGGGGAACCATTAGAGCCGGAAGGTGGTTCGCAAGGCGGGGGTGGGGCCCGTGAACCACGGCTGCCATTACCCCCCACAGAGCGGCCCGTCAAGATCCGAATTAAACTCCGCGATGGCAAAGAAAGAACTATCCAAAGTATCAGCTCTACCATCTACTTTGGACCCGATGGTAATCCGGTAACGGCTGCACAATTTCTGGAGGGGCTGTTTGGCACCCTGCCGGAGTTCTTCAAGGATGAAGATGCGTTGCGAACCATCTGGAGTGATCCAGAAACGAGGAAAGCCTTTCTGCAGGGATTGGCAGAAAAGGGCTATCATCGAGAACTGCTTGCGGATATGCAGCAGATTATCGACGCGCAGAACAGCGACCTCTATGACGTGCTGGCCTACGTTGCCTTTGCGCTGCAGCCCGTACCACGGTGTGAACGTGCCGAGCACGCGAAACTAACCATGGACCGCCAGCTTACCGACAAGCAGCGCGCATTTCTGGAGTTTGTGTTGGCGCAGTATGTGAAGGTCGGAGATGCCGAGCTGGACACAGAGAAGCTATCGCCATTGCTCAAGCTGAAATATAACAATGCGATATCTGACGCGTTTGCAGAGCTGGGCAGTCCCGCGCAGGTGCGGGAACTTTTTAGAGGGTTTCAACGGTATTTGTACACCCCCACAGAACAAGTAATGAGGAGATAGAATGTCAGGAGCAATAGAAGTTTCTCGCTCTCGGGAACTTGCTGCAAGAGTCCTCTATGCTGCACTAGAAATTCTGAAAGATCGAGGTGGCGAAGCGCCCGGGCGCGATCTGATCGCTGCGATACCTAGTATGGTCGAGCTTGATGGGTGGGCTAAAGGGAACTACGAGAAGAGCGGAGGTATTCGTTGGATATCGATGCTGCATTTCTTTAGTATCGATGCCATAAAGGCTGGTTATCTGCTGAAAAAGAAAGGAGTATGGTACCTCACACAGGAGGGCGAAAGAGCCTTAGAGCTTGGTCCGAAGGGGCTATTAGATGCGGCTACTGAAGCTTATCGCGTCTGGAAGGCCAATAACCCAAGCACAGACACGACCGTATTGGATGAAGAATCGACAGCGTTGGTCTCGGTTGAAAATGAGGACCATCGTCAAGAGGTAACTATCCAGGCGATGGAAGAAATATCAATCAATGGCATCAAATCGGAGATCGACAAGAAGACCGATTATGAATTCCAAGATCTAGTGGCCGCCCTGCTACGTGGAATGGGATACTACACTCCTTTTGTAGCACCAAGGGGGAAGGATGGTGGTGTGGATATCATAGCCTACCGAGATCCATTGGGCACTGTAACGCCACGCATAAAAATTCAAATTAAGCACCGACAAGATAAAACTCCAGCAATGGAAGTTCGGCAGCTAATGGGGTTGCTACAAAAAGAGGGGGATGTTGGCATTTTTGTATCTACGGGCGGTTTCACTGCAGACGCCAAGATGGTGGCAAGGACATCTCATGTCCATGTTGAGTTGATTGATACAGAGCGTTTTATTGCGCTTTGGCAGGAGTTTTATCCGAAACTTGCGGATGATGATAAAGTGTTATTATCACTAATTCCAATATACTTTTATGCGGCAAAGTAAATAGATAAATGGCCCCAGCAGTACTGACTAACCGCTTTGTTGTTCAATACAATTGTAAGGATGGGGGTTGGTATGACTAGCAGCTCTGGAAAGGGTTACGATATTCACGAGGGGCCATCTAGCTGGTATATTTCAAGCCCGGATCGCCAGGCTCTTCGAGTTAGCAAACGCATATGCCCGACGAAGAATGACGCGATCAGTTGGTACGAAACGAATTCTAAGGCGGAGGAACGAACGAGTCCCGCTGAGAGCGATACCTTGCAGCAGGCTTACTTTACTCTTGGGGTTAGACCCGACGCTTCCGATGCTGTAATAAAAGCCGCGTGGCGAGCCTTGATTAGCGAGTTCCATCCTGATAGATATAATGGCGAGGATGCTAGTGAGAAAGCTCTGGAGATAAACCGAGCATACAAAATTATTTCTAAAGCTCGATCTGAAGCATGTAAGAAGGCCCAACAGAGGTCTTATGAAGAATATAATAACGACTACGATCGGGCCCAAGAAGGTAACCCAAAATCTGGTTTTAAGCCAACTCCAGATCGGTCAAACGATAACCATAACTCAACTAATTCGGCATCAGATCAAAGGCCCGTTTTCAGATGGTCTTGGGGCGCATTCTTTTCGCCATTGCCTTGGGCATGGGATAATCGACTCTGGATTTTTATTCCAGCGGTGTTAGTTTATGTGGTCATCTCCGGGATTTTAGTTGGGTCCGAACATGCGCCCGTCATTAGAATCGTTTTAAGTATCCTACCGATGCTTTTTTTCGGCATTAAGTCCGATGAGATAGCCTGGAATACAGGAAGATATAAAAGTACGTCAGATTTTTACTTAGCTCGCAGAGGGTGGAATAAATGGGGAATGATCATCGGCATACCATTGCTTGCTATATATGGACCATTTTATCCATGACCCTCTAAAAATGAGAATACAATGAGTTAGCTTGGAAAGCTGAGCGGTATAAGAGTCAGGGAGAGTTTTACGAAGTACGCAAGAACTGGGAACATTGGTGACGTATTTTAAGGATCGTTAGTGCTGTTTCAATAGTTGCACTTCTGCTACGTTCACCCTCGGCTTTCACTTGTTCGATATTGTCAAATACCCGAGGGCATATCGGGGTTGGGCTCAGAGGTATTCTCGTTTGTTGCCTGCCCCACGCCCCCGCTACAAGCAAGGCGCAGCAGCGCAGCTACTATCCCTCATCCTGTGGCCTAGCGTCCCTCCTGCGTGATTCTAGGGGCCTTGGCGGGGCTGCTTGAGGGTAAATCCACGGGTGGGTCGAGGGTGCGCAGCTTGGCAGGTTCGGGCGGTGTAGCGCAGCAGCTTGGCAGCGGCGGTTTATCAACTGTCCACCCCGTGTCCTAGCGTCACTCATGAGCGGTTCTGGGGGCCTTGGCGGGGGCGATGGTGAGCAGATGAAACATCAAAACCTAAAACCGTTACATACCGATTGGCATGTTAAACCCACAAAACATTCCTATTCATTCATCAGTTTTACTTATTGCGTCGTGCAGGCCGGTAACACATCCAGCGCACCCGCTCGACATTATCCTGAATGTGAAGGAACAGGGTGGCCCAGTCCTCGGCCAAGGATGCCGCAGTTTCCTCGTTGAAATTCTCGCGCAAGCGGTCCAGAAGTCCTCGATGGTGTCGTAGTTCCACAAGGATGCGCTGGCCGCCCTTGCCACCTCTGGCTGTGGCAAACGCGGTCGCAGCCTCGATCCAGTTCCCGGTCATGACCAGATCGTCGGTGTAGGCTTTGAGCATCCGGGTGCGCTTCTCCACTGGTTCGGCTGGGAGGGTGGGCAGTTTCCTGCCGCGCAGCAGCGCAGACTTCACTAGCTGGCGGTAGAGAGCCACGTCAGGAAGTGTTGGCGGGGTGGGCAGGTCGAGGCGCGGCTGCTGGGCTGCCTGCGCAGCCTCCTCCAGTTGTGCTCTATAGCTTTTCATGTCCATCGGGGTTTCCTCATTCGTCATCAAAGTCTGCAAACAGTGACGGGTCTAGTCGCACGTCCGCGAGTAGCGCGTCGAGAGTCTCGCTGAGTGGACGGGTATCCTGTGGCTCTGCCGTATCTCGACGCTGCTTCGTTTCCACAATACTTTGGCAGAGGTACCCAAAACGTCCGGCGAGCTTGATGAACTCGTTGACGCGCTTCTTGAAGGATAGTTTGGGCAGGTCGTCCAATGCGTCTTCTATGTCCGTGCGCCACATGTGGAGGAGACGCTCGTCGGGCATGAACGACAACGCAAAGTCCACACGGTCAAGCATGGTAGCAAGCTCGGCTTCGTACTTGCTCAGTTGTTTTGGGGTGCGGATGATACGGAGCGGGATTCCCATGGCTTCGCGCTTCAACTGGATGAACGAGTCGACCGTCATGAATGACCAGTCGCACCAGCAGCCGTACCGTGAGGTGGTGAACTTGGCGTGCTCGTTGATCGTCTCGTTGTGGATAGTCACAGGGCACCTCCATGAGCAATGGCGAAAACGATAGCCCAGACGGGCACCCAGAGCGCCCACCATGAAGGGCGGCGCAGATGCGCAGCGGCGAAGCCTAGGAAGTGGGTGAACAGCTTAATTTCAGGTAACATATACATCTCCTTTGTCGTAGTGGTTGCCCCCGTGCCGGGGGCTTTCTCTTGTCCGGCCACAGTGCCCCTGCGGCCGTTCAAACCTTACAATGAATACAGGGCGGGTAGGGCGGGAAATTCATTTTTTTCCAAAAGTTTCCTCATGAAAGAGTTATATAAGAAAAGTTTGGTCAAAAAGGGTAAAAACCCGCCCTACCCGCCCTGCCGCAACTACTGTGGCAAAGGAACGGTCAGCATGTGGTTGCGCAGGCGCAGCCCGCTATAAAACCTGCGACCGTTCGACTTCGCCTCCGCATGGCCGACCTCGGCAAGGCGTCTTGTGAAGGACGCCTTTGCCGTCACCTTGACGCCGTTTTGCTGGCACCAAACGCTCCACGCCCCATAGAGGGTGGCTTGCTCGACGCGCTCCACCGGATCGGGCTCGGTGATCTCGTCGAGGAACTGAGCCAGCAAGTCAGACTCCTGCCGGTACGCCTGAACCTCGCGTTCGATGGTCCGGCATAGACGCAGCCCACCCCGCGACCACTCGACCGCACCCGCGACTGCCCAGGCGAGGATGCCGTCCCGTTCGGCCCAGAGCTTCTGCTCTATGTGGTCATCCCGTTCACCCTCCGTGAATTGCCGCCGGAAAGGGATCAATGCGATCCGCCGCCAGACCCCAAAATCCGTCCCCGTAATCACAGGTTTGTGGTTTGTGCGAAGCCAAGGGCTGAATTCGGGAACAAAATTGAATGGGGTTCCGTAAAGGGGACGTGCTGCGATTGCCTCGCGCCCAGCTAAAACCTTCAACATCCTTTCGTCGAGCCGATCTCCGGTCGCAGTCTCATTTATTCCGAACATCCTGATTCCAACTAGCGCCGCCAACTCGGGAGTTGCAGACCCGCCCCCGCTTTTCTGTACCAGAATGTCGGGCAAGGCGGTTGTGGAATAATCGCCCATGATGCGTGACACGATATTAAAAAAAATTGACTTCCCATTCGCGCCGTTCCCGTAGCAAATGAACAGACGCTCTTCTGTGTTCGAGCCGGTCATTGAGTAACCGACCGCCCTCTGAACGCTCGCGATCAATTCCTGATCGCCACAAAAAACGTCATCGAGAAATTTCTGCCATTGTGAACAGGGTTGATTGGGCCGATAATTAGCGGTGCACTGCTTGCTAATTAACTGCTTCGGCTGCGCCTCCAGCAGTTTCCCTGTTCGCAAATCGACTACGCCATTTTGCACACCCAGCAGCATGGAATCAGCGTTGAATTCGGAAACCAACCGCGTCATCGAAGGCTCAGTTGTGGCCAACCTTAACGCCGCCATTATTCGCTGCTCCCTTTGCAAATTCATCGCCGTCTTGTAAAGGCGCTGGCCCCGTTCGGGGTCTGTTTTTGATACCTCCGCAGCATCGTCGATCATCGAGTGAATGACGCTTTTAATTGCTTGGATTTCTTCACCGCGAGCGCATTTTTCCCAACTTGAGCCGGACCATTTTAGCCAAGACTTATTTTCCCGCACGTAACAGAGTTGGCTACTGGTAGCATGGACAAACCTTTCGGCAAGCTCAAAATCCGCGAGGCTCCGCTGGTCTACACCCGCCTCCCGCTTGAGTACGACCGGCGCAACTTCCATATTCGCGCAGGCACGAGCAATGGTGCGCTCGCGGTAATCCTGTCGATCTAACCACTTTTGCGTGCCGTCACCGTGTTCAATCTGCGCCAATCCCGAACGATTCATGACCTCCTCAACCACCGCAGGCACTGCATCCAGCGCGACCCCCTCGGCAACCGCGACATTTCGGATGACGCTGCAAAGGGCTAAATCCGCCTCAGACGGGCCGTATTTCTCGCCCGTTGTGCTGCTGGCAATGGCAAGATTGCCAGACCAAAGATATGAATCTTTATTCGCCACCTTCTCCGCGATTCGGGCGATAACATCGGGACTGGGCAGCGCCGCACCCGGCACAAGTATGTTTGTGTGCGATGGCACATCGCCACGCCCAATCAAATCTAGCAATTCGTCGATGAACTGCTGATCCTGCGTTACCTCCTGGCTGGCCCTGTGCTTGTGGCCAGTTACCCGCAGATACCGCGAATGGCTGTATATTTCAATCCCGTATTCAGTTTTGTGAACCCCGATGGGTAGCGGCTTGCCGTACACAAAAGCGCGGCGGCCTGTGCCGCTCGGCGATCTTTCAATGTAAACACCCCGACCAATCGCGGCATTTACGATAGCGGACAACTCAGGAAATTGAGCCGCTTTCTCCTGGTAATGATCGAGGTCTATGCCGACGATTCCTGTCCCATCGAGCCGCACGCCACATGACAAAAACAGCCCCGCATCCATCGTCGCTTGCGCAACCACAAAAGAAACCCAACCCTCGCCATTGGCTGGCGAGAGTAACCGCCCGCGCCGGTTGCGCGGAGCTTTGGCGCTTTTGCCGTCATCGTTAATCGGATCGCTGAACGCCCAACCCAGACGCTGCAATGCGCCCGGAATGTTGTCAAAGTTTGGCTGTAGTAAAGTTGGTAAATGGTTGTGTTCATTGGCTACTTGTGTCATGCTCAGTGCTCCTCTTGGAAAGGTTTTCGATGGGCCGCCCGCTGGCGGCCTTGTTTTTATGCGCGCTGGCGCTTTTTTAGCCACTCCGCAACTTCGCTTTCGTGAAAACCCACGGCCCGCTCGCTCAATCGTACTGGCCGCACAAATTCGCCCTTAGCCAGCAGGCGGTATAATGTGGCCTTCGATAGGCCAGTTATCTTTACGGCATCGGGGAACCTCAAAACTTTACACATTTTCCCAACTCCTTTCATGCGGCCCAACGCCGACGCAAAAACCATAACACGGTCGCAAGGCTTGCAATGACATTTGAGCAACACTATATATGGTGCACCCCCAGCGCCCACTAAAAAGGCGGCCTATGGCCGCCCGTGGATCAACCCCGTATAACCCCTTTACGCTATCAGAGCCTCCAGCTTTGCCGCCCAGCCGTTGAGGGCCGCCCGTTTCTCTGCATCGTATGTATGCCGGTCATAGACAGCGGTGACGCCGCCCTCCACATGGTTCAGCACCTTCGAGACGACCAGCCGGTTATGCCCCAGCATCGTCATGTGGCTTGCAGCCGTGCGGCGCAGGTCATGGGGATGCACGTCTGCCAGCCCGAGCAGTTCCAGGTTATTCCTGAGCGCATGACTTAGCGCCGTTGGACTCATGGCACGGTCGCCACGCCGGGACGGGAACACCACCCGCCCACCTCTGGGCATCTGGTCGAGTATCGCCAGAGCCAGCCCAGACAGCGGAACCCTGTGGGCATTGCCGTTCTTGGCAATCGCCCCCGGTATGGTCCACACGTCCCCGTCGATCTGCTCCCACGTCATCGCGCAGACCTCGCCTAATCGCTGCCCTGTGGTCAGCATGAATCGCAGCGCCTGCCGCGTTACCGGGTCCATCCGCGCCGCCTCTAGGTCACGCCAAAGCGCCGTGATTTCGGCATCGACCAGCACTCGATCCCTGCTCTGTTCCCGAGCTGGCGCAGTCACCCCCTGCGCAGGATTTGCTTCGATCTCGCCACGACTGACCGCCCAGGCAAACATCTTTCGCACCACCGCCAGCGTCCTGTTAGCTGCGATGGGTGCCCCTCGTGCCGCTATGCCGTCTAGCAGCTTCGCCACGTCTCGGCGCGTTATGTCCTTCGCCTTGCGTGTACCGAGCACGGGCAGAACATCCCGCCACAGAATCCGCTGATCCTCTGCCCAGCTTCGCTTCTTGGCTTTGCTGTATAGCTCGATGAACTGCTCCGCCAGGACGGCAACCGTCGCGGCCTGCCGCTCTGCCGCTCTCTGGGCCTTCGCCTGCTCCGAGGGGTCTTGTCCTTGGTCGATCAGCAGCGCGGCCTCCATAGCGGCCTTGTGTGCGTCCTTGAGGCCCATCACTGGATACTCGCCAAGGGTCATGCGCCTATAGGTTCCATCATGGCGATACACAAAGGACCACGCCTTGCCTTTGGATGCTCCGATCCGCAGGTACAGGGTGCCCTTTCCTGTATAGCCCTCATCCTTCACATCCTGGCGCTGCCCCGTGTGGCGGTAGCTGCGCAGCTTGGCATCTGTAAGCCGTTCCGTGGTCATGGTGTATCCTCACAATCAGCAAGTCCGGGGAAACTTCTGGGGCAACTCTGGGGAAGCATTTCGCTGCGCAGTCATGATAATCTGCGAGACGCGCTGAGACAATCAAAGCTGACAAGCCCTTGTCTGCATTGTGGAAAGTGTAAAGTGCTGAGACGCTATGAAACGGCCTGATTGGTATTATTGTCCGACTCTTAATCAGCGGGTCGTGGGTTCGATCCCCTCACAACCCACCAAATAAAACAGGCACTTAGTAAGTTATCCTAGGTGCCTTTTGTTTTTCCATCCAACCTATATCCAACCACAAACCATGC
>Ga0315298_1008529_pt1 | contig 13041 bp, 7 predicted proteins | sample WHS_1_MG_FD_203077 | JGI IMG/M metagenome (GOLD analysis project Ga0315298, IMG submission 203077) | Extremophilic microbial mat communities from Washburn Hot Springs, YNP, Wyoming, USA - WHS_1_MG | ecosystem: Environmental > Aquatic > Thermal springs > Hot (42-90C) | place: USA: Wyoming...
CTCGCCCGTGCGGATCTGGATGCAGTCCTCCATGGGCAGCACGAAGATCTTGCCGTCGCCCACGCTGCCCGTCTCGCCCGTGCGGGCGCCCCGCACGATGGCCTCCACCGTCGCCTCGACAAAGGAGTCGTTGACCGCGATCTCCAGCTTCAGCTTCGGCAGCAGTCGCATCACGTCTTCCTGGGCACGGTACGTCTCGACAAAGCCCTTCTGACGGCCGCAACCTCGCACGTCGCTGACGGTCATCAGGTAGACGTCGCTGGCGGCCAAGGCCTGCTGAACGTCCTCGAGTTTCTCCGGCCGGATAATCGCCACGATCATTTTCATGGTATTCATGCTCCCGCGTTCGCACCGTCGCCTACCAGCCCCCTGCGCGGCAGGGAGTCGCGCCGAAGAGGGCGCGCCACGCCCTGGCCGATCCGCGTGTTCGTCATGACTCGCCACTCACCCCTCACGGCCCGCCGCTCGCTGCTGATCACTCAGGACTCAGCACTCAGGATTTGCACTTGCCGTTTACACCAGCGTCGGTGCATTCTCCTCCCGGGCGATCCGCGCCCGGACGTTCGGGAAGGCCTCGCGGAACAGGCCCTCGAGCGTCTGGCGGATCCGCTCGCGGTCGCCGCCCCGAAAACGGAAGTACACGCCTCGGACCGTCGTCACGTTCCGGTAGATCTCCTTGAATGCGTCCGTCGCCTGGTTGCCGTTGGCCTTGCACAGGCCGCGCCAGTGCGTCAGCAGCGACTCCTCGTCGATGCCGTCCAGGGCCACGCTGAACCGCCCGCCCGCCGGCGGCTTCAAGGCCGGCTTCGGCTCGGTCAGCCGCACGAACGCGACCGACTCGCCGCCCGACAAGGCGTACGCCCGCTCGCTGTGCTGCGTCAGATCCAACCCCACGATCTGTTCGTCATGGTCGGCCCGCAGCGGGGTCACCGCGTCGATCGCCATCAGCAGGACCAGCGTGCCGATGCCGCAATACCCATACGTCGCCAGGACCGCGATCAACTGCTGCAAGACCATCCGCGGCTCGCCCTGCAACAACCCGCCTGCAAGACCCAGCGAGAGGCTCTGCACGGCCGGATTGACCGCGGCCGTCGCGAACACGCCCGTCAGCAGCGCCCCCAGCGTCCCGCCGACCATGTGCACGCCGACCACGTCCAGGGCGTCGTCGTAGCCGAACCTCGGTTTGAGGGACACCGCCAGATAGCACACCGCCCCGCCCGCCAGGCCGATCAGGATCGACGCCATCGGCGTGACGAAGCCTGCGGCCGGCGTGATCGCGACCAGGCCCGCCACGGCGCCCGACGCCGCGCCCAGCATCGTCGGCTTGCCGTTTCGCAGCCACTCGACGGCTAGCCACCCCAGAACGGCCGCGGCCGCGGCCGTGTTGGTGTTGACGAACGCGATCGCGGCGAGTTCGTTGGCCCCCAGCGCGGAGCCGGCGTTGAAGCCGAACCAGCCCACCCACAGCAGCGACGCGCCCAGGACCGTCAGCGGCAGGTTGTGAGGGGTCATCGGCTCGGTCCCGTGCCCTAACCGCTTGCCCACGTAGATGGCGGCGACCAGGGCGCTGATGCCGCTGGCGATGTGGACCACCGTCCCGCCGGCGAAGTCGAGCGCGCCTACCTGCGTGGCGATCCAGCCGCCGCCCCAGACCCAGTGGGCCAGCGGGGCGTAGATGAACGTCGACCACAGGAGCATGAACAGGGCGAACGCCGGGAAGCGCATTCGTTCGGCGAACGTCCCGCTGATCAGGGCGGGCGTGATGATCGCAAAGGTCGCCTGATAGACCACGAACAGGATGTGCGGGATTGTCGGCGCCAGAGGATTCGCGGTCCCCTGCACACCGTGAAGGCCCAGGAACGCAAGGCCGCCGACCAGCCCCCCTTTGTCCGGTCCGTAGGCCAGCGTGTAGCCGAACAGCACCCACGTCACGCCGATCAGGCCGGCGCAGAAGAAACTGTGCATCAGCGTGGACAGGATGTTCTTGGTGCGGACAAGGCCGCCGTAAAACAGCGCCAACCCCGGGACGGTCATCATCAGCACCAGGGCCGTGCTGACCAGCATCCAGGCCGTGTCGCCTGTGTCAAATCTGGACGCTTGCGGCGCGGCGGTCGGGGCCTGCGCGGGCGCGTCCGCCAGCGCCGACGGCGCCCCTGTCACCAGCAGCCACCCCACCCACAGCAGACAACCCGCAAGACGTACATTTCGCATGTGCGGCTCCGATCTCAGGGCCTGGGCGGGGCCCGCTCCTAATGTCCTCCGCAGGAACGTGCTGGCGCTGCGCGGCTGAGCGCCAGGATGATGGCCATCCGAAGTGAAAAGTAAAGTACAGTTGCATGGCCGGCGGACGAGCCCCTTGCGGGCAACAGCCCCCGACCCCCTTGCATGCCATTCTGTCGATGGCTAAAGACTTGAAATAAGCGGCACTTGGCCTCCTCTATTAGCGGGCGCTAATTGGCATTGACGTAGTCAGACCGTGCGCGAAACCGGCGCCGCCGGGCCTGCTGCGCCTTGGATACGCCGCCCCTTTGCAGGACAATGACCAGGATCAGTCCGACGCACCAGAGATGAAGGAAGGAGACGGCCCGTTCGATGTCGGATTCGCCGGTAGCGGCGGCGCTGACGGCGAAGGTGATTGATGAACCCGGCTGCCGACGGACGCGAGACCTGTTGCGGGACCTGCCGGCGCACCTGCTGCGGTGGGCGGCGCGAACGGGTGAGCAATAGCCTCGGCGCAAGGAGACCAAGCGGCAAGAGGGAGCCGAAACGTCCGGTAATCGGAAAACTGGCAACAACTGGCCGCTCGACGAGCCAGACGCATGATGCCGGGCTATAATAGGACAAATCGCTGGCGGCGGGAATCTGGAGGGCCGTGATGCGTCGCCGCGGCCGGTTCGGTAACATTCGCTCGTACAAGTAGTTACGGCCGCGTGCTCGCATCTCGGCCGCGGGGCGCAAAAAGGAACGCCCCCACGGGGACTCGAACCCCGGTCTCCAGGATGAGAACCTGATATCCTAGGCCACTAGACGATGGGGGCGTCTGCGTTTTGTATACCGCGATGGCATTTATAGCACGACTAGGCCTGGCCGGTCAACTGCACCGCCAGCCGCCCCGTTTTATTACCGGGCCTGCCGGCGGTAACACAGGCCCTCACGAGAACATGGCTTGTGCCGATATCGTAAACTGGTATTGTGGAACGCTCGTGCTTCGGGTACACTATCCACCGGTAGCGATAGCGGTTGCCTGAACGCAGGGGATCGGCCATGGGAGCCGACGTGAAGACAAGACTCGCCCGATACCGCACAGCGGAACGCCCGCTGTTTGGCGCCCTTTTGCTGTTGGTGGCGGTCGCGAGTCTGACCGTCGCCGGCTGTAGCGAGGGACCCTCCAACCCGACCGGCCTGCTGGGGGCCAGCATCACCGCCGGGGACGAGTGCGTCACCCCCCCGGAGGCCGACCTGTACGCGGTCCGCGTCGTCGACCTGGTCAACGAGGAACGCGTGCAGAACGGTCTGGCCCCCCTGACGACCAACGCCACGCTGACCCGCCTGGCCGGCGACTACGCCTGCGAGATGATCAACGGCAATTACTTCGAGCACGTCAACCCGGTCACCGGCTCGACCGTCGGCAGCCGGGCGCTGGCGGCCAACTACTACTTCAAGAAGGTCGGCGAGAACCTGGCCGGCGGATTCACCTCGCCCGAGGAAACCGTCGCGCAGTGGATGGACTCCCCCGGCCACCGGGCAAACATTCTGGACCCGGACTTCATCGAAATGGGCGCCGCCGTCCGGACCGGCGGCTTCTACCGCTGGTACTGGGTCCAGGAATTCGGCCTGCCGCGTTGATCTTGGCCACGGATTGACACGGATCAACACGGACCCCAGAATCGGAATCGAGGTCATCTCTCGTTCGTGCCGTAACCGCTCCTCAGCTACGACACCGTCGTGCTTGTCTGCCTTCCGCGACACCGGTGCTCTGCCAGCCGCGCCCCTCGAACTCATTGTCCCGCGGGTTCATCAGGTACTGCTCGAGGTCGCCGCGGACCGGCCGGGGCGAGATCGAGCCGCGTTTGCGGATGAACTGCGCGACCGCCTCGGTCACCTCGACGGGGATCTGCCGCATGTGCCGAACCGGCAAACTGTTGTTGGGGTTTGCCAGAAACTCCTCCTCGCTGGCGAACTTGAACAGCGGCGGCATCCTGCCCGGATTCGTCCCGTACGCGGGCATGCCGTGGTAGCCCATGGCGACGCGGTAGGTCTTCGCCGGGTCGATGTCGCCGGCCGCCAGCGAAGACTCCGGGTCGTAGGCCGGATCCTGCCGGTCCGGCAGGATCGACCAGGCGAGCGGGTCGGCTTTCCTCAGGTTCTCGCCGCTCATCTCGCCCACCGTGACGTACTCCGGCAAGGCGTCCAGCGTCGCCAAGTCGGCGAGCATCACCGGCCCGGCCGGCAGGCTGCCGTTCCAGATCAGGTGCTGCGGCGTCTCACTCCAGATGATGCCGACGTCGGCAGCAGCGGCCTCGCGGATGGCGTCGGCCCGCAAACGCAGGACCTGAAACCGGTCGAACGGCCCCTTCAACTCGCCAAGCGGCTCGGCCGCATCGGCGCGCCAGGCCGCATCGAAGATGACGTGACGCCGCCGGAAGGGACCGTCGTCCGCGGCCACGCCGAATGCATTCCTCTGACTCGGGATGCCCGCCACCACCGCGTCGCCCGTCCGGAACTGCCAGGGACTGGCGTCGCGAGCCAGATCGAAGCCGTCATGCGCCATGAAGACCGCGGCGTCGTTGAACGCATAAACCAGCACGTACTTCTGCGGGTTCAGCGGGTTGGGATGCAGAAACAGAACGCAGTGCGTCGGCTGGTCGTACACCTGCCGGCCCATGCGAAAAACGCCCTTGCCGAACTCCACCGGCAGATCCGCCGCGATGCGGGCCGTGATCCTGTTGACCGCCGGCCCGCCGTACAAAATGAGGTTGAACCGGGCGATGTCCTCGTCGCTGACAGCTGTGTCGATCTTGGCATCCTTCGGGAACCACTTGCTCAAAAGCTTCAAAGTCTCTTCGTCCGCCGCCGTGCCCCGCACCGCCAGCCACTGCCGGCCCGGCACCGGCGCCCCGTCGTACGTGCTCGCGTCCATCCGGGCGGTGATGTCGTCCGGCATCGAGGCGTCCTTGACGAACCGACTCTTCGGGCGCGGCGACAGCTCGATGGCCAGCGTCTCCCTTAACGGGCCGCGATACGATTCCCGGCCGTTGGTCAGAACCGTCACCGGCCGGGCGGCGTCTGCGAGCGGCCCACCCAGGCGCAGGCTGTACGCCGCCACGTTCGATGCGTTCACCTCCACGCGGTTGGCCTCCTTGACCTGGGCGTCGACGCAAGCCACCAGGTACGGGCTGATCGCGCGATCGATCGTCAGCCAGTAGGCGCGGTTCCAGCTGAGGTTCCACGTGGCGTATCGGACGTGCCTTGGATACAGGTCGCGTTTCTTCGTTTTCGCCCAGTCCAGGATGTACCGGAACTCCTCCTCGTTCTTATACGCGTCGTAGCCGTGGCCGTGCTGGCCGAATATGGCGGAGACGTCATAGCCGGCGTTCGCCAGGGCGACAAACCGCAGGAAGTTGTTCTGGACGTAGCCGGCATCGTCCCAGCCGTCGACCACCAGGTACGGCACGTTCCGCAGGTTGACCTGCTCTACGTTCGTGTACTGCCAGTTGGCGACGGTCGGGGCGATGCCCGCCACCAGGTGCGGATAGTGCGTGGCCAGCCACAGGCCAGAAAAGCCGCCGTCGGAGTATCCCGTCAAGAAGACCCGGTCCGTCCTGACGGCAAACTCCCGGGCCAGCGCCGCCGGGAACTCCTCCAGCTCGATGTTCAGCCCCATCCGCCCCTTCAGCTGGATGTTCAGGCTGCTCCAGGCGTGGAACGTGTCGGTCTTGTTGGCCATCTCGGCGGTCGGCTCGTACCCGCCGGCCGCCTTGCCCTTGTCGTAGTGGATCCCGCCGCCGCTCTTGTAGTACATGAACAGCTGGTAGCTGCCGGCCGGATCGTACCCCGGCGGCACGTGCATCCATACCGCCTCGATCCGCTGCATCCGATCCGACCAGTACGCAAAGGCGAGCTGCCGGCCGGCGTAGCGGATGTTGGGCTGCTTGCCCGCCAGCAGGTCCTCAAGGGCGTTCTGGAGGAACTCCACCGCCGTGACGGTCTTCCACGTAAAGCCCTCCACCCGGCCGAGCGTTTCCGCCTGACGTCGAAGGTTCGGGGCGTAGCTGGCGACCCGCGCGTCCGCCAGGTCGAGTCTGTCCAGCAGCTCGCGGCAGCGATCGGTGGCCTTCAGCCACGCCTCGGGCTTTCCCCGGCCGGCAAGCCACTGCGCGGGCGAGTCAGCGGAATACGTCGGCCGGCTCGCCGGCGCGGTGGCCGAACCGGTCGCTACGGCCGGGGCTGATTGCGCCGCACACGGTGACGTGCTGCCGGCGAGAATGGTGATCAAGACGCACGTCGCCACCTTCGCCGGCAGGCGGGATCCCGCGATCGCAGCTGACATCGCTTGCCTCCTGAGATTCCTCAAGCGGCTCAATCACGGACACGCCTGGCGGGCGCCCGACCGCCCCTCCGCTACAGCAGGATGACGCCCTGCCGGCGCAGTTCCTCGCGGAGCCCCTCCGGCCAGACGCTGGATTGTACCTCGCCGACGTGCCGCTTGCGCAGGTAGAGCATGCACAGCCGCGACTGGCCGATGCCGCCGCCGATCGACTGCGGCAACTCGCCCGCCAGCAGCCGCCGGTGGAACAGCAGGTTCGCCCGTTCCTGCGTGCCGGTCATCGCCAGCTGTCGTCGCAGCGCTTCCGCATTCACGCGGATGCCCATGCTGGACAGCTCGAACCCGCGGCCGAGCACCGGGTTCCACACGAAGATGTCGCCGTTGAGCCCCGGGCCCAGGTCGGTCGGGGTGGTCCAGTCGTCATAGTCCGGCGCCCGGCCGTCGTGCGGCTTGCCGTTGGCCAGCGGCGCCCCGATGCCGATGATAAACACCGCCCCGGCCTCCTGGCTGATGCGGTCCTCTCGCTGTTTCGGCGTCAGGTCCGGCCAGCGCCGCTCGAGCTGGCAGGTGTGCACGAACTGGATCTTGGGCGGCAGGATCGGCTCGATGGCCGGATACGCCTCGGCCACCTTCCGCTCGGTCCGGCGGATCACGTCGTAGATGCGTTCGACGATGGACTTCAGGAACGCCAGGTTCCGCTCGCCGTCGCCCATGACCCGCTCCCAGTCCCACTGGTCGACGTAGATGGAGTGCGTCTCGTCGATCACCTCGTCGGGACGGATGGCGTTCATGTCGGTGTAGATGCCCTCGCCCGGCTGGAAGCCGTAGTCGGCCAGGGCCATCCGCTTCCACTTGGCCAGCGACTGGACCATCTCGGCGCGGGCCCCGTTCATGCCCTTGATCGCGAACGAGGCCGGCTGCTCGATGCCGTTGAGGTTGTCGTTGATGCCCGTGCCGGCCATCACGAACAGCGGCGCGCTGACGCGCAGCAGGTTGAGTTCCGCGCCCAGGGCCGTCTGGAAGGCCTCCTTGATCAGGCGGATCCCCCGCTCCGTCTGCCGCAGGTCGAGGACGGGCCACTTGTTCGACGATCCGTTTGCCATATTCGCACCCTACACTACTCTGTTTTTCTCCCACTGGACGAGGACCGGATCTCGCACCGCTGTCTGCAGGCTCAGTCGCCGGCGTTCGTCGCCAATGGGCGGGCATCTTGGCAAGGCCGAGCCGGCCTGTCAAGGAAAAGGCTCGACGGTATCCGTTGCTTCCCTTGTGGCTCCGCCGTTCAGAGTGCCGTTTTCAGGCGGGTCCCTGTTGCCGTTACTCGTTACTCATCACGCATCCCTCGTCACTCGCCCCCTGCCACTCATCGCTCATCACTCGCTGCTGATCCCCTTCCCTGCCGATTACGTCAGCCGTATCTGCACCACCTCCGCCGGCGCGTTGATCCGCACCGGGAACCAGTTGCCCGCCCCGCTGGTCACGTACATCGCCGAATCGCCCTGCCGGTACTCGCCCCAGATGTAGCGGAACAGCAGGTTCCCCCCGCCGATCGGATGGGCCGAACCCGGCGGCGTCAGCATGATCTGCCCGCCGTGCGTGTGGCCGGCCAGGGTAAGGTCCGCGCCGGCCGCGGCCAACGCGTCGAACGCATGCGGGTGATGGGTTAAAGCGATGGTGAACACGTTCCCGTTCGTGCCCGCCAGCATTCGACTGACACGCTCCTCGTACCCCGGCACGTTCCGCTGCGTCCGGTCGTACCGCCGCCAGGACAGCCCGGCGATCCGCAGCCGCTGGCCTCCCACGTCGATCTCCGTGCACGCATCCTCCAGAAAGTTCAGCTCGTGCCGCCGCATGTAGTCCAGGGCCTCATGCGGCGAATCGATCAGGTCGTGGTTGCCGATCACGCTGAATCGGCCGTAGCGACCCCGCATCTGGCGAAGCGCGTCGCAGGCCGCCGGCATGTAGTCGAACGAGTGGTCCACGGCATCGCCGGTGAAGGCGACCAGGTCGCTGTCCAGCGCGTTCACGGCCTCGACCAGCGCCGGCAGGTGCTCCGGCCGGAACAGCCGGCCGACGTGAATGTCGCTTACATGCGTGATCGTCAGGCCGCGGAGCCGCTCGGGCAACCCTGGCAGGCTCATGCGAATCCGCCGGACCCGGAACCGCCCCTGCTGTCGAAGACCGCCCGCCACGGCGCCCCCGACAACCAGGACCGGCACCAGACCCACAGCCGTAGCAAGAAACGTCCGCCGACTCTGGCCGCCGCCAACCGGGCCTGCCCGCGCATCGGCCGCGCCGGCTCGCGCGGCTTCGACCGCGCCGACGCCTCCGACTTTGTGTGCGCTGGCACCCCCGGCTCCGACCGCGACCTGGCGCGGCCTTGGCCGCACCATGCATCCGGCCAGCCGCATCACCCAGATCGTCGCGCCTGTCACGCCCAGCACCATCAACAGCACGTGCCAGATCATCATCCACGCGTACATGGGCACCGGCGGCGCGTCCTGGCCGTGCCAGCCAAGCGCGAAGAACGGATACAACATGCATGCGGTGTATGTCCCGGCCGCGATGCGCAACCACCCCCGCCCCCTCCCACCGCGCCCTGCCTGGGCCAGATGCTCATCCATCCACGCCCACCAGAACAGGGTGGGCGCCAGCGCCAGCACGATCACGCCGAGGAAGATCCCCCGAAACGGCGGCGTGATCCCGCCGATCCAGATCAGCGCGATCGACGCGACCACCGCCGCCTCAAACGTCAGCAGCCCGGCCCGCAGCGTCCGCTGCCACGTCCTCCTCTGGTGCCCCGTGGCTTCTGTGAGCTCGAGCGCCGCCACTGTTTGCTGGCCCTCGTCCCTCATTACTCGTCACTCGTTACTGATCCCTCACCGCTCATCACCTTTTGACTCATACGTTGTTCCGGGGACATAGTTCCGGCAGCATACACGTTTCGCGATTCGCCGCAGCCATATCATCCACAGCCGTTGCCGCCCGCGTTTGTGCGCCTCTTGTACCTCAAGGCCCGGATAGGTCCTTTGCGTCGGATCCTGTCTGTTTGCTCGCTGTCCTGGCGTCCTTGGCGTCTTGGCGGTTCGGTTGTCGTTGCTGTCGTGGCTGTCTCTGCGACCTCGGCGGCACGAGCCGTCGGTGTCACGGCAAGACCTTCATGCCACGACTTGCCAGGACACCGGCTTGGCCACCCCCACACCCGCAACCTCCCGCGGCTCGCTCGAATAGTTGGCAACGACCCGCGTTCCATCCGCGAACGTCGTCGCCTGGACCGAACCGTCCTCCGCCAGCGTCTCGTGCCTGACGCACGCCATCCTGCCGATCCGGCCGTGCAGCTGCGCCACCGGCAGGGCCAGCCTCAGCGCCTCGACCACCTCGGGCGAATCGAGCGTGTAGCGGTAGAGTTCGGTGGCGGGCATCTGCCCGGCCACGAACGCGTACTGCGAGCCGAACGGCATGACGTTCGGCGGCCAGCCGGCCAAGGCGTCCTGGCAGGCCTGCAACGCCTGAAAGCCGCCGCCCATCGGAAAGTAGCCCTTGTCCCGGCCGCCCTGCGTGCGGTGGTGCGGATTATTGTAATTATCGACCTCCCACCAGTCATGCACGCACGAGTCGTGATAGACCAGGCTGGTCATCGGCACCGTGTACCAGTCGGCGTGCACGGGCACCGGGATCTTCACCGAGCCGATGTCGTAGCTCGGTGCGGCAAAGCCCCAGAAGCCCTCCGACGAGATCACCCCGCCGCGGGCCGTGCCCGTCTCCAGAACCTTCCTCCGCCAGATCGCATCGTCGCGGCGGTCCAGCGGATGATCCGGGTGATGGCACTCCAGCAGTTGCCGGCTGGCCGTCACGTCAAAGTGCTCGCCCGTGTTGCCCGCCATCCGTTCGTCCTGGATCCGGTTGGCCAGCGCCACCTGCCGCACCGGACAGCTGCGGAACCACTTGCGGTCCTCGATCTGCCAGCCGAACATCGACTCGCCGTCGGCCGAGATCATCAGATCCGCCGGATCGTCCGGCACGTCCTCGACCCACATCCACGACGCTGCTAGGTACCCCAGTTCGTCGAGCAGGCCGAGGTGCCGGCGGATGTCGATGGGCGGCCGGCCTCCCATCAGGAAGTCCCGCACCAGGTTGCCGATCGACAGGGGATAGACGAACGCGCGGTCGAAGCCCGTGGCCTTCAGTCGGCGGAAGCTCGCGGCGTAGTCCAGGTCCTCGTCCTGGCAGTAGCCGATGAAGCACATCAGCGCCCCGAAGAGCCGCCGGAGGTTGGGACGCTTGTCGATCTTCTCTTCCCACGAGACGAAGTGCCCGCATTCCTGCACGTACCGGCGGTACGACTGGCAGATGGCCGTGACGTTCGGCTCGACGAACCGCAGCAGCACGGTGCGGTTGTAGCGGAGTCGCCCGCGCGTCGGATCCTGGAGCGACGTGAGACGAACCTGGCCGACATCGGTCCGTTCGAACCAGATCCGCGCATCGTGCTCGCTTTCTATAATGTGCAGCAGCGCGTCACGCGGGCCGACGGCGGCGGCGAAGGGCATCGACCAGCCGCCGTGCCCCTCGCGGACCATCTGGAAGCAGAACGGGCCGCCCGTGCCGCGGTGCCAGATGCCCTGGTTCTTCGGCAGCGCCACCGCAGGAGCATCGATGCCTTCCGGCCGGAAGGCGCCCGGCAGCGAGCAGGATGTCACGGTAGACTCACCGGCCAGTGCGGTCACGCGGCAGCCGTCATGGACCAGTTCGTAGTCGATGACGAGCTGTCCGGCCGGCCCGCGGAGTCTGGCGCGCAGGGCGCGATCGCCCAGCTCGTGGAGGCAACCGCCTGCAAAGGCCACCGGTGCGGGCGCCGCCTCGTCGATGATATTGCCCGATCCGCGCTTACGGTTGGCGCCGAAGCTAAGGCGATCGCGTCCGGAGCCGTCGGCCAAGACCGTGGCCGGATCGAGGATCCACCGGCTGCCCGTGCGGCGATTGGTCAGGACCACCGTGGCGCAGTCGTCGCTGACAGCCAGTTCTATTCGATCGTTGCGAACGTTCGTCATGGCACGTTTTCCTTGTCAAAGGGACGTGAAGCTTCGGGTGCACCGGGTGCCAGAGCAGGTGAGGCGGCCCGTCAGCAGTGTATCGCGGCCGAGGCATGGCCGCGAGACGCCGTGTAGGCGCATGGTCCTGGTCCGCGGCAAACGGCGCCGCGGCCCAGGGCCATGGCACCCAAAGCGGCTTTTATCAGCCGCCGAAACCGGATAGAATGGGCTACGTATATGCAGGGCAGCAAGTTGACAAGCGGTGCTTGAGTTACTCACAAGGCTGCGGATTCGTGGTGGCAGCTAGAGGTGTCTATGGCTGAGCAATCTTCTCGATTCTTTCCGAAGGTCGTGCCGGAAAGCGGCGCAAAGCATGAGGACATAATCACTTACGACGACAAGCGCAGCGCGTTCAACGCCCCCCTCGAACAGGTGAAGGTCCCGGACGGCGTCACGCCCCTGAAGGGGGCCGAGGTCTTCGTCCATGCGTTGGCGGCGGTCGGTGTGGACGTACTGTTCGGCTATCCGGGCGGGGCGAACCTCGAGATCTTCGACGTGCTGGACAAGGCCGGCATCCGCTGCATCCGCACGGAGCACGAGCAGGGCGCCGCGCATGGGGCCGAGGGCTTCGCCCGGGCTACCGGCCGGGTCGGTGTCTGCCTGGCTACCAGCGGCCCCGGCGCCACGAACCTGGTCACAGGGATCGCCGACGCCTACAGCGACAGCATCCCCATCGTCGCGATCACCGGGCAGGTACCGCAGTTCCTGTTGGGCAAGAACGCCTTCCAGGAAGTGACGATCGTGGACATCTGCAAGCCGATCACCAAGGCGCAGTTCCAGATCCGGCGAGTGGTCGATATCCCCGACACCGTCCGCGAGGCGTTTCATCTGGCGGTCAGCGGCAAGCCGGGCCCCGTGTTGATCGACTTTCCCAAGGACGTGCAGCAGCAGTACGCCGTCGACGCCGAGGGCAATTACATCCCGCCGAGCCTGGATGACCCGATGCCCACGGCCCCGCCGCAGACCCTCAACGGCGCGGTGCTCGACCAGGTGGTCAACCTGATCCGCAGCGCCAAGCGGCCGGTCATCTACTGCGGCGGCGGCGTGATCAGCGCCAACGCCTCCGAGCTGCTCGTGCAGTTCATCGACAAGACGAACATCCCGACCGTCACGACCATCATGGGCGTCGGCGCGATCCCGCCGGACCACCGCCTGTGCTTCGACGTGCTGGGCATGCACGGCGCCAAGTACGCCAACGACGCGGTGAACGAGTCCGACCTGGTGCTGGCGATCGGCGTGCGCTTCGACGACCGCGTGACGGGCAAGGTCGCCGAGTTCGCCCGGCACGCGCGGATCGTGCACATCGACATCGACCCGAAGGAAATCAACAAGAACAAGACGGTCGACATTTCGATCGTCTGCGACCTGAACATCGTGCTGCGGTCGCTGGTGTCCCGCGTGGAG
>Ga0315298_1008530_pt1 | contig 13040 bp, 15 predicted proteins | sample WHS_1_MG_FD_203077 | JGI IMG/M metagenome (GOLD analysis project Ga0315298, IMG submission 203077) | Extremophilic microbial mat communities from Washburn Hot Springs, YNP, Wyoming, USA - WHS_1_MG | ecosystem: Environmental > Aquatic > Thermal springs > Hot (42-90C) | place: USA: Wyoming...
AAACACTCAAACTAGCCCTAGAAGAAGCAATACCACTACTCAAACAAGCAGGATACACAATCATAGCACCAGGCTAGCGTGGCAAAAGAGATTTTGGAAAATTCATCCAAAGAAGCGAAGCGACAATGACCGCTTTCATGAGTGCCCTTCATTATGAAGGGGGATTTAAGCGTTGGAGGTGACCTGTTAAGCTTTAACGCTTAGGTTTATGACGGGGGAACGCTTTCCCCCATAACCCCCTTCATAATGAATGAATGTGTGAATGTGTGTTCATTATGGGGGTAAACTTTATATGCAGCTTTCTCATAGGCGCGCATTAACAGAGTTGATTCAACGCTTGCGGGAATACTAGGTGGTGTTGGCTTTGCAGCAGCAATTCCCATGTTCGGAACCGAAGAGCAAAAGAAAAAATACATTCCCAGAATATGTAAAGGTGAGATTGTATGTGCCATGGCTCTTACAGAGCCTCGCCACGGATCTGACGCAGGGACTACTGGACTGGAAACAACTGCCGTGAAGGATGGAGACGAATGGGTGATAAACGGAACTAAGACCTTTATTTCATGTGGTGGTATTGCAGAGTTCGTTATTGTCTGTTGCCAGACAGATCCTAAAGCTTCACCGCCATATAGAGGTATAAGCATGATCATCGTTGAAAAGGGGACTCCTAGTTTCGAAGCCCGCCAGCTTAAGCCTAAAATGGGCATAAGAGCGAATCCGCAATATGAACTATCTTTTGACAATGTTAGAGTGCCCTTAAGAACCTTTTAGGTCAGGAGGGCAGAGGCTTTCACCAGATAATGTCTTACTTCGATTTCAGTCGTGTACCCATCGCGGCGGGAGCTGTAGGTGTAGCCCAAGGAGCCTTTGAGCGAAGCCTAAAATATTCCACAGAAAGGGAACAGTTCAACCAGCCAATAGCAAGGTTCCAATTTACACAATGGAAAATAGCTGAAATGGCTATAAAAATTGAGACCGCAAGACTGCTTACATATAAAGCTGCTTTGCTGACCGATAAGAAACCTGAAGAACGTAGGTTGGCAACCAATTTGCCTCGATGGCTAAGGCATACGCAGCCAAAGTAGCTCAAGAGGTAACTAACGAAGCTATGCAAATTCATGGGGGCTATGGTTACGTTGATTCCAATCTTGAACGCTACTATCGAGACACTAGGATCACCGATGTCGTAGAAGGAACAGGCGAAATCCAAAGGTACATAATTGCTAGGGAATGTTACAGAGAAATAGGTTTACATTATAATACGGCTGTACACTTCCTTTTTTATAAAGTAATTTAAAATTGCGGCTGATTTCGTCTTGTCGCACGGAAAGTAAAATTAACCACGTGTTATGTGGAGATGAAACCGTTCTCTAAGACTTCAGAAGGAAGCTTTTCGGTGAAAAAGAAAGAGGGTAATTTCGTTAGAAATGTTTTATTACATTTTCTTGTTTGCGAGTACGTTTATGCATGAAACTTGTGGACCTGCACCACCTATGTTCTGTTGTAGACCGATCTCAGCGTTAGGTACCTGTCTTCCTTTCCCAGGCGCCTCATTTCTTAGTTGCCAGAACAACTCAACTATTTGGGCAACCCCTGTGGCTGCGATTGGGTGACCATGCGACTTTAATCCGCCGCTGATGTTGCATGGCGTTTTACCTCCAATGTACATTTCTTGGTTTTCCACAAAAGTTTTTGCTTCACCCTTCTTGCAGAAGCCTAGATCCTCATATTGAATGAGCTCTGTGCATGAGAAGCAGTCGTGAAGTTCAGCGAAGTCAATGTCCTCCGGTCCTACTCCAGCCATTTCATAGGCTTGCCTTGCCGCCCAGACAGCGGGTTCCATTGTTGTAAAATCCCTCCTCAGGTTGAGGCATACAGGCTGACTTGCAAGACCGCTCCCCAATACGTAAACCGGGGAGTCAGTGTATTTTTTAGCTATATCAGATTTGCATACGATAACTGCGGCTGCTCCATCTGTTATTGGACAACAGTCGTATAGACCTAGAGGCCATGATATTATAGGAGCATTTAATACATCGTCTACGGTTATCTCCCTTCTGAAATGGGAGTATGGATTCTTCGCGCCATAATGATGGCTTTTAACGGAAACCATGGCAAAGTGTTTCCTTTCAGTTCCATACACGTGCATGTGTCTTGTGCCATAAAGCCCAAATGCTGAAGGCATTGTAACTGCGAACATGTTGAAAAATCGGGGTTGAGGGTACTCAATTGATGCCGGTAGGTCAACCATGCCTATTAGGCCTCCCGGCGTATCCAGCATTTTCTCGCATCCAACAACCAGTGCCACATCGTAGAGGCCTGCTGCCACAGCAAAGCAGGCGTTTCGGAATGCATCGCTTCCTGTGGCACAAGCGTTTTCGACACGAGTGATTGGTATGCCTGTTAATCCAAGCGTTTCGGCTACCTTGGCCCCGGTGCTATGTCTCTGCCACACTATATCAGCATTCGCGTACCAGCATGCCTCTATCTCTTTAGGGTCAATCCCTTTATCAACGCTTTCTAGACAGTTTAAGTAGGCCTCACTCATCATGTCCTCGAAGCTCTTGTCGTAAAGCTCTCCGAAGGGTATTGTCCCAGCACCTACAACCGCAACTTTATTCCTTATCGTCCTTTCACTCATTTCAGGGCCTCCTAACCTATTCACTCCATTATGGGTCTAAATTTGAAACCGTAAAACGGTGTTGGGGTGGGGTTACCAATTACTCGAATTACAAGTTCAACTGGCATATCACACTTTATCGGAGACCCCTCTTTTGCTCCATAATCCTTTGGAAAACAGTCAGTGCTCCAGGCTGATACCCTCGCACCGTCATCCGTGTCGATTATTGCAAACGCTTCTGGACCTATAACTCCTGGTGGCATACGGCTGGCAACTACATATGTTACTATTTTGCCTCTCCTGCTTATGTGCACCTCATCAAACTCCGTGGCTCCACAGTAGGTGCATATCATGTTTTTCCTTGGTGGAAAGTTGACCTTTCCACATTTTTTACACTTCTGTCCGACCAACCTGTGCATTCCAGGGATGGCTCTCCAGTAGGGAGGGAATGCTGTTGCCATACAATCACCCCGGTAACTTTTCGAATACCCTATTGAAACGCAAATAGGTATTATAGTCAACATAAGTCTTGCGTTTTAGATACTTCTCAACAATGTTTTGCCTCTTCGCCTCAATGTTTTCTGTGGTAAGTATTGAGAATGCGTCACTACCTCCATTATCATACGAAATCATCATTATCCTCTCTCTAGGCTTAGCCTTATCCAGAACTGTTGCCAAGGCCAATAGAACGGAACTTGAACCTGTATAACCCACGGACATACCTATCATTCCTGGATTAATCTGATCCATCGTCAATCCTAGCCTACGTGCAACAAGCGTCGGATACGTCAAATCTGGCTGTGAAAAAACCGCGTACTTGAAGTCATCCGGTTTTTTCTCCAATTTTTCCATAAGCTTTGTCCCAGCCGTAACTACATGATGTATGTAGCCTTGTTCTCTAACGAACCTCTCCATAGTCATGCGGGGGAAGGTTTGAGTTTCACTCCGCCACCTTCCGCTAAACTCGGTTCCATATGAAGCGACCCCCTCAACCTCAGCAATCAGGTTCTCTCGACCCATAACTAGGGCGCATGCACCGGAACTCGCCAAGTACTCTAGATCGCTACCAGGTTTGCCAACCAGCATGTCCGATCCTACAACAAGTCCGTACTTGATACTCCCTGACCTTATTGCGTCCATACAAGCTATCATGGAGAGTGTACTGGACCTAGCCGAGTCTGTCAAGTCAACAGTTAATGTATCGGTTTTTACCTCAATCATTGTTTTAAGTATGGAAGAACCTTGGATCTCAAGAAACGGATTTGTTGTTGTCCCAAAATATATAGCGCCAATTTCTGTTTCATCAATTCCAGCGTGATTAATTGCATTTTGAGCAGCCTCTGCAGCCATAGTAATCGTGTCCTCATCCCAGAATGGAACGGTCTTTTCAACGGGAAACGGAAATTTTTCCCCCCAAGCCTCTGCCAAATCTGAAAGTTTTACTCTACACCAAGGAATGTAAACGCCGTAGCCAACTATTCCTATTGTCATTTTTCATCACACTTTTCCCGATTCGGGGCGTCCCACTGGTCCAGTTAAGCGGAATAATTCGAATGGACCCATTGGAAAGTTGTATCCGAGCTTGAGAGCGGTATCCACTTGCTCTGGAGTGGCTATTCCCTCTTCTACTATAGCTTTGCACTCACGTGCCAACGCAAGGTAAGCCCTGTTTGCAACGAACCCGTATGCCACGTCTGAATCCTTTATGACTATAGGTGTCTTTCCTAGCTTTATCGAAAGATCCCTTATACAATTGACTGTTTCTTCCGAATTGAAGTTGGTTTTGACCACCTCAACCAGCTTCATCACTGGGGCGGGGTTAAACCAGTGCATGCCGATGACTCTATCTGGTCTGTTTGTTGGGGCTGCAAGCGCAGTTATGGTAAACCCGGACGTATTTGAGGCCAAGATTGTGTGTTCCGGACAAAGTTCGTCTAACTCCCTAAAAGCTTTTATCTTCACATGAAGGATCTCCGGTATAGCTTCTATGATTACATCAGCGTCCTTACACAGTTCTTTCATGCTTGTTGTAAAAGTAATGTTTTCAATTGCTTTTTCGTATTGCTCCTGAGTTATCTTCCCTCGGCTCAAGGCCGCCTTTAATCCAAACCGACCGTTAATAATATTCTCTTTCGCTTTGTTCAAAAGTTCTTCGCTGACATCCCTCGCCGTAACCGGATAGCCATAGGTTGCGCAAACTTGAGCTATGCCGCTACCCATCAAGCCTGCACCAAGAACTCCGATCTTTTTAATGTCTTCCACCTTCAAGTTTTCTCCACCTCCAAGAACTTTACTATTCAGTAAACAAGATATTTAAGTTTTTCAGATAACAGAATACAGTAAAATTTATACGAGAATAGAATTAATTACAAGTCAAGGTTCTAAAGTTAGGGTTGTAATTCTAGCATTATGAAGCTGAAATCCGTACTCTATTAGCCATAAAGATTGGGAACCAATCCATAACATTTTGTAAATTTGAAGAGAAATAGGAGATTGTTGCCTGCTGTTAGGTGCCTTTACGTAATTCTGCGGGAGGAATATAGGATCTCCCAGGATTGGTTTTCGCAACTATGTCGGGTGGGGTGATTACTGGACAATCGCCTTTACCTTGCCACTGGCACATATAATAAGCTCCGTATCCCCCCTTTTCATAGTATGGAAAGTTATGCGCTTTATCGAAATAGCAATTTCCATAGACGCCAACAAATTCAACTTTCTCTAGGGCTTTGATGATGGCCTCGACGTCTTCAGCATTTCCCGCCTTCTCTATCGCCAGTTTAAGCATATAAACAGCATCATACAAAAAATATGTATTCCACTGTGCCTCTTTTCCGTACTTCTTGTATAGCGCGTCCCAAAACTTGATGGTTTTTTCATTTACCGGAACTTTAACCATTGCTGGTATAACAGTAAACATACCAAGACAATCGCCCCCCGTCATATCCCAATATGCAGAATAACCAGCAACACCAGTACCAGATACTAGTAAAGGAATGTCTTTAGCTGTTGATATAGCCCATTGCTTAGCCAAGCTCACAAAATCAATAGCGGAAGAACAACCAAAATTAATAAATTCGGCTCCACTGGCAGCACACTTGTCGAGTATGGGTAGCCATTCTTTAGTGTTTATATCTATGAGAGATTCGTAAACCACATCAAAACCTGCTTCGATAGCATCCTCTTTAAAGCTTTTGTACCCAAGTCTAGGTTCCCCATATATAAGTGCGTCCCAACCAGGGGGCCTATCTTCATACAGGAAAGCGATTTTCTTTACGCCTATCATTTTAAACAATTCCCAATACTGCTCCATAACCTCAGGGCGAGCATAATAAACGCTCCATGGGCACGGCGAGAACCAGAACTTGTATTTATCGTAATTATCCAGGAAGTTATACCTTAATTCACTAGTGAGGGCTGCAGAGCTAAAGAATATGTGGCGAAAACTTGGATACAATTCTGCACCAAGCTGTTGAAGTGGGAAAGATATTGCGGAAGGATTACAATCGATCACGCATAATACTTTGTCTTCGGTTACAAGTTTTCGGTAAGCCGCTGAAGCTAAAGTTAGTTCTCCTTTATGGTCTTCCACTATCACCTCAACGGGTCTGCCAAGAATCCCTCCAGCCGCATTTATCTCGTCAACAGCCATAAAAAGACCATAGCGACCCTCTCCATATGGGGGCGAACTCAGATTGACTAGGAATCCTATTTTGATTGGTTCCACTGGAGGTTTTAGAGTTGAGAGATAATAATAGTAGCCGCCTGCGGTAGCAGCCACTACGATGACAACAGCCAAAATAACAACTTGAACCTTAGTAATAGCGTTTTTCTTCAATTCAAAGCCCCCGTTAATGCGCGCGCGCACATTTAATTGTGTCGTTTACCTTCTATTATTTAAACTTTTCCGCTTATAGGGGGCTTGTCGAGGGCATGTTCGGAGCCGAAGAAGGCCGGTAAAGCCTTAAAACGAGGTGCAGGCTGAGGAGGGTGCAGAGAAGATGGGGACTGCGAGAGCCATAGGCCACAACCCTTCCAGTACTGAACAGGCTTAGATGCGCAAAACAACTCAAACAACGTTCCCCAATCCCAACAAACATGGACCCCTTAAACCTCCGTTTGTTTTCCGTTTTCCGAAATGTTTAAATTCTATCAATGGAATCTCATAAAATAAGATCATGAGGGTCACGGTTATTATATGTTTCTTGGCGTCCAAAACGTAAGTAAACGTTTCGGAGGTATAGCTGCGCTTAACAATGTTAGTTTTTCTGTTAGAGAAGGTGAAACAGTTGGATTGATAGGGCCGAACGGAGCGGGTAAAACGACCATGGTCAACGTTATATGCGGTCTCTACAAACCTGATTCGGGTACAATCAAATTTAATGGAGAGGATATCACAGAACTGCCACCACATGAAAAGTGTAGATTGGGTATAGCTAGAACCTACCAAATTCCGCGTCCATTTTCGGGAATGACGGCGATAAATAACGTCCTTGTTGGCGTCTTGGCTGGAAAAAATGTGCCTAACAGAAGTTTAGCAGACGCTTCATTTGAAGCATTTTATTATCTTCAGTACGTGGGTTTAGAAAGGAAGAGAGATATACTCGCACAAGATCTCACGTTATATGAGTTAAGGATGTTGGAGTTGGCAAGAGCGCTAGCTTCGAGACCAAAGTTTCTAATAATTGATGAGGCTATGGCTGGGCTGAACCCTGCAGAATGCCTTAAAGCTGTAAAACTCATTAAACGTGCTCAAGAAGAATTTAAGTTAACAATACTGTGGATAGAGCATGTTATGAGTGTCATAATGAATGCGGCAAACAGAATCGTGGTGCTCAGCCAAGGTCAAAAAATTTCAGAGGGGCCTCCTGAAATGATTTTAAAAGATGAAAAGGTAATAAATGCATATTTAGGTGAAAAACTTGCTGGAGATTAGTCATCTTAACGTAGGCTATGGTGCCTTTGCGGCGATTGTAGATGTAAGTCTTAAGGTGGAAAAAGGTGAATTAGTGGCATTACTTGGGTCTAATGGTGCTGGCAAAACGACTCTACTTAATAGCATATCAGGTATTGTAAGGGCTAGGTCAGGGGACATCACTTTTCTCGGTAGGCAGATTGTATCTTTGCCTCCACATAAGATAGTTGAGTCTGGAATTGTTCATATACCTGAGGGGAGAAAAATTTTCCCCTTTATGACGGTTGAAAGGAATCTTCTTATGGGAGCTTATAATAAACAGGCTTGGAATAAGAGACATGAGACGTTATTACGTGTCTACAATTTGTTTCCACAATTAAAGGAGCGAAAAAACCTTCAAGCACGTTTACTCAGTGGAGGCGAACAACAAATGCTCGCTATAGGAAGGGGCTTAATGGCACAGCCAAAGTTACTTCTTATCGACGAACCATCCTTAGGGCTAAGCCCTAAAGTTATTTTGGAGTTATTTGACACTATAAAGAAACTCCATGAAGAGGGAATTACCATCTTATTGTCCGAACAAAATGCTCATAGCGCGTTAAGAGTCGCGGATAGGGGTTACGTTTTAGAAAATGGTAAAATTGCATTAGAAGGCGTTGCTGAAAAACTGCGATCTAATGAGTATATCAAAAAGGCGTACTTAGGTGGATGAAATGAAGGAGGATTATTTTTCATTTACACAACGAATCTTTTCTAGAGACACAGTATTTGAAAAACCTGAGGCTTTGAACGGCATAAGAGTTCTTGATATTGGTGGATTTGTGTATGGACCGCATATTGGTAAAGTTTTGGCTCAGTTTGGTGCAGAAGTAATAAAAATTGAACCGCCCTTTGATGGCGACGCCTATAGAATGGGGTTTATTCATGGTAGAGCGTGGAAATACTCAAGTCCTTTATTCCAATGCGTAAATACGGGCAAATACTTTGTAACTATTGACTTTAGAAAGCCAGAAGGGAAAGAACTCTTCATGAAATTAGCTCAAATTTCAGACATAGTGATCGAAAACTTTAGAGCGGGAATTGTTGATGCTTGGGGGATCGGTTATAGTGAGGTCAGTAAAATTAACCCGAGAATTATTTATATTAGTTGCTCTGGTTATGGGCAATTCGGACCTCTCAAGTTCTTCCCAAGTCAGGACCTCATAGCCCAAACAGCCTCAGGTATAGCATTCAAGACAGGTTTTCCAGGAAAAGCATACAAACTACCAGACGCCTACGGGGATCACCTTCCTGCAATGTGTGGCGCAGTAGCAGTTTTAGCAGCGCTACTATATAGAAAAAGGACTGGCAGGGGACAATATATCGACTTATCGCAAGCTGAATGCTTAATTAGAATCATGCACGATTTTACATATATTAGCGTAACAGGCAAAGAGCTCTCGAATACGGGTAATGTCGACCCCACGATGTCCCCATCGGGTATTTTCAAAACATGTGATGGGAAATTTGTTGCACTTGCGATAGCAACAGATGAACAGTTTACTGCATTACTTAAAGCTATGGGAAGAACAGACTTAGCAACAGAATTTGAATCAACGTTTGATCGGCTTAAGCCTGATAGTTTAATGAAATTAAATGAAATTGTTGAAGGATGGGTTAAAACTAAGACAGAGAGGGAAATAATTAAACTGGGCATGGAATACCGTTTTCCCGTTGCGAGGTTATTAGATGATGTTGGAATACTGGATGATGAATGGAGAAGAGAACGAGGCAGTGTGGTTGAGGTGGACGATGAAATGTATGGGAAGGCTGTGTTTCCTGGACCGGTTGCAATGCTACATAAAACTCCAGGAAGAATAAAGTGGCTCGCGAGACCAGTAGGGTATCATAATAGATATGTATTCAAAAATCTTCTAGGTTTATCCGAGGAAGAGATAAAGAAACTTGAAAAGAAAAGGGTTATAGGATATTGGGATAACGTGCCCGGTTGTGCTCCACCAAGCTATTATAATATAGAAAAAGACCCTATTTTCAAACATGGGAGCGTAGGGGGAAAAGATGAGCAAGAAAGTTGAAACCTTCTCGCACCATTTAAGAGGGAAAGTTGGCTACCTATTGAGATTGGAGGAAAACCTTAAGACTATTTTGGGCTCACCAGAGGGGAAGCCTGAAGCCTTATGTGATGTCTTTGTCATCGAGGCTAGCTACGCTGACTTTGCAGGAGCTTTTGCCGCAAGCTTATTAGGCGAGTTCGGGGCTGAAGTTGTCAAAATAGAGCCGCCGGGAGGAGATCCGGCAAGGAAAATAACGCCTTGGGGTGTGAACGTTAAAGGTTATGGAATTCCGTATCTAATTGAAAGCAGGAACAAGCAGATAGTAGAGTTAAACTTGAAAAGCAGGGAAGGACTTGAAAAATTTAAAAAACTCGCCGCAAAAGCTGATGTTCTAATCGAAACGTACGGACCAGGCGTATTTGATTCATTGGGAATAGGGTATAGGCAACTGAGCGAATTTAACCCGGGTTTAATTTACGTTGCAATCTCGCCTTACGGTCACTACAGCTCCAGAGCAAAAGAATTTTCAAAAATGCCCTCAACAGATTTAACCGCCCAAGCTGAATCTGGATTTCCATCGCTTATCGGAGACCCAGCTGAACCAGAACCATACAATTACCCTCTAAAGGCGGGCATATGGGCCGCTTGGTATATGTCGGGTGCTCTCGCCGCAGCGGGTGCGCTTATTGCTTTATATTATAAACGGACGACGGGTGAAGGCCAAATGGTTGATATTGCAACTCATGACGCCCTCCCAGTTTGTAACGGATGGCCAATAGTTAGCGCCTTCACTTCAGGTAAACCCAGAGACAGGCTTGGTATGCACGACTGGTTATTTCCATACCCATATGGATACTTTAAATGTAAGGATGGATACGTCACAATAGTGACAATGAGAAATGAAGATTTTAGAGCGCTACTAAAGATTTTGGGCAGATGGGATTTGGAGGATGATTGGAAATACGTGACAGATAGACTAACAGACGATCTGGATAGGATAAACGTTTTAGCTCGAGAACTTGAAAAAGAGCTGCAAAAATATACACGCGATGAACTGGCGAAGAAGGCTTGGGAGTGGAACATTAAGAGCGCACGTGACAGGCTACGAGCACGTGGATTTCCCTTCGTAATCAAGGGGCCAACCTTCAAAGAGGTTCTTGAGGAAAATCACTGGAAGCAACGCGGCACCTTTATGAAGGTAAACATAAATGGTAAAGAGGTCATCGTTCCGGCACCTTTTTCAAGGTGCACTGAAACTCCGCCCAGATTAAAGTGGACACTACGGGAATAGAAAAATAAACTCTTAGACTATCGCCTTCTTATGCGGATTGCTGGGTAGTATTCTCTATACTTGCGTTTACGATAGAGACCCCACAAACCCTCAGAAAGAAATAATAAACATAACAACAATGTGAGCGGGAACAGCACATAATTTATTTGCCCAAATTGACGTAGAAAGTCTTCAATTAGTGTGACAAAATACGCCCCCAAAACTGAACCGTATATGCTTGCACGTCCCCCAATCATTGTGATAAGAAGGATTTTTAACATAACATCAAGAGGCAGATACGTTGTCCCGGCGAACGTTCTAAAAGAATGAGCAAAAAACCATCCCGTTATCCCAAGCATTGCCGCAGGTATCGCGGCACTAACGATTTTGTATGCATTTATCCTAACCCCTAATGAGGCTGCAACTTCTTCATCCTCGTTTATGGCACCCATGATTACTCCATATCTCGATTTAAAGATTCTGTCCACTATAAGCAAATACGCCAATAAAAGCACTAAGGAAAACATACCCGTAATTAGCTGATTAAGGTAGTAATCCCCTACATTAACAAGTGGCGCAATAGGCCCAATTCCGCTCTCCCCTCCAAAGATATCAACACGTACATATGTAATCTGTAAAAGTATCAGAGGAATTATTAATGTTGTTAAAGAATAATATAAACCGCCAGAAATTATTGTAAGGGGGCTTAACAGAAACCCAACTGCCAAAGTAATAAGTATGGCTCCCGCAAGAGTCCCAAAAATATCAAACCCATATCTCATGTTCAGTAAACCAGCTGTAAATCCCCCCAATGCAATGAAGAATTGGGGTCCAAAATTTAGTCTTCCTGAACCAATCGCAGACCAGCTTAGACAAATCGCTATTGCCGCATAAACGTTTGCAATGGCAAACAACTGTAGGAAACGTAAATTTTTAAAGAAATAACAAGATAAAAGAGCCAACATTAGAATCAAAACGCCTATTAAAGGGTTTCTCCAGTACCTCGGATCTATCGTCCATTCAAATTTCAAATTTCTACAATAAATAACTAGTCGCGCTCGTTTGAGCTCTATTGTTACCATATTGTCTCAGCCCTAACTAGTCCTGTAGGTTTAAAAAGTAATAGAACTAGCGTGACAAGCAAGCCAGCAAGTGATATATAACGTGGATCCAATAAGTATGCCACAATGGAATAGACAAAGCCTATAATGTAGCTGGCGACGATGCAACCTTTCAAGTTACCAAGACCGCCGAGAACACTTATCAGTATGGCTGTTGAGAGTAACGGCCATCCCATGGAGGGTTCAATGCTCCATATAGGGGCTATCAATACTACACATATTATTGCAGGAATGGTAGATAATATAAATGCCAAAGCAAAAAGTTTATCGGTGTCCACGCCACAGTACCTAGCACTTAAGACATTTTGGCTAACGGCGCACATCGCCATTCCTATCCTACTTTTTAAGAAAAAAATCGCGAAAGCAACTGTAAGCAATAAGGCTACGACAATAATAATTAAAAGTTGATTGGAAACATTTACTCCACCAATATTGGTTGTCCCTCTCAATAAGACTGTTGGAAGGGAGGCCCCAACAGTTACGGGATATCTGTAATTTATGGCTTCATCGACAATATAAGCTACGAGTATAACCGCCGTGAGGAGATACTCCTCACGTTCAAAATACCGGACAATTATCCCTTTATATAATAGAAACGCGAACAAGAACTGACCTAGAATCATAAGAGCTAAAGCTAGGGGAAGCTCTAATCCAAATTCAAATATAAACATCCAAGTTAGGTAAACTGTTAATGCATAAACATATTCATAGCCTAAATGAAAAATTCTTAAAACACCACAAATTATAGAGAAACCCAGCGATGCCAACAAATATATCGAACCATATATGAGGACATAGATGAGTATCGGCGCAGGATTTAACATCTCGAAACACTAAAAATTGATTCTTCACTAAATATATAAAATTTGCCTTTTTCCTCAGGCCCCGCTATCCCGAAATTTATATTTGAAGTATTTGGTGAGGGGTAGATGGCACTTTAAGCTGGATTTTGCCTTTTCTCATTTGCTTGGTTGCATTCTCTTCCAGCTTCTTGAGTTCTAATGCCTTTTTCATCTTCTCGTGGTAGTCTTCTAGGGCTTTTAGCATGCTGATTTCCGTTGGT
>Ga0315298_1008531_pt1 | contig 13038 bp, 8 predicted proteins | sample WHS_1_MG_FD_203077 | JGI IMG/M metagenome (GOLD analysis project Ga0315298, IMG submission 203077) | Extremophilic microbial mat communities from Washburn Hot Springs, YNP, Wyoming, USA - WHS_1_MG | ecosystem: Environmental > Aquatic > Thermal springs > Hot (42-90C) | place: USA: Wyoming...
GAAAGCCGAGGTCAAAGGTCATTATGTTAAGCTCATCCTTCAGGGTCTTTAAATGCCTCTGAACCTTTCCGCAGAGATGTATTGCGTTCGGTCCACCTTTGGAGAATGTCTCCACAAGCCTTCTATGGTAGGGCAGAACGAATTCTTTATATTGCTGGGTGGATATAAGCTCAATGGAATCATCGGCGTAGCCCCAACTTTGCACTGGATAGCTCCAGCCCATCAAATCCCAAACAGCCTTAATCCTGACAATCGTCGCCTCAGTGATGAAATTCAAGAGCTTGTGGACGAAATCGGGTTCCTCATAAAGGGCAAGGCATAGCTCTGTCGCTCCCATCAGAGCAGCTGCAACAGTGAAGGGTCCGTCAGTTCCCGCACCCGGAGGGTATACCATCTCACCCACGGGGATTCCCTCAAAATCCATTTCCTTCACCCTATCCTTGAAATAATAGAATACCTCCATTCCTTTCCCCATCCAATTGTCCTTGAGGGGATGAGGGATTCCCGCTTCGATAATTTCCTCCAATTTCTCCCTTGGCAAGGGAGCTGCATAGGGAACATCCCCTTCGGGAAAAACAACATTATTCCCCAACCAACCCGCCTCGTAGAAATTCTGCAAATCCACATATACTCCTCCCCAGTTATCTTTGGGATAGCCCATCTCCATATCCTGGGGGACATTCAACCTCACCCACTTCTTGAATTTCAGCTGAACCTTCAGCATAATCTCTGGGTCCTTTATGTATTGCTCAAAAGTATAGCCTTCCTTGTTGAGCCAGGGAGTAAGCAGATAGAAACGAGGATTCATATTGAAGACGATGGGAACCCTGAAGGGATTGCCTTGATTGAAGGCTTCCCAAACTTTTCTGACTTCCTCGTTGTGCTTCGCGTAATCCATTTTTAGAAGGGATGACCGATGCTGAAGTGGGTTCTCGGTCCCTCTGAGCCCCAAGCATAGTCAAGTCTTATGGGACCGAGTGGGGTCTCAAACCTCAAACCTATTCCCGCTCCGAGATGGGGAGAGAACTTGTCACTTGTTGAGTATTTTCCTCCCCAAGCGGAACCATAATCAACGAATACCGCTCCGAAGAAGGCTTTCTCTAAAGGAACCCGCAGCTCAACAGAGAGAAGAGCCATCTTGTCTCCCCAGAAACGGTCTTCCCTATAGCCGCGCAGGGTATCGGCGCCGCCGACGGTGTAGAATTCAAAGGCTGGTATGGTTCCCTCCGCCATAGCTAAGTCCAATCTTGCGGCGAGAACATACTTCTTCCTCCCCAAGGGCTTATAGCGACGGAGGTCTATCTCCTGTTTCGTGAAATAGGAAGACGATTTTCCTACCTCTATGGAATAAATATTATAATGACCTTTTTTAGGACTTCTCCTTATATCCCTCGTATCAAAGGAGTAGCTGTATCTTAGTGCGTTGACCTTCCCACTCACATACCCAAGTATAGGTAAGCCAGCCCCCTCCTCGGGATTTATGGCTACTTCCTCGCTCCTCAAGCCGATGGAAGCCCTCTTCCAATCGTCAAGGGGTCTTTCAAATGTGGTTGAAAACCCTTTACGATACTCATCATAACGGGAGGTAGCTTGCTCTGTAACCCATCTGTAGATAACCTTATCGTAAATCGAGATATTGAAAGAGGTATTGTATTTATCTATCCAAGGCTTATAATAGCCGAGCTCGTAGCTTCTTTTGCTCGTGTATCCTCCCACCTCCCAGAGGAAATGTAACCCTTCAGCCATCCCCCTGAAGTTATTCTCCACATATTCTGCTCTTCCTACCAATCCCTGCTGTTGACTATATCCCAACCCCACACTGACTTGCCCCGTTTTCGTTTCCGTGATATCAAAAATCACATTAACTAAGTCCTCCTTTTCTCCGGGCTGAAGGTCAATTACAACATTTTCAAATAATCCGAGGTCAAACACCCTCTTTCTATCCTCTCCCAACAAATTTATGTTCAATAGAGAACCCTCTTTGCTCTTTATCAACCTTTCAACGACAGCTTTTTTGGTCTTATGCAATCCTTTTATTTCTATCTTCCCAATTTTCATTTCCGTTATATGGATGATAAGCGTTCCATCAGGGGTAGACTCTGGTTCCTTTGCGAATATCGCTATATAACCTTTCTGCCTATAATGGCTTATTATACTCTCAAGGTCGCTGCGGAGGGTGTTTATATTTAGGACCTGACCGCTTTCCGTTTTCATCCAAGAGAGGATTTCCTTTTCCGAGAAGACCGTTGCCCCCTCAATTTTTATGTTTTTAATAAAGGGATTCTCCAATGTGATGAAAGTGACTATCACTCCCTGGGGAGTTTCCTCTTTAACCGCCTTCACCTGGTAAAAGTATCCCATTTGACTGATAGCCTTCTCGTCGTTTGCTAATTTCTTTTCGTCAAGCTCCTCACCAACCTTGGTGGAAATAACCCCCAAAATCGCCTCCTTGGAGATGTGCTCATTGCCCACTACGCGGATTTCCACCACCTTTGCCCCTAAGGCAAAGGAACTCAATAATAAGACCAATATAACGCCAATTATTCCTCGCATATTTTAACCTCCTTATTCTTTTATAAACGGTTCTAACAATTCTTTCAACCTTTTTCTCGCTCTATGCAATCTCACCCTTATAGCCTCCTCGTTTGTTCCCAACATATTCGCTATCTCCTCGTAGGAAAAGCCCTGCAAGTCGTGAAGGATGATGACCTCCCTATAAGGAACAGGGAGCTTCTCAATCGCTTTTTGAACCGCTTCCTGAATGCTCCTCGCTTCATAAACCTGCTCCGGCGTCATAGACTCATCGGGGATCTCCCTCTCCACTTCTCCCTCCTCCGTCTCAATCTCCTGGTCCAAAGATATGACCTTCATCTTTCTGTCCTGCGCCATCTTCGTTCGGCAGAGGTTTAAAGCTATTTGGTAAATCCAAGTATAAATGTTTGCCTCACCTCTAAAACTCCTCAGGCTCTTATAGACCCTGAGGAAGGTCTCCTGCGTAAGGTCAACCGCATCATCATAATTTCCAACCATTCTATATATCATATTAAAGATTTTCCTCTCATATTTATCCAATAAATCTTCAAATAATCTGTCTAATTCCTCTTTGCTGAGCTTATGGTAATCCATAGTTAAAATCTTAGGCTCCCTTCAATCCCCCAAAACTTTCTTTTCTGTTCATCGGTGCTGAAGGTTAAATAAATGTCTCCCTTTAATCGCCTTTCCAAGCTTATAATATATCGCTCCTGAGGAGCGGCAAGCCAACGAGAATATGCGATAAAGGTATCGGGGAATAGCTCCTGCCTAGCCCTCAATACCGGCAGCCCTTCCAAGCTGTATTCAAGGGAAATTTCCTCTAACCCAAAAGCTTCAGCCAAACCGAATTCAAGTGGAGCAAGCAATTTACTTTCAACGCCTATAGCGAAAGCGTTTGTGAGTTCCTTTTTTATAAACTTCTCAGGGTCGCCAACGAACTCAGTGGGGACGAACATCGCCATAATCGCCCTTTGGGGTAAAGGAGGTGAACTGGAGAAACTCACCCGCAAGTCCTCATATGGTCCGGATATATTGGCGGTTATTTTGTAGCCACTTACCATTGTCTCCGCGCGGGCAAGAACATTTAACCTAAAGTTATCAAATCCGTAGAATAAATCAGCTGACCCCTCCCTTAATCTAAACACATAATTTGAGAGCAAAATCAACCCACTGCGGGAGGAGAAATGCCCCTGCACAATTGGATTCTTCAATGTTCCTGTGAGCCCTAATCTTCCCTCAGTGAGAACACGAGAACCGGAGGAGATAAACCAAGAGTTGCTTCCAATGGATACATCCATCAAGAAGGAAGGATTAAATGCCCGTCTTCCTCCTCCAACTTGTTCTTTCGGAATGGTATAGGATGAGAAATCAATCTTTGAATTCGTCAAAACGAGTCGCCCTAAGATAAGAGGACTCCTTATATTGCCCATTAGATTAACAACTCCGTTTAAGCTTCCCTCAAATCTTTCCCCATATCCCGAGATATTGTTCTCCCTTAATGTTAAATCTCTCAAATTCGCCGATACTCCCAACTGTAAACCTCCCTTGCCCATTGAAATACTACCTCTCAACTCTCCTTCCCCTCTTCCGAGTTGGAAGCTGGCTCTTTCAAAAACCGCTTTATTCTCTTGTAGGTTAATACGAGCATTCACATTTGTTAGACCTTCTTCAAGCCCATTTGGTTTCATATATCCACCCTCTAAATTCACGAATCCGGAAGTTTGCGGATTATCATATGTGCCCTCAAGATGGATTTCCCCCGTTGTTTCTCCCTCAATTTCTTTAAAATACGGCAAGAATCTTCTCAAAAAGGAAATTTTTTGCCTTTCCCAACTCACCGATGCCTTTAAAGGTGAATCTCGCTTGATCCCCTCCTCTATACCCCAGGGAATCTGCGCCTCCCCCTTAACTTCTTTGCCGTCCACGAAAAAGGAAAAGCCCTTTATCCCAAGGCTTCCTTTCCCAAGCTCTGCTTCCAAAGATAAATTATCCAGAAACTCATCGTTTATCTCAACCTTTGGGGAATCGAAATTGGCTTTAATTAAGGGTGCTTTGATGTTCCCCTCCCCTCTTATCGTTAAATTTCCCTCCCCCTTTGGGGTGATTGAAGGGAGAAGAAAAGAAAGGGTAGAGAGGGGCATCTTGCTTGTCTCAATTTCCAGTGAGAAATCCATCTTCTCCAGGTCCATTCTCCCCTTGCCACTCACGCTCATCTCTTTTTCCATCCCTCTCAAATCCTCTACCACCAAAAGATTTCTCTCCAAGGAATAATTCCCCTCAAGGGTTGAAAGGGAGAAGTAGCGGTTTCTTATATCTTCACAACGAAATATCCCCGCTATGCTCGGCTTATCAACGCTCCCGCCAATCTTAACATTCGTTGATAGCTTTCCTTGAAAGGAAGGGATTCTCTCAACTTTCGTGAGCCTCTCAGCAAAGGAGATGGGGATGTTTTCCCCCTCTATATATCCGCTCAGTGCTTTGTTTCTGAATAGATAGAGAAGAGAGGCGGATACCCTTCCTCCTTCAATCTCATAGGTCAAATCCCTTGCCTCCAACCTATCTTTGCTGATAAATAAGGATGTTTTCAGCTTTCCCATCTCGTTTTCATATATGGGCTCCGCCCTCACTTCTCCCTCAAAATAAGGATTCCTCAAGGTCCCCGCCAATCTCCCTTGGAAGTCTAAGAAACCCTTGACCTCATTTCTTAGAGGCAAATGCGATAGCGATAAATGTTTGCCGTTAAGAGATAACATTATTTCCCTACCAACCAATTTCCCCTCAAAGTCTATTTCTCCTTCTTCCATAAAGAGTTTGCCATTCTTTATTATAGCTCCACCCTTACTCCAGCTAATCTCGCCCTGAGCATATTTTGCGTAAGCATTTTCAACTAAGAAATCCCTTACATTGAAATTAAGGACGATTTGAGGAGAGGTTAGAGGACCTCTGATTTCAAAATCCCCCTCTCCTATACCTCCCTTTAATGCCTCCTCCTTGACGAATTGGCTCAGGACGATTTTTTCCGCTCTTCCCTTTAAATTGACAATCCTTTCCTTCAGATTTATCTCCCCTTCAGCCCAGCCTTCCCCTAACCCTTTAACGAAGAACAAACGAGGGAATCGGAGCTTTTCCCTATCTCCCTCAAATTCAAGGAAGAGATAATCACCATCATATTGCTTCATCCCGACATTGAAAGCCTCAACACCGCCACTGAAAACGGGATTGGATATCGGACCTTTTATATTTCCCCTCAGATAAGCAATCCCCTTTAAATCACCTGCTTTCAAAAGGGATGAAATTTCCCCTATCTTCATATCCATCCCCTCAAATTCGCCGTTTATCTCTCCCTTATCCATATCTATCTGTCCCTTAAAAGCGAATTTCCCTTTCGCATCCTCTCCAGCCACCCTTCTCAAATCAATAACCCCGTTTTTATAGGAAAAATTTAGGTATAAATTTTCTTCAAAAACTTTAACAAACTTAAACTCCGAGAGCTCTGCATATCCCTCTATGCTCGGTTGGCTCTTAAGGTTTCCCTTCCCATATAAATCTAAGCTTTTTATTTTTCCTTTGGGGAAATCCTCCAATTTTAGCTTTCTCATCAACTCGCTTTTCAAATTTTCTGGCAATTTCGCCAAAGAAAAGTTCCCCACTTTCCCCTCAAGCATATAATTGGAACTCCTCAAGTCTATAAGACCCTTATAGCTTACATCCCCTTCCCCTACCCTGCTTTCCCCCTTCACAACCTCCAATTTATTCTTGTAATATAGGAGGCTTAATTTGTTCTCGGTGAGAACCAAACCCCTGAATATTACTTTAGGAAAGCGGATATTTGCTTCTATAAAAGGATTTGATAAATTGCCAGAGGCATAAATTTCCCCTTTTAGGGGGAAATCGCCCATCCTCGCAAGCCTTTTCACTTTGAAAGCCTTTTTGAGTAAATCCAAAAGAGCCATAGCCCTTCCCTCTAAATTTCCTTTGATTTCAAATAGATTAGGCTTTTTAAGGGAGAACAGGGCTTTTTTCATTCCGAATTTCAACCCGTTATCCGTTTGCACTTTCAAATCCTCAATCCCGCAGACATCTTGGTTTCCCACGAAGTTAAAGGAGCAATTTAAGAGCTTAAATGGCAATTGTTTATGTTGTAAAGAAGCGTTTCTCAAGCTGGCTTGCGTCTCCCAGCGAAGATTTTTTCCGCTTTTCTGAAAGAAAAGGTTGACGCTCAGAACCCCTTTCCCATAGGGAAGTGAGAAAGCAAGAGATTTAAGGGAAAATCTGGCTTCAAAACCTTGAGGAAAATTCCTTCCCGAGAGGAGAAATGGAGCTTCGTTTATAGCTCCTCCAAATTGAAACGCAGTTTCCCCCTTCAGAAGGAATATTTTACCTTTACCATTCACTATCCATTCCCTTTTAGTGAAGGAGAGGTCGGTCAATTTCCCCTGGAGATTTTGAATGTGGATAGGGAAGGTAGGGGGAATGCCTTTCGTTGGCTTGGTCGGTTTTGGCAGGTGTATGTTCCATTTCCCTTTTTCATCGCGAAAAAGAGAGAAAGTTAGGCTGTTTATCCTCACATCCTTTATGCTTCTGGAGAAATCCTTTTCCTTAAATAGGGAGAAAGGTTTGATTGATATCGTCATTTTATCAATCTTTGCAAGAGGAGGGAGATTTGGCATCGCTCCCTTTACCGATATATCGCTTAAGATGATTCTCCCTTTGAGGAGCTCTATCTTTACCTTACCTATTCTGATATCCTGCCCCCAGGATTCAGTCGCTATATTTGACACCATTCCTTGCAAATTGTTGAAAACGAAGACCACATTACGAACGAAAAGATAAAGCAAGAGGAATAAAAGGGAGAGGAAGACAAGGAAGGGAAGCGCAATCATCCACTCCTTGCTTTCTCTGATGTTTTTTGTCCTATGAGCATACGCCATTTTTCTTAATTTTGACCTTTAAAGGGCAACAGGTCAAGCACCTCAATCTGAAGAGCTTTATATATATGAATAATCTCAGAGAGATATTGGACTCGCTTAAAAAGGAAGGAAGGTTTGTCATTGCTGGCATGGGTATAGGTTTTGGAAACGGAGAAGAGATGAGGAGTGAAAATAGGGATAGGGAATAAAATTTAATTCTTTTCTAGTTGAGGGAGAGAAAAGGAGATATCATATAAGTAAAAAATGTATTTTATAATTTGGAGCTATGAGGATGGTCCCATAAGATTAGAGAATGCCCATACCTTATTGAAAAACTTATATCCATAGATGCGAGAGAGCCCTAGGGAACCCGTTGCAATCTCCAGTCCTTTCTGTCATTACGAGAGCTCTCCTACAGAGAGCCCGTGGCAATCTCATATTTCCCTCCCTCTCTGTCATTGCGAGCCCGCCTTCGGCGGGCGTGGCAATCTCGTCTTTTAGGAAAACATAAAAATATAGATTGCTTCGTCGCTCCTCTCCTCGCAATGACATCGTTGTGAGATTTGCTTCGCCAACTCAGTTCGCAAACCTTTGTGTTTGCGAACCGAAATTGCCATGCCTGAACACTTTATCGTTCAGGCTCGCAATGACAAAAAAGTTACTTCGCTCCTCGAAATGACAATAAAGAAGGTAGAGAATGAGAAGGAGTATCAAATGTTAGGGAATTATACATTCTGTTGATAAAAATTTTCATTTATTCTATAATTCTAAAAAGGAGGAACGAATATGAGATTGCGATTCTTGTTGCTTATCCTGCTTTGCCTACTGATTGTTGCGGGGATAGTATGGTGGCGCTGGGGATATTTTGTTTTTCTGGAGGCAAAAAGGGAAAAGGCAATGGAAATGATGAAGGAAGGAAGCGTTCCGCCCGAGATGCTGCCGAAGCCGCTGGGGAATCCCCAGGCGAGAGTTGTTATGGAAATAGTCGCTCCTCCCTATGCCTGCCATAATAAAGAGCTTATGCAGATAGCGGAAGAGCTGGCGAAAAGATATCAGGATAAAGTTTACATAAAATTCACAGCTACTCCACCCGCAGGCGCCGCCACCTGCCTTGGTGTTGTTATTAACGGAAAGCAGAAATTCCAAATTGGAGGGCAAATGGTTGAGCTGCACGGGCCGTTGATGGTCAAAAGACCAGCCGGCGCCAAGGAAGGCTACACGAAAGAGGACATAGAATCCGCTTTAAAACAAGAGATAGAAAAAGCTTACAAAAAATAGGTTCTCCTTGTAGGCGGGCGTAAAAAGATATATACGCTTTAATAATTTCCAATTTAAACCGGGAAACGGTCGCACAAATTGGGGATATGTATCTCATTTAAAAAGCTTGAGCGTATAAATCCCTTTCAAGGAATTCAAAAATGTTAGGCTCCAGAAGACGACCAATAACCAAAACAACGCATAGCCGATATAATCTATGAGGTAAAGATTGAAAAATCTCGCTAAAGTATTTGAAGATAAGACATAGGCACCCAAGGGGAAGGTAAAAGCCCACCAGCTCATAGTGAAGGGCAAGTTCGCCCTTCTCGCATAAAGAATCGTTACGATTCCCGCTATCAGGACCCACCAAATTCCGAATCCCCACAGGATTAATCCAAAAGTCCCGAACGGCTCTTTTGCAGTAACAAAGCTCGTATTTTTAATTAAATTGACAAGGGAACTGGCTCCAACTCCTATAGGTCCGAGGTTTATCCAAAAAGTAGGGATTAAATTGCTGGGGAGAGGATGATGCAGTATGAAGCGATAGAAGGTGATAGCGAGAAGAGATAGCCAGAGGAAGAATCCCGCTCCCCAGGAAAAATAATTTAATACGATAAGCAATTCCCATCTCAACCCATCGAAGGTAGAGAGGAACAAGGAACCACCAGCGGGAATGACTATGAGGGCAACGGGTGGGATGAACCAGGCTGGATTTATATGGTCAAGCTGTATATGTTTTCCCTCAAAAATTATTAAAGGAATTAAAACGGCGAAGAAGATGGTAACCAAGGTTCCAGCAGACCAGAAAATAAATCCTGTGATTACATTTTGTAAATAAACAACCATACCCATACCAATCAGCATAAAGCCAACGCCTATTGTGGGATAGAATTGTGTCGTGATGGGATGGTTTAGGTCGGACATAGCTTGATTGGGATAAAGTATCCACCTCAAAACCCAAGGAATGAGCAAGATAAAAGCCCAAGCGATGTTGAAATAGAAAAGGACGAGACCAACAGTCCGCAAAAAAGGGAGAAAATGAGAGTAGGAATTGCAAGCCAGGGACAATGCTCCAGTTCCCATCACGCTGGCAAACCAAGCGGGTGAGAAATTCTTAATTATTATGTTCTCCTGCTTCGCGACCTGCATCTAAATACCTCCTCAAATTCATTTATGATAATTATTATCAATAAAGTGGTGATAGGCAAATATTTTGTCCTCACTACCCCAAAAATTTCCTTATACGCGCAGCTTGGACGATGAGTTCCGAGAGCTCCTCGTTCCTCTTCCCATTTTCGAGGATGGATATTATCCTCGTGGTTATCTCCCTATGCTCCTCGTTTATCTGGAAATCAAAAAACCTCAACGCCTTCTCCACATCCTCTTTGAGCTTGGGTGGAAGGATGGTTAAAACAAGCGGATTATAGAAAGCGAGGGCGTCTCTCATATCTTCAAGAAAGTTTTCCCAGGGATAGTTATCCTTGATAACCGCTAAGTCATCCTTATTCAAGCAATGGAGCCCCAATATCTCGGGAGGCAAGCCGATGGAATAGAGGCTAGCACAAAAACCGATTGCCCTGGGAAGCTTGATGTTCCCAATTCCCCGCGCATAGCCAAACAAACCGAAATGAAGCTTTCTCAACCTCCTTCTGGGAACGAACGGCGATATCTCCTCTATCAAGGGAACGAGCTCGGGAATCTGCTCCTGATAAGCCCTTGCGGACCTCTCTCCCAACTCTATGCTCCTCTTCTCATCCACCTTCATAGGCTCTCCTCTTTTCGCGGAATTTATCTTCTTAATCGCTTTCCTCACCAAATCCTTCGGCCAGTCATATTTAAAAGAGGATTGGAGGGTAAAGGTGTGGCAGGACGCATATCCCTTGAGCATACTATCCACATTGGTGGGCTTGAAGTTGCCCCTAAAGGGAGCTGAGCCAACACCGAGAATGGGATAAATTGGCACATCCGACCTCTTCTCCAAGTTATACAATCTCTGAAGAGCGACATTGAGAAACATAACACTTGAGAGATTGCTGTAGTTAAGAGCGGGGTCGGAGCGTCCGAGGAACACCCTCATATACTCTAATTCCTTTCCCTTCATAAACTCCTCCACTATATTAGCGCAATTGAGAAGGGAATCCTTATCCTCAAATAGGGGTATGATGCCTATCCGCTCGGGCTGAAAATCACCCAGCCATTCCTTGATAAAAATATCGTCTTCTGGGAAAGCCTTCATAAGAGCCTGACCGGAGACGAAATTTCTATAATAAGCCTCAAGACGATTTAACTCCTCCACAGATGTCGTCATCGGAAGGATTATCTCAAAAACGGGGACGATTTCTCTCTCATAGAATATTTTCGCGATGAGGGAAGAATAGATTATATTATGGAGGATTTGGGGCAGCCTTGCCCCATCAACCGGCTCAACGCTCGGATTTGGGACACGAGGCGTAAGGAAAACCCTCTCGCCAATAGGATTAGCTTTAAAGAAGTCCTCATACCTCATAAGGAGTTTCTCAATGACTAAAGGGTCTACCTCCTTACCCTCCCAATCCCACATCTGCTCTCTACAGCCGAGCTCGCTATAGGCGAAATAAGCCTCAAAGATTTCCTCCTCTCCCGTGAAGATCTCGCCACTTGCGAAATCGGGCATCCTCGCATTATCCGGATGCTGAGTGCTCATCGTCTTGGGAATCGTCCTTCTTACTCTGGGCATCTCATTCCTCCTTTCCTAAATTGCTAAGTCCATAATCATCATCAAGATGAAACCAATCATCAAACCGAGCATAGCGAGATGGGCATTAGCCTCGGAATGAAATTCTGGAACGAGGTCCTCAAGTATAACCGTCAGCATCGCTCCAGCGGAGAATCCCATAGCAAAAGGGAGAGCAGCTTTAGCGAGCGTGGTGCCGAAAGCGGTGAGGAGAGCCCCTAAGGGCTCAACAACTCCCGATAACTGCCCATAGAAGAAGCTTTTCCATCTGCTCAAGCCCTCCCGCCTCAAGGGAACAGCAACAGCTAATCCCTCGGGAAAATCCTGGATGCCCACTCCAAGGGAAAGGGCGAGGGAAGCTGAGAGGGGAGCGATTTGAGGATTTAGGGAGGAAGCGGAAAAGCTCACGCCGACGATTATCCCCTCTGGCAAATTGTGGAGGGTAACAGCAAGGACCAAAAGCAAGGTCTTACGCCAATGTGTGCTTAATCCCTCTTCACCACCCTCTGGTGCACCTATATGAAGGTGGGGGATTACGATATCTAATCCTCTCATAAAAATCCAGCCCAGCAATAAGCCTACAGAACCTGGTAGCCAAATGGGGAGATGATTTTGTCTGGAGATTTCGGTTGAGGGAAGGAGAAGAGACCAGAATGTAGCGGATAGCATCACACCAGAAGCGAAACCAAGCATAACATCTAACGCTCTTCTGCTTAGATTCTTGAAACCGAAGACCACACTTGCACCCATAGCGGTGAAGAACCAGTTAAGAGAAGCCATAAGCGTTGCTTGAGCAATTGGGTTAAGATGAATAAACCATTCTTTCATAATAGGTATAATTAATTTTGTTAAAATTTGACTAAAAGGCAAGAAAAAGAGATAATTATATTATAGAATGTCCATATTGCTCTACCTTATCCCGCATCTTTTTCTCGCCATTGTGGGCAAGCCTCTTCTTCCCTCCCAGTTGGAGGAAAAGGTTCCTATTTTGATGTATCATCATATAAGGGTTCCGCCGCCGGGAGCCAAGAGATTGGAAAGACTGCTCACGGTGACTCCCGACGATTTCTATAAGCAGATGGATGCCTTATATAAAGCTGGCTATAGAACGATATCATTAAAGGAGCTTTTTGAGAGAAAGTGGGAGAAAAAGTTCATAATAACCTTTGATGATGGTTATAAAGATGTTCTCACGGAAGCCTATCCTATACTTTCCAGTTTCGGTTTCAAGGCAACGATTTTCGTTATCGTAAACGAGATAGGAAAGCCAGGACATCTGGATTGGTGGGATATAAAGTTTCTGGAATCCCAGGGATGGGAGGTTGGCTCCCACACAATGAATCACCTAAACCTCACCCATTTATCTCCATTGCAGCAGTGGAAAGAGATTTACGAAAGCAAAAGGATATTAGAGGAAAAATTGGGACATCCCATTTATTTCATCTCTTATCCAACGGGAAGGTTTAATGAACAAGTGATTCAATTGGTGAAAGAAGCTGGTTACCTCGGAGCGGTAACGACCCTACCCGGAAAAATAAACAATATTGAAGATATTTATAAATTGAAGAGGGTGCGGATAAACGGGGGAACGCCTTTGAGCTATTTCGTGGAAAAGGTGATAGGTAG
>Ga0315298_1008533_pt1 | contig 13037 bp, 17 predicted proteins | sample WHS_1_MG_FD_203077 | JGI IMG/M metagenome (GOLD analysis project Ga0315298, IMG submission 203077) | Extremophilic microbial mat communities from Washburn Hot Springs, YNP, Wyoming, USA - WHS_1_MG | ecosystem: Environmental > Aquatic > Thermal springs > Hot (42-90C) | place: USA: Wyoming...
CAGGGCGTCGTCCCGATGAGCGTTCAGTAATCACCGAACGCTCTCCCGAATTTTCGAGGCGATCTGACTTCAAGGGAAAACCGCACCATTGCCGTGCGGTTTTTTCTTAGGTAGAATGCACCCAGATATATTAAAATGAATTTCGAAAATGGGAGCACTTTCAATGTATGAACTTCAAACTCACCATATGATTAAATTCTGCATTGATGAGTGCAAAAGTCTTGATATCGAAAATTTATTTTTTGGTTTCAAACCAGAAAACGGAAGTATCTTTTTAAAAGAATTCAAGCTGACCAAAAAGAGGCCAAACCCGCAAAAGATTGACCAAGTTCAAATAGCAATGATGACGATTGATCAGGATTACATTGATCGTCTTTGGCAGTTGATATCAAAATCAGGAATAGGACTTACTCCAGCTTTGACACGTCGTATGATTCGTGATCTCTATGACAGAGAAACATTCTTTAATATGACACTTGATCGCTGGATTGGTGAGATTGAAGATACTTTCGACCTGGAAAACCTGCCGCCTGATTCGGAAATCATTTTAAATGCGAAAAAAAGATGGATCGCAATTACGCATGATAATTTTAAAGATCCCATCGTTGTCTCGACAATAGCAATGAATGGGGCAACTATCGATAAGATGCCACCGCAAAATTTCAGAGAAGCCGAACAGAAACGTCTTGTTCTGAGCAATTATGCGGAACCTGGGTCTCATCTTGTTTGGGTCCACTAAACAAGAATAAATTGACCTAAAACAATAAAAAAATTATTATATGAAAAGTTTTTCCCGGAAGGAATATTCTAATGGCTAATGAAGTTTCAGATCTGCTTGGCGAGAATGACGATAATAACGAGGCCCGCAACGGCAATATCGCTGCCGATCGTCTGCGTAGCGTCGTAGAACGTATCGAACGCCTGGAAGAAGAAAAGAAAGCTCTCAGCAATGATATCAAGGATATCTTTGCTGAAGCAAAGTCTGCCGGTTTTGATGTTAAAGTCCTGCGTCAGCTTATTCGGCTTCGCAAGATGGAACCGTCTGCAGTCGAAGAACAGGAAACCCTTCTCGACGTCTATCGTCGCGCTCTTGGCATGTAAATGCCATGAGGATGTCGGAGCGGGAATTCCAAGCTCTGCTGAAGCACAACGGGGGCGTTGATGTTCCAAAGCAGGTGAGGAATTCCCCTCCGACAGCTTCTATATCCAAACCCAAAAACCCGCCTAAAAAGCGGCTGACAAAAAAACAATTGTCGGCCATGACGCCTGAACAAGCCGCGATCTCTCTGGCCGTTCAAAGCGGAGCAAGAGAATTTGCTACAGAAAATCATCCTGAATATAACCAGGTGATCAAATTCATCATTCCTATCCGAGGACGCGTAAAAAGTCGCCCAAGGCTTGGAGTGAATTCAACATTCACACCAGATCAAACCAGAAAATTCGAAAAAGCCGTTTCTGATTACGCGTCTATCGCCATGATCGGAAAACGCATGTTTACCGTTCCAGTTCAACTGGATACGATTTTCTTTTTCGACGGAAATCCAGCCCTGGCTCCGGTCAACCATTTCATTGGAGATATATCAAATCTCGAAAAAGCCGTCGAAGATGGCATGAATAAAATTGTCTATAAAGACGACAATCTTATCCTTGAACATCCAGAAAGTCGCAAATTTTTTTATTCCGGGATAGATGCTGTGTTCGTTCAAGTTAAAATTGCAACCCATAAAGATCCTCCAAAATGGTGTATCGAACTTTTGGAAGGATTAAACCGATGATCGAAGATACTAATATTCTCTATATTAATCGTCCATTCGATAATTTTGGTGATGAATTTAAACAAAAACATCAAATTGAGATGAATAGGATTTATCACCTTCCATCTCAATGGTTGGGCGCATACACATTAAAAATAACAAGACAGGCCAGATCAGACCATCCTGAAATAACCGGAAATCCAATCGCTGGAAAAGACGTCACCTCAATTGGAACACTGTTTTGGTGGACAATACCAGAATTGTGCCGGAGACTTGGCGCGCCTAAATTGATGCCAGTCGAAGAAAATAATAATTTTTCCAGCCTTTCAGATGAAGATTTAAGACAAAAGATTAGTCATATTGCTCGATCATATACTATTTTTAGCTTAAACGGACCTAAATCAATGTCAATGTGGATGATATTAACTCCTCCATTTATGGGAAATCCTCTTGTAATTACACTTGACCGACTAGTCGAACCAGACACATACGATTATTTCTCAAATCTCAACAGTAGATTTACAGGGAAAAATTCATGGATCCCAGAAAATATAGAAAGAGATAAAATTAAAAACAATAAGAATGAAAACAATGTAATAAGTATTTTTAAATAAAAAATTGACTTTTTTGTAAATAAAGATAATATTTATATTCATAAATTAGGAGAATAATATCATGAAGCGCAAAGAATCTGATGCCTCAAATCATGTTGACGGCATCAAACATACATCCAGTTTCTTTATCAATTTTGACAATGGCATTATGATTAGTGCCACATACAGCAATTCTGGTGAGCCTTCCATAAAGGTGCATATGACTGATGAAAATATGCTGTTTGAAGGCGCATCTTTTAATCTCAGCCAGGCAAAAGAGTTTTGTTCTATCTTTATGAAGCTCTTTGAAGCAAATCCGATCAACCATAATTTTATCAATCAAAAAAATGATCATAGCCGCAGGGGTAATATCTGGACAAAAGCCGAAAAGAGCACGGCAGCGGATATGATCAAGAACAAGAAAGACATTTATACGATCGCGACTGCACTCAATCGTACGGAACGTGCCGTCCGCGAGATGGCTTATCGTAAGCGTTTGCCGGGTATCGATTTCTCAACCAAGGAAGGCAAAATTCTCCTCAAAACGTTTTTGCCTGCTCCGTTGAGAAAAGCTCACAATCATATTCCAGGTCAGTGCGAGATGGCGGTCTGATCCGTATTATCCTGGCTTGCATTTTGTGTTTCTGTTTTTCAATGATATGATTTGAAGATCAGTCTGAAGGCAAGCCAGGATGTATGATACAACCCAAAAAACCGCTATATGGATAAAAGACGCTACGACAAATCCATTTAAAGCCGTTCTCTTCGATTGTTCTGAATTTTCAGACTGCTATACCAATGACGAGACGATTGACCCAATTGTCGCTTTAAAGAAAGACGTTTTGGTTAATCCTGAATTGCATTTTTACGATCCAGAAGATAGAAAAATCTATAAAACTTTAATAAGCGCAAAAAAAATAATTGACGATATCTCTTTATATCTATCGGTTAAAAATAAATATAAATCTTTAATAGATCCTGAAACTGGCGAACCTTATAAAATGCCAGAAATAAAAACTGGCGATCTAATATTGGTCAACGATATAGATGTTAAAAAAAGCGTATTAAATTTAGAAAATCCTGAAATATCAATCATTAAAGATGTCGAAATACATAAAAATATCAAAGACGAAGAAGAAGCTAAAAAGTTCGTTGAAGCTTTATATGTGAATATGTTGGGTAAAATCGTTCAATCTGGAGACCTACTAATAAGGGTTCCATTAGACAAATCGACTATCAGACTCAATTTGTGTAATTATGTCAATTTAGAAGATAAAATACTATACAATAGGGCATTAAAAGAACCCCACGAAGGATTGGTTTTAGTTTGGAAAAATGATGATAATGATTTATCAGGGGCTGTCGTAGCTCATAAAGGAAGTTATTTTTATACAGAGACTACATATGTAGGCCAAGATATTGATGATTTATCACTGGATATACCTGATGAAGCCGGACTTTTTTTATATGGAAACGGTAAAGTCTGGTCTGACGAAGAAAGTTGGGGTCTAAGCGGAGATTATACGCCAATTACGCTTGAAAATGCGGCGAAACATTTTGGCTTGACTGAAAAAGAAATTAAAGACCGTATGAAGAGCTATTATCCATTTACCATAGAAGCAGGGAAAGACATCCTTGATGTCATCCATCATCCTGAAGGTGAAGCTCCTAAAACTTAAAACAAAAAATGCTGGTCATATTGAATATGACCAGCATTTTTTACCATAGAAAACTAGATGATCAGCCCTGCGGAATGTGTTCCTTGATCCCGAGCTTTTCAGAAAGATCAAAGGTATTCAAACCACCTTCAATATGAACCACAATGTCTTCCTGGCCTTCAATCGGAATGGTCAGAATACAAGCTTCAGGATCCCAATTGGCGGCACACAGAGCTACCTCTGACATGGTTCCGGCAATACGCCTTCCTTGGTTCGATTGCCCTTGGATCCAGCCAGGCCGCCCTTATTCTTGACTTCATCCCACATATGAAGATGCTTGATCAGATAATCAGGCAAAATCAGGTTCTCGCCAAGAACAACAGCGTAATCGCCGACCTTGTAACGGGGAACACCAGGAGCAGGACGGTTTGCGACATTAATATGACCGGCAATAGAAACCAGATCAAGCTTGTCACTGTCGGTATGTGCCGTCACTGCATCGACACGAGCCGCAAATACATTCATCGTTTTTTACCTACATAATTAAATGAAGAACCAGAAGTTATTCAAAAAATGCTTATTAGTCAATAGTATTTTTAAAAAGTATATCCAAATTCATAATTTTGAACATGCTTTTCAGCTTTATTCGTTTCAAACAAAATCCCCGTTTTATATGGATTCTGAATTTCAACAGCATATTTGTTGATGATGTCATTATTGATATCAAGTGCGAGATTACGAAGATTTTCCCAACACTGTGAAAGACTTCCAGGATCTCTTAAAAATTTTGTTACAGCAGCCGCTTCTTCTACAAAGCTCAAGGTCTTACTGGAATCATAAGCAGGACGATGCCAAACACGCTCGACTTCATAAGCAAGATTGTCAATGAATTTTATATCTTTATGATCGATTTGATCAGAAAGACGGAACTTGATTCGAATAGCTTCATCGATTTGATTGCTAATCTTTTCAAACAATTCATATTGATTAGCAGCCCTCATGATCTTCTTCAGAGGGGTGACCATATCTCCTGTATAAATCTCCGCAGCATCATGGAAAAATAGAGACGTGCGAAATTCATGATCTACAGGAACACCATACTTGCGGCACAGAAACAGATAAACGGCATCACAAACCAGAATATGGTTTCCGACACTCCAAATTTCTGACGTAAGCGTAGCCCCGTTATATCTGGGAATACGAGATTCACCAAAGATAATATCGCACAGGTGAACGTCGTTTGGATCCGGAAATTCAAGATTGAACATAATTCCGGAAATAGCCATACCCACGCCTAAAAAACCATCCTTGGCCAATGGATGTTGACCAAGGGTGGTGTGATTTGATCGCAATTGCCTGATCAAATCAGAAGACATGTTCACTCATCATTTTCGTGATGACGAGCGGCATCAACATTGCGCTGGAAATTGCCGATGATGTTGTCAAGATCGATGAACTGGTCGCACTGGCGACGAAGCTCATCCGCAATCATCGGCGGCGAAACCTTGATGGTCGAAACGACCGTCACGAACACGCCCTGGCGCTGCACTGCTTCCAGAAGCGAACGGAAATCGGAGTCGCCCGAGAAAAGAATGACATGATCGAGATGAGGAGCCATTTCCATCATATTGACGGCCAGCTCGATATCCATGTTGCCCTTCACACGGCGACGGCCAGAACCATCCGTGAACTCACGAGCCTGCTTCGTAACGAGGTAATACCCGTTATACGAAAGCCAGTCAGTGAGCGGCTTGAGCGGCGAATACTCTTCAGTGTCAAGCAGAGCCGAGTAATAATACGACCTGCGGACATCCATGTCGAGCTTGCTGGCGAAAAAGTCGCCCAAAAGACGATAATCGATTTCCTTCCCGAGACCACGAGAAGCCGCATATAGATTTGCACCATCGATAAAAATACCGACCTTGCTGCGGGGGCCACGGAACTTCGTTGCAACGTCATTTGTCTTGGTCATTGTTTAATCCTGTTGTTTAAAAAGTTTATTCAGCAAAATCTCAAATGTAATGCTGAACTGAGGGGAATATATCAGCCAATCGCCACATAAAGCAAGTATTTATTTTCATCTTTTTGGATGATTGGCTGATATTTTTTTGTCATAGAGGAGTAATGTCGGCTCCCATTTCACGAAGAATTTGTTCTGGAGTTTTAATTCCAGCAGATCCCTTGTAATTTTTCACAGGAACGGCTCGAATTCTTCTCGCCCATGCCTTCCAGCGTTCCATTGTAACCACAACTTCTTGACCTTCCGATCCAAGATGGTTCATCGGAACATAATGGACCCGACGATTCGCCAAACGATTATCCTCAGAACGTTCGACCATTTTCACAAGCCGACGTTCTGCCCCCACATGACTGGAAGCCCAAAGCTGCCCAGGAACGGCATCTGGTGTTCCTGGATAACTGGAAGCGTGCTTGGCATTTTTCGGCTTTTCCACAGACGTATGACTGGCGGTCTTCGGCTTTTCATCATGGACGACAGGTGAAGCCGGAACAGACTTTTCTTCTGTTGCTCCATTCATAGAAGCCGGAACAGTCGCCGCCATAAAATCATCAAGCAGGGAATTTGTATCGTGGGCAAAGACATCAAACCCTGAATCTTCAGGCTTGGCTTCCACAACGATGTTTTCCGCCGTGCCAACCGTTTCCTTTGCTGCGGCAGGAGCTTCAACCTTTTTCTTTGGCTTGGGAGTAGCTTTGACTTCGGGCTTAGCTTCAACAGCAGCCTGAACAGGAGCTTCAACCTGACCGGTTTCAACAGGCGGGAAAATCGGAGCAATATAGCGCCAATTATCACAAAGCCTTGAATCAGTTGCCCTGGCCTGAAAACCGCTATATTCCCAAATACCATCCTTGATTTTGGGCATCCAGCGAGCAACAGTTAGGCCAAGGTGGTTGCGCACCCAATGCCAACTGATTTCCTGATATTGCTCAGGCGGCTCAAAACGACGATCAAGAATCATATTGTCTTTTGTATTCATCATAATACACCTATATATAGTATATTGTTTTAATTTTCTATATCATATGTAGGTTGATACAAAAATATTTTCTATAGGCTTTTTAATTGTTACAAAAAAATTAGTTGCAATCATAAGAATGACATGTCCTTTCAAAATAGTTTCCATTTGCATCAGTCCCAGATTGTGTGAATGAACCACCACCTAATCTTCTGGTTGTTTCATTCCAGCTTCTTCCATCTGCTGAAGTCCCATTAGTGACTGTCATATCACCAATACGATTAGAAGTCTGATTCCAGGTTCTGCCAGTATATGAATTGCTGCCATACACTGATGTCATGCCGCCCATTTTACTTACTGTATACTGGTTGCCGTTGGCTTGATTGCATGTGTAAAAATCACTTGAACCATAGCATGAGGCTAATGCTTGATTTGAAAACGCTAAAGTGAAAAGCAAAGATAAAAGAAACTTTTTCATCAAATCACGGTTCCATCACCTGTGGGACTTCAACCGGCTTTGGCGGGTTTGCACCATAAGTGACGGCATCCCAAAAGAAAATCCGCCAGTTTGATGCAGCCAAGGTTGCCGCCCTGGTTTCAATTGAAACAGCTCTTTTAAGCCATTCTTCAATCTGGTTCTGCGTCGCGTGATCCATCTTTTGGGCAAAACGATCAATAGCGTCGACCATTTCACCACGATTTTGGCAGGATAAATGTTGTGGGGCCTGATCTGGAGCGGCAATCATCAGATTGAAATCAGCATCAGCCATCAATCGATCGAACAACACTTTACGCCAAGGTAATTCGGCATACATGCTGACATGAGGTTCATTAGAATCAGAAGGATTAATATCATTCATTCGTTGTGTTACCTGATTTGCTTTCTGAATAGCGTTTGATTTTCATCTCATGAGCTTTAGAATACACCTGACTTCTTGTTTTGCCAATCAATTTCGCAACCTGGTCAGCAGGATATCTCGGATAATCTTTTTTTAAAATAGTGATCTGTTCTTCTGTCCACGGATCATGGAGAACGGTTTTAGTCAATTTCATTTTATGCGCCATGGCATAAATTGAATTAATATCTCGGCCAATAAGAGCTTCAAGCTCCTTGGCGGAAACCTTTCCATAATTATTGGTCAGGTCATTTTTTTGTTTTTCAGTCCAAGGCTGACGATTTGAGATGCCCATTTCACTCTTCTTTATTCTGATGGCTGCATCGCTGCGACCAGATAACCGCAAAAGATTGATAGCCTCCGATGAACCAGACTCAAGCAAACTCAATTCTATACTTGTCCACGGTCGCCGTGTAAGCATTATCTCATTCCGCGTCTGTCGCACATTGACCGAAGAACCTTCAAGCATTTCAAGCCATTCCGCATGGTGTCTTAAAAAACAACATGCCACGACAGAATTGCGAAAAACAAGTTTTTGAAGGTTTGTTTTTTGATCTGTGGGATTAAAATCGTCATGAAAAACGATCTTAATTTTTTAAATTTTCTTTTCCCACAGATCAAAAAACATTTTTTGAAAATTTTAAAAAATATTATTCAATTAGACGGTGCTTCCAAATCATTTTGATAATCATTTTTTAAATCTTGATTTTCATAGATTTTCATCAGAACGCCGACTTTAATGGCATCAATAAAAGGGCTCATGTAAATTTCTGCCTTCATTTTCTCAATAAATTCTTTTTGTTCATCTAAAGTTTTTGGATACAAAGAATTGATTTTAACGTCAACTTCTTTAATTATTTTTGTTTTTCTCGCCTTTTCTTTACATTTTAACCTATCTTCAGTTTTATTTTTAATTTTAAAATAAGATCCAATATAATCGTTCAGTATTTTAATGTCATCTTCATGAATTTCCATATTTCTTTGATTAATTCTGATTGTATTTTTTGGCATTTTTGTTTTTTCAACCAAATCTCTTAATGTATAAACAATATTTTCATAACTTTTTTCTTTAAGATAATCTTTAAATAGAGGAACGCTATTTATAATGTTTTTAAATTTATTTAAATCACCTAGCCTTACTGTGCGATATTCTATGGCAACAGAATCATAAGTGAAATAATGAACCTCACCTGTCTCATCATCTACATGAAAATCTGACTCATAATCTTGTTCTGAATAACCAGCCCTGTCTAAACCATCCTTATTATATCCGTATGAATCGTAACCATCATTGTCATAAAGATTTTCCCCTGTATTATTTCTCTCCCACCAACCTTGATCGATAGCATAGCTATGACTGACAGTAGGGCTATATTTTCCGACACCCATTTTAGTAACTCCTGTTAATTTTTTTGTATTGTTCCATATTTTTTAAAAAGCACAAACAGTAAAAAAATATTTTTTAAAAAAGCGAATTTTCAAAGCGGAAAAAATTTGCTGGTAGGCAAGTTTATGAGTCACAATAGGAGGATGTCAGCCCCCGTTTCCACATTTTCAGATCATGATAAAAACGCATCATACATGCGTTTGTCATGCATTGAAAATGCTAGAGAAACCATGCAAAAATTGGCCGACAAGAATAAAAGGGAAGCCAAAACGACAAGGCGTCGTCCAGCTCCTTATTTAAAAAGAAATGATGCTGCCGTCCTTTCTGGAACATCACGTCAAGAAACCTGGCGGGATCGAATCGCCGCCTGGAGAGACATCACATTATTATCGAACAACGCTTATAAATTATACGAAGCTCAACACGGTTCAGACCGTAAATCTCTCGCCGAACGTATTGGTGATGAAGAAACGGCCAAAATGGTCCGCCATATTATTCATGGCAACCGCGATCTAAGCCGCGCCATCCAACAAAGAATTAAGGATGGATATATCTGGCATGGTGGCAATATTTCTTCCAAAAAATTCAATTATGTGATGCCTTTTATAGAAAAAGGCTTGAGAAGCGATTTCTTCGATATTCTTGCTTTAATGGTTGCCAAAACCAACCGGGCAGATCGCAGATGGTGGATGAGCCATCGTGTCAATACCGACAATCGCCTCAAGACTGGATGGGATAAAGAATATATAGAAACACAGCCAAGAAAGATATTCGGCCTTGATATGCCTTACCTCGTATGGAACGAAACCATGCGAGGTGTATTCCGTGTCGATATAGATGCTGATTTTGATTCTATAGAAATTCTTGAAAATCATTTACAACACCTTGGATGCCCGATGCCAAACGTGATCGTCGGATCGGAAAAACGTAAAGGTGAAATCAATTCAGACAGAAAAGTTATCCACCCTCACTTGTATTGGGTCATAAGAGATAGCGTTTGTTTTACCGAAAAAGGTCGACGACGCCCTAAAAACACATATTTGGCGATCGTCAACGCATTAATAAATAAACTGGAAAGCATCGGAGCCGATATAGGCGCATCCAGAAATGGATTGCGTGGCAAAAATCCCTTTTCGCCACATAATAATACCTGGATCATAAAAGAAGAGCCTTACAGACTGTCCGGCAAAGATCCCGTCGATGGTGACAATCTTTTATCCTTGGCCGCCGAATTAAATCTGGATACCAAAAATAACTTCTCGGCCAGGATCCAAACCTGGAAAAACGACAAAACGAAACAATCAAATCAACCTTGGCATGCAGCCCTTGCTTTGGCTCGCGATCATATAACCCCATGGAAATTAAAATCCATCTCTATGGAAATGGATGATCATGACGCCCTACAAGGTTTTATCAACACATTGAATACACTCTTTATAGAAGTTGCCCCTAAAAACGGCAAAAAAACACAAGAAGAGTGGGCTGAAATGATTTCCCAGAAAATAGGCAATCATTTCTGGGAAAATTATAAATTGAAGTCTAGCCAACCTGGCAGACCTCGCGGTCGACCAAGAAAACATCCGGTTGAAAAAACAAAATCAAAAAGATCACCAGGTAGACCAAGAAAAATAATCACCGAACCTGAAACGGTTAAAGCAAAAAGAAATCCATCCCAGGCAACGTTGGAAAAACGTCAGGCCGAGATGGAAGCCGCTAATCAGCGAATCGCAGACGCGGCTGATATCCTCGCTCAAGGATACCCAGGATATAAAACACGATACATCCCCACCCTGGATATCAACCGTCGGGAATTGGCCGGTCTGGCACGAGTATCAACCGCAACTTTGACGCATTCTGTACGCATCGAAGCCGTTGAACAAATTCGTCTTCGTAGATACGAAGACCGTATGGCTGAACAAAATGCTTTAAAAGCTGAAAAAATAGAAAAAGCGCGCCTGGCTCTTAAAGAAAAACGAGAAAAAAATATCTTAGTTAAAAAGGCATTAGCGGTCAGCCAAGATGATAAGGAACCAAAGGTCCAAAGCATCAGATGGATGAACACAGAACCAAAACCGTGCCGGACTCCTGTTTTTGATGATATCAATCCAAACAATTTGAAATCAGATCCGGAAAACAATCATGAATTTATTCAGCCAAATATGAAAATGTGGGATTTGAAATTAAATCTTGCATCAAGATCAAAGAAAAATATCCGAAATAGATATGGCCGGAATACCGGATTCGCGGCATTTATGAATAAAAAATGCTTAATCATAAGAGTAAATTGTTAAATATATAAAATTGCCTATTTGTATAATTTTATTAAGGAGTATTTTGTTTTTGAATAAATTGAATTTATTTTTTAAATCATGTTATATCAAAATATATTTTCATGGAGAACCAAAATATGAACACAGAAAACCTCAATCGACGCTCCCAGATGCTTTTGGTAATGTTGAATCTTCAAGACAGTCTGAATTCTATGATTACGGCTGACTGGAGATCGCAGAATCGCAAATGGTATCGTGCTATTTGGACCGAAAGTGCTGAAAATATGGGGCACATTGGTTGGAAATGGTGGAAGAATGAAGAGTTAAATGTCCGCCAGGCTCAAATCGAAATGGTTGATATCCTTCATTTCGGTCTAAGCTCACTTTTGCAGAAATATCGCAACGTAGAAGAAATCATCAGTCGTCAGGATGTCGTCGATAGCATTATGGATTTTGGATCTATCAAAAAAGATATCCATAAAGAAGAAATTCTTTCTGCTACGGAAGATCTGGTTTTACATGTTTTGAGATCTCATGAATTCTGTGAAGATACACGTGCATCTTTCGTTTCCATCTGTTCAATGATTGGCCTCTCGCCTGAACTCATGTTTACCAGCTATATTGGTAAAAATGCCCTTAACGCTTTCAGACAGAACAATGGCTACAAGGCAAAGGGGGAAAGCGAATATATCAAGTTCTGGCATGGTGAAGAAGATAACGTGTGGCTCGAACGCAGCCTTGATAAACATAAAGATGCTCAGCCTTCGGCAATTTATGATCTGGTTATGGCCGATCTCCAGGAAGTCTACAACACTGTAAAAAATACCAGCAATTAAATATATAAATATATCCTGACCGGGTAACCAATTCTTCTGATTTGTAGTTTTCCTGGTCAGGATATAAAATCCTTTTTGAAAATATTTTTTTTGAAAAGGATACGGATATGGTTCCGGAAAATTTCCCCTTAATGCTTTCTACCGTTGTATCGAATCCAAGAAGACTCGATAATTTTAATCATGCGATCAATTTATTGAATTCGACTATCCAGAAAGATCCACCTGAGATAATGAATTCAGATTATAAAATGATCAGAAACGATCTCGGCAGAATTTTCGAACAGGCTTGGGAAGATAAAGTTTCAAGACCTTTTTTCTATGCTGGAAAATTCCAGGAACAGCCAGAAGGAATTCAGGAGCTACACCATTCGATCATGGTGATTGGATTCAATTCCATGAATACCACCAAAAATAAAATTTAGGCTATGTGCAAAATATGGTTGAATCCATAACAAAACAGGTTTACATCTCATAACATCAGACCATGCAAACCATATCAGTCAAATATACCGTTTCAGACGAAGATAAAAATTCTATCCTGAGATGGAAATCAATCTATTCTTCCATCGTCAGATCAGCCTACACTCTCTCCAAATTTCACAATATTAACGACGTCAAACAAATTATCGACCAACGCTTTCAGTCAACCAATATCGGATCCTGGTTGA